>Ga0209914_1000512_pt1 | contig 50373 bp, 48 predicted proteins | sample ThiBiot_500_plan_FD_183949 | JGI IMG/M metagenome (GOLD analysis project Ga0209914, IMG submission 183949) | Wastewater bioreactor microbial communities from Cape Town, South Africa - Thiocy_cont_500_plan (SPAdes) | ecosystem: Engineered > Bioreactor > Thiocyanate-remediating > Anaerobic-Aerobic...
GGCCATACCACGTTGAATACACCAGTTCTCGTCCGATCACTGAAGTTAAGCAACGTCGGGCTCGGTTAGTACTTGGATGGGTGACCGCCTGGGAATACCGAGTGTCGTAAGCTTTTTATTCTTGTTTTTATTAGCAATCAGTACTATTAGATTTAAAATATTTCTTTAGTTCATATTCGAATATGAACTCGATACAAGACAATGGAAGAAAATTTTGAAGACGTTCAAGAGTTTCATTCGTATGCAACTGATTGAGAAGTTGTCGAATCATTGTTGAACTCCTTGTTTGTCCTGTCCACGGTGAAATCCATATCAATCGATCTCGATTTTCTTGATTTACCATTTGAAAATGTTGATTCCATTGATTTTCACCATCATAACCTGATCGATCGATCACAACTAATGGATATTCAATTGGTACTCTTGTATCATTATTAGCAATCGCATCAATTCCACAAACATGTATTAAAGTTATATCTAAATCGTCACCGAAATGAGTACTAATCGCTTTGAGAATATAGTTTGAAATGATTTCAGGTGATCGATAACTTCGTTCGATCATCCAACGTGTGCCTTCTGCAGTTAACATAATTAAACATTCTCGATAGATTGCTGGTAGATAATCATTTGGCAGTTTCTTTTTGATCCAACTTTCTGCTGATGGAGCAAAATAGCCACCGATAATGTGATAATTATAGGGAGATTTTTCTAATGTTTCAGCAACTGTATTCATTACATCGAGATGATTCAAATGAATCGGACAGAAACTACCACCATAGATGAGAACTGCATTCTTTTTCTGTGTATTTAATTCCGTTGGAAATAGAATTTTATCAACGGGTGTTTTTATCCCACATGGAAATCGAACTAATGGTGATGTCCATGCACCGCAAGTAATTAAAAGTTTCTGAATTATTTTATAAGCATTAGGACGCCATATATCAAGTTCAGCATCAATAATTGATCGAAGTTTCTGTTGAAAAGTATAGAGTTCCATACGCATTTCATAACCGTCTGTTGGTCCACCGATAGCATCGAAATAAGCATCAATAAAAACCTTTGGCATAGTAAATATATCGAATTCATAAGGACCATAAAATGGACTTGCATCAAAGAGAACAATCTGCCCATTTTTATTCACCGACCAATTTTGAGTTGATAGATCGCCATGTAAAAGACACGGTCGAAATTGCATCTGATTTGATGACGATGATGATAAAATGAATGGGATATGTGGAAGTAATCGTTCACAAAGAAGAATTAATTCGATGTTTTTCTCGAGATGATCAACAAGTGATGGATCGGTTTTCATTCGTTGAATTATCGGTTTAAATCGTTGTTCAATAAAAAATTCACACCAATTATTTCGCCAAGTGTTATCCTGTTGAGTATGAACATAGAAATTATTCCGATCGAAGCCAAATTGATTGGCATATGTCGATTGAGCATGTTGTTCAGCCGATGTTCGATGCATTTGTGATAGAATTTGTGCAAATTGATGATTTTGACGATCGGATCGTTTGTTTGCCGTGTTACTCATCGATACGAATTCGGAGAGAAACCATGCACCTTGATTGTGATCATTCTCAGATAGATAACCAGTTGCATAGATCTGTGGGATACGAACGAAGGTTTTATAAATCGATTGAAGGGATTGTAAACCAAAAGCTTCGGCATCGAACATTTCCTTTGCATCAGAATTCTTATTGATTTTAATGAAAAATTCATAAGGATAGTTTTTCTTTCGAAATTGTTGGTGTATGATGAACGTAAAAGCATGACTGACATAACCACTGGACACAGATTTAATAGTGAATTCATCGTCATTCGAAGGCAATTGAGCTGATTCTAACCATGGAAATATGCGCGTACGCAATGGAGAACATGTTCGTAATAATTCAGTTAAATCTTGTAGACTTTAGAGGAAATTGATTCATGCGTTTTCAGTATTTCGAGAAATGAAATAAAATAAATTACCTGAATGGTCCAGTTATTTTTGTCAATTTTTTCATTTTTCTATTTGAATTGAATCTACATGTTTTGTGATTCATTTTAATTGTATTTATGTGTTCGTTCGTTCTTTCGTCATTTACTCTTTTCTTATCGACATGTGCTTGGATATTTCACAACAATGACACAATCATAACTAAGTTTTACAAAAATATCATGTTTTATTCTGAGCGCAAGCTGAAAAACACCCAAAATTGTCATTCAAATATTAAATTTTTGTACTCGATGATTGCCATAATCGACAACATAGAGACTACCTTGTCGATCAAACGATAAACCAAGAGGTGCATTAAATTGATTAGCTTGAGGTCCTTGTCCATTACCTCCAAGAATGACAGCACCTTGTGCTGCTCCTTTAGGCCAACGCATTATTCGATAGTTACTACAATCAGCAGCATAAATAGTTCCCAGTTGATTCACTACAACTCCTCGAGGATTTGAAAATTGTCCGAGACTATCTCCTTTTCCTTGTCCACCTGCAACAAGTATACCTTCTTTTGCACCTTTTGGCCATTTCATTATGCGATGATTGTTTCCATCGGATACATACAACGAATGTTCTTGATCGACAAAGATATAATACGGAAAATTGAGTTGATTGAAACGATTTCCTGGACCATTGCCACCTGCAACTAATGTTCCATTCGTATTTCCACTAATCCAACGTTTAACTTCATGTTTATTAATATCAGATACATAGATATAACCATTACTATCGATTGCTAAACCCCAACAAGCAACATCGGAAATAATTACTTCACCATTCGTACCATTTTGACGTGGCCATCGCATGACTCGTTTATTTCCGTAGTCACAAATATAAATTGCATCATTTTCAGAATTAACAATTACATCTGTTGGATTACTCAATTGATCCGTTCGATTGCCTTGTCCATTTCCGCCAGCAATGACTTGTCCTGACGTAGCACCACTTTTCCATTCGACAATACGATGATTTGACCATTCAGCAATATAAACTGTTTGATCATCGTCAACATACAAACCATTTGGACAAGCCAATTGATCCAACGAATTACCTTGACCATTACCACCTGCTACAACAAAACGGTTCTTATGTTCTCGAATAGTAACTGTTGCTTCGGGAACGATTATATTTGCTATAAGACAAAAACAAAATCTTTGTTTTTTTTTCTATACGTATTCAAATGACTATAACGTACATTTATTCTCAGTGATTCCAACAGAAATTCGATGAATTAATGCTGTTGAATCTTGTCGAAGATAGATATTCGATGGTTTAGATAATTCTTTAGCTAAACGTTTCAATTCATCATGCCAATATCGTATATCGGTTTCATAGAAATCGTTTTCTTCTCGATACGATCGCATTTGATCGGTTAGTTTTTTCAGATCGATTTCGATTTGTTTAACATGATTCGATGTATGTTTCATCAATGTTTGTCGAGCATCATCGGCTACTTGTCGAATTTTTATAATCGATTCACGTTCCCATTCATTGATTTGTTCGATGAGCGCATGTTTATCTGGATTTGTTGTTTGTTGAATTAATGCTTGTCGAAATTGATGACGAACATCTTCGACTTCATCTAATTGTTTATTTAAATCTTGTCGATGATCAAACGAATGATTAACACAATATTCTTGCAAACAACCACCACATCTCAATGTGGATTTATCTTTTTTACATGTAATACAACGATTTTTACCGGGTCCTGTTGTCATGAGTTCGAAATGAAATGATAAACAAGAAAAAGAAAAAAAATGTTATGATAACACAATGTAATATTTTACGTATCAAAATAGGTCAAACAGAGAAACTATAGCTATATAATTTAGTGACATTCGGCCAATCGCTCTCAAGATAGTAAGCAATTACTAGAGACACGTCTTCAATTAATCAAATATTTAATATGAACAACAGAAAAAAGCAAAATGAGAAAGAAGAAATAGTTAATTTGTTGAGTTTTTTTGATTGCTCAAATAGAATTTAATTTGTTCGATATTGAAATGTTTGTCTAAATCAACTTGAAGTTTTTTCATTAACTGTACGGTTGTCATTTTCATTTCGTCTAATATATCGATTTCATTTAATAATTCAAATCGTAATGATGAAACATCATTTTTAAATTCTTTAAATTCTAAACCATCATTATTTTCATCGTTGGCCATATGTTTATTTTTATAATAGAGTAGAAATCGTTTCACAATTCGTTCGATAACAATTTTATATGTTAACTTTTCATGATGAACATAACTTCGCTGTCGAGCAAAGATTCTCTCGTTCTTAAATTTATCATGTTGAGTACTTTGTGTCATGAGATTCTTTGTTCGTATATTCAAGCCATCGAGTCGTTCTTCTCGTTGGCCACCATTGGCAGCTTCAGGATGATCGGCCGATAAATCTTTCTTACACAAACAATTCTTTATTCGTTTCATTAAATAAATAAAAGATTTCGGCGTTGGACAAATGTTCAATGGAACGGGAAGAGTATTTCCTAATTTAGAAATAAAAATAACAAACAGTCAAAAGATTTCTTTCGATTTACCATCTCGTACGTATTCCATATAGAGTCTTGAACGTGCAAATTTCCATTCGACGTCGGCACGATCATCAATCGTATCAATTGTTCCCTCCATCATAGCAATTAACGTGTTGATTAGTACAGTTACGCAAATAAATGTAAAAAGACCGAATATAATAAAACCTAAATTCGATACGAACATATCAAAACCTGGCGTATAAGATTTCGGATCAGGTTTGTAACAAGTCAATGACATCAATTCATAACCTCGATCCTTAAATCAAAAAAAAAAGTAAAATCTATTCGATATTCTCAATAATTGAATTTATCTTACAGGCAAATTATCATTAACACCGGCTCCGAAAAGTGTAAAAAATGTTGTTAGAATAGTTGAAATAAATGATCGACCGAAATAGTAAATGGCTGGCCGTGAACCAATCATTTGAATTAAATTCTTATCATCAACATTCGATGGACATTGATCGAGAGTATTTTTCTCAATAAGTGGATCACTTGTTGTTGGCCGGTACCAATTCTCATGAGCTTGCTCATGTTGATCGCCCATGATAGAGAAGAAAACATCTGGACATCGCGCAAAATATCCTTCACTTGACGAACTTATATTTGTATTCGTTTCCAGAAATTGAGTTTCATTTGATTGAACATTCGTTTGATATTCCAATGAAATTGCAAAATGAGCAAAGATTAAATACAATGAACAAGCAAAAGCAAGAAAGAATATGATTATAATCACAATCCATTTCAATATATCGATGATCATTCGTTCGAGCATTACTTGCAATGGTCCAACAAAACCAATAATAGGCAAAAGAAAACAAATTCGACAAATACTAAATACATTTCCCAATGCAAAGAAAGCTTCAGCTAAATTCTGTGCATCTGCACTTGTCCAATAGTACCGATCAGCATTTAACCAATAGAGTGCATGATACGTTTTCTCCTCTAACATATCTTTTTGATATTCTCCAAGAGTATTATATTTTCGAACATCAGTCCAATAGCTATTTAATTCCATTGTATTCAAAGCCGTACGCGTATAAATCATCGAAGTATAAAGAAAAATGAAATGTAGAATATAAAGAATATTCATTGCACAATCGACATAATTACCTAAATAAGACGAAGATAGGTGAAATTTGAATGAATAGTAAATGAAGTTACTGTGTGATGTGAGATAGACGCGTACGCCTGAACTAAATATTTGTTTGAATTCTTGCCAAACGAACCCAATAACCCAAATGAAAATCGCGATTTGAAATGGATTTGGTTCGGTGAAACGTAGACTGATATCGCAATTGATGAAATCACTCGATTGATTTTCGTTGTACGATTTGCCTGAATCATGAAGAGCGTTGATTCGTTCTCGAAGCGCAGTATTATTGTAAATTAATTTAATATATTTCTCATACGTTGAATTATCATAATTTGAGAGAAATTTTGTTTTTTGCAAATGTGAAATCGAGAAATAACTCGAGGCAACAATCAAACCGATGAAAGTCAAATAGGAAACAATATAAGCTTTGAGTTTTAGATTTGGTTGATGACACTAAAAATTAATTCGAAAGATTATTTTCAAATATATATTCTTTTGTGTTTACTAATGAACCAATTCTTGATTTAGGAATTAGATAATACGCAAGTAGAAGTAATGGTAAACAGATGATAAAAGCCAAATAGAAGAGTAAACGTTTGGTTAGATGTGCATTTTTAATAGCTGAAAGGTTTTCATACCATTTTTCCATGAGTTTTTGTTGACAATTTGAATGTGAAACAAAAGCTTTTTCTTGATATTGAATAGCTAAATCGAATCGAGCAAGATTCTCGTATTTTTCTTCATTTGGTCGACCGGTTTTATTCAGAACAATTTCGAGTTCTTCATGACCTCGAACATTATCAAGTAAACGTGTAACAAATAATGATAATTGATTGGCAAGTTTTTGATAATCTTCCCGAAAATAATGTTCAACTTTAGCAAGCATACGTAGTTCACGACTGAGATCGAATGCTTGCAGAATGGGATCGGGATATGTCAAGGCAATGTAGACTTCCGATGAGAGACCTTTGTAAGCTGATAAACGAACTTGAGCTTGACGAAATGAATCATACGCTGAACTATCAGCACAATCAACGCATGGACACATGCTAGCATGAGGTTTTTTAATACGTTCTCCTTTTGAAAGTAATTGATGAACGATTTGTAAACGATTGTACTGAGCAGCGAGAATCAATGGAGCTAAACAAGAAGCTACCGATCGATCGATATGAAAACAAAATTGAACCTTACTGATGTCAGAACTAAATTGTGAATCGTCATACGCTTGTGGATGTGTTGGATCGAGAAATCCACCGCAAAATGTTCGATAAGTCGGATGATTCATAATGAAATCAGCGATATTCGTATGACCCAAATAAATAGCGAGGAGAAGTGCATCACGAAATTTTTCGTAGGGAATTTTATCGAGTAGAACTTTGACAACTTCGAAATGTTCATTTTCAATGGCTAATTGCAATGCACTCTTGCCCATTTTATTCGAAACATCGGCTTGAACTTCACCTTCACATAGAAGACGATGAACAAGTACATAATCACCATGTGCACAAGCAAATAGAAATAAATCGGTTGTGTCTTCGAATGTTTTATTATAATACGTTCGACTAGTTGATGATGAAACTGACTCACGATGGGTAGTTGCATTCGATGGTCGATGATTGGCCATGCTTAAAAAATCAGTATATCTAAAAAATAAAAGTTTTGCCAGATGTTTAGCATTTTCTAAATATTATTTCATCAAGTAAATGCTTTCATCTGTCAAGATTTTTTTTTTCTATTCTCTCTTTTTATCTTCAAAGAAAAAATAATCAATATACTAACCAGAACCAGTCCTTTCTCTCTCTCTCTCTTTCTCGTTCTCAGTCTACGTGTTATTTGAACTCGTGATTTCCTGTTCATAAAACAATGACATTTAGTTGACGTGAAACAAATAGTCTGTTCTCAAATATCACCTCTAATGACAACGAGAGAACATCAATCTTTCTTTCTTTTTATTAATATTCGTCATTAAAAAACTATTTACAATTGAAAATAGTAAAAAGCTTACGACACTCGGTATTCCCAGGCGGTCACCCATCCAAGTACTAACCGAGCCCGACGTTGCTTAACTTCAGTGATCGGACGAGAACTGGTGTATTCAACGTGGTATGGCCGTAAGCATTCATCACACCGAACAAATTTCAAGTGATAATAATTTTATTTTTAGAAAAAAAAGGTTGTTTAGCTGAATTCAAAGAAAAATAGAGGTTTATGTTGATGGTCGTCGTTCGAAAACTTGATCCAATTGAATAGCTTGATCAAAATCTTGTATACGTCCTTTTTCAGCTTCACTAATCAATGCTTGCATGTCTGGTCTAGCTAATATTTCTTTATAAGCTTTGTAGGATGGTGTAAGACCACGTAGATTAAGTGCAATATTATTTGTTTTCTTCATTTGTGAATAGGCTTGATCCATAGCCTCGATCAAACGTTTTTTATTCAATAATTCCGTTCCAGTTTTATCAACACGACCATCTTCATCGGCTAATTCCTCGGGTGAATACATGTTGAATACTTGAAAGAGAAGATGAGTCGTATAATAAAGAATAAATCGTTCGCCGAATTGAAATCCTTGAGAACGAAAGAAAATGCTTTTTAATGAACAAAAAAAAGGAAGAAAAACTTTTTTTTTCTTTGGTATTACCATTTTCATAATTCGGCAAAACAAATGGATGAGGATGTGCTTCAATATGTACGACAGATAATTGTTGATTGTCATCGAGTTTTAAAATAGCTGCAACATTATTGTATGTATCACAATAATTCGGTGCCGAAAACAACGAAATAAGAACAGGAAATTTTGTACGAGATGATTTTCGAAAGAATCTGACGCCATTCTTTTGTACTTCATGGCCGCGAATGATCGCAAGAAGATTATTTTTCAATAAGAAATCTCGACAAGCATAATACGAAAAGAAATGCGAACATCCACGTACTTCATTTGATTTAAAATCAGGTTGTGATTCGTCGGCATCGTCGAAATCTTCTCGTGGATCCGACCAAAGCAAATCACAAAGTGGACCTGAAAGTGGTGTTTCTTTAATTCGATCGAGTTTTTCAATATCGGCTAATGTTTGAAGGTCAGGCGAGAGTCCAGCATGCATACAAAGAAAACGAGAATCAACAAGAGCACATATTGGCAACGCATCGAATGCATGCATACAAGCATAATACAAATCTTTAGATTTATATTTCTTGACACATTCTAATTTGAATTGAAAAGCTTTTGCCATTTGTCGAGTTTCGTGATTTCTAAATAATTGAAATCATCATTTACATCGTTTGATTTGTCGAAATCAATCATTTAACATACCCTCGAAGTAAAGTGATAGTTTCCGGATAATTTATTTTCAATGCAAATAGTAAAAATATGCATTCACATTCGAATTGACCTCGATCAACATAATCACCTAAGAATAAATAACGTGTTTGAGCTGGATCACCACCAGCAGACAATACGGTTAAGAGATCATAGAATTGGCCATGAATATCACCGACAATAGTCACTGGTCGTTGAATAGATACGATATTTGGTTCGCGAGTAAAAATGTCTCGTGCTCGTTCGACAAGACGCAAAGCACATCGTTCGTCGAGAAGACCTTCTCCTTCCAAATGTTTTTTCAAAAGATTTACGGATGGTAAACCAGTCGATGAATCAAATAATTCATCTTCTTTCAATAAATTAGCACGAGGATAAGGAACCGAAGTGATTTGTCGATCGGCTGGTGGACTGCTCATTGTTGTACAATGATGAGAAAAATGTCTGTGCTTTATTATGATTTCTTTCTTTTTCGTTCGATTTTTTGACTCTAAAGCAATATTATTCTTGTTCTTCTCTACATAGACATGTGATGCACAAGTTTGCGTTGTTGAATTAACTCAACAATAGAAGCCACATTTTTATTAACCTTGATTGAGATGAAATACTACCATTTCAAAAGTAACTATATGGTAACTATAGTAAACGAGGCATCGAATCAAAAGAATGTCTATATTATTGTATCTACAAAACTCTGAAGTTCATGCATACGCTTTATTACGAGCAATCTTATATCATAATCTAGTCTCTCATATTCCAATAAGTACAAGTGGTATAGCGAATATGATGCTACCAATTGCTGCAATTTCGTGTCTGTGTTTTTTGTTTGCAATCGCAACACTTCCGAGATAAATTGTAAACATAAATCACGTGAAGCAACACTTTTTTTTAGCTTTTCTGTCGTTTAATTTCTCAACATTTCTTTCGCATTCAAATCATCAATGGCAGCTTCTCGTATTTCTGCACGAATGATGCAAAACTTTCATCTTGTCTGGTTAGATGGAAACATGGATGAAGACAATGCAGATTATCGTCATTCGATTACTAAATTACGACAAGTCGTCAATACTATAAACACATTTGTTGATCCCAATGAATGTATTCGTTTTATTAATAGTATTAAAGAAGAAGCAACATTCATGATTTCATCTGGTGCATTGGGTCAAACAACTGTTCCTGTGATTCATGATAAGTCACAAGTCGATAGAATTTATATTTTTTGTGGAAATAAAACTTATCATGAAAAATGGGCGAAAGATTGGAGGAAAATCAAAGGTGTTTTTTCAAATATTGAACCGATTTGTAAGGCACTTCGAAGTGGTACAGAAGAATATGATTACAATAATATTACAATGAATTTTGTCAGACGTGAACTAGCATCAAATTGTGATGAAGATAATACTGCACTCGATTGTTCTTTTATGTACACGCAAATTTTAAAAGAAATTTTAGTAACAATCGAATTTACAAATGAACATATAACATCATTTTTATCCTATTGTCGTGAACATTTTGCTGGGAACAAGGCCAATCTTGAAATGATTAATAACATAAAAACAGAATATCCTCAGCCCAGTCCAATTTGGTGGTATACATGCGAAAGTTTTCTCTATTCGATGTTGAATCGAGCTTTACGTACGATGGAAATCGATTTATTAATTCAAATGGGATTTTTTCTTCGTGATTTACACAATCAGATTGCTCGTCTACATGCTGAACAATTTATTCAAAAAGGAATAACAAAATCGTTCGTTGTCTATCGAGGTCAAGGTGTAACAAAAGCATATTTCGAACAATTAAAACAAAGTCAAGATCAATTAATATCATTCAATAGTTTTCTATCGACAACAGAAGATACTAAGGTTTCATTTCGATTTGCTCGAACGGCTGTCGAACAATCAAATTTAATCGGTATTCACTTTGTCATGACAATCGATCCGAATATATCAACAACACCATTTGCTCATGTTCGTAATATTAGTTTTTATAAGGACGACCACGACGAATCAGAAATTCTCTTTTCCATGCATTCAGTTTTTCGTATTGGACAAATCAAACGACTTACTAATGAAAACAACATATGGCAAGTTGATTTAACGTTAACAAGTAACGATGATCAACAATTAAAAGCACTTACTCAAAGTATACGAAAGGAAACATCATCGAGTTACAAAGGATGGCATCGACTTGGTAAATTATTAATTAAAATGGGTCAATTAGATAAAGCTGAAGAATTATTCGAAATCTTACTCAAACAAACATCGAATGAACGAGAACAAGGATTTATCTATTATCAACTCGGATGGATCAAAGATGATCAGGAAAAATACCGTGAAGCCATTGAATTCTATGAAAAATCTCTGGAAATCGAACAAAAATATCTTCCATCGACTCATCCAGATTTAGCTGCTTCGTATAATAACATTGGAACTGTGTATAAAAACATGAACAAATATAAGCAAGCTCTTTCATATTATCAAAAAGTACTTGAAATTCAACAAATGACTCTCTCAACAAATCATCCAAATTTAGCTACAACATACAGTAATATCGGTGCTGTTTACGATGAAATGAATGAATATGAAAAAGCGCTGGAATATTATGAAAAAGATTTAGCAATTTCAAAAGAATCGTTGCCAGAAAGTCATCCGGATTTAGCTGCTTCGTACAATAATATCGGAAATGTTTATAACAATATGAATGATTTTAAACAAGCATATTCATGTTATACACGTGCGTTCGATATATGGAAACGTTCACTGCCAACAAATCATCCTCATGTTCGGAACATTAAAGAAAGTATTGAAAATGTTAAAAAGAAACTTTGATAAATAAAAAACGAGAAATTTGCCAGGGATGGGGATCGAACCCATGCTCACTATTGTGAATTGGATCTTAAGTCCAACGCCTTAACCACTCGGCCACCCTGGCACATCAATCAGCTCAACTCTCGAAAAACTCCCAATTTCCTACGAATTGTCGTTTTTTCACTCGAGAAAAAAAAACAACTAAATTCTTCTTTTCAATATATAACAATAATTAATATAGCTGAAACAAGTAGTCCACCGATTAAACTAATAAAAACGACAGCTAAAATATTCGCCGGTAGTGAACGTATAAATTCTCCGAAACGCTTTAAAAAATTGGACTTTTCTTGTGTTAATTCAATTGCAATGACGTCATTTTTAATTCGATCAACAGTTGTTGTCGAATCAAAACGATCATCATGAATATAATCTAATTTACCACCGAATGGCGGTAGATCAATAGATGACACAAATACAACATGATTCGACAATGCAAATGACTCAGCACTATCACTTGTCGAATCCGGTATTGGTTGTATTCGAGTTCGATTGAGTTTTCTCAATGGTTGCACATGTTCTAGTTGAGCTCTCTTAGAAAATTGTGCGACACGTTCAGCTACAGATGGATGAAGATCACTTGTATCATATGCTGTTGAAATATCTGTTGGTGACGGAAGATTTTTCACTAAATTTATAATTTGATCGCATGATGACGATGATGATGAAAGTGCAGCTAAACTTTGCATTCTCTCGTGTTTCGATAGACTATCGTAGCCTGTTTCATCTTCGGAATATTTATTCGAATGTATTTGTATGTCTGTAAATGGTAGATTCTTTTGATAATGATTATTCGATGATGCTCGCATAACGAAAAATAAAAATATTATAATTTATATAAAAATATGAGATGAGTCTATTTAGTTTCAATTGAGATTAATTAAATAAAGGAGAAAAAAACGAGAGAAAAGGCGGGAACAACAAAAAGCATCTATCATCATCAGTCTCATGTCAATAAATGAAATCGAATTTCTTCTTGTTTCTTTTTGTTATTAAATCCAAAGAAAATGAAGAGAAGTATTTCATGAGGTTTCTAACAAATAAATGTAATAAGCACAAACAAATGTCTAAGACAACGAACTCATTCGAATGAAATATTATTTGTTGATTGTTATATTTTTCAGATTATTTCTTCTAATCAATGGTCAAACAAGTAGAGAAAAAGATATTCTTATTTTCAATATCTAATTTGTTCATTTTGATTGTTTTTCAGCAACAGATTCATCGGTGACAAGTAAATCATGGTTTTGGCCATTGATTGGCATCATTCTTGCACTTGTTCTAAGCATTCCAAGCACAGTAATCATAATCGTTTTTATTTGTTATACAAAACATAAATCTCGAAATGATTCTAATGAATCAAGTGAAAGTGAAAGTGGGTCATTTTCATCATTACCCTCAAGAGGAGCTCACAATTCACATTCTCGTCATACCGAACGGTTTCGTAGTCCGCCACCGCCGTATACATCTTCTGAACCACCACCAGCATCATTGGGAAGTTTTTTCATTCCTCCATTACAACAATTACCTCCATACGAATCATCACCCTCGGAAGTTCTACCATTACCACCTTCAACAGCGGCAACAACAACAACAACGACAACGACAATAACAATTCCTGTTCAACCTATTGTTGAAATAATACCGATTCCAACAACACCAACTGAAGTTTCATCGACATTAACAAATCAATCGCTTCAAACTTTTCAAGCTTGAAAATTCATCTTTTCTGTACTCATTTTTTTTCAAAATAAAAAACTTTTCTCTATAACTCGTCTCATCACGACATATATCTCCATCTATATTCTTATTGGCTTAATCGATTTGCCAGAGTGGCCCAATTGTATCGTATCGGTCTCGATAAATAATAATAAAAAAACTACTACATAAAGTAAATTTTGCAATCATGACTTGGAAATCGCAAATCATTGCAATTGCAATTATTTTACTTGTTTCGTTTCGAAATACTTTTGCCTATTATGTTCTCATCGATGCTCATGATGAAGAATGTTTTTTCGAACGATTAACAGCAGGTTCGAAATTATTATTAACCTTCGAAGTTATCGAAGGTGGATTTCTTGATATTGACGTTAAAGTAACATTGAAATAATAAAAACAACTACGAAAAAACAATCGTCTGTTGTTTAGATTACTGGACCTGATCAAAAAGAAGTCTATCGTGGCGAACGAGAATCCAGCGGTCGAACAACATTCTCTGCTCATATGGACGGTACATATACTCTATGTTTTAGCAATCGAATGTCAACAATGACACCAAAAATGATCATGTTTGAAATGGATACTGGCGAATCACGATCTTTGCTAGATTCGAACTCAGCTACAAATGATAATGTCACACGTAAAAATCTGAGATTGATGAAAAATGAATCCTCAAGAGATTTTTTTTAGTTCATCATAATAAACTCGAAGAATTAGTTAGTGAATTAGCATCTTCATTGAATAATATCAAACGTGAACAAGAATTCATGGAAATTCGAGAACGTATTCATCGTTCAAGTGAGTAGATCAAAATCATGAATTGCACCGTATTCCTATTCGAATATTTTTAGTTAATGAAAACACGAATACTCGTGTTGTTATGTGGTCATGTTTCGAAGCTTTTATTTTATTATCAATGGCTATCGGACAAGTTTTCTATCTCAAACGCTTTTTCGAAGTTCGTCGTGTTGTTTGAGACGTTTGAATCTCATGTTTTTGTTTTTATTTTATTTCCAAATTAATTAAACAAGAAAAAGAATCTCGTTTAATGACGTTTAGGTTTAAAAACGTGAATAAGTTTATCGAATGCTTCATGAGAACGAATTCTTCTTAGTTCACTCATATGTTGCATTTGTAGCTGTGTTGTTGACTGATGAAGTGCATTGCTATTATTGACATGATCAAATCGAACTGGTTCGTCACTATCATCGCCGTCAGTTGGCGAATGATCTTGATTTTTTTGAAGAATCTTTAGAAAAAATGAACGAATGTCTGAAATGTTGATTGTCGTTTGAATGTGTTGTTCGAGTGTTTCCTCGAAGAGTTTCGAATATTCTAATTGAATTTCACATAAATCTTTTTCTTCATGGCCAATAATCGTTCGAATTAACGTAGCATAATCGATTGGATCCGATTTAATAGCTCGACGAAGGATTCTTGAATAATAAACACTTGGGGAACGAATAAATTCGATCATATCACGAAAACATTCACGTTCGATTTCACCCGAAAAATTCTTATCAATGGCTTGTTCGATTGGATTTTTATATAGATCTTCATAGAAATCAAAGATAGTCGACAATTGTGAGAAAGCATCACGAGTAAAAATCTTAATAAATGTATCAATATCAATGACTGATGTGCCTTCTTCACCTTCGTAGAGTTTTTTTGCAATAGTTTTGGCGAGTGACGACGAACTTAATGGTTCTTCGAGACGTTTACCTTTTAAAATATCAATTAATAATTTTGTTATTACATTTTCTTCACCTTGAACTAATTCAATATCGTTATTAACCGAAGTTGAAAATAGACTTTCGTACGTTTCAGTAAATTGTTTTGCTTCATCGTTATTTAATGTTAAAAGAATTTCTAATAAATTCCGTGATATATCATTTTCTATTTGTCCAGTTTGCTTTTGATAAAGAATATCATGAAAATGTCGAACATACAATTCAATTGATTCAACGAACATGGCCAATAAACACGAACGTACGGGCGAAGCCGATCGTTCGAGTACCATATCGATTAGTTTGTAATTGTATTCGTATGCAAGATCATCGATTATAATCAAGCGTTGTTCATTTGTATACGATGAAAAATAATTCAAAAGAAAATCGACATCCAATGTATGTGCTGTTGCGCATTGTTTCAAGATTTTGCTCAGATATTTAGCCTCACGTTTGTAATCGAACTCACTGACATGGTGAAACGATGGCATCGTCGATTGACGCTAATTCAATGAAAATATTGTTTTTAAGAGATAAGAAAAATAAACAAGAATTTTACTGGCAAACGTTTGTCTAATTTCGTTAAATCACTTTCAAATGTTTTCGATCTTGATAATGTTTTCTTCATGTTGATTTGTTTGTTTATGAGTTAAGAGCACGAAAAGCAATCATTTATATAATATTTCATGGTTCATCGATCTGACTCTATGTTTTATTTTTCTGTTGACTCATAAATACAAAAGAAAGAAGAAAAAAAGCTAATCATAATAAACAGATACTTTCAACATCGAAAGTACTTTACGAATGTAATTAGTTTTTCTCTTTTGTTGTTTATTTGAATCCTTGAGAATGTGTTTGAAATTCAATTTTTCAATTTATTTTTCGAATCGAATAGCAATACATCATTTGTAAGAAATCATGATGTCGAGTGAAAGCATATCTAATGTTCAACAAATGAAAAAACTCAATAATATCCGAATATTTAATTTCGAATTTCAAGATTCAACAACCAAGAAAATCAAACGAGATCTAAATCGACGCTCGCCGATTATAATACGTCGTCAACGAGCAACAGTCGAAAATCATTCGCCGGATACACAAATCAAAACATTTCAAACGTGCAAATCTATTTCGAAACATTCTCAATCATTTCGTGTACCTATTTGGACACCGAAATTGAATGATTTTCAACAAGCACCATTGAAAGTCAATCGAAGTCGATCGTTTGCAATCAAACCTCGATGTCAACAAATGTGTTCGAATGAAAAAAAATGTTCGAGTGCAAATCGAGAGTTATTCATTTCGCCGAGAATTCTCAATCAAAATATTGAAACAATCAAAAAAGCAAATTTCGATGACTGTAAATTTAATTTTTTTTTATTTTGAAACAAAAAAAAGTTCGTTGTTTTGTTTCTTTCGTTTAAGATGATGATGAAGTCAAATCGAATGTTGCCGTATCATCTGACGAAGAAGAAGAAGATTCGGCTGTAACAACTTGCAATGCTCCACGTTTAACATTAAACGATCAGTTCTCGTCGCCAACATTCATTCCCAATCATCAACGACGTATATTGAATAATAATTTTTATCTACCACCTGTTTTCGAAGAGATTAATGATGAAAAATATTAACAAAAGAAATTCGTGTGTGTGCGTGTGTGTTGTCATCGATCGACTATAAAGAAGTGGAGGAGTTGAATCTCACCAATAAGATTCCTTCCGGGTGAGACGAACTGCTCCACTTAATCAAGTCGAATATATTCCGAATAAAATAACGCAAATGTTTTATTTCACATATGATAACGTTTTCTCTTTTTGTGTGCATTCGAAATGAAAAAGATTAAGATTTCTTTCGTTCGAAATTTGATAATGCACATGAAGAGTCATTCGATACTAATTCAATTTTGATTTCGACCACAACGAAAGAAGAAATACTTACGAATTGCATGTGAACTTGTGAATATGAGCTGGAAGAATATAGATCTGGCATATTTCGACTAACAACCATGCGAAATCCATCTTCCAGCTCAGATTCAATGCAGTCAACGAAATGAAAAAAACAAAACGAAACTAAATGTGCTACAGATAGATATACACTTCGTTTATATATCTCAAGTGATAAGAAAGAGCGAGAGAGAGAGAGGGTGAGTAAACACTGTTATCCGCTCTTTTTCTTCATGTTGACATACCTTTGCAATCAAGCACAAGAAAAACGTTGACAACAAATGGTCTTATCCGAGATAAATTAACAGTTCAAGTATGTAGATGTAATCTAAATGGTTACCGTTTTGTTGTCGTTGAGAAGAGAATAGATAATGAGAGAGAGAGAGAGAGAGAGAGCAGGAGAAAGAAAGTAAACGAACTTATATCTTATTTCGTACTTTTTTCTCTCGTTTTTCATGACAAGAATGAGTAAATCTTTTTGTGTATTTTTCAAGTGCGATCATGATATCAGAAGAAGAAGCAGAAGCAGTTGAATAAACATTAGGGTTAGACACGAGCGACATCTATACGAAACGAGTATTTCATTTTTTGGTTGAAAATTCTTTTTTATTAAATTCTCGAATTTTTTTATTTGAGAAAAAAATGTGAATTCTAATTAAAATAAATCAAAAAAAAAGGCCAAATCAATTGATGAAGGCTGAGAAATAATCTTTGGATCGAATAGATGGATGTTTTATTTCACAAAAAATAGTTTCGGTTATTTTCTAGTTCGATTTCATGTTAAGTTCGTTGATTGTTTTAGATCAAACTTTCTTTTCATTATTATCATGTCGGACACCGAGATGGACGAAGCCCCACGTGGTTCGGATGAAGTCGACTTGAATAAGTCGTTACAACAAGTCCTCAAATCAGCTGCACAAACTGATGGTCTTGCTCGAGGTTTACGTGAATCGGTCAAAGCTTTAGATCGACGTGAAGCACATCTTTGTGTTCTCGCCTCAAACTGTGACGAACCAAATTACGTCAAATTAATCGAAGCACTCTGTGCTGAACATAACATCCCGTTATTACGTGTCGATGATAATAAAAAATTAGGTGAATGGGCTGGTCTTTGCAAATTAGACAAAGATGGCAAAGCTCGTAAAGTTGTTCGATGCAGTTCATGTGTTGTTCGTGATTTTGGTGATGAAACACAAGCTCATGACGAATTGTTAGAACACATGAAGAAATCACAAAAATAAATGCTCAGCCGAGAAAAGCAAATTTTGTGTTTAACATCAAGCAGAACTGCTTTTTTTTGTTTTTGTTTTTGAACGAGAAAAAAAACAAATAAAGAAAAAAAATAAAAACAATCTCAACAAGAAGACTAAGGCGAACTAATATGTTCTTTTGTTTCCAGATTGAATGGCTTCAATACTTAAATTGCAAGTCATTACAGGCGCATATAAAGAAGGACCCTTAGCCTATCTCTTGCAAACAGATGACTTTCGATTCTTACTTGACTGTGGTTGGGATGAAAACTTTTCCATGGATATTATCGAAGAATATAAGCGGTGAGAACACAAAAACTACAAACGTCTTTGTTGTATTTCTTCTTATTGTTTCTCATTCTCTAGTCATATAAAAACAATCGATGCTGTTTTAATCACCTATCCCGATCTTTATCATCTCGGTGCATTGCCATATCTAGTCGGACATTGCGGTTTGAAATGTCCTGTATATGCGACGATACCTGTTTTTAAAATGGGACAAATGTTTATGTATGATCTCCATCAAAGCCGTTCGAATAGTGAAGATTTTAATTTATTTACACTTGATCATGTCGATGACGCGTTTGAATTGTTTGTACAATTGAAATATGATCAATCTGTACAATTAGAAGGCAACGGGCAGGGTCTAACAATAACACCGCTACCAGCTGGTCATATGATCGGTGGTGCAATTTGGAAGATTTCGAAGGAAGGCGAAGAAGAAATCGTCTATGCTGTCGATTATAATCATAGAAAAGAACGACATTTAAATAGTTCGAATTTGACAAAAATCAGTCGGCCAACTCTTTTGATTACCAATGGTATGTACGCTAAATGTCAAAAGGAAAAACCTCGAAGATAAATCTCGAATTTTGTTTTTTGCACTTTTATAATCAGACAATCAGGATACGCATACAAATGTATGGCTGCACCCTCAAAATAGTTTTTCATATTTTGTCACTTTCGAGATTCTTCTATCATACCGTCTTTTTTTTAGTAAATCTTACGGATGCATTAAATACGAAATATTCTCAAGGCCAACGTAAAGCTAAAGATGCTCAATTATTAACGACTATACTCGAAACTGTTCGACACGATGGCAATGTTCTTATTTGTGTGGATACGGCTGGTCGTGTTCTTGAGTTAGCTCTTCTTTTAGAACAACTTTGGCGCAATGAACAATCGGGCTTATTTGCTTATTCGTTAGCTCTATTGAATAATTTTAGTTATCAAGTTATTGAATTTGCTCGTTCACAAGTCGAATGGATGTCAGATAAACTCGTTCGACAATTCGAAGAAAGTCGAATGAATCCATTTCATTTACGTTATGTTAAACTTTGTCATGATCTCAATGAATTAGAGAAAATTCGTGGACCGAAAGTTGTTTTAGCCAGTCAACCAGATTTAGAATGTGGTTTTGCACGTGATCTTTTTATTCAATGGGTTGAAAACAATAAGAATAGTATCGTTCTAACGACACGAACATCTCCAGGTACATTAGCACGCGAATTAATTGACAATCCGAGTTTAACAACAATCGACGTTGAAATTCGTCGAAAAGTGCCGTTAGAAGGCGCAGAATTAGAAGAATATCTTGAACAACAACGAATTCTCAACGAGAAAAAACAAGCTGAAGAACAAGCGAAAAAGAAGAAATCACGAAAATCATCGAGAAATCTCGATGAACAAATGGATATCGATGAAGTGGACGATGAAGAAGAAGAAGAAGATGAAGATGAAGATGAAGATGAAGATGATGATGAAAATCAAATCAATAACAAATCAAAATCATCGAATACAGACAATACAATCGACACCGGTCTAATCGATGATCGAAATTTAACACCTTTGCATACACCATCGGGCAATCGTCATCCATCACAATCACCATTTGCTTTCAAACGAAAGGCATTCGCTATGTTTCCATATAAAGAAGAGAAATATGTTTGTGATGATTACGGTGAAGCAATTAATCCCGATGATTACAAGATTATCGAAACGAAACCATCGATAACAGCGGATTTAGCATCGATGAATTTCGGTGATGCCGATGAACGACAACCATTAAGTGAATTAGCTACGAAATCGAATATTCAGAGTCAACATCCGTTGATTCAACAAGTTCAACATCAACCGCCGACGATTCCACAGAAAACTCTACGTGAAAATCGACAATTGCAAATTCAAGCTCGTGTTCTCTACGTCGATTTCGAAGCGCGTAGTGACGGCGAATCAATTGAAAAACTTCTCTATCAAATCAAACCCAAAAACCTCATACTTATTCACGGTACACAAGAGTGTATCGAACAATTAGAACGTTATTGTCAGACGAAACAGATCGTTCAAGGACGAATATTTACGCCACGAGTCGGAGAAATTGTCGATGCAACCACCGAACGAAATCTCTATCAAATCAAATTGAAAGACAGTCTTCTCAGTTCGATACAATTTTCGAAAACACGTGACATTGAAGTGGCATGGGTGGACGGAATGATCACACATACGGCGCCAACAACGACACCGACTATGCCAACAACATTTACAACTGTTGGTCAAGCCGAAACCGAATGGTATCTGAATCCAATTACACGTGAAATGAAAGATCAAATGCCGCCACATCCATGTGTATTTGTAAACGAACCGAAATTGTTGGACTTGAAAATGATTCTAACGCAAAAACATGGCCTCCGAGCAGAATTCGTCGGCGGTGTTTTGAACTGCGAAGATACGGTTGCAATCAAACGAAATGAAGCTGGTAAAATTACGCTCGAAGGCGTTCTCTCCGATACGTACTACAGAGTTCGTCAAATCTTATATGAACAATATGCGATTTTGTAAAAATTTTGTCAATCGAACAATGTTTCAATCAGTTGTTTTTTTTTTTCTCTTTTCATATATAAATAAACGTGAAAAATGGCAGGAGTACACACACGAAAAGGATGTGATACACACGAATAAATTGTGATTAGCAAAAAAAGAAAACAAAAGAAAAAGAACCGACACTTTAAAAAGAAAAAAAACGACTAAATCTATTATTGAGAAGATACTTTTGTATGAATTTCTTCAAGAATACTACCGGCACCTAATTGCATTAATTTTACGGCTAGATTCGTACCGGATATTTCCGCATTTTCTAAGATTGTCTCATTCATATTGACGGCACAGATGTAAGCAAAGTGACGGTATAAAGATTGATCTAAGCCTTTTTTTCCTTCTTCTTCTTCCTCTTCGTCATTGTCATTATTTGTTTGATGAAGAAGAAAAGTCGGTGGAGGTGTTAATAACGGAATCGACACGTCCGCAATTTCAATGTGATCTTTGACATAACGTGAACCATCGAGATTGAGCAGAATACCACTGATACTTAAACTTTTGCCATTGTAGTCCGTACGAACAGCATTCGGAATACTACAGCCTCCTTCGACTAAAAAAAAACGAACAAAATTTTGTGTGAATAAACTACAACAACAAAAAAAAAGTGTACTTCGTCTTAAAAATGCTCGTTCGGCAATACAACGAACGACCGTTGGTTCATGATTGAGAACTGATAACATTCGAATTGTATCATGATCATTATGTCGACATTCGATGCCAAGTGCACCTTGTCCAATTGCATAGAGAACCCGATCGGGTTCGATTATTTCACTGATTCGATCGCTCCAATTCAATCGTTGAAATCCAGCAACAGCAGCAATCATTGCATCGTAGCCAAGCTCTCGATTATTCAATTTCTCCCAACGCGTATTCATATTACCTCGAATATTTTTGTATTGAAATTGAGGATAATTTAGTTTCAATTGAGCTATACGACGCGTTGAACTTGTTCCAATGACACTGTCGGCGGGTAGTTCATCGAGAGATTTCTCCTGACGCCATGGTGCAACAATCAATGCATCACGGGGATCAGCACGTTCGAGAATAGCACCGAGAATCATGTTCGGTGGTAGACTCGTCGATGGTACATCTTTCAACGAATGAACGACGAAATCGATGTTTTTTAGTTCAAGTTCAATTTCTAATTCTTTGGTAAATAAACCTTTATCACCGATATTTGCTAATGGTGTCTGTAGATTTTTATCACCAGTTGTTTTGATTTTAATGACTTCATATTCAATCTCAGGATAGAACGTACGTAATTGTGCGATAACACTAAAATAAGAACATTCTCAAAATCATATTCATTTAAAATATGAATTCAAAACATACCTCTCCGTTTGTATAAGCGCTAATTCACTCTGACGAGTACCAACTATATATTTCGATCTCAATGGTACATACGACATAATATATGCACACTTATAATCTGAAAGTAAATGCATTTTCTTTTTTTCGCATTGTCATTTTAAGTCTCGCAAAAAAATAAAATCGTCCTATAGTATTTTTGACTCATGAAGAGAACGAATAAAAAAAACACGAAAGAGGTGTATTTTAACCGTTCGTTTCGATGAGATGAAGTTATTTCTTTTGATCTGATATGATCTCGTTTACGATACATATCCAACCAGCAAACTTCGATCTATTTTTATCATCAAGATCAAGCTGTATGCTTCTCATTCTCGCCAATCGACAAAGATCGATAGAAGGATGCCGCCACTTACAAGTATTTATTATTTATTGAGAATAAAAAAGAAAAAGAACATCATGCAACAACGACAGAATAGTTTATAAGGCCGTCGAAGTTGCCGTCTTGTTTGAATTTAGCGTAGATTTTGACATCGGTTGAACCGACAGTGATTTCAGTTTTTAATATCGAATTTTTATAATCGTTTTTGTTTAACCATTTCGAATCAACCTGAATATCGACTTCGATTGCATCAGGAATATAACAATGAATAGGAATAGTAGAATCTTTTTTTAAAATTCCATCGAATGGTTCGTAAATTCGACAACGATGATCTTCAAATTCTTTGTATATTAAAGGAAAAATAAAAGATCTATTCAATTTTGTTACAGTTAATTCGAAACGCGCAACACGTGTTGATTTTCCACTCGTAGATAATTGTTGAGCAAAAACATTTAACTCATAAACACCTGTTTGTTGTGGTGCAAACAAAAGTTGCCATTGTCGTTTTTCTTGATCGAATTGTGCGAGAGTCGTATTCTTTTCTGTGGTATCATTGTATCTCATCGTACAAGATAATCGAACATTATCAGGTGCTAACATACGAATTTCACTGTACGATGTATTTTCATCATTCCATTGAATTCGAGCTGTATTTTGTGGAGAAATAATTTGTAAATCAAGATCATGAAAAAGTTGCCAAGTCTTGGGAAAAGACAATGACGGCAATGGAACGGATGTTGCTTCGAGTGTGAACGAAACAGCTGAAGTATAAAGTGTTGCTTCTGATTTTTTCTTTGCCATTATTTCGGCAGTATATTTGCCTGAAACATTCGGAGCGAACAGACATCGCCAGAGCTTTTTCTTCCGATCGAAATAGACTCGATCACCACCCATTATTTTCTGTTCATCTGTATTCATCAAACGGCCAAGTAATTCAACATCATCAGGTGCTGATATAATAATTTCAGCGAATGATGCATTGTCTGGCCAAATTGCGTTGGAACGATGTTGTGGTGTTTCAACAACGAGTTGAAGATCATGAAAAAGTTGCCAAGTCTTGGGAAAAGACATTGGTGGCAATGGAATTCGTTTTGCATCGATAGTAAATGAAATAGTTGATTCAAAAGAACCAGAATCAGACTTTTTCTTTGACATAATTTCAGCTTCAAATAATCCAATATTATTAGGTGCAAATCGACATTGCCAAAGATTCGTCTGTCGATTGAAATAAACTTGATGTCCATCGAGAATATATTCTCCATCGGCGTTCGACAAACGGCCAAGTAATTCAACATCATCAGGCGTTGATATGAGAATTTCTGCATAGGATTTATTATCCAGAGTGATTAAATGTGTATTTTTAGGTGAGATAACATTCACATTGAAGTCAAAAAATCGATCCCATGTCGATGGAAAACTAATTGGTGTTTTGGACATTTCTTTGACTAGAAGTATTAACTCAACAACAGCTCCAAATACATTGCCTTCGGTTTCATTTCGTTTTCCATAAAGAGTAATTTTATGTTTACCGATTGTATTTGGTGCAAAATAACAATAATATATTTGTTTGTCTTTATTGTAAATCACACGATGTCCTCCTGAAATTTTCCTATCGTCTAATTTTAAATCAGCAATAATTTGAACATTGTTCGGGACTTTGAGAAGAACTAAAGCATAAGACTTATGAGGAAGAAGATCGACATCAACTTGATGACGTGGATGTAATAATTCTAAATTAAGTTCAAAATAAAGTGGATGAATTTTCGGCATTCGTAAAAATTGAGTTTTATTCACAGACGTTTTTAAAAGTTGCCATTTGTCATTCTCTGGTAAATGATGATAGATCATTTCATTTGGACGTGGACAAAAATAATATGTATTTAATTTTCGTTCGAACAGTTTCTCATCAGTTAGATGTCCAGCAGCCCAGGTTGATTCCATTAGATATTTATGATTATCAATTTCAATCACATTCCAAGCATGATCTGTATCACTCAATGGATCATCACGATCATCGAAACCGTATCCTTTCGAAAAGCCACTCACTATTTCACAAGATATATTCAATTGATCGCAAAGATATTTGTAGATATTAGCATAACCAGCACATACGCCTTTCTTATTTCGAAAAACACCTTCTGCAGTTTGATCAAGATAATTTTTACTAAAATACGATACTGTATCGTAAGAAATATTGTATGCTACCCAGTAGAATATGATCCAATAGCAATCGATTGGTGATTTATTTTCTGTTAATTTTTTTATTAATTCAGTCAGTTGTTCAAGTGAATCTGGACACCATGATTCAATAATCGAACGATATTCTTGATTATCAATTACTTGTTGACATTGCTGAACAAATGACTCATTGAATGCATCGATATCATCAACTTGAATAATTACAAAATTTTGTTCATCTTTTGTTTCTAACAATAATTCATCATTGACTAAATCTATTTGACTGCTCTCTTTTCGAATACTTTTCGGAGTTGGTACATCTTTGACATTCGGGTTTCTACTAATATTCTCACGTTTATTTTTACTTTTAGCACAGCCCATTTTTGTTTTTTTATGAATGTAAATATATCGTAATCTTTCAAGGTTAAAATTGCTTTCATCTTATCTTCTATGGAAAAGAAAACTGACTAAATAATCATAATAAATTTTACTTTTCTCTTCTCTATCGGTTTTGATCATCTACGTCATTGAACAAATCCGTAACGAAAATTTACATTAGTTACCTATGCATATTTTTCTTATCTATTTCAATTAACACAAATCAATGATGAAAGATTTTGAAAAAAAACGAAAAGAAATTAGTCATTTTTGCCCATCAACATAGTTAATTTTTGACGTTCGCCTTGTCTTTTGCACGAAAATATTATAATCATTTTTTCACGCTTGATTACTTCGTATTCAGCACATAGATTTCACACGGACAAATAAATACAAACGAAAAAAAAAAGTGTTCTTCTCAATAGAAAGTATCAATGCCTATCGTTCGAGTCACTCAATCGACTAAGCAAAATCGCTCTACAAAATCACGTCTTCCAAGTTATTTACCTGTTCTTCAAGCGCCAGCTCTTCCTCAACCAGATGAATTATTCTACGAAGAAGAAATGTTTGATCAAACTTTATACACACAAAACATGTACGACTATCAAGCAACAACAGCGATGATACCTGATCAAAATGTTCTATTAACAACAACTTACTACTCAAATCAACCATCAATTCACCATCCATACACTAATCATCGAACATTTCAACATCATAATCCATCGCATACATCATACATGTATTATAACCGTTAAACTCTTGAGATTAACTTGTCTGACATACGTAGTCTTACATAATAAACAACAACAACAATAAAGTTGAGACGTCAATGTATGTTCTCATATTTCTTCGATTTAATTTAAATAATAAATGAACATGTTTTCTTTTTGCTTGTACGTGATTCGAGTACGAAAATGACTTGAAACGAAGACAAAAACACTGATGATGCATTAATAAATAAAGACAGACAAAGATCAAATGGTTTGTCATGTTTAATTGTCGAGAAAATAAATGTCTGATTGAATTTCATTTTATTATTCAACTTTCAATTTTCTTTTTTTTAATATTTTCTTTTGTTAAAAGTCATATTTACTTTTCATGTTATTTGAATCGATTTATATAAAACTGTGCGTATGTAAGAGAAGAACATTTTTAATTAACAGCTTGTGTTGCATCAGATCGCAAAGGTTAACAAGAATATGAGAAATATTCGAACATCAAATATTGAATTGTCATTGAAATGATCAACTTTTATTTCAAATATTTGATAGTTCAGAAGCTCAAGAGATATAATCGAACTTCTGACATCGAAATCTTTCGATGAAAGTCAATCCTCTGAAGCAAGGTTGGACAGTCAATGATATCTATCAAGAAAAAACGTGTATGCAAGTGTGTAACTAAGATTTTTCATCATATCAAATATTGACATCACGAACTCGACTTCGAAATAAGAAGCAAAAGATAATAGCATCGGACAGGATATTGTATTTATGAACATGTTTGATCGAGGAAGAAGGAAAAAGAACGGACATGAATATGTCGGATTAAGATGTTGACGGCGCCGTATGCCTGACATGAACGTGATGCAACTAGAGAGATGATCGATACAATTCGAAAGACAAAAGATAAACGGAAGAAGACAAGAAAGTGCTTGATATGCCGTTTCTAATGGTTCGATGGCGCGTCACGTTCGATCTATGTATACAACCGACAACAATGGAAGTCGAGTAGAAGGTCACAAATGATCGTCCGCTTTTGAAAACGCAATCGGGAGTAGAATATTACCTTTGTTTTCATTTTGGATATTTAATCCTCTCTTTCAAAGAAGAGAGAAAGAGCAAAAGAGAGCAAGAGAGAGACACACACACACACACACACAAAGACAAATGATCGGTATTAGTTGATGGTGATTTAAAAAGAGGTGATTTTACCGATGGAATATTGTCCGATAGAGAGAACGTAGGAGGAGAAGAAGAAGAAAAGAGAGAGAGAGAGAAAAAAAAGAGAAAGTAAGTAAGTTCACTAACGATCATCACTTGTCAAATTGCGCAGTCAGCGATAGTTTGAAAGATTCATTCCTTCCTTCTTATAAGACATCAATTGTTTGTAGATTTATTCGTACAAATGAAAACAAAGTTATTTATCAGTAAGTGTATACATACAGGTACATATATATATATAGATAAAGATATGTTTGATGTTGAATAGGTATAATTGTACTGATAATTTCATTTCCGAATGAAATTCAATCGTATCAACGTTGTCCCGAACATGGTTCAACCGATTTTCCAACGATAGATTATTATCCTGATGAAAAATTCTGTAATGTCTATCATAAATGCAATTGTACACGTACAACATGTCATGCTGTCGAATCTCATATTTGTCCAATTGCACAGGTTTACTCTCGAACTGAAGAAACATGTTTAGATCTCGAAGAAGAAAGTTGCAAGACAACTTACGTTCAATGGGTTCAAACACATAGCACGGCTAATCAAACCATGGTGAATACAACTGACGCTCTTGCACCATCGAAATCCAGCCAAGATTTTCAATGTTCACCGGATAAATCAGGCAAATTCAGTGATCCAAATGTTTGCAATATATTTCATGTTTGCACAACACGAAATGATCGAACCATTGATCAACCATTTCTCTGTCCGTATCCAACCGTATTCAAAATCGGTCGTTCAGGCAAAATGTTCTGTGCTTATCCCGAAGCTAATGATTGCCAAGACAGAGCATTCTATCATCCAATGGAAAATCGAACCAATCTCTCGAAAACTGGTCATATCTACCATGAACACATTGATCATTATCGTTTAGCTGAAAATACGCTCATGTTGGCTAACTGTTTCAAAGAAGGTTTATATGCTGATTCAATCTATTGCAATGCCTATCATAAATGTACGGCCGATGGTCGTGATGAACAATATCTTTGTGAAAATCAATTATTATTCAATTCGGAATCGAGTATCTGCGATTATCCGATCAATGTTGTTTGCGGAGGCAAAGGTTTACTTCGTCGTCCAAGTGATTTTTCGAATGGTACTCAATTGAATTCATCGACAATCATGGTTTACGGAACTGAACTTCGTCCTGAATGTCCATCGGATGTTTCGAATATCTTAGTTGCTGATAAAAGTTATTGTAATATTTTCTATCATTGTCAATCAGGTCGTGGTTCAATTTATATGTGTCGAGATGGAACAGTATTCGATGAAACAAATACCAAGGGTGTTAGTTCATGTCGTTCGGAAGAATTAGTCAATTGTGTTGATCGATTGATTTTAACTCCGCAAGGTATTCGTCCAGCTAAGATTATGAATAAAACACGTTCACTTGGCCGAAGTCTTCACGCGAAATATTCGAATTTTATTCTTTTACCATCGACGGAAAATCAAAAAGAAGTTATCAATGTTCCATTTGATTGTCGAACAAGAATCGATGGTCATTGGCGAGATGCTAAATTCTGTGATGTTTTTCATGCTTGTCTATCCGGAGTACAGAAACGTTCGTATCGATGTACACAATTAGGAGAACGATTCTATTTCGATGATGCCACACAAAAGTAAATTTCAGTTTCATGAGAATGTTTTTTTTTTGTAATTGGAAAGTTTAGATGTGAATTTACAAGTAAAAATGCCCATGGTTGTCCAATGAATCAATATTACGGAGCAATTGAATTCGTAAAAGCTGCATCGAATTTACCATCAGGTCCAGGTAAAAAAAGAAGAAGAAAGATCTTCATTCATTCGATCAATTGTTTGTACAGAAGAACCAGTTGCACCATGGAAAGTTTTCATTCAATCTCGTGAACAATTCACTTGTACCGATAAACAAGATGGCTTCTATGCGAGTCGTTGGTGCAATGTGTTCTATCGTTGTTTCACAGGCATAGCTAGTGCTTTTCTTTGTCCAAAAATGCCAAGTGGCGCTCGTCTTTGGTGGGCACAACATGGTTCACCTCAAGGTGTTCCACAAGAATCCGCTTCGTGCACATGGCCTTGTGAAACAGGTCGACGTTGTTCGAGTCCAGGTGGAATCATTGTTGATGATGGTTTGAGCGTTGGCGAAAGTCAATTCGAAGCTGAATCTGTCTATTCACAATCGCTTTGTGTATCAGGAGGAAAAGGAGCATCATCACAATTACCATTATCACCAATCGGTGAAGGTAATTGATTCGTTTTTGTTTTTTTCTTGAATATACGTACATGTCTCGAATAGGATTGATTTCGATTAATTCCGATGTAAGCTGTATCGGACAAGCTGATGGTGTCTTTCTTTCAAGTGGCTTTTGTAATGTATTTCATCGATGTGTCGATGGTATGCGACGGGATTTTCGTTGTTCACGAGCAACAAATACGCCGTATGATCTCTGGTGGAACGAACAAACTCAACAATGTGATTGGCCATGTAATTTAACTTGTGTTTTGTTTTCTAATTCTCTATTATTACGCATGTTTAGGTCGAATTCAATGTACAAAGCCAGTTTATGCTACAACGACAACTGCTGAACAAATTCGTACAGAAAATTCTCTTCTATTTCGACATGAATGTTCAGGTTATCAAATCACAAATAATCAGCCAACTGTGTACACATCGAATGCACAACCAATTCAAACATCACGTAGTTTAACAGCTCGAATCATTGAAAATCCTGATCAAAATTTTATTTGTGCTCAAATTGGTCGATTTCCAACACGACGCTATTGCAACGTCTATTATGAATGTACACAAATCGGCTTGCCACCAACTCAAACCTACGAATGTATTGACAGTTTCTTTGATCGTAGTCAAGGCATTTGCATATCTAAAGATCAAGTTCCATGTCTCGGCGGTATCTATCCGTATGATTCGGTACCGATTGATCGTAATCCAGATTCATTACAATGTTCAACAAATTCTGGCTTTCAATTGCATACATCTCGACAATTCTGTAATATTTATTATCTTTGTGATGGCACACAAACAACACCAACAACATTCCGATGTTTCAATCGTCAAACAGAAGAAGAAGGCATCTACGATCCATTTGCTGAACGTTGTGATTCACGACAAAATTTCAATTGTCAAAATGCTCTGTTCAATTTCACTCACATTCAATCCTATCGACCATTAGAAATTGATCATACACGTTTCGTTGATCTTTCAACATTGCCATGCAAATACGATCAATCCTATATTATCGAACATGAACAATACTGCAATCTCTATCATTCATGTAAACAAGGCGAATATCGTCTATTTGCATGTCTAGCTAATAATGATCATAATCAAATGACATCCTATTTCTATCAACCAAACGGTCAATGTGCTGCGCCATTAGCAAATTTATGTCCTCGAACGAAAACAGTTTTTAGCTATGATCGATTGCTTTCAAATGCGAATAGTGATAATTTTCAAGCTTATCTAATGCCTGATCAACCTCAACAGAATAATTTCGGTTCGATTGCTATTCAAGAACGTGTCGACCCAACACCACCGTGTCGACCATTGGATAATTATATTATTCCACATGATCGTTTTTGTAATTTGTTTTATGGCTGTAAAGAAGGTGAATTGATACTCTACGCATGTTTCGATCGTTCAACGAATGCTTATGGTGGACTGTTTCAATCATCGACAGGAAATTGTATTGCATCGAATGATTGTGGAGTCAAAGAATTCTTTCGACCAAATCAAGTGACAACGTCACGTCCAAATAATAATAATAATCTCTTTCGTTCGTATACGATGCTTGAAGTATCGAATGAAACAAGAAAAATCAATGAATCATTTGAAGTTCAATCGACATTTTCATGTTTAAATCGTCGAGATGGATACTATGAATCCGAATGGTGTAATATACTCTATCGATGTTTGGGTGGAATACGTTATGATGAACGTTGTTCATCGTCAGGCAATTATGATCTTTGGTGGAAACATCAATCGAAATATTACAATCGAACAACTCCACAATATCTCGGCGGATTGGATACGATTGTACGTTGCGATTGGCCATGTAAAATGCAATGTCAAAAACCGATCTGGATTTCACAAGAGAATACATACGGCAGTGCCGATGAGGTGTTTAAACAAGATCAAGAACAACGACCAGCTTGTTTGATATTTAAAAATCGAAGAATTGAACATTCGAAACAGTTGACACAACAAATGATTATGTATTCGGACATTCCAAATCCATCGAATTTTACATGTCCAGAAAATCTCGTTGGCATACGAGTTCGTTTCATTGATCCAAAATATTGTAATGTTTTTCATGAATGTACAAATTCGAAATTACTTGGATCATTTCTTTGCATTGAATCGCAATTCAATAGTAAAGACAGTGATTGTGCACCATTATCAATCGATGATCAATGTCCGATTGAACGACGTTTTATTGTCACACGTACAGGTCGTTTATCGGCTCAATCGACTTTGTCAGCTTATTACGAAGCTGTTGAAGTACGAAATGTGAATCCAAGCGGATACGAATGTATTACCGATGGTATTCATACAGATCCAATGTTTTGCAATTTGTTTCACGCATGTTCGGGTCGAACACGTCGAACATTTCAATGTCGACAAACGGGCACCGATGGCATCAATGATGGTGTATCAACATTTGATTTAAACACCAAAAGTTGTACGAGATTTTCATCATATTCATGTCCAACATTGCTTTACAATCAAGAATTTCTCATTCTACCTGTTATGTTTAAACCACCAACAGTTTCACCATGTGGTCGCGAAGGTTTCTTTCCTGTATCGGATGTGACATCACAATATTGTCATATGTTTGCATGGTGTTCGAAAGGACATGGCGAAGCTAAAGTATTCGAATGTGTCCCATCGACACCAGGAATTAGTTCAGGTGCATTCGATATGTCAAGACGTTCGTGTACATCACGTACGTCATGTCCACATGCACGACACGCTTCATCCTATAATACAAGTTATCTTGCAACAACATTAAAACCGAAAGTTGTTAGTATTAATAATCGAAAACAGTTCTCATTGACAAGTACAATGTTAGAAAATGGTTATATTGCATTGGGATCAGATTTTCAAACGACATTTACATGTCCATTAGGCACAACAGGCTTCTATTCAAATCCAAATTATTGTGATGTATTTCATTATTGTTATGAAACAGGCGAAGTATCATCATTTGTTTGTGCATCGATGCCAAATCGATATCAATTATGGTGGAGTCATCATAATGAACCTGGTCGACCGGATGTAAGAGATTCACAGATGAGCATAGGAATGAAACTCGAAAAATATTTTGCTTTAGAATGTTTTCTGCGATTGGCCATGCAATTTGCAAGGTGTCTATGCATGTCCAGCTCATAAATCAATTCTCATGCGTGATCGACAGGCAAATGGTAATATCGGACAAAACGAAGTTTTAGAAGCAACATGTTCATCAGCTCAAGTACCAACTTCAGCTATTCCTATTAGTAATAATAACAATTTTAATACACCTGAACCAATTGTTGTTATGCCTTCGACATATTATCCATTACCATTACCAAATGTTAATAATAATCCACAAGTATCACCACAAGTCCCATCACAAATCCCATCAGGTGAATTCAAATCGAATTAGATTTATGATTGAAAATAACAACAACAAAAAAACTTTGTCGTTCAGTTGTTTCAGGTATTAGTTCGACTGCTCTTGGATATCAATCATGTGTTCAATCTCGAGAATGGTTTGTTAGTCAGTCAAATATTCGTTGTAGTGCAGCATTTTCTATGACGGGTTTTGCACCTGATCCAAAAGATTGCTCGAAATACTACGCTTGTGATTCCTATGTGGGCCCTGATGGAATGTCGAATGGTAAGAAAAAAAAAAGTTCCAACAGATAATTACTAATAAATCGAGATTTTTAGGTATTCTAATGCAATGTCTTGCCGGTCTATGGTGGGATCAACAACGACGTACATGTGTTCTACCATCGGAAGTCGCATGTAATCCGTACAATATCATCAATTCTCAAGGACAAGGTTTTTCTGTTGATATTAGTCCAAATAGTAAAATAATAAAATTCAATTCAATTTCTTCCTTTCTATAAACTATGTCTTCTGTGTTCTAGTCATCAATGCTCAACCATTACCGTCGCCATCGCCATTGCCCGCTATGCCTATTTCATTTGCACCTGTGGATACAACACCAATGGTCGTTTTTCCATCGGCACAACCAGCAGCTCCGATTGGCACAGCCGGTAAATCTCGAAAACAAGAACTCTCAATTCGATTTGATATTTTTCTTTCAAGGTCCACCAAGTGGAACGCTCTGTCGAGGTGTACCTTTGTGTGTCGACGTTGGCTTAAATATTCTTCAACAAATGAAAGCTATTCCTGGTCGTCCAGGCTGGTTGTACGTATTCTTAATAGATAATTTCTTTTTCTTAATTGTATCTTGAATTTTAGTTACAAATGCGATAGCCAATGTGCACTTGAAATGCGTTGTCCACCTGGTCTTGTTTTCGATGATGTTTATCAACGATGTGAATGGCCTGGAATGAAAAACTCTTCGCCAAATCGTCGTTTAGGCAATTTCCGAAAGCAAATTCTTAATAAACAAATCAGTTCAACAACAATGGCATCATCATCATCAGTGAAAAAACTTCTTGAACCTTGAAACTTGAGGGCAACATAAAAACAAACTTTCTCTATTAATGTAATAGTTTTTGTCTCATTTTGTGCTGATAAATTTATCTATCTCTTGCTTTTTATGACATAAATATATAAAATTAAACGATTCTTCTGTGTTCGCTAACCAAAAACAAAGATTTTATTTTTGATTTCACTTATACAATGTTGAGAACGAGGGCAATTCATCATCTGACAACTAACGTCCTCACAAAGAACGATTTGTCAAAGAATCAATGGTTCACTGACTAACAAATGATAAGAAAATCCGAAAAAATAATTTATTCAGTCATTCATTCATGGAGCTCACACAACGCCGAAGTCAACCGAATAAATCTATCGAAAATGAATCAACAAAACGAAAAAACTCTTCAGATACAATATCTACTAATCAATTAAACATGTCTTTATACTTTCGTCGATTAATTTTCGATCAAATTTCGTCAAATACTTATTTCTACACTCGAATTTTGTTCATTCGTTTACTTGGTCTTGTCTATACATTCAGTTTTCTTGCTGCTTTCCATCAAGCACCTGTATTAATCGGCTATCAAGGTCTTTATCCCGCCTATATGCATATGAAACGAATGAAGGAAAGATATGGCATTTGGCAAACGCCATCATTATTCTATTTTGTTTCAAATATGGATACATCTGACGCATCATTGCGAGGTGTTTGTGCATTGGGAACTTTACTCGGCATGTTTTTACTATTAACTGGTCGATGTAATTCAATTATTTTGTTTATTCTCTGGTGTTTTCAAACAAGTTTATTAAATATTGGACAATTATTCTATGGATATGGTTGGGAAACACAAATTCTCGAAACCACATTTCTTGGTATGTTTCTTGTACCATTTTTGAGTTTAACTAAAATCAATCGTCAAACTCCACCGAATATACTGTTCGTTTTTCTCATGCGTTTTTTAATTGCACGTATTATGCTCGGTGCAGGTTTAATTAAAATTCGAGGTGATCAATGTTGGCGAGATCTCACATGTATGAACTATCATTATGAAACTCAGCCAATTCCCAATCCAATTTCGTATTATTTTCATCAAAGTCCTGTTCGTTTTCATCAATTCGAAGTGCTTATCAATCATTTTATTGAATTGATTGCGCCATTCTTTTGTTTTGGTCCTTGGCGAACACTTCGACATATTGGCGGAACATTACAAATTCTATTTCAAATTCTTTTGATTATTAGCGGAAATTTAAGTGTACTCAATTGGGTTACCATTGGTCCAGCTTTATGGTGTTTCGATGATACATATCCATTGTATAAATATATTTTTCGACGTGAAATATTTTTTATTCAAATACCTAAACATTGGAAATCATTTCGATCGATCGTGAAATCGGGAGTATTCATTTTGATCGTATATTTAAGTATTGATCCTGTTTTGAATTTATTTTCTCCACATCAACGAATGAATTCGAGTTTTGATCGATTCAATCTCGTGAATACATACGGTGCATTTGGTAGTGTCGGTAAAATTCGTGATGAAGTCGTTGTTAGTGCTTGTAATCGAACAACAATCGAACAATGTCATAGAGACAAAGATTGGCTTGAATATGAATTCAGTTGTAAGCCAGGTCGAATCGATCGAGCACCTTGTTTCAGTGCGCCATATCATCGACGATTGACTTGGCAATTATGGTAACAGAAAAAGAAAACAAAACAAACCTTTTCTCATTGAATTTCTCCGTATTTAGGTTCGCCGCTATGCAAAATTTGCAATACAATCCTTGGTTAATTCATCTTATGACTCAATTACTTGCATCTGATCGATATTCACCAGTGAATGTTGTTCTTTCGAAACATGGCAATCCATTTCATGATGCACCACCAAAATTTATTAAATCCGATTTATATCGATATGAATTCACGCGTTGGGGTATTAATGAAACAAACTGGTGGAAACGAACGTATCAACGAGCTTATTCGCCAATATTTGATTTGAAAGATATGCAATTAAAATCAGTCTTTCGGCAGATGCAATGGAAAATGCCGAAAGTGCCGATGAGGGCATGACGTAACGAATTAATTTGTTCTAGAAATAAAAATAATTCTAATTAATCTAGTAACTTCAAAGTTGATTTTCTTCTCATTAGCACATTTATTCGTGCAAAAGAAATAGTTTAATTCAGTCGTGTCTGATTTGTTTTTACGTAAGGCAACATATTAATGAATCCTACAACAAACATATCGACGCGTATTTCGACTTATCGAATAGAAATTCCTTTTCAAATTTGGTTATTTTTCATTGTCGATCTTGGTACATTCGTATGTACCCTATTTGTTCTCTATCATTTAATCGCCGATCGAACACTACGAACTGCTTTGCATAATCATGCTGTAATTATTATACTCATCTTAACATTAGCAATGACTTCTGTTGATATTCCACTGCAATTACAATTTTACATTACAGGTTCTGTTCGACCTGCCACAGATTTGACATGTCGATTCTGGTGGCTAATCGATTGGGCAAATAGTTATATAATCGGAGTTTTGCTATTATTTGCATCAATCGAACGACATATTCTCATTTTTCATTCGGCATTAGTTGCAACATTTCGTAAACGTTTGATTTTTCATTACATTCCATTGTCGAGCGTTATCACTTTCATGTTGATATTTTATGGTATCGCAATTTTTTCACCGATATGTACAAATTCATTTAATTTCACCGCTAATCTATGTGGTTTAACTGCTTGTTATCAATCGATGACGGGATTTGTGATGATTGAACAGATTGGTTTCGGTGCCTTGTCATATATTTTAATTGTTGTTTTTAATATGACATTAGTAATACGTGTTATCAAACAAAAATATCGTCTTCATCGAATTGTTCAATGGAGCAAACAGCGACGATTAGTCTTGCAAATGATTGCTCTCTCATCATTATTCTTTTTTTTCTCTGCTCCAGTAACAATTATCTACATTGTTCGATTAGTTGGGCCAACATATTGGGGAGAATCAGTACTTTCGATACTTTACTATCTAAGTTATTATGCTATTCTTCTTCTACCTTTTGTATGCTTGGGAAATATACCTCAATTAAAACAGAAATTAATCCATTGTATTCCGAGATATCGAAGAATAGCAGCTCTAGCCATATAAAGTAAGTTGTTTATAGAAATTTAAATATTTTATTTTATTATCGACAAATGCGTAAACAGTGACCATCCTGATCCTTTATATTCGAACACAAACGAATTCCATTCAATTTTCGATTTTGTTTATCATTAATAAATATATTTTTTTGCCACCATTCATCGAAATTTTTCATTTCTAATAATTGTTGAAACGATTCAAATTGAGAAAAATCAATTGTAATCAATTCGCTGGATTTCAGTGATGAATTAAGCTCAGTAATGAAATTATTTAATCGATTAACTATTGTTTCGTCTTTGTTCACAACAAACAAAAGATTCGATTGACTTGAAATATGAATATTTTGTTTAGCTTTTCGATTGAATAGAAATGTTGGTTCGACATAATCAATATTTAATGATTCGATTTCAGTCAATGAAAATGCTCGTAGACCTGGAAAATTCTTAATCGGATAACGATTGACTGTATCAGGAAAAATAAGTGTTCTTTCTGAAATCATTGCTAATTTAATTGCTATCAAAAATTGAAGTAATAAAACATCGGTACTATTCGAATTCGAAGCTAAATTAATTGGTGATAAAAATGTTCGTCGATTTGTGTAATATCCATCGATATTTGTCCATTGACCAAAATATTTTCCTAAGAAGATTTTTAAAGCTTTTTCAACACATGTGTAATGCCAAATCACTAGTTCCTTCGACGCATTTTGTATTAATTGAAAACGATGATCTGGATTGAGATCGAAAAACTGCGATTGATTTCCTGGTTTAGGTGATAATATTTTAAACCAATCTGCATGCATATAATTAAGAAATCGTTTGGAATCAAGTCGTATAACGCTAAGTTTTTGTTTTTCATTATTGTTTTTTTGCGAATTTTCAATATCCTTTAAAACATGATTCATGACTGCTTGATCCCATTCATGATTTGTTTCCCATTTTTGTTTTGCTCGAACAAAATATTCGATCGTTGGTCGAGAAGGTCGAGACCAAAACCATCCGAAATTAATTTGACCATCATCGAAATCGAGTTGAAATTGAATATCCCACGATGAATCCGACCAATTACGCATATATGCTAATGGATGATGTGATGCTGAAAGAAATACATCACTATCAAACATAATGAAATCAAAACCAGCTTGTGAGAGATCAACAATAGTATCGAACTAAATATTTCAATGACAGAATAGATGTACGTACGAAATAAACGGATACCTTTATGCGTGCAACAGATGAGTTAAGAAAACCTGACCATACTAAAATATTTTTCGATTGACAAATTCGAACACAAGCCTCATCGAGACATAGAACGATAAAATTATTGTGCAAATTGTATTGTTGTAGTTGATAATGAAAATTTCTCACAGCTGACAGATAGAATTGATCGATCATGGTTATGAAGAGAGGAGATGACATATCATTTTGTGATGAATATTTCATCGTTGAAATATTGAATTGACGAGGATATATTCGATGTTCAATCAAAACACTTGATAATGATTTTGTAGTATTCAGAATATATGGAAGTTGTACGTGAATTGTAGATATTGGCTTCATAGGACTGCGACGAATGTATAAATGTAAGACAATTGTGAAAATAACAGAAGTGCATATAAAATAGAAATATTTTTGTGACATTCTTGTGATTATATTTTAGTCTAAAATAAAACAAAATTTTTACGTTGTTATGGTTAGTTTTAGAATAAAAAGATCTCCGATAAAAGACGTTTGTTATTATTTCAATTCAATACAAAGTGGCTACGCTGACTCTTTGCTTTTATTGTGTGCCTTAGAAGTGTGAATTTTTTCTGACAAATGTGAGAAAACGTTTTTTTTAAATGAAACTGAAGAAAATTTCCGAACGTTATTAATGATTGCAAGATCCTTTGTTATATTTATAATGAGAAAAAATTTCTCTCATCAACCGGTTTCATGTGTACGTTTGACGCTGTTGTTTTCTAATGCAATATTTAATGAATATATCAGATCAGATCGTATTTTACTTGCACAAAAGAAAAAGAATCGAGAAATTGTGGCACTTCGTATACGTATGAAGGAAAAAATAAAAGTCATCTGTGTTGAATACTTGAAGTAACCTGATGCAATGAGAGGTATCAGTTTCTTATCTGGATGTTTAGCTAGTAAATATTTGACATGTAAAGTTGAATCGGTAACATGAAACTTTGTGATCAAAATTTTGAAGTGAATTTTTTCATAGAGATCTTATCATCATGATGCGCGTAACTACATGATAGTAGAATATTTTCAATTACTTTTACTCAATTGAAAGTTAAGGATGATACGATCTCTATTACAATCTGTGACACCTTATTTTAGTTAAGGCGGTTGACTACAATTTATTGCTTTTAACTTGCTTGGTTGCGTAGTAAAATTTTTCTTATTCTTCCATCAGATGTATGAATCACATTATAAATAACAGCCGATCACTTCGAAATAAAAGAAAAACGTTTACTGAAATCGTCATAACTTGACGAATGTAAACATGAAATTTATTTTTTAAAATTCAAGTTCATTTAGTAGATATAAAATTACCAATTTACACATTAGGAAAGTTTAAAAATCAATAGATCTTTTCAATAGAAGCAGAACAAATTTCTATTTTATGGGATAACTCAGTCGTCTTTCTCTACTTACTGTATTGGTCAGATTTGACTTTAAAAAACTAATTATCGAATTGTCAATACGGTTTTCGGCGCTCATTCTTGTTTTTCTAAAGCAAACATTAACATGACTGACAAATACACATAATTATATTTATTGTTTTTTTTAATCTTAAATCATTTTTGATCATTATTTAATGCTTAACCAAGAACAATACGCTATAATGGCAAAGTGACATATGCTTTGAATTTAGACTTATTGGAAATATCTTTTTTATATTAGTTTTCTATAAGATGTGTTGTATGCAAACATATAATTCACGGCCTTGACCGACAAATCCTTTGAAAAAAAACGTGTATTTACTAATTAAAAATTTATATAAATGCAGTTTTTACATAGTAGATGTAATAAAACGCCGTTATGACCGATTACAAATCCCTTTTTATTCGCATAATTCGAAATGGCTCGTTATAATGTGTAAAATATCATCTATTACGCATATTTACTAGTTAAATTATATATATCCGACGAGTCTATCTGGAAAACTCAACTATCTAATGTTTATATTTTCCACAGATTCTTCTTATTACCTGTGTGCTCAACACAGCTGAATAGCATACATCGCTTTTCACGGCTTGACTATGTCAGCGGAAATTTCACAGGATACATGATTTCAATTATTAATAGTTATATTCTTTTTGAAAAATATATTTTCTATTTCTTTCGCTTATAAAAAAAGAAAGTCCTTTTAACAGACAAAAGCTGATAATTAACATTAAACTTTTATAAATTCTTCGTTGTCTTTAAATTATTTATATGAAGAAAACTTCAGTTTCATTTTTTTAATGAAAGTAGAAAAAAATCCGTTAATCCTTTCACTGTAAACAGATTTAAATCTAATCTCCTTTTGTCTATAGGAACTATTACTAATGACATCAAGTTCCGCCAACGTGTCTTCTTTATTTTCAACAACATTCGAACTCAGTAATACTCTACGATTTCAACTTTTTCTTATATTCGATCTATTAGCATTGATTTGCACAATTTTTGTTCTCTATCATTTACTCAATCGACGTCGATCAAGAGAAGCCCTACAAAATCATGCAACTATTCTAATTCTAATTCTTGCATTCTTCTATGAAATAATCGATATTCCATTACAACTCGATTTTTTTCGTACGGGTCACGTTCGATTTGTATCATCTACATTCTGTCTATTTTGGTTATACGTTGATTATTGTTTTTATTTTCTTATTGTTGATCTACTTGTTTTCATTTCATTTCAAAGGCATTTCTTTATTTTTCATCATCATTGGTTTATTAGTCGAAGAAAACGATGGTTACTTCACTATCTTCCTTTGCTAAGCATTACTTTATTTATGTTAGTATTCTATGGTATTCTTATGCTTGCACCTATATGTGAAAGTCGTTTTGATTATAATCAAACAGTTTGCGGTATGTATGCATGTTATTCAACGATACCATTCTTTCTCATGTTCGAACGAATCGCTTTCAGTACGATGCCATGTTTTCTTATTATTATTTTCAATGTTATCCTATTAATTCGTGTTATTCGACAGAAATATCGTGTTCATCATTCGCCTCGATGGAGAAAACAACGTAAACTTGCCATTCAAGTATTTCTTATGTCATCATTGTATGTTATTTTCGGTTTTCCATTGACAATTATCTATCTTGTTCGAATGACATTGAACACAAGTTGGGCAAGTGATGTGATGTCAGTCTGTTTTTTTCTTACCTACTTTGTAGTTTTCTTACTACCATGTGTGTGTCTTTCAAGTCTATCGAAATTTTGGAAACGAACACATCGTGTTCAACAGCAGCAACATTAAAAATCTTTTCGTGTCGATGTCGCTACTTGACGATATAATTTCTTAGTATTTTCTTTCTACCCAACCATAATAATTTGACAACTGTAATCATATGTGTATTTTTTTTCTCGATGAATGATTAAAACGTTATTTTCTTGTTCATATTGTTTCTTATCAACTGAAATTCCGTTGAACAACAATAACAACAACAACAAGAACAACATGTAATTTTCTTTTTCTTTTACTTCTCTCTCTCTCTCTCTCTGTCTCTTGCACGACCTTGACACATAATGTTATAGATACTAGATGAATATTTATTTCTTTTTTCTCCTCGTGTCATATGTTCTCATCACATTGCGCATACATAGAACGCATGTTTGCTTCTCGGTCTTTTTTTTATTTAAAAAGAAATGAAAACTATTTTATTATTATACATTCGACATAAAACCAGGGTTGCATTCTCTAGGTCGTAAGGTTTCAGTAGTTTTGATCGATGTAACTGTCGAACGAAAATATTCACGTGACAGTGTCTCTTAAGAGACAATATTCTCGTCGGTTTTTCTTTCCGATGAGAGTTTAACCGAACAAACTGCGTAGTAAAAAAAAATCGAGCGAGCACAAGAGAGTTCATTCTTTTATCGTTCTATTTACATATGAAGAAGAGAGAAGAAGAAGAACAAAAAAAAACGAAATCTGTTGATGTTAAGAGTAGTAGGAGTAAGTAGCTCGTCGACATATGTTGCGACGAGAGTATACGTAACACTGACGCATGAATTTCTTTACTTTTTGTTTTAGATTTTGTTCAATGATGAAAAATCTTTAATTGACATGTTACAGTCATCGTCAAAACCAAAAACACTTTCAATGATTGAACAATTTCATTCATTGAATTCATCATCAACAGATTTACTGTGGAATTCATCAGGTTACATGTCTTGCTTGTTCAATTCGTCAATAAATTCTCGTTCTAGATGATCAACAACAATCACTGAATGATTTTTATCCCGATTCTTATTCATCATCATCATCACTGTCATCATTTGATCTACATTCAAATACTCCGAATACAGTCAAAACATTTTCATCATCATCAGGTTACGAATCATCCCTTGCCGATCATTATCTTTCATCGTCACCTAATTCAATAAATGAACTATTTTCGGATTTAAATCTAACAAATTCAACGCAGTTATCGAATGATAACGACAATGACGATGACTCACAATTAACTCTACGTCCACGAAGTCTACCGATTGCTATTCAACAAAATAAACTTCATCTATCGACGAGTAGTGATGATACCGATACAGAATCGATGTTTAGTTATTGTACAAATAATCATTTCGAAACAAAAATCAATTCTCTCGAACATTTTATAATGAGTCCAACGGATGAAATTAAAATTCAAATGAAATATCAAGAAGATGATGCTAAACATCTTCATCTTCAATCACCGCAACCTGAATTGATCGATTTTAAACGATCAAAAGTCAAAGCTATTCGTGTATTGTATCAAAATCGTCTTCATTTCAATAGTAATCAATCCTCGGTGACAGATCAAGTAGAAAGAAGAAAAAAAAGCCGGAAGTTTCTATTCTCTATTTATTTATTGTTAATTAACTGTAGAATTCAACTGTAGTTCCTTCGCGAACGACAACAATCTGTGATTCACCATTAGCTAAACGAATCAACAATCCGCGGTTATTTCGAAGGTTAACTCTCTCTCTCTCTCTCGAAAGAAAAGAAGAACGACATTTTGTTGTGTTTAGTGTCGTGTCATTTAGCGTATTCGAAGCAGATGATGAACATGAAGTTGATCTCGCTCGAGCACGTACCGGTGTCCATTCGACAAATGATAAATCTCGTCAGGGAATATCGAATCATTTTCTACGTATTAATTTTATAGTACGATAATTTCCAAGTATTTTCTTTCGAAAAATGAGTTTTTCGTATTTTCAGGAATCATTATTACATGGCAAAATTCTTCCTTGTGGAGTTCTTGATGGTTTTACAGTTAAATTAGGTGCTTGCGGACTTTTTATTCCTAAGCAAATTGTTCTTCCTGTTACTACATTTTGGTTTAACGTCTCCGAACATCAAGCAGCATCGCCCTATCTCGTACGAATGTTCATTTGTATTTTTCTAGACGAAATTTTTTTTTTCTATTAGGGTTTTGTAAATTTACAATGTTTGCCTAAACGTGGTTATCATACGCCGAATAAAGGCACAATTACCCTCGCATTATTGAATCCGAATGGTACGGCTGTTCATTTATTTCTTATAGTCTATGATTTAAGTGATATGCCAGCTGATCATCGAACATTTATTCGTCAACGAATTGTTCTAACGTCCGACGATTCTCAAGATAAAAAAGTCAATCTCAGATATTTAGCTCATATTCGGTAGAATTGCAGACGAATAATGTACATGACGTGTTTTTTTTCCTTTCCTTTTCTTTATTTATTCTAGTTTTGTTACATCACAAACAGGTAAACTCTATATGCATTCGGATATTCGATTGATATTTGCTCGAAATAAACTTGATTATGACGAACGAACAGGCAATAATGGTAAACCACAATTAGTAACTTATACAGATACGCCAACGCCGAAATATTGGCCAAGAAAATAATAATAGACAGACATTGACATTGAGAAAAATGTGTTTATTTTAGAGATATATGTATATTAATAGAAAAAACAAAACAAAACTTTTTCCTTGAGACAACAAAAAAAAGAAACATCTAATAATATGAAAAAATATCTATACTGTTGATTTTAACGAGTTATTCTACGTGCGTGAAAAACAATACGATGAATTTTTTGGTGATTGCATTTGGGAATGTTTTCGTTTGTTTATGACTGAACTTAGAAATAAACGAAATCGTTGTTCAAATTTTGATTTTTCTTTCAAATGATATTCGTTTAGAAAAATAGTTTGCGAAAAACAAATCTGTTCTTGTAATAAATAATCAAGATCAATTAATATCGTGTCCAATGGTAATTCTTTTTCATTCAAATACATTTGAATCAATTGTAAATATTCGAATTCATGTGCACGTGGTACACGTGTACCTTCTTTCAATTGATTGTAAAGATTTGGATAGATATTTAATAGATAATGCAATGGAATATATGCACAATTATTCGTACAAATAAATGGAATCGGATGAATCGTTTGAGTGATTAGACCACCTCGAAACTGTAAAATATCTTTGTAATCACGATTGATTTGTGATATTGGATTGATTTGCGGTAGGACTTTAGCGTAGATGAGATTTTTTGTTCCAATGAGAACGTGATGAACATTGATGAGAGATGCACGATTAGGAATGATTTCATTGTTGAATTTCGAATCATGAATTAGTTTATTGAGCGATGAAATATCGGATTGAGTTGAATTAATCGATGCATGACGTAGTTCACCGGGTTCGAGAATTTTACATGAAACGAGTACTTGATAGGGAACGAAACGTTGTCGATTTTGAACAATGAATGGAACGCAAACATTATTGATCTGTATCCAACCAACAACAACGGAATCGTTGGTTTTCGATTTCGATGGAATCGAATGTTTTGGCTTAGACATTGAAGAACATGTTGGAATGATAGATTTGACTACGGATGGTAAATTGTATGTTGAAATACTTGTTGGTATCGATGGTATTTTGCTCTTGTTTACAAATAAATTATCAGAATTAGCCGAAGTTTTGGTCATCAATTCTTGAATGTGTGAAATGAAATCAAGTAACTGTTCGAATTCAATCAAATGATCATTTGATTGAGTAATATGTAGAGATACTTTATTGTTGAGATGATAGTCAAGTATTCGTTGTAGTAATTCGGTTTCAGCGGATGTTAAAATGTATGCACGAATGGAAAATTTCGATTGAGAAAAGTAGCGTGACATTGTTTTCCATTGTTTCGAAAGAGAAAAAACTTTTTCGATGTAACGTTTAATAACATAACGAGTGAAACCATGAGAACCAGGTCTAAATCAATCAAAATTTCGTTCCATTCGTACTCCTTTCGAAAAAAGATCGAACCGAAAAATAACAGGAATGAAATGTTCATTCCATTGCTCCCATGCAAATTGTTTCAAACGACTGGACTCATCGATGAGATTACTTGAACGAGGCATATATAGATTCAAAAAAACTATAATAAATAAAAGTGTTCAGAGATTTATAATTTTCCCCATTTTGGTTATTATTGGCTCAAAGTGATATTCCCAAATACTTCATGTAAAAGATGTCACTGACATCATTTTAAGTGATTATCTCCGAAAATAGCGATTCGTTTTTAATTTCTATGCAATACACATTAACGGGGGACTTCTAAAGATAGTTCAATCGATGATAAAACGAATATTAACCGTTTAGCTGCTGAGTATTTTATTAACGTATATACTCGACCATCTGAAAAACTTATACCTTATATAATTAGAATAGTTGAAGCTCTAAATGATTTGCAATGATACATCTTCAATATGGCAGTGATCATATATTGTTACTTAAATACTGTACGCACCATACAAAGAACAATTATTTGTAGATTATACGAGAATCCGATTTAATGCAATCTAGTCCACGTTTCGGCAATAATTTAAGCAGAACAATACAACTGCGACAGCAAATAGACTTCTTTTATTTCTAAGAATATCTCAACATTCTATCTATAGAGTCTCCCTTTATAGTATTATAAGTTTTAAAAATTTATTCAAAAGCGTTAATGATAATAAAATAAACACCTACGACGTTCTGTCGTTTTGAAATAGTAAATGCAGACAAAATAAGTACGACATCTATATACGAATAAATGATGTCATTATTGAATTGTTACGCTCGATTTTTGTCTGCAAGACTTAGTTATCTCATGCTATGCTGATCTTATAGGTATTCTATTTGAATAGCTAAGTAATGTATTCGCAGATTGTATTAAACTCTGCGAACGTGCTGCTGAACAGAGGATGGCTAAAAATATAGTATGGTTACTCCAACTAGCGAATTAAATGTAAAGAAGAATGATCGATTCTTCTTCTTCTTCTCCTTCTCCTTCTCCTTTTCGTTCACCATGTTTTGTTGTTTTATTCTTTTTAACTAGACTAGATTATTAGAAAGGTATTTGAGTTAATTATGCATTCACCATCTGAAGACAATGCTAATTCTCGTACATTGTAAGTGTTCAATTGTTGTTTTCTCTCTCATCAATTTCTTTGAAAAAAAACAAACAAACTAGATATGTTGGTAATCTCGATCCATCTGTTTCTGAAGAACTGTTAATGGCCCTATTCACTCAGATGGGACCATGTAAAAATTGTAAAATAATTCACGAAGTAATTGAGTTTGATTTGTCATTTGACATTTTGGATTGTTTTTCCCTTTCGTCAAGCCGACTAGTGATCCATACGCATTTATTGAATTTACTGAACATCAAGCAGCTGCCAATGCTTTACTTGCAATGAATAAACGTTTAGTCATGGGAAAAGAAATCAAAGTCAATTGGGCAACGACATCAGCAAGTTCAACGAGTAAAATTGATACAAGTAGTAAGAAAAAATAAAACGATTTGTCAAAGAAATAAGATTGGATTCGATTCGATTTTCTTATCAAGAACATTTTCATATCTTTGTCGGTGATCTTGCACCTGAAGTCGATCAAAATGCATTACATGAAGCATTTGCCCCTTTCGGAGAAATTTCGTAAGCTATGCAAATGAACTTCGAGCTCGATTTGAATTTCTTGTCTATAGAGAAATCAAGATAGCTAAATTTACTGATACTCAAAAACCCAAAGGTATTTTCTCTTTATTTCTCTCTCGAAATTTCATTGAAATCGATTTAATTTGTTTGATGATAGGCTACTGTTTTATTTCATTTACAAATCAAAATGTAAGTCTTTTGAATTGAATTGAATGAATGATTGCAAGTCATGAATGTATAGGACGCTGAAGCAGCTATAACCAGTATGAATGGTCAATGGCTTGGCACGCGAAAGATTCGCACGAATTGGGCAACTAGAAAAGGTTCAGGAAATGAGTCGATAAATGTCACTCGAACTCGTGGTAAACGAAAAGAAAACCGAACGTTTTCGAAGATCGATTTTCAAATTAAATATTTCAGATTCAAATAATTTTCAATATGGTCAAGAATCTTCGGCAGTTAAACTTGAATTCAATGAAGTTTGGAATCGAACAAGTGACACGAATTGTACGGTTTATTTCGGTAATTGTGGCGAAATTAGTGAAGATCTCGTTCGATCTCTATTTGACCGCTACGGTCCAATTGTTGAGATACGTGTATTCAAAGAAAAAGGCTATGCTTTTGTTCGGTAGAAAACAAAATACATTTGTTTTATTTTTCAAATTCGAACGTCATTAATGTTTCAGCTATTCAACGAAAGAAAATGCTTGTCGAGCGATTTGTCATGTTTATGGTTCAGATGTCAATGGACATACAGTGAAATGCGGATGGGGACGTGATGAATCTATGAATAACACAAATCCAATGTCGAATTACGGCAATGCAATGAATAATCATCAAAATTATAATAATAATAATCAATATGATTCTGTAAATAGACAATTGAATGTGTAAATTCTTATTGTTCTCGACATATTTAGTATTCACAAAATTCTTATGGTCCACCGCCAACTAATAATAATAATAACACCAACAACAATTACATGGGTTTGTAGTCAAAAGTTTATTTGTTTTGTTAATATTCATTCGATTTCAGGCGGTGGATACGGAAATTATCCTCCGCAACAGTTCTACAATCCTCCGCAACAATGGAACAACAACGGACCACCGCCATCATCATCCTGGAATTCATATCCACAACCTGCCGGTGGAGGTTGGAATAATAATAACAATAATCATAATAACTATTACGGAAAAAATTCGAATCAATACTATGATCAACAACAACCACATGCTTATTCGTCGAATTCAGGTTGGAATGGCCCATCACGTCGTTGATTGAAATCATCTCTCTGAACTCTATTTTTTCTTCTTCTTCTTCTTCTTCTTCTTCTTCTTCTCAGTCTTGGATAAGAGTGACATATTTTTTTTTCTTAAATGAACAGGAAAGAATTGAATTGAATCATCAAGATAGTTCTTTCTAATGTGCAGATTACATTTGTTGTTTTTACTCTTTCTCATCTTTTCGAATCTTTCAAAGAGCCGTTCTACTAAACGTTCCTTTTTTTCGAATTCTATAAGAATCTTATTAAAAACAACAAACAAACATATTCAATCTTTCATTCTTCATTAAATTACTGGGTGTGTCTAAGATAACGATAAATCGACGTGGTGATATGTGATAGACAACATCGGAATGCACCTGTTTAAATTTTGTTGTTCTAATCATAGAAAAAAAAAACTTAGTGACCTATTTGTTATGATGAAAACAAACTTGAAAATATTTTCACTTGAATCGAATTAAAATCTTTGCTTCTTTGTCTATTCGTCTTCAGTCGAGCGTAAACAAAAGAAAAAAAAGAATCATACATGGCTTTCGTCCAACCATTTCATCATATCGAGCGTTGGCAAACATCCAAGTGACATTTTCGTTTTGATTTCGAATACAAAAAAAGACGAAGAAGAAAGTCCCGCATACAATCATTACCGTCGCCTTCTTCTCCTCCTCTCCATTCTTTATATTTGCTTGATTTGATGCATATTGGCTGTAATCCAGTATGATGAAATCGTAAGGAGAGAGTGAATAAGAGAAATCGATTAGCCAATTAAATGCAATGTTATACCGACACACCCCTCGTTTTTCTTTTTCTTTATTCTCTCTCGACATTTCATCATTCTATTTCTCTATATTTGTGCGAACAATGATAATATAAATAGCTGTGATGCCGACGCATATTTCATCATTTATAAAACGTTTTTTTCGAATTATTAAAAACTATACAGCGTTTATCAATATTTTCAATGGATTTTTTCCGTAAGTTGACTCATTTACAAATCATTCATTCATTGAATCATTTTTTCATTTACAGGAGTACTAAATATCTTGCCAAGTAAATTGTTCAATTTATCGGCAGTTGAACTACCGAAACTCAAGCAATTCACTCTCAACGATGTGTCCGAACATTGTATGGAGACGGATTGTTGGATGATTATTCGAGATCGAGTTTACGATCTCACTGATTTCATGCGAGAGGTATGTCTATTCGAATAAATTCAAAAGACAATTAATTCATTTCGTTTCGTTTTTTTTAGCATCCTGCTGGCTCAGACATTATGCTTGAATATGCAGGCACGGATGCAACTATGGCTTTTGCTGATAAACCACATAGTTTGGATGCATGGCTTATGCTCGAAAAATATTTAATCGGCGAATTAGTAGCCGAAGAACGAATGTTCGAAGACCAATATTCATCTTGACAAAAAACAAACCAAGAAATCACGAGCCAATTTTTTTAAAATCAATATTTTTAAAATAATTCTTTGTGTTCTTGTTTGTACGGTGAATTTTTGTCTCACATTCGTCATGTAAATATTGTACAGATTTATTCTTATGTTAGTCGTTTTTCTTTTTTTTTGTATGAAATACAAAATAAAGATTA
>Ga0209914_1000513_pt1 | contig 50262 bp, 65 predicted proteins | sample ThiBiot_500_plan_FD_183949 | JGI IMG/M metagenome (GOLD analysis project Ga0209914, IMG submission 183949) | Wastewater bioreactor microbial communities from Cape Town, South Africa - Thiocy_cont_500_plan (SPAdes) | ecosystem: Engineered > Bioreactor > Thiocyanate-remediating > Anaerobic-Aerobic...
CGTTCCAGTTTATAAAGATCAAAATGAGACAATATTAAAAAGTGCACTGAAAAATTCCGAAGACGATGGCGTTTTCAAAGGAGTCAAACGAATGGATTTGGAACTTCAACGTGCAAGAAAATTCTTGCAAATTTCAACCAATCTACGGCAATTACAAATACGAGCAGATGTTGTAACCGAAGCGAAGAGTGAACAGAAACCAAAACGTCAATCATCATCATTATCATCGTCGGCTGTTCGAACTTCTCGTCAACGATTTCTTGTTTCGTTCGATGACGATGGATTTTTCTATCCTGGTAAATCGAACCAAAACAAAAAGTTTTCCTTCTAATCAAATTGATTTTATTTTAAGGCATAACTAAAAAGAATCGTCATGGTCGCGAAGTTATCCAGTTCGACATGGGTCTCGAACAGGAAATCTACGATCATGCACGTTTACCCATTGGTGGCGCTATTTCCCAGCCACATTTACTCGAAAACGATCCTGTTCTCGTTCGACAAATGAATCAAAAACGAGAATTCTGGGTGCCAGGCCTTGTCGCCATACTTCCATCGTCTACAGCACAATCGACACCTTTGTATACAATTGAAGTCTATACGCCATCACGACATGAAGTAAAACGATGATATGTTCGAGAAAAATAATCCTTTTTGTTTCTCACTAAGATTGATGTACCTCGACGTGATCTGTTAAGAATACCGTATAATTTATTTGAACAGACACGTACGAAAATTCAAAGGCTTCAGTAAGTTTTTGTTGGTTGGTTGGTTGATTTTCTTCAATAATAAAGTTTTATTTAGTAATCCAACAGTATTACCGAAATACGCTCATCCATCGAGTGAACCATCGATTCGAGGTGAGATGAAGGTTTTCTTTTATTTTCAATCGAAAAATATTCGTTGTTTTAGATGCACTTCGAAAAGAACTCGAACCTTTGACCAACAGAGTTGAACATCTCGATAAAACACACGGTCGACAATATGAAAAACTGAAAAAAGTGAAAAAAAAACGAAGATCTATAACTATAATTCGAATTAAACGATAAATTATTTCGATTTTCAGAGATTAGACAGTCAAATGGATAAGATGAAAGCTTTAGAAAATTCAGTAACACAAAAAATAGATCGATCAGTTTCGATTCCAGAAATATCTCTGAAATCCGATCGTACTCCAATTCCATCTCCAAAACCATCAACTCGTTCGAAACAAAGCAGTCGAAAATCCTCATCAAGTAGATCTTCTCGACCGAATGACTTCATCGAAATCAACACTGAAGTCTTCGCTCTTTGGGAAAATGATGACGCACTTTTTTATAAAGTTCGATTTGTTCACATACTTATTTTTTTTCAATATAATTGAGCTCTTCCTTCTAGGGTATTATCATATCTGAACCAGACGAATCCAATCGATATCTCATTCAAAGATATGATCTACGAAATAGTCGAAGTCTTGTCTCGCGAGATGATATCTACTTAGACACACAATTAGTTCCATTACGTGAATTAATTAAAAAACCACAGACATGTATTCTCATTGAATATCCCAGCGAGTATCGTCATTGTTGGGCACCAGCTGTTATTCTTCCACCACATTCGAAATCATCTTCGATGCAGATTCGTTTTTATAATTGTCATGACGACTCACCTTCTCAATCGTCTCGTGCAATCGAAATCACAAAAGACAAATTCGAAAAATATTCAACATTACGTATCGATTTCGAAACTCAACTTCTCAATCAAACCATTGTCGGACTTAATAGTTGGACAAATAGTTATTTATTAGGTACAATTGTCGATCGAACTGACATACCACATGAATATATCATCAATTGGTGTTATCCGAATGAAGATGTGAAAGAACCCGAAGATGCTTGTAAACAAACTGAAGAACATTTATTCGGTGCTCATGCTTGGTATAATCAATTGCAAGTTGGTGATTATGTTCTAGCTGTCGATGAACAATCGTATGTCTATAAACCAGCTAGAGTTATTGAATTAATCAATGGAAATCAAGTGAATATTCGATTTCTCAATTCTCAAGATAAAAAACGGTATGCAATCGAACGAGTTTTTCAAATGATTTATCTTCTTATATTCGTTTTAGACAAGCAATAGTCGATATTCGAACAGCATTTGTCATTACAGAAGAATATTGTCAAAGTGCTATTCAAAGACTAGATCCATAAGAAAAAACATTCTTTTTTTTATTACCAAAAAGATCAAAAAAAAAGTGAGGACAATATAATAATTATTTAATTCTATATTCAGTTGCATGTTTACACGTACCATTCTTTTGTATTATCGACTTTCCGTTGATTTGTTGTCAACATAGAGGTCTTAGTTGGATGATCTTTGACTTGTAACTTAATCGGATGATTTTGACTTTCATCGATTTTATAAGTACCTTCGTCGCGGCTACAAACTTTAATAATCAAATAAATAAACATGATTAAGATTAAACCGGAAGCAAGACATCCGATTAATAGAGCTAAAAGAAAAATGTGATTTGCATGAATCGAATCTGTTGCTTGATTCGTTGAGGGTGTTGTGGTTGTTGTCTGATTAAATAATTGATTATAAACATTATCATCACGATCTAGTATTACTGTTGTTGTCGTCTTCATTGGCATTGTCGAGTGTTCTATGTCAATTATTCGTGAGAATAAATGTGGTTGAGAATAGAGAAGAGAAAACCCGTTTGATGATGAAGTGGTTTGTTGTTGATGTTCACAAAATGCCAGATCATTTAATGAAAAAAACGAGGAAGACGACAAGGACAATGATCTCGAATAGAAATAGTATCGATGTTTAGGGATGATTGCAACTGAAACAAAGAAAAGAAACGGAAAAGATATTCTATTTTGACATATTTGCAATATAGAAATAAATGTTTCTGGTTTTCTTTCCTTTTTCCTAGACGGATGAATTAGAATAAATTAGCCTCGGTTTCTTCTCTAATCGAATAGACAAAAAGAAAAGGGAAAGAATTTCTGCGCGTAGATTATTGTTTAACTTGCCGTGAATAAATTCGAGGTGATAATACGAAATGAAATTAGATTTCTATATCGATTGTTTCTTACTTGATTGAGATGAAGGTGAACATGATGGAATGAAAATCAAACGGTTGCTGGCTTTTGCATGACGAATGGAATTGATCGAAAGAGATAAACAAATAAAATATGTGATAAACATTCTTCGAAATTACGACGAAATGTCTGCGTTAATATTATCCTTGCGATCGATGACAATTGACTTTGTATCGATTCGAACTGTTAATGTCATTAATTTTTTTCTCTTCTTCTTCGTCTTTGCGTTCTATCTCTATCAGTTTCTCTTTTTCTTCTTCTTCTTCTTCTATCTTTTTTTTCTTCTTCACTATTTGCAATATCTATTCCAATTGATGATCATTTCGATTATGCAAATAGACAATCGATGACGACGAGTGATGATGATACTTAATTGAAATCAGTTCATTGAGATCAGATTTCATCATCTTTCTTTTTCCGGACTCATTGATGTGTCATTTCTTGATTCAGAAGAAGAAAAAAAACTGTTTACTTGACCCGAACGATGTGTGTCAATAGTTCACAGAAATAATGTGGTCAGCTTATTTGCATGTTAAGATCGAATGCATTGCTATGTGTAAATCAAATTATAATTAATAATATCTTGACTTGTTTCCCATTGACACAATCGTGAATCATGAAGATATTAAAAAAATAACGCCAACGCAAATATAAAAACTCAATACATAAATACAGGACACGGTCGAGCAAATTCTAATGAAAAGAAAACGAAAAAAAAAACAGGCGTACTGACATCATATTTATGTTGTATATGCGTATATATATAATTACATGCAGTTCTTTTTTTTAATGTGATATAAATAAAGTGAAAGAAAATGGTTGAAATGAACGCAATAGAAACCGATCAAATGGACGATATCAATCCACGTTATATAACCGGTACCAGTGATGAACCGAAACAAATTCTACAACCAATATTAGGATATGCTCATGTGCCATTAGTGCCATTGGAAGAAGCATGTCAACCATTGCTTAATATTGTTCCATGCTTACCAACATACATTTGGATAGCAAAAGAAAATTCTAAACATTCCAGCGATGGTCTCACACGAGATGAATCAGCAGCTATTCATCTGTATACAATGGAATGGGATTCAGACGATAAACGAACATATCCTAGTCTCTATACACATTTGAATCGAACGTTAAAATTAATCGATCGAACAAAACTGCGACCATGGTTTTCCTATCTCAAATTATTTCTCACAGCATTAGCTAAATTACCGCACAAACAACGGCAGATTGTGTGGCGTGGTGTAAAGAAAAATGTGAGCGATGATTATCCACCAGGAACCGAAATAACCTGGTGGGCATTTTCGTCATGTACAGCATCATTGAATGTACTCGATTCGGATCTCTATTTGGGCAAAGAAGGAATGAGAACGATTTTTTCCATCGAAGCAATCAATGCTCGATCGATTCGATCACATTCACATTTTCAAACTGAAGATGAAATTCTCCTATTGCCTGGCAGTTATTTCGAAATTAAATCTCGATTGAATCCTGCGCCTGGTCTTTATATTATACATTTACAACAAAAAATACCGCCTCATGTTCTTCTTGAACCACCATTTCAAGGTGCCGAACTTTTGCCACCTAGTGAAACTGATGAATCTTCAGTAAGTAACATTTTTATCCTATGTCGTTTAAATAGTACAGTTGACCTTTAGCGTAAAGGCAGTAGAGTACATGATATTGTCCCAGCTGCTAAGTCAAGACCTTGGTATAAAAACAAAAAGATACTCGTTGGTATTGGTGTGATAGTAATCGCAATTATTATGGCAATTATCTTAGGTGCTGTTTTAGGGTCTCGACATGACTTCACAATAGAAACTACGACAACAAAACCAATTTCTACGAATAACTCAACATTCGATGGATATCCAACTGCATTTTATTCATTCGATAATAATATTTTCGATCTTTATTCTCTACGAAATGGAGTCGTTGAGGGTGGACCTGTTCAATATGTCGTAGGTTATCTAACATATGGCAAAGCGATTGTACTCAATCAAATGACAGCAACTGAGATTCATATTCAGCCAGCTTTTGATCTCTCGAATAGTTCAAGTTTTACTATTGGAGGATTTTTTATGTTGGAAAAAGAGAAAATGAATGCAACTCTTGTTCAATTGACAACAAACATTGGATTTTATTTAATCAATGGTATTTTAACTGCATCATTAGGATTAAATCTTATTGTCGATGGTACTTTAACAATTCCTACTAATCAATGGTATTATTTAAGTTTAGTTTATAATTCAACTCTACAAACAGCAACAATGTCTATCGATGGAAATCTTGATGGAACACGATCAGCCATAAAACTGAATAATAACTCATTGATCAATACGAACGAAATGATCGTCATAGGTACTAATTATCAAGGTCGTATCGATCAATTAACGATAACATTAAAAGCGAAATCTCCATCTGAAATTCTATGGGATGCAACAACTATTGCATATTATCCATTGGATGTCTCATGGTTAAATGATCTAGGTCCTAATGATATTATGGCAACATCAACTAACGTTCAAACAGTTTATGCTTGGCGATTCAATGGAATTAATTTCAATCTAACAGATTCATATTTTCAAGCCGATGGTTTTACTGCATTAGGAACGCCTGCACATGCATTTTCAATTGCAGTATGGGTTCGAACTGAATCTCAACCAGGAGTATTTTTAACCGTATCGAATCCATTTACATGTCTGCTTGTTGTTGGTATACAAAATGACGATAATCGTCTCGTTGTTTATCTGCCTAATGCAACACAAACAGGTGAAAATATCAATATCGTTGGACCCGTTATGCCACTTTATGCATGGGTACATTTTGCATTTACATGGAGTTCTAATAGTCAAGCAAAACTGTATACATCGGGATTTTTACAAGGTTCGAATAGTCAAGCAACTCTATTGAATAATGCTCGTGGACAAAACAATAGTCTACCAATGACCATAACACTTGGTCAATATCATGGTGCAGCCAATTGTCAAGGTATTCAAGGTGTTAATGTATCACAACAATTTAAAGGTTCATTGGATGAACTTTATATATTTTCTCGTGAATTACAAATTGATGATTTAGTACAATTAGAGACGCAACAACAACGGTAAATCATCAGTTTCTTATTGTAATAGAATTTGATAAATACGAATACATTTTCTATCGATTATTCTTATTCAAAAATATCTCAATGTAACTTTACAGATCAAATTTCGTCGGCACAAAGCATATCATCAGATTGAAGGTGTCATATTGCTTTTGTCTATAATTGCGTAAATTTGTATGAAAGTTGTTCGAAATGCAACATATTATTCTTTCGATTATCTTTTTACTATTTAACATTCATCAGCATACGTATAACTTAAGAAAAGAAATCAGTAGTAATTGTCTCTGGTTTATAATCCAAGGTGATTATCGTTTAATTGTTTGCTGACAAGGAAGGACAAAAAAAAACCGAGTTGAACATGAATGTATCTAAATCTTTCTCTTCTCTTCTTTCTCGTTTGTTCTTCAAAAAAGTTTTTTTTCTTCTTCTTTTTGATATACATGTCTGTTTCACTGTCGGCAAACAAAAAAAGAAAAACGAATCAAAGATAGACGGTGGTTTTATACGTGATTATCGATTGACAACAGGTGGTCGTCTTATTTAAGAACGAAAAAGCGTTTGAATGCCATTCAATACTTTGATTCTAATACGGTACATTACATTTAGTTGTGTCGGTTCCAACATTTGTTCGCCTTTCTTTCAAATAATAACTACTACTACCATCACTACCTCATTTTCATTCTTAATCGTAGCACGCAAGTACAAAGAATAGTTCTCTCTCTCTCTCTCACTCTTTTTTCTTTCTCGCTTCTTATTCTTATATTTAATTCTCAAAGAAAAGGAACACACATACAATCAAAAAAAAAAACGCGACGAAAAATCAGAAGCAAAAGACGAAATTGGCACATAAAATATTGACCTCTATTTTCCTTTTTCTCTTTCTCTCTCTCTTCATCTCCCTTAGTCACTCAGGTTTTTTTCTTCCATTCATATTAGATGATGCGAAGATGAAGATGATGATCGTAAGTATCGTAAATACTTTTTCTCCCTAGCTCTGCTTTCTTTCAATACAGTCAAGAGCTTCTTATCGAATTTCTTTAAAAAAAAGCAGAGCAAAGCAATCAGAGACATTTGCACACGTTTATAGTCGAATGCAAAACTTCAACACATACATATATGTATATAAATAAATGTGTTCAGTTTAGTAAACGAAAAGAGAATAAGCAAAAGTAAAGTAATAATCACTGTTGATTGAGAAACAAAAACACTTGACTAGCCGAAGAGTGCAAGGCAAAACTATTTTAAATGAAGAGAAAGAAAAACGAAGAAGTAAAACAGAGAGAGAAACGTTTAGTTTTATTTGTATTTGAAGATTTTTTGTGTTGATTTAAAATACAGACAATGCGTCGACTAGATTCGATCATAATGATGAATCGCCAGCAGACGTAAGACATATTTCTTTTCATTCAAGTAAGAACTCGAAACACGAAAAAAATGTGATAAACAAGAAAATATTCAATGACATTACGACGAGCGAAGAGAGAACTTTTTTTATACGACTTTTCTTTCCGATGAGAAATTTTTTTTTATCATCAGCTATGCAAAGAAATCATAAAAGATCTTATTCATGTCTATAAATGAAATGAAATAACTGTTAAATATCGATGATAAAACGAAGAAGAACAAGAGAACTTCAGTAAGAATTAGTAAGAGAAAAAGAAAGGGATTATTAAATATTTGACAACAGATCGATATGTTCTTGCGATCATTAACAGCATCAAACTATATTATTCGTATCCAATGTAAGTGCGTACGTTTACGTTCTGTTTGACAAACTGATGTAGGTCTTCATGTGATATGAGAATGTGTGAAAACATCGAGAGAACGAGCATTAAACATTTCTCCATCAAACGACAACGAGCTGCAAAAAAAAAATGCAATCGAAAAAATTCCTTTCTGTTTCATTTTATACAGTAGGTTTATATCCATCGACTGTATCCACAGTTCAATTGAATAACATGTCGACATCGACAACAACATCATCATCAGGAAAGAATATTTCAACAAATTCATTCGGTTTTACTTCACCCAAAGCGCAAAATGGACAAACAAACTGTAACATCTGTGCACGTCTTCTCTATTCATTCGAAGAAATTCTCATTTGTATGAACAAAGAAAATCATTTAAACAAAAAACATTCGTTTCGTTTTTCAGGTCGAATCTGCCAAGATTCTTATCATTGGCGATGTGTAAAACCAGAAACGATTTCACACTATGGTGAAAATTCGAATTTTATCTGTGAAAAATGTAACAACAATGAACTTCATAGTTCACGAGTCAGTCCAACGCCACGTCTATCCAATGCCGGTATACGAATAAAATCTCCTGATTCAACTGAAACCGATTATCGAAATTTTGCCAATATACCATCGAAATTAAGTACAAGTCCAGCGAGAGATACACCCGTGGTCAATACCGTTCGTTATTTCGAAGAAAAACAACAAACACAATCGTCAACAACAAATTCGCCTCGACAGAAACTATTCGATGGACGTCACGTCAATGGTAAATAATTTCACCTTGAAATTCATTCGAGTAAAAAATAAAGAACAACAACAATAATAACGACATAGAATCCTTAAAAAACTTAATCTTTTTTTTTCGTTTCCATTTCAACATTCATCTGTCTAGGTCAACACGTAGATGAGCCGAAACTTCATCGTCGAATCAACGGATTCGAGAGTGATGAAGACAATACGACAACTGGTATGTTTCAAGCCAATTACCAATATACCCCATTGAAAGAATATGCCGCAATGAAAAACGATGGTTATCGAAGTAAGAGAACGGTATAATAAAATACTTGAAGGATATAAAATTCGCTTTTATTTGAGGTTCGCCATCGCCAAATGCAGATAGGCAATTCACTTCATCTCGACCGAATGGCGCATTACATTATAACAATCATTCGACACAATTCTCAAGTCCAACTGTTGACAATTTAACTCTACACAATCGTCGACAACAACATTTTGTTAGTACAACAAATTTGAATGTTCTCGATCCGTCCGTACGTCGACAGCAATTAGCAAATAACTATCGAACAATGAATCAATCGACACCGTATCTATCTCAAGTTCGACATGACGACGATGAAGACGATCCACGAATGATGAAGAGTTCATTTCAACAACTCGATCGTCATTCGAATGTGGGAAGTGATTCGGGCATTGTGATTGTCGGTAATAAGAATCCATCGGATGAAAATCAATTTATCGAACGAAAACTTACGGATATTGTTCAGCAATTAAGTCGACAGATCGAAACTGATGCACAGAAATTAAACGAGAAATTAGAGACCAAATTACAAAATCTCGAACATATGATTCATCAACAAACGTATATCATACGTCGACAGGATGAAGTCATCGAACGTTTGAAATCGAAAATCTCGAAGATCGAAGGTGAACGAGATCATTTTCGAGACCGATTATCGGTTCATGAACAACGAGAATTCGATCGAAAGAAATATTCGACATTCACAGATACCGATGATACGTTGAATAGGAAAATATTCGAACATGACGATGCACAACATACGTTCAATGATGTGTCAACAAATCGAAAGTTTTCAACAGCATCGACCGCTTCGACTGAACAAAGTCGACGATCGAGCAAAAAAGTACGCGCGATATCTCGTTGTTAGTTGAATAAAAATCGAATTTTTTCAGACACCAGCACCACGTATTGATCAACAAACGCCAAACCATGAAAATGAATCGACAATTGCCAGTCTAATTAGAAGTAGTTTTCTTTTTTACACAAGTTTTTTTCTTGAACAAAATTTATTTATTTAGCAATGCCAGCAAATCAAGAAATTCATGTTCCAGACAATTCGACTGTAACTAGTCGATTAATCTCTTCAGTTCCTCTAGCCGAAAAGTCAGCTGCTTCAACTCGTCTCGATGATATTATTCATCAATCAAACCAAAACCTATCGGCTGCTTATTACCAATACGGTGAATTACGTCAACGAGCAAATTCATCCGGAGAACAACATATCGCTAGTACAATTCATCAAGATGATGAACGAAAATCAAAACGTTCATCTTCATCTTCGTCCTCGTCGTCGTCTTCATCATCATCATCCTCTCGAAAATCTACTCCTGCCGATAAATCGACTCTTTCTCAAAAGAATCCGATTTTGCATCGAAGTTTAGAATCTCTTCCACATCAATCGAATCCTCTCGATCGATCATTAAAATCGAACAATAAAGCTGCATCATTAGAATTTGTTAAACGACCGGTGACGTACGATGATCCCGGCTCGATCTATGTTCTTCCACAAGACGCGCCACATCCAGCATCCGAATATCGAAATACCGTTAAAGGATGGATTCGAAAACAAAATCGTGATTCATTTTTCAAACGTATTGAACGTTTCTATTGTGTACTGAAAGCAAATACAATTCTAATGCATAAATACGAGAACGATAGAAGAGCACAGAAAGTAATTAATCTTCGAGGTGATTATCTAATCCGTTGAAATTTGAGACTGATCTACATGAAATTTATTTTTTGTTATTTAGGAGCCAAAGTTGTTTTCTATGATGATACAAAACATGGACCAACTTTGGAATTAACATGGGCTAATCGAACAAATGCATCGAAACGTTATCATGTAAAATTCTTCGTCTCGTTTTTTTTCTTGTTGTTGTTTTTATTCGATTTATTTAGTTGTATGTCGAGACAACTGCTGAAGCTGAACAATGGCTGCAGGGCATTCAAACTGCTATCAATGGTCCAGATAATCGTAAGTTTAATTGAACATTACGTTCAAATTCAATATTATTCTCTTGTCTCTCATAGAAAAATCTTAGTTAGGTAAAAAAGCAAAGGTATACCGATCAAAATTTCGTTGCTTGCTATTTCTAAATTCTCTTCTTTAAAAAACGATTCTCTCGTACAAATTCTACTATTATTTTTTTTTATTTAGAAAGCCGATGGCAACGATATCGTCTGCAAACTTAATTCTCTCTCTCGTCCATGCAGTGACTGATTCGTTTCTTCTTATACTTCCTCCGTTTTTTTTCTTCTTCTAAATATATGCTAATTTTTTTGTTTGTTTGTTTTCTTTTTCTATTTGCTACACACACATACATATTTATACAAACGTAAATCTTTTTTTTGTCTCTCTCTCTCTCTTTTTTCTGATCTTGATTATAAATAGAATATTAATAAAACGGCAAACATTGTATTTTACAAATAAAAATCAATGCACGTATATTTCCTTGGAGAATACGATTGTCTTCGGTGTATTGTTTTAAACGGAAATTATGATTTTGTTTCGTTATTCACACTTTGGAAATCAATTGATTACGTTATTTTTATCGAAGGAAAGTGAAGTATGAGAATAGGTCACTCATCATTCGACATGAACAGCTGGAATGTGCGTGTGTTGTATTAATAGTTTATTGGCGATTACTGCCCGCGCACATTCTTCGTCTTTTTTTGTTGTATTTCAAGACGATGAGTATGTTTCCATCGCTTTCTTGTGTATATATTTATATATGGACAGATGTCAAAAACGAGCACGAAGGTCAACATTCTTTTCTTTTTCTTCTTCGCTCTTTTCCTCTTCGATCATCATCGTAGTCGTATTGGCATTTGCTTTTTTTTTTAAATCAACACAAACGTCATTCGTATGTATATAAAGTTTCGTGATGCAATCACATTAGTTTAGATATTCGAAAACATGTTTGTACTTTGATTTTGTCTGTTAGATTTGAAATGTGGACATGTCATTTAATGCAAAGGACAACGACGACGAAAAAGAAAGGTTCATTTAAATCAATAATGATTTAACAATCGTACAATGATCGAAACATTTTCTTCGTATTTGCGTATTGCATATATTGTTAATAGCTTTAACCTTGGTAGAAATATAATGAACGATGGCACATCGATGTCAGACGAGAGAAAGAGAGATAGAAGATCATTCATTCTTTTCCTTGCACAGTAGATTATACAATGCACCGCCGTCCTGATCGACATTTTCTTCCCTTTCTGTTTTTCTTTCTTTTCTTTTCTTTTCATTAAACAGAAAAGATAATCCGCCATAACTGAATGAATGAAGAGCTTATATAGAGATGACATAACATTCACAGTCGTGTTTAGATATTCTTCTAGATACAAAAACTAACACAATGGATGCTGATTTAGCACAGAAACTTAATCGGCGCATACGTCGAATTGAATCATTCGAATCGTCATCGGAATCCTCGTCGATCAATGGCAACAGTATTGGTACTGTTGATGAACAAGAATCACTTTCATCATCATCGTCAGTCAATGGCGATTATCAACGATCGACGGTATTCAATCCGTATACTGAATATACGGAATTTTCACGAAAACAAATTCAAGGTCTAATGCAAACTTTTGAAAAGTAAGACCAATGACGATGAGATTTTTGTTTTGTTCACTTGAATTGATTTGATTTTTATGCAAGATATGATGTCGATAAAGATAAATTGTTGAATTTTAATGAACTCAAAACTATGATGGAAAAACTTGGCATACCACAAACACATTTAGGTTTGAAAGAAATGATTAAACAAGTCGATGAAGATCAAGATGATAAAATTTCCTTTCGAGAAGTAAAACTTCTTTTCGACAGAAATCGAAACTAATTTGTGTTGATTTAGTTTTTACTTATTTTTCGTAAAGCTATGTCAGATACGAATGAAAATGAAAATGATAAATCATCGATAGCTTCAGTTCTTCAACAACTCTATTCAATGCTCGTTGAAATCGATGTAGCAAAAGAAGGTGTTGGTGGTGCGAAGAATTTCTTCGAAGCAAAAGTAAAATAAAAATGAATTCGATTTTCATGACGAACATTTTCGATGATACTTTTCAGGTTGCAGCTATCAAAGAAAGCGATAAATTTCAACGTGAAATTCGCGAAGAACAAGAGCAACGACGTCGTTTAGAAGAAGAAAAACATCGTCGTAAACTCGCTTTTCAAAATCGTCTTGCTCAATTTCAACCGTCATAAAAAGCAAAATCATCACAATCAAGCCGAATTTATTCCTCGTACAAAGTCCTATCGATCTTCCTGTGATATACGTATTTACTATCCCCATCTCCTTACTTATTCATCTAATAATCTTATCCTCGAATGTGTTCGTGTGCGTGTATTATTAATTAATTAATTGATTTTCTTTTGTCTCTCATCAAATAATAAAATAGTCTTAATCAAGGTCAAAGAAGCATTTATTGAAATAATACAAAAAGCAAACAGCAGTATGTTCAGAAAATTCGTCGTTCGTGTTCATCTAAATCTTTCATATCTTCGATGAGACTTGCACTCAATTCAGTTAGTAGTAAATCCATTGTCTAAAACAGAGAATAATGAAAATCTTTCTCTTCGAATTTTTGATGTCTCAATTTACAATATTCATAAATGTATTCAAATGGAATTTTTTCAATGCATAATTATCCAATGTTCTCGAACGGGTATCTCGAATGTCTTGATAATGATAAATAAGATTATCCAACATGGTCGCTAGAGTAAACAGATATGATATTGACAAGGATAGAAAGAAAGAAAAAAACGAGGACATTTACCATCGAGAAATCGAGATAAATCATCGACATCAACAACTGAACCATTTTGTTTGACATATTTTCTCAGTAATTGATCGAGAATTATTGTATCGAGAAATTTATTTTGTGCTTGTTTTTCAATCGAATTAAATTGAACTTGATTGACTTGATTGTATTCGGTATGTCGAACATCGTAGGCAGTATCACGAACAATATCATTAATCACTTCGTTTTCAATATCACGATAGATATCATTTGTTGCGTCGTTCATTCTCGGAACGTTTTGTAACTGAACAAGAATAATTATCTTTCAAATCCGTAGAGAGCAAAAAAGAACGTGGATTTACTTTATTAGTTATCGTTTGTCCGGTTAGTTCAGTAACAATATCACGAACTTCGTTATCGATTAATTCTTGATTGATATCAGTTAAGAGACGATGTTGAGTATCAGTTGAAAGATCGTAGAATTTTGTTTGTGTTTGACGAACTGGTGGAATTTCTCGGAAATCGAGAGGTTTTAGTAGAGATATATGAGAGTCAATGTTCGATGAAGGAATAGGAGGACGTTGATAATCTAATTCACGCATCCATTCATCAGAAAATAATCTTTAGGCGAAGAAGAGTTTTATTTTGATGAAATCAAGTTTTTAAACTTCTTACTGAGTATTATCAACTTCTTTTTTACTCAAGAGATTATTGATTTCAGTGTAATATCGACTGACTTCGGTTTTCGATGATTTATCACCCTGTTGTTTGTTTTCTCGATCGAGTTCGCTGATAATTTCGAGTAGAAGATCGGGAATAAATTGATCTTCAATGCATTTACCAATAAAATCTTCTATAAAACGATTAGCAAACGCTTCATTTCGACGAACATAAATATAATCATTCGATGGTTCCTAAAGTCAATAGAAAAAAACGAATTTTCGTTCGTTTTTTTTTTGATAAGAAAGAAGCGAACTCGTTGAAATTTTGGCGAATGATTAGAACGAACACGCTCGAGATAGGCGTATTGAGGATCAGGAACGTAGACAGGTATTGGACGATGACCGTCTTTACTCAAAGGAGGTGTTGTGATAGTTGATAAACGCGGTACGACAATGTACGACTATAGAAATCAAACTTAGAATCGATCGATCGATAAAAGACAAATGAAAATACTTTTTTCTGTTTTTGACTTCGACTACTGAGACCGAAATGTGTGAGAGGAGATGGATATCGTCGAATTAAATGTAGATCTTGATTTAGTCGATAATCAATCGGATCAAGTCCCCAAGTATCGAGACCAGTTGGTGGATTACTAAAATAAAGAAAATATTCTTCGAATGATTTCGATTTCGAAGAAATTGACATACTGCCAATCGTCAAGTGCTGGTAATGGACTATTGAACTGTCGAAGATTGAATGTAGTTCGATATGGCTCGATGCCAGAAGGCGTTATAAGTCTAAAGTCAAGAAAAAAAATGAAAAATTACGTCGCTTTTTTTTTCTTCAATTAAAAAGAAATGTTGAATAAGTAATCAAAGAAAAAACTTTATTTAGCTTTTCTTTTAAACATAATTACGTACGTTCGCAACTTGGGAGGCGTACGAACCGGACTGTAAGTCGGTCGAGCTGGTAACAGATCTAAATCTGTCGGTTGATGCCATCCGACAACACTCTCATTGAATCGATCTTGAGCTAATTTTTGTTCTTGTTTCTTCTTTAAGATCGATGCTGGTTTCGGCATTCCTCGTGGCGAATGAATTTGATTAAAACTAAACATTCTTTTGTTATTTTTCTTTCATTAAAACAAAAAATTCTACTGTTTCAAATTGGCTTTCGCATGATTTGTTGACGATGCTTTCGGTGGTATTGTTGTATAATGATTATTCACAAAACGTCGTTTTTGATCTGTTGTAGTCATTGATCATTTCTTTCTTTATTTATTTTTCTAAATTTAATTATCATCGATTAGAGAAAAGAAGAAAATAGTTTCCAGCAAACTTTAATATTACTTAACTGTCATGGTAACGAACTATGTGTATGTGTATGTGTGTGTAAAATTGAAGTTCAATCATAATATTCGAATCTCATAGGAGATTTCCTTCGATTATCTTTCAATTTTTGATTATTAATTGAATTTGAATAAATAAATAAAATCTAAAAATAGATGACACACTTAATCATGACGCAAATTCATTGGTTGTTTTATTTGAACAATTGAAAGGAAAAAAAAGAAAAATTTACCTATCCAATTAAATCAATGATTCATCGATGATAGGATTAGATTCATTTTTTTCCTTCTTCTTTATCTTATTACGAATTCAATCAAACTAATAATCGTGTCGTTTTCGCTTTGGTAAGTCTCCGATTGTTGTAACTATACGAGTTTAAACTACCTTGACTTTTCGTATGTGTACACTCTTGAATGAATTTTTTGTTTACGCAACATGTCTCTCTCGAAATACTCAATTGACTTACCTCTCATCATTCAATTTTTCTATGCTTTCATTTTTAACCTTCGTTTCTCGTTGAATAAATTCAAAATCATTGAAAAAAGGAGCAAAAGAGAGAGAGAGAGATGAAGACTGAACAAGTATAAATAGAAATAAAAAATCCTCTCATTTGTCATCAATTCGTTTTTTTTTCGTAAATAATGAACGATATTTATTGGCGAGAAAAACGTTATCCATCAACATTTGTTCATGAACAAATTCGTCCATCATTCATATCAAATCGTCTACATCATCATATTCATTTGCCATATGCATCGAATGCGTACGGTGTCTATCGGCGAATACCCGAATTCTCAATTTCACCGTATCGAACAAATCGATTTTCAGAGTTTAATCATCATCATCATCGGAATGTGAGTCACGGGAGTTTTTGTTGTTGTTTTTTTGGCTTGTTCTTATCAATTATGTTGATATTCAGAATTTGCGCAAGAAAAAAAAACTCGAGATGATGGGCGTATATAAACCAGAAGTTCTTCTCCTTCTATTTCAGAAAAAAAACAGCGATCGACTTCGGTTTTTCTTTTTCCTTCGTCTTTTGCGTCGTTGATTCTCTCGTCCTATTTTCTGTGTGTGTGTTTTTTTCTTATATATGTACATCCAATCTAGCATGTCTTCACAATATTACTATTACAACTAATCGTTACTCGTTCGTATGTTTAAGAAAAGAAAAGAAAACGGTCCGAGTGTATGTATGTATGTGTGTGTGTACATGTATAGATATATATTGACATTGCAACATCGTCTTTTCTCTTGTTTTCACAGTCGTCGTGTCTCATCTGGTAGAAGATTCTTTTGTCTAACTGATTGTTTTGGGATTTAACAATGAAAGAAAAGAAAACTTTCTTCTTTCGAGTTCGATTCGATCTTCTGTCTAGTGAATTCGACTTGTTATGCTTATTTCTTCTTCTTCTTCTTCTTTTTTTGCGTTGAGACAGTAGTCGTCGGCCGTTAGATTATTATTTTCTCTTCAAATCGAATAGATATCGATTGGTCGAGAAAATAAACAATCGATGGTTAAGGTTAACAACAAAAAAAAGACGAAAGACAAAGATGTTATTTTGTTTTTTTTATTAATTGAGATAAAGATATGCGTAGGCGAAAATGACCTTCAGCTATGATTATACATATCTCAGAGAGTAAGAATAACGAAAGTTTAAAATTCAAATCAATTCATTGATACGAACAAATCCGATGACTAATTCATCTGTGAATAATAAATAAACTCGAGATGTATGTCGAATGACTCTTTCTTCTTTTTTAAAATACTTCCGAGAAATAATAAAACTGTTCTCCTAACCTTGAAAAACAGACATGCTTCTTAATTAAATATTTTGATTTTGTGCTTTTTCTTTCTTTTTTCTACAGGATGTTCTTTCATCAATGGCAACATATGAAGATGTTGGACAATTAAATTCATCGAATTTGAATCATAATAATAATAATAATAGTCAAAACAATCGTGATACGACATATGATTATCCAATAAAAACGAAATCGTCAACAATGCCCAAGCATTTCTATCAAAATTTAATTAAAACCAATAAACGAGATTTAAATGCATCGCAAACATCATCACAAATATCGGAACATGATCTGTCAACGAATTCAACGGACTCATCCAAACGAATTCATACGAGTAATGGGAAATTTTCTATACAAAAAATGTTACGACAAGGCTTTTCTTCTTGGCGTACGAGAAAGAAACCACCACCACCGCCTCCGACTCTATCGACAAATATCTCAACACCGACGATCGCTGCACAAAATCTAACGACGGATAATCTCCCATCAGATATTCATCCATCAACGACAACTCTACGCTCAGTATCTGTCGATGCACTTGCTAATCAAATATCAACACAGCCAATTATTGTTACCGAACAAATTCTTCCAGCTCAAGTCAGAGCTAACAGTGTAGATAGTGTCACGGTTGATTTCGATCGACCACACACAACTAGTAACAATAAAGGCTATATTCAATCTCCTTGGGCAAATTCTCCGTCAGTTACAACATCTGTGCCAATCACTAAAATCATCCCGATACAAACTTCTGAATCATCATTACCAAGAATTCCTCCTCCTGGTAGAGACATTCTCGTTTTTCTCAATTTCAAATCAGCTATTTCGTTTTCTTGATTTTCAGTTGCACCTAAACCAGATATCAATCGTTTAACTCCAATTCTTTCCAATTATTTTAATAATAACAATAACCCTAACAATATCTCAACGAATTCAAACGATGAACGACATGTTGCTTTTGCTGATACAATACAACCGAGTCAATTTCAGCCTATTCCTGACTCGACAACAGACTCTCCTATTGTCTATTCGAATTTAAGCAATTTCAAAGACAAATTTCAAATCTCATCATCGCCTCCAACATCTAACTTAAATAGTAATCCACCAATAACTACAGACAAGCAATGTTCGTCATCTCCATCGACGAATTCATCGACAACGCCACCACCATTGAAACAAAGTATTATTCAAGATATTGACACAACAAAATACGAAGAAATTCCAGCCAAAGAACCGGATCTCACACGACTACCGGAGAAAAGTGCTTTGAAAAAACCCAATGGTGTCAAACGACGTGTCATACCAGTTCTTCGAGAAAATCAACGGCCATCACCACGGCCAAGTCCGAAACTAAAAGGTCAAGTTATCGTTTCATCTCCACTAGCAACAGCAGCATCAACAACATCTTCGACTATCAATTGTCAACCCGATGCTGAGTCCGATGAACAATCATCGTCCGATGAGGAAAATCACGAGCCACGAAAACGTTTCGCTAATGTTCAACGAAATGATTCACTGGCACGTTTTCTCAAAGATCGTCCGATGCCCGATGAATTATTTGACAAACATATCCTTGTTAAGCCACTTGACGAACGAAAAAATGAACGTGAAACGATCGAGAATAAATTAGAACGAAAATTATCTCTACGTCCTCGACCTGAAGAACTCGAAGCACGAAATATTCTTCGAGCCAAAACTCAAGCAGAATTAATCGCCGAAAAAGAAGAGAAAAAACGCTATTTAATACGAAAACTTAGCTTTCGACCGAGCATTCAAGAACTTCGTGATCGAAAAATTATTCGTTTTTGTGATTATATCGAAGTATCTGAATGCGACGATGTCGATCGTCGTGCAGATAAACCTTGGACACGTCTAACACCACGTGACAAACAATTAATTCGACGTGAACTCAACGAGTACAAGAGTTCAGAAATGAACATTCATCCTGAAAGTGCAAAATACACTCGTTTTCATCCACCTTAATACAATGCACATCTTTATCGAGCAATTAGACACTTCTCTCTCTCTCTATCTCTATCTCACGTACTGTGATTTCAATATTTCTCTCTCTCTCTCTCTATTCTTATGTACAAATTCACCGGTTTGTGCTCGTTCTTGTTATTGTTCATGATGAACAATCAATTTGAATAATCTGGTTTTTCTTTTTCAAAAACAATGTAATTATGCATAACTAAAACAAATCCTGAGTGCTGTTTTTTGTTCTTTCTTTCTTTCTTTCATCTATTCTGTTTTTTCTTCTTTTTTTGTTTGTATAGACATAATGAGTAAATTGAACAACTAAAAAAAATGAATCATTCATTCATATTCTTTTGAATAAATATGAAGAAAAAGAAAGAAAAGAAAAACTATAATGTATAAATAATGTAGATGTCTATATTGTCTAAGCAAGATATCGATTGACTGTCATTGAATGGTTTTTGCTTAGCCAGTCAAATTGTTTGCATGTCTATTCGAAGTATTTATTGGATGTTTCAATGTCGACCTCCTCCTTCTTTTACTTAACTTTCTTTCCTAGTTCGTTCGTTGTTTATTATTTATTTACTTGTTCTTTCATTTTAGTATTTCAGTTTCAGAGAAATCAAAACAAACAAGCGAAGTAAATCGAAATAAATGAGTGAAAATAGAACGATAATTTGAACATTTAGTTTAGGCAATCATGCCTCCAGCAACAGCAGCAGCTCAATTTCCTAATCAACAATTGCCAGCAAAAGAAAATGGATTGTTCAAAAAAGTCGTTGTATGTTTGAATAAATTCGAATAACGATCGATGAATTCATTTTCTTAGCGTTTCTATGAACAAAAACAATACAAAAAAGGTTTATCATCAGCTCGAGAAATTCTCAAGAAATTTCCTAATCACGGTGGTATGTTTGACCATTTTTCTATTATAAAAATGATTTTTATTGCTGTTGTGTAGAAACATTGTCAATGAAAGGTTTAATTTTGAATTCAATGGGTAAAAAAGAAGAAGCATTAGAAAATATTCGAAGTGGTATTAAGAATAATATGTCGAGTCATGTTGTTTGGCATGTTTACGGTTTATATCAAAGATCTGAACGAAAATATGACGAAGCTATCAAAGCCTATAAAAGAGCATTACAATGTGAAAAAGTATTTTGAATTTAAACGATAATCGATCAATAAAATCGGATTCTTTTTTTATTAGGATAGTCTAACTATTCTTCGTGATTTATCGTTATTACAAATACAAATGCGTGATCTCGAAGGTTACAAAGTAGAAGATTGAATCGATTTGATATTATCAAACAATTTCATTTTTTTGTTTCGTATTTTCTTAAGGAAACACGTCATCAATTATTTAATCTAAAACCTGGTCAACGTCAATCTTGGATTGGTTTTGCTATGTCGTATCATTTACTCGGCGATTTCGATATGGCACAAAGTGTTCTCGAAGAATTTCGTAAAACTCAACAAGATCGACCGGCACCATCGCCTGATAAACCATTCGATAATGAACATTCAGAATTTTTATTATATCAAAATTTAGTTCTACGAGAAGGTGGTCAATATGATGATGCTCTCAAGCATATTCAAGTACATGAAAAAGATATCTATAATAAACTTGTATTAGCTGAAATTAAATATGAACTTTACATGCGTTTGGGTACGAACGATCGAGCTGAAACAATTCTTCGTGATTTAATTGAACGTAATAGTGAAAATAAGAAGTATTATTATATGTTAGAGAAATGTTTGAATTTAACAACTGTGGATGATAAAACGAAATTGTATGAGAATTTAATGGAGAAATATCCGCGAGCCGATGCGCCGAAACAAATTGCCTTACAATTTTTAACCGGTAAAATATCATAGATTTTTCCTTTCGTTGAAAAATGCACATTTGTTTGATCAAGGTGAAACATTTACTAAATCTGTTGGATCGTACTTACAAAAAGGCTTTCAAAAAGGTGTACCATCACTTTTTCAATCGGTTAAATATCTGTATGCGACACCTGAAAAAGTTCGTTTTCTATTCTCGTTATGAATGATCTTATTCATCCTTTCGCTTGACTATTCAGATTCAATTAATCGATTCACTTTTGAATACTTATTTAACTAATTTAACTAAATGCGGTACATTTCATGTGTCCAATGAAACTGATGAAATCGAACCAGCATCGACATTACTTTGGCTACAGTATTATCTCGCGCAACATTACGATCATCTTGGACAAATTGACAAAGCTTTTCAATTCATTGATCAAGCCATTCATGACACACCGACATTAGTCGAACTTTATATGTTCAAAGCTAAAATCTTCAAAGTAAATTTCATTCGGTTTCGAAACAAAAAAGCAAAATCTCGTTTTATTTATTTTTTAAGCATGCTGGAGACTTTCAATCGGCTGCAACCTGGATGGATGAAGCTCAATCACTTGATACAGCTGATAGATTTGTTAATTGTAAATGTACGAAATATCTATTACGTGCAAATCAAATAACTACAGCACTTGAAGTTGCTGGAAAATTTACTCGAGTATGGAGGGGGAAACTAAATGAATGATGAAATGAATTTGACGATTTGTTTTAGGAAAATTCTTCGCCAGGAGAATATTTACGAGAAATGCAATGTATGTGGTTCGAATTGGAATCAGCTCGAGCCTATCGACGATTGAAAAAGTATGGTGAAGCGCTGAAAAAATGTCATGAAATCGATCGAGTAAGATTCGATGTTCGAAACTATCGAGATTAATGTTTTCGATTTTTAGCATTTTCAAGAATTTATCGAAGATCAATTCGATTTTCATTCCTATTGTCTTCGTAAAATGGTTCTTTGCGCTTATGTCGACATGCTCAACCTCGAAGATCATATGAAAGGTCATCGATTCTTTCGTCAAGCAGCTCAAATCGCTGTTGAAGTAACTTAATTCAATCATTTCAATTCATTTCTCTTTCTTCTTAAAGATCTACATTCGTCTCTACGATCATCCGCTTTCCGACGAAGATAATGACAAAGATGAAAACTATGGTAGATCTACGATTCAATTTCTTTTGAATGCAATGTTTTGTTTATTTAAATAGCAAATTTATCGGCATCGGAAGTGAAAAAATTGAAAAACAAAGCTCGAAAGAAACAACTTCAAGAACAACAAGCCAAACAGCAACAAATCGATGCTGAACGAAAACGAAAAGAATTTCAACGAAATAAAAACAAAGACGATGGCGAAGAGGAAAAAATCAAAGAGGATGAACTCGTTGCTGAAAAACTCGAACGCGTATGTTTTTTGTGAAATTCATACAAAATACAACAAGAATTTCGATCGAGTTTTGTAGGTTGAAAAACCATTAGACGAAGCAATGAAATTCTTACAACCGTTAGAAGATTTCTCATCGAATTTTCTCGAAACGCATTATCTTGGCTTCGAAGTTTACTATCGACGAAGTATGTGCACTTCGAAAAGTGAATCATTTGATATGAAAAAAACGATTGATTTTCTAGAGAAATTTTTATTGATGTTACGTTGTTTGAAACGAATGAAAAAACTCGATCCAAACTATCCAAAACTTCATTCATGTCTCATGAAATTCATTTGTTTACGTACGTTAATCAAACGATTTTTATTGGCAAACGCAAATGTTCTTTCTTTCGTATTCTAGTTGAAACTGAACCGATTGCTGACGAACGACTTCGAACTTTAGTCGATGAAGAATTAAAAACATTTCGTGATTCAACAAAAACTATCGAACAATTAAACGCCGAATTCGTGAAAACTCATGGCAATTCATTGGCAGATCGTGCTGAGGGTGAATTTGATTTGTTTTTTTTTGTCATTGTATTCAAATAAGAATTCATTTTTCTAGCTGCTAAAGTCATGCTTTTGATTAATCCAAAAGAGAATATCAAAGCAATCGAATTTTTAACAACATTAAACACAAATTTTACGAATCAAAATCTAAAAGTTTGCACGACTATCTACGAAAATCTTCAATCGGGTGATTACGGTGCCGTTGACAGTTCAATTTCGGATAAATATCGTTCGGAATGTCAACGTCTTTGGCCACAAGCGAATATTTTTCAAACCAACCTTCCACCGCCGACATTTTCTTCATCTGATGCAGAAATCAACGGCAGTGGAACGAATCAAGGAGCTCAGAAACAAAATCAGAATTAATTCGTTTTTCGAAACACATAGGCTACTTTCTGTTCATTTTCATTCGTTTCGCTGCTCTATTATTTCAAAACAAGAAAATTACTTACAAGCAACCAGCTGTTTTCTTTCTTTTTTTCTTCATTCTTTTTGTGATTACCAAGAACAAGAGTTCAAATGAGATCGGTTTTTTTTGTTTGTTGTTTTTTAGGACATATTTGAATGTTATGTGTGAGCAAGGTTTTACACTGTTTTTTTTTGCATAATAAAAAACAACAACGACAGTTAATCGAGTTTCTTTTCTCTCTCAGCTTCGAAGCAAACGACCAGTGACTTAGTTTTCGATCATTTGATAAATAGCTGGTGGGCGAAGATATTTTCTCTCATTATATTCCTACCGACACGGGTTGTTTCCTTTCTGTTTCTTTCTTTTTTTTTCTATTCGTTCGTATAAATAAGCTAATATGTTTGTCCTCATTTCTCGATTTTTTCCTCTCGTCGTGCCTCCAATGTAAACGTACCCGCTGAGAGGGGATTGCATCTGATACATAAGAAAAAAAAACATGTACACAATTTATACTTTTATATTCGATCAAGGTAACGTAAAAACTACCCCATGTTTTCATGGTAAATTATAGTCAAGTAAGTTTTGCGATGATTTATAGAATTGAGTTCTCCAATCAGCTTAATCATGTATCGAAAATTGCTTGATTTCATGCTCGGCAAGTTCTCTCGCGAGGTTCTGCGTGTAGGTTTGTCCTGGTAGACCCCTCCTACCAAGAAAAAAGAACGCAAAAGAACTATTGTTTATCTCAGCAAGACAGAATTGGAACACAAGTCGATGTACCGATAGGAAAGAGGACACGCATATATATACATACTAAATAACATTACATCGATATTTTTTCCTTTGTAAGTTTATACCAATAGTAACAGAACAACCTCTTGTAAATATACAACGATCAACGAGTATTTTTCTTCTCGTGCAAAAAAAATAGTTCTTTTTTAGACATGAATAGATTCTAACTGAAAACAAAAATGTATCGCGTTAATAATCTTCTTCAAACATCTTTTTGTATTCGGTCGACATTCGCTTCGAGTAAACGTTTATCATCCGCTAGATCATCATTCAAACCTCGAAAAATCAACAAACTTCTCGTTGCTAATCGTGGTGAAATAGCTATCCGTGTATTTCGTGCATGTAACGAGAGTAATATTCGAACTGTTGCCATCTATTCGGCTGAAGATGAAGGACAATTACATCGTATTAAAGCTGACGAATCGTTTAAAATCGGACGAGGTTTATCACCTATAGCAGCTTATTTAAATATACCGGAGATTATCAAAGTTGCGCTGAAAAATGATGTCGACGCTATTCATCCTGGTTACGGTTTTCTTTCGGAAAATGGAGATTTTGCCAAGGCTTGTCATGAAGCTGGCATTATTTTTGTTGGACCAACGTCTGATGTTATCTATCGAATGGGAAACAAATTAAATGCTCGACAATCCGGTAAATTGAATCGATTTTAAAGAAAATGATTTTTCATTCTTTTTTCTCTCTCTGTTCTACTTCAGCTATCGATGCAAACGTACCGATTATCCCGGGTACGACTGATGCTGTCGATAACCTTGATGGTGTCCGTGAATTTGTTAAACAACATGGTTATCCAATAATGCTTAAAGCAGCACGTGGTGGCGGTGGCCGTGGCATGCGAGTCGCTACAAAAGATAGCGAATTAGAAGAAGCCTTTCAACGTGCTTCTTCGGAAGCTAAGGCAGCCGTTGGTGACGGCCGATTGTTTGTTGAACGTCTCGTTTCTCAAGCACGACACATCGAAGTACAAGTTATCGGTGATCATTTCGGTAATGTTGCTCATTTATACGAACGTGATTGTTCAGTTCAACGACGTCATCAAAAAGTAATCGAAGTTGCACCAGCAACAAATCTCGATCCAACTATTCGAGAACGTATGACAGCCGATGCCGTACGTTTAGCTAAACATGTTGGATATCAAAATGCGGGCACAGTGGAATTTCTTCTTGACAATCAAGGACGACATTATTTTATTGAAGTTAATTGTCGTTTACAAGTTGAACATACGTGTTCAGAAGAAATTACTGGTATTGATATTGTACAATCGCAAATAAAGATAGCTGAAGGTGCAAGTTTGAAAGATCTCGGATTGGAACAAGATAAAATTAAGATCATGGGTGCAGCTGTACAATGTCGAATGACAACAGAAGATCCAGGAAATAATTTTACACCCGATGTTGGAAGAATCGATGTGTTTCGATCGGCTGAAGGCTTCGGTAGGGGAAAAATTCAAACATCGAAACATTCAGACATAGTATTTTTTTTTGTTGATACTTAGGTATTCGTATCGATAGTGCTTCGGCTTATACAGATGCAGTGATTAGTCCGTATTATGATTCATTATTGGTTAAAGTTATTGCTCATGCTCGTAATCATCAAGAAGCATGTGCAAAAATGGTTCGTGCCCTTCAAGAATTTCGTATTCGAGGCGTTAAAACGAACATTCCATTTTTGCTGAATGTTCTTCAACATGAACAATTTCTTCAAGGTTCCATAACGACAAGTTTCTTAGATCAAAATCCTATTCTATTCAAATTTATTCCTGCACAAAATCGTGCACAAAAATTACTTCACTATCTTTCGGAGATCATGGTCAACGGACCGTTAACACCCTTAGGTACAGATATTAAACCCATGCATATCAAACCTGAACTTCCACATGTCAAAAAGAAACAAATACCCAATGGTTGGAAACAAGTTCTTCAGAAAGAAGGACCTGCAGGTTTTGCTAAAGCTGTTCGTCAACATTCGCAGTAAGAAACATCAAATATGATGAAATTCATGGTCTCTCATGCTTTGAATTTTGTAGAGCTTTATTAATGGATACGACAATGCGTGATGCACATCAGAGTCTATTGGCTACTCGTGTACGAACACGAGATTTGAAAAAATCAGCACCATTTGTCGCCAAGAATTTTTCGCAATTTTTCAGTTTAGAAAATTGGGGTGGTGCAACATTTGATGTTGCTCTTCGTTTTCTTCACGAATGTCCGTGGGATCGTTTGAGTGAATTACGTGAACTTATTCCGAATATTCCATTTCAAATGCTATTACGTGGTGCCAATGCTGTTGGCTATTCAAATTATCCTGACAATGTCATTGATGCTTTCTGTCAAATGGCTGTCGATCGTGGCATGGATATTTTCCGAGTTTTTGATTCGTTAAACTATTTACCAAACATGAAAATTGGCATTGATGCTGTTGGTAAAGCTAATGGCGTTATTTCAGCAGCCGTTTGCTATACAGGAGATGTTTCTGATGAGAAACGTACGAAATATAATTTACAGTATTATACAAATTTTGTTGATGAGCTAGTTAAAATGGGCGTACATATTTTATCTATCAAAGGTAATCAATCGATGAATTAATTGTTTGTTTGTTGAGAAAGCAAAACGGAAATGTTGAATTTAGATATGGCTGGTCTTTTGAAACCACGAGCAACGAGCATGTTAATCGATGCTATTCGTCAGAAACATCCTGATCTACCTATTCATTTACATACACAGTAAATCAATTTGATTTGACAAAAACAAAATATTTATTTATTTTATTCAGTGATACTGCTGGAACGGGTGTTGCTAATTATCTTGCTGCTTTCGATGCTGGTGCTGATATCGTCGATGTTGCTGTCGATTCCATGAGTGGTATGACTTCTCAGCCGACAATGGGCGGTGTTGTTGCTGCCTTACAAAATACAGAACATGCGACAGGTATTGACATGGATAAAGTCAATGAATATTCAGCATTTTGGGAACAAACACGTTTACTCTATGCACCATTCGAATGTACAACAACAATGAAAAGTGGAAATGCTGATGTCTATAAAAACGAAATACCTGGCGGACAATATACAAACTTACAAGTAACAAACGAGAAGAATGTCGTTTTAATGTTGTAAATCTGTTTGTAGTTTCAAGCATTCAGTCTTGGTCTTGGTACACAATTCGAAGATGTGAAACGATCTTATATCGAAGCTAATCAACTTCTCGGTGATATTATTAAAGTGACGCCATCATCGAAAGTTGTTGGTGATCTTGCTCAATTTATGGTACAAAATAATCTCACAGCAAAAGATGTTCGTGAACGAGCCGAAGACTTGTCGTTTCCATCGAGTGTTGTCGAATTTATGCAAGGACAACTTGGTCAAGTAACTAATTGTTATTGTTGAAATGGTTGACTTTGTATTATTTTCTTCGATAGCCACATGGTGGATTTCCTGAGCCACTTCGTACACAAATGTTAAAAGGCAAGAAGAAGATCGATGGTCGACCAGGTGAAGGTGCTGAACCATTAGATTTTGATAAAATTGAAGCTGAATTGAAGACGAAATTTGGTGATGATATCATTCGTAAATGTGATGTCATGTCGTATGTTATGTTTCCGAAAGTTTTGGAAGAATATATTGACTTTAAAAAACAATATGGTCCAGTTGATCTTTATCCAACACGAGTCTTTTTCGTTGGACCCGAACTTAATGAAGTGATGGAGTTAGTAGAGATTTCTGTTATGAGACCATGATTGAATTATTATTATTTTAGTATTGAAATCGAACACGGCAAAGTTCTTCATATTGTTGTTTTAGCTATCAGTGAATTGATGGTAGCTACAGGCGAACGTGAAGTATTCTTTCAAGTCAATGGACAATTGCGTTCAATGAAAGTGAAAGATAAAGCAGCTATTAAAAATCATAAAGTTCATCCTAAAGTTGACAAGAGTAAAAAGACTCAAATTGGTAATTTATCTTTTTTTTGTTTTGACAATTCAATTAAGATTTACATTGATTTCTAGGCGCACCTATGCCCGGTCAAGTTCTTGATATTAAAATCAAAGAAGGTGATTCAATCAAAAAAGGAGATACAGTTGCAGTATTGAGTGCTATGAAAGTATGTTGAAAATATCCGTTTTTTTTATTGTTGTTTTCTACCGTTTTGTTTTTCAAAGATGGAAACAGTCGTAAAAAGTGCGATTGATGGTAAAGTGAAAAAAATTCACGTTCAACCAGGTCAACAAATACAAGGTGATGATTTAATCGCGGATTTGGAATAGTTATCTATGCAATAAATATTTATATCTCATCTTTTTCTATGATCTGATGTGCTTTGTCTTGCTCAAACAAATTTTTGTCGTCTATGTAACTAATTATCTTTCCTGCATGATCGTCTCCGTACAAGTCAACTCAAATGACAAGAACCTCATTTTATTTTCTCCGCATTTATGTTCATTCATTTTGTTAGTATAGTGTCAGTTGTTCAATAATTGTTTTAGTTATGAATAAAATAGTATATGAAAGTAATTAAATCGGCAAATCAAATTTTTTAACTGAATTACGCAATGACTCACTTTTATCAGTCCGTCAAAGATACGTTGGTTTTTACCAAATTGGAGAGATATAAGCATATTCAGTAATGTCTGTTGTATCGCAATCAGAAATGAAGACAGTTGCTCTGAATAAAGCACCCGACGAACCAAAACTGCTAACAATTTATCATTCAGATGGAACAACATCGAATTATAAGAGGTGGTAAACCAGTCATTCGACTCTCATCAAGTAACAATGATAGTATTTCTAATGTGACTGTTCATCTTGATCTTTCAAATCAAATTTGAAGTCTTTCAAGTATTTATCCAATATCCACGTATTTTGAATTATCTTCTCAAGAAAATGTCATTTTCGTCTGAAGATCGTGATGATATGATTACTTATGTTCTACCACATCTCGATGAAACTAATTCAAACTATGAAAGACAACATATTACTTTTCGTTTTCTTTCATCGGATGAATATTCAACAGTTGCTTTAGTTACGAAAAATTATTCATCAGAAAGTAATCTGATTGTTCACGAATGGGGTTCAATGTTCATACAGTAAACTATTAATTGTGTTTTTTTCTATTTATCAAAATAAACTCGACTGAATACTGACACGTTTGAAATTTTCCGTCCGAGAGAACGAACAAAATTTCGTTAATCTTTCTCTTCTCCATATATATATAAGAGTTTAAACTTCACATACTTAACATAAGCAAAAACGTTAAATTATCATTATTAATGTTAAAGAATCGTTTAAAAACATACTATTGAACAATACCATCAATATTGACCATGCTTAAACGATAAAAACAATTGCCATTTGTTCAGTACAATCCTAGTTACCTGCAACAAGATGGAGTTACCATGGGTTCACCACTGGGATCACCTTTTCAGCCACCCACAAAAAATCGTCATAGATGAATAAAAATGTATCATTCTAAACATTTTTCGTTATAATAAAAATTCGCCTTGACATGAGTCATGTTTTCATATTAAAATATGTCATTGCATCATTATTATTCCATCGCAGCATATAAAAAACGCTCATGAGATTTAGTCTTTTCAATCAGAAATAATGGCAAGTAGTATAGAATCGCAATACAGTTCATATGAAATTGATCTTGTAAATCGTGTCCATGCACATTTTCCAAATGGTCAACCAACGGATTTTATTTTCTTCTATACGATTCATTCACCTTATACTAATTTCTATCCCTGCAAAGTCGTTGAAGATAATATTGAATTTAATTGCACCGAACAATATATGATGTATCATAAAGCAAGTTCGTATATACAAAAACAATTTTAGCTGAAATCACTTTATTTACTATATATATTAGAATTATTCAACGACAATAAAATAGCCGAAGAAATTTTGAAAGCGACAAAACCTGCCAAATGTCGTGGCCTTGGAAGACGAGTAAACAATTTTAACGAAGAAATCTGGATGAATAATCGAACAAGACTTGTTTCACAAGGAAACTATCTCAAAGTATAACTTTACTTGGTATGAGATATTAAAAGAATAAAAAATCTTTTAGTTTACTCAAAATGAACACCTCAAAGAATTATTATTAAAACATAATGATCGATTATTTGTTGAAGCATCGCCCACAGATAGAATATGGGGTATAGGCTTAAACGAAAATGATCCTCTGATTCATCAACGATCAAATTGGCGAGGACTAAATCTAATGGGTTATTTGCTCACTGATATTGCTTATCGTTTGCGTCAAGAACAGTGAAGCAAATGAAAACACAGTGTTAATAATGAATAGTTTTTTTTTCTTTCTTTCTCTTTCTCCCGATTTTCACGTGTACAGATTTAAATCGAAGTTCATTTATTTACTAACTAAGTTAAGCGATCGTTATATTTATAAGTCTTGTGAATATCAAACATGCTGCCATTAATATATTTTATTGAATTAAATCGTCCGAAGTACTTCTCGTTAGATAAATGGCATCGCAATGGGTAACCCGTTAGTGTGTTTAATAGAATCCCTCAAATGGTTTATACAAATGATAACCTTAAAAAACCAAAAACATGTAATATTCCATAATATAAACTGTCGAATAATCAAACAACGCCTAATAAATGAGCACACTCAATTTATGCACCAGTCACAACATATTTTTCAGTTTCTTCACTGAATTTTTTGTTGAAATTGTAATTTGATTTCAATATATGATCTTTTCAAAATCGTTTCTCTTTCTAAATTCTTCTTAAAAGGTATAACTTTATTTATATCTGACAAAAAGAATGCAATCAATATTTCAGTTAAATGGATTCATCATATTTCGATAGAAACCATCTTTCATAAGTACACGAATAAATTCATCTCGGGTAACACGACCATCATTAGATGCATCTAATTTTTTCATCACATCTCTTGCAACAACATCCGGCGGATAATCATCGACATGTTGTACGCCTTGAAAATTGTACATTGCTCGCATGACCATACTGATTTCCTCTAAATTCAAATTCAAATTCAGTTTTCAATTAACATTTGAACTCTACTTTCTGTTATATAACCATTCGAACCGATATCATAACATGAAAATGCATAATCTAATCGTGCACGAAGATCACCACGTGAGCATATGGCAAAGCCAAGTAGAAACTCTCCGAATTCCACAACACCATTGCCATCGACGTCAAATGCTCGAAAAATATGCTCGCACATATCACCTAACCGTTCTATGGGTTCACTTTGAAGATGGCAATAGAATTTTTTGAAATTGTCAAGATCAAGTCGACCGTTAGGATTATTGTCGAAAAACTTTTTATGCCAACTAACAACTTCATCAGCTGTAAAACCTAGAACGAGAGAAAACAAACCGAAAATGAATGTCGATCGATCGAGTTCTTTTCTCTTCAAACCTGTTTGAGAACAAAGAAAAGCAATATCTCTTTCCGACAATTGCCAACGTTGTGTTTCTTCTTTTCTGATGACTGGCTTCGGTAGGACTATTGGTTTTGTGATATTTTCTTCGGATGTTGGTCGACTGTTTACATCGGACTTTGTTGAGGGTGAGGGTGTAGTTTTTACATTGCCCATTTGTTTAGAGTCAAAAATGCACGAAGAAAAAAGACGAAACGTGCACCTAGTCGGTGTTATGCTTGAGTCGAAATGTACATATTTGATTTCTTTCTGTTTCGTTGATCAATTATATCATTGATTGCTTTTTATCACTCGTTTTTTTTTCTTCTTCTTCTCACTGTGATAAAATAGAATTTATTATGTTTGCTAGAGGTCTCTAATTATCGAGAGAATAGTAAGAGAGTGGTGTATACTTCGCTATTCTATCGTCCAATACAAGGAACTCGCCTTGACAAACAAACTTACTTATACTTACTACCTAAACGAAATAGAATTTCCGCTGGTATATTTACTGATCGAAGTTTTTGATTTGCACTCGATGATTTTGTCGTTGTATTTTTTTCTTCCTATTCTAAAAAACTATTCATAACCATCGAAATGTTTGTTTTAAACATACGCTATTTTTTTTTTGTTTTGAGATTAAAATCGTCCGAGATAATGATGTCATTGATGCATGTGAAACCTCAATTGAAAATACCATCGAACTATATGTTAATGTTCGTTCGAACTTTTCGTCAACCGCAAAGATCAACGGGACCTAAATGTTTGTTTGTTTGTTAAGTTCGAATAGCAAACGGTTGTTTTTCTTCTAGCACAAGAAGGCGAATTTCGAACATTACAATTAACATCTTCGAAAAATACTCGAACTGGTCCAACAAAACGACGTGCAAAAATTCAATACAAAGAAGTTCGATTCTTTCGGATAGATCAAACAAAATCAATCATCGATTTCGTTTAGGTTCCACCACCACGCTATCTTCGTATGTCGCCCGATCAAGACTGGACTAATGTGTGGCCAACACCTGCAACATTCAAACAAAGTGTTGTACCATTACCGATCACTCAAGGTTATGTCGCATCTGACAAAGAAAATAAAGGCCTACCGATGGAAAAATATGCCAATACGGAATTAATGAAAATACCGAATTTTTTTCATTTAACACCTAATCATATAAAGAAACATTGTGCAGGAATGAAAAGTGAGATATGTTAAAGATGTTTGTTTATGATCGAACTATTGTTTTTTTTTGTTTGTAAAAAGAATTTTGTACACCGTGGCCAAAAGAATTAGAATCCGATGAAAAATGTGAATATTTTCTACCAATCGAAATAACAACATACGATTATTTAAATTCTGTACCATCGATACGAGATTCACGAGCTCGTGTCGTCAAATTCAATGTAGTTATTAATTTATTACATTCAATGAGTTAAATAACTTTGTTTTTTGTGTTTAGTTTAAATTAACTCAACTTGAATTCGATGAACATTCTCGTGATAAATTCGTTCGTCTAGCTGGTCAACGATACAATGCAACAACCGATGAATTAACTCTAATTGCTGATAAGTAAATCATATCGATTTGTTTGTTTTTTTGCTTGTTAAATTCATCACATGGATTTAGATGTCCGTATCGAAAACAAAATTATGATTACGCTCAGTACTTACTAACTGCTTTATATTTCGAATCATGGGTAAAAAAATCTCATTAAAAATCGATCATAATGTTTATTTTTCTACAATAGAAAACCGAAGATTGGGAATCTAGTCGAACAAAGAATGATTGGCAACGGTATTATTGGGATGAAAGTTCATCACGTACTCGTCTATTTAATATTCTTAAAATTGATGAAGTAAAAATGAATTCCTTATGTTCGATTTATTCGTTGATGTCATTGTTTAGAAAACTTCACCGTCGGCCGATCAAAACAAAATCATCGAACGATATCGAACAAGTATCACGCGTATTCAAGACGAAGGCGTGGAAAATGAAGCAAAAAATCTAGCGGATTATAAAAACGATGTTTTGACATTATATAATCTAAAACTATAAAAACAAAAATAAAGAAAATCTTTAGGAAAAGATAAAAAAACGTTGTTGTTTTTCAGATAAATTATAGCGAACAAAAAAAAATGTCAACAAAGTCATCATTACAAGAATTCATTCCGACTGAACATGGTTGGCATGTGAATTTCGATAAACAATTCGATCCTCAATGGCGACCATTCTCACGACCACGTTTTCGACAATTAGTTGAGTACGTCCCATTGTTTATGAGATATTTACGAATATGGTACAGATTAAAACGCGCTAAACGACGAGCACATATGGATTTTATCAATCCGATCCCACTTCAGCAAATCTACGGTAGTCGATTAAAGAGAAAAAAATGTTTGATTGCTGGTTTTGTTTTGTTCAGGTGTTCCATTGGGTGGTATAGGCTGTGGAACGATCGGTCGAGGTTTTAAAGGTGAATTCTGTCGATATCAATTAGTACCTGGTCTCTACGAATTTCAAACAGTTGAAACCAATACCGTAATTATATTTTGTAAATTCTCTTTTTTGTTAATATCATTTCATTTGTGTTAGTTTACGGTTTGTGTTCGTCGTCGACATCAAACAAGCTATTGTCAAGTATTGACACCGAATCATCTTCGTAAACGTGGTTTACAGTCATGGAATGCTGCATTCCCGAAAGAAAACGGTCATTATCAAGCTTTGTATCCCCAATCTTGGACAACATACGATCTTCCCAATCAGAATATTCGATTAGTGTGCAAACAAATATCACCATTTATACCTCATGATTACAAAGTATTGATTTTTTGTTCGAATGAAAATTTGATTTCGTTTTTGAATTCAAAGGATTCATCGCTGCCTGTTGCTTCGTTTGTTTGGTTTATTGAAAATAATAACGACGAACCAGTCGAAGTCAGTCTGATGTTCACATGGCAAGCTGGTTCAGGTTAGAATTTTCTTAGTTTCGATTGAATTGAATTCTCTATTTTCTAATTTTAGCCTCCGATGAATTCTTATGTCAGAGTATTTTTCATGAATCCATCGATAATTCGACTGCTACCGGCTTTTCGATTAAACAAACTCTTCGTGATATGTATCTTGAATATTGTATTCTAGGCAAAAAAGAAGTTTGTTATGCTTTGGATAAATGAAGAATAGGAATTTATTGTTTTGCTTTTCAGTTAGATAATATTATTAGTACACGAATTAATTTTAATACAGATTCAGAAGTCGATGGTCGAGATATTTGGCTTGACTTTTCTGATGATGGACGATTGACTGAAATTGAATCGAAAATATCGAAAATTTCAACGACTAGTTCAGCTAGTTGTGTATGTATAACCAGTACAATTGAACCGAATTCGAGTAAAACAGCTGAATTTGCATTGGCATGGCATATGCCCGAAGTCAAATTCGGTCTGGGACAAAAAGTCTATTCCAAGTTCGAACGATGTTTTGATTGAGTCGAATGTATTTTTTCGAAAAACGAAATCTGTTTAGATGGTATACCAAATGGTTCGATAAATCTAAATTGGATGGAACTGTACTTTGTTTGTATACATTAGAAAATCGAGTCAAATGGGAAGAAGCTATTAATCAATGGCAGAAACCTGTTTTAGATGATCCGTAAATGAATTTTTCTCGAGAAATAAGAATAATTATTTGCTTGTTCGAATTAGAACTCTACCGGAGTGGTACAAAAGTGCACTGTTTAATGAAACATATTTCATTGCCGATGGCGGTTCGATTTGGCTCGATGTTAGTGAAGACACAACCATACCCGAACATGTTCGTCAATGGGGTCGTTTCGGTTACTTAGAAGGACATGAGTATCGTATGGTGAATACCTACGATGTGCATTTCTATGCGTCATTTGCTCTAATACAATTATTTCCCGAATTAGAATTGAGTATCCAATACGATTTTGCTAGTTCAATCACTTATGAGAAACTCGAATCACGAATCTATTTATTTCATGGAAAGTCTGCCCAATGGAAGACATTACATACTGTTCCTCATGATCTCGGTGATCCAGGTAGTAACGTTTATGTACAACAACAAAAAAAAAGTATCAAATGAGATCTGTTTTAGATGAAGAACCTTGGCTGTTAATCAATGCATATAATGCCCATGACACAGCAGATTGGAAAGATTTAGGCTCGAAATATATCCTTCAAATCTATCGAGATTATGTCTACACTCAACGAAAACAATTTCTCGTTGATGTCTGGCCAACAATTAAATTTGTTACAGATCGTTTGAGAAAACAGGATACTGACGGTGATGGTCTCGTTGATAATGGTGGCTTTGCTGACCAAACTTACGATGCGTGGACTGTTGTTGGTGCGAGGTAAGAAGAATGAAATCGAATCTTTTTAGTTGACACTCATTTTGTGTTTGACTTAGTGCGTATTGTGGTGGTTTGCATATTGCTGCTTTGCGTGCTTGTCTCGAAATGGCACGTATAATGAACGATGAAGATCTTATCAATGAATACGAAGTTTGGCTTAATCAAGCAAAGAAATCTTACGATGAAAAACTATGGAATGGAACATATTATAATTATGACTCGAGTATATCATTTCATCATGATAGTATCATGTCGGATCAATTAGCTGGATTTTGGTATCTTCGATTATGTGGACATAAATACGAAGTAATTCGATAGACAAAAATGTTTAGCGAGATATTTATTTATTTATTGTTGTTGATAAAAAGGATTTTGAACAAGAACGAGTACAGAGTGTATTGAATAAAATTTTTGATATGAATGTCATTCGATTTGGAGAAGGCAAACTTGGTGCTGTTAATGGTATGAAAAAGTCCGGAGATTTAGAAATCACAAGTATGCAATCGGAAGAAATTTGGACCGGTGTAACCTATAGTCTATCATCGACAATGATCATGGAGGTGAACGATTTCATTTGATTTCTCAAAGTCTTTTGTTATTGAAATGTACATGTTTCTATTTAGAATTTATTAGATAAAGCTTTTTTGACTTCTGAAGGTATTTATAATACATGTTTTAATGTCGCTGGTCTAGCTTTTCAAACTCCTGAAGCATTAATGCGTGATTGTCAATTTCGTTCTGTAAGAATATTATTTGATTTGTTGTTTTCAGTTAAAAATTCCCCCTTCGTTCTAGTGTGGATACATGCGTGCATTGAGTATTTGGGCTATTCAAAAGTCTCTCGAAATATCCCGTGCAGAATCAAATACGCCTTTGACTACTTTATAGTAATAGGTTTTTTTTTCGAGCAATGGTAATCAACCACTTTTATCGATTTTTATTTTGTTACATTCCTTTCAAAATTGTATATTCGAGCATTTCGTATATCTTTTCTTTTTTGTAATTTATAAACGCGAATAATCAAGCATAATAAATAAATATAAATAAAGACACACGCACGTATTTGGTGATCATGTGACTGATCTATTGAAGAACACAAACGGAACTGTCTGCTACTTGATTACGACGTGAGCGAGCATTGATATTTAATGAATGATGACGTTCACGTTGTTCACAACCGCGTTTATAAACTTCACGATTGAACTTTCCATAGGCAAGATTTCCTCTAGAAAATTTTCATTTAAACATGAGCCAAACTTAAACTCGTCTTACGTATGTAAACCTGGCCGAAGTTTCAGTCGAAAATGTGCTATCACTGGCTTGTGATCTGAATGTGCAATGCCTTCGACTGATTGATATTTCGTACATTCGATCGGTGAATTCGTTTTATCTCGATACAGAATTCGATCCTAGAGTAATTAAATCCCTCATCGATTTCGATTTCATGAAAATTAGTGCTTTTTTTTTTACTGTATACGAAGGTGTTCGATGTTTTGCATAGGCATTCTCTTGTCGTAGATCGTATTTATACGTTGGTGGAAAATCAATTGTAGCTTCTTTGAAATTCGTATATACATCACCTGATTAGATAAAAGTCTTGAAAATCAATCGAGAATATTCTTCAATTCAGTTTACTTGCCTTCTTTTTGTAATAAATGAAATTCATCTCTCTCAAGAATTTGTTCATAGTGCTGTTTTTCACAATGTTCAATAACTTCACTATGAGGCATATCAACTCGAAAGTTCATATCACCTGCCCAGAGAACCACATCACATGATTGAGTAATATCTGTAAAATAGATTCGAGAGAGAAAATAATCAATTGGTAATTGACCTATGTTTTGATTTGATGATGAATCAGGTGGAAGAATCGGATCATTTTGTGGAAGACTATCAAGTTTGGATGTTCGATTGGATGAAACAACTCGTTGAACGAATTCATGTGGAATTGTTAGTTTTGTGGTAGTATTTTGAAAGTTTAATCGGCGATTCGATCGTCCATCAGCATCATCACCAGCTAGTTATTCAAAATGCAAAACTAAACCTAGAACAAGTTTACTTTTTATTACCTTCAAAATGAGAATTTATGATCATAAATGATGTGCCAAAGAGATTAAATGTAATTACTAATGAACCTTTTGTACGAATAGGACTTACAGTTCGAAATTTGATGATATCCTCTTCGGGTTCTAGAAACAAAAACTATCATTCCGAATATCATGCATTGGTTTACCTGTACAAAACCAGATTAAATCACGTCGTAAGAATATACACAAAGACAGAGTACCAAAATGAACGGAATGAAATAGAACATGTGTCGGACCGATTACTTCTTGCAATAAAATCTCCCAATCAATTCTAAAACACAGACAAACTGCAATGACAAGTCTATTTTTTCTAAAATAAATTACCGTTTCTTTGCTACAGACATTTCCTGCGTGCAAACAATAATTATATCAGAAACATATTCGATAAATGTCGGTAGAAGAATATCAGCCATATCATTCAGCATACGTTCTTTAGGTTGACTCGTTTCTCGATCTGTCGGCGTGTAATTTTGTTCGTATAATTTCGGAGCTTCACCTGTATTCCACGTAGTAACCATGATTGTCAACGCTCGACCATGCGGAAAATACGATGAAAGATCGTGTGCAGTGCTATCAGAAACTTGTGTACCGGAACCAACGAGAAAATTTCTATTCAAATAGATAGATCGCTAGTATGTGTTTACATCTCGAATTGATTCAGCGTACCTTTTTCGTGCGGCTTCAGTTGGAACTAAATGACCTGTTGTAAACAACGTGTGCAAAATCGATAAACTACTTCGACGACGAGGTCGAGATGTAATGCTATCAGTCGGAGTATCTGGTATTGGATTACTTGGTGGTTCAATAATTGGAGTTGCATGTACTAAATTTGCAATGCCTAAACTGCTGCTTGGCTCTTCAAGAATAGTTTCCTGTGGGATAATGGATAATCGATGGGGTCTCATATGATTTTCGTCGTTTTTGTTATCTGCCATATTTGATATTTGTGATTGTTTAGTCAAATTAAATCAAATGCGAATCAAACATTTGTTCTTTCTTTCATATTTGTCATAGAATCACTAAAATTTTAAAGAGAAGAACGGAAGAAAAAAAACACAACGATTTTTTTCTCTCTTTCTTCTTCTTTTTCGAGTGAAATTCAAATCGGTTGATTGATTTATTGTAAGTTCTTTCTGTTTCTCTCTTCGTTCTTAATCTGTCTCTGTTTCTATAGAAACATCGATTGCAATCATAAAAATTGATCTTGTCCTGATTATTTGTTTGTTTTTGAGTCATATATCTACGACTGAAACTTTGTTAACAATGCCAAATCAAATCAGTTTAATTATTAATCATGTATTTCAATGACATCTATCATTGAAAATAAAAGCAGTCCATTGCTAGCGAGATTATACAATGATGAAAATTTAAAAAAACAAAAAGTGTTTATGAAACAATTTTAAGTTCTATACAATCCCATGCAATACCGGATTTCCAATAGCCATTTGTCCAATTACGTACAGCAACATGAACAATCGAAGGTCGATAGAGAATCGTCTCACCCATATTGACTGAAAACCATCGATTACCATGTTCAGTAGCATAGCTTCGAAAATCATTTTCCGATACTCGATAATTCAGTAAACGTCCATGAGTAGGCACAACTATAAATTCTGTTTGATCATAAACTCTTACGTCACCATCAGGAGATTTCATTTTCCATATGACTTCATATTTACCAGGCATCAGTTTCTGTGGAAAAAAGCCGGTTATTTCCAACCAACAGACACTCTGAAGAGCAATAATTCGACCTTTTAAACTCTCATTATCCTGTCTTTCGACAAGAAAATGATCATTTCGATGAACAACATCCATATCAACAACAGCCGTTCGTTTTCGATCGATTAAATAGAAATAAACCAATTTCATAAACGGTACATTTCGATAACATCTCGGTTTTTCATATTGAAAATATTGCACAGCGTCTTGAAAATCTTCTTTCGAAACGAACATTTTCTCTTGTCGCTTTTCGACAGCTTGATCATTGAAATGCGTTGCTGAATCAGCAGCTGTTCGATCAAAATTACTCTCATCTCGTCTATTAATAAATCCATTCGAACATTGTTCATCAATCGTTGGAATAATCACCGGTTTTTGAAAGACATCATATGTCCATAGATCTGTGATCGATGACGGAAATTGTGCACGTATTCGATGTGCCCAAAATGCATCTGTGTTGATCAATGTATTCAACGTTTGACAAGTACGAGCAAATGCACATAGATCACGAATCGGCAAATATTCGGTTATTATTTGAAGTAATTCCGATGGTAATTGAAGAAGATAACATTCTTTCGGTGTATCTACATTGAGTGATGAATGTTTTGAAAAGAGATTTTCGAAAAGTTTGTTCAGTTTATCCATTAAGAAAAATATTAGATGTAATTATCTGCAAAGATGTGTGAAAAAAAGAAGAATTTTTATTTTTGAACAACATAGAGAAATACGCTGAATGTAACGATAAACTAGCACACAGAAAGAAAGGAAAGGAGAAACACTTGAATATTCTTTTTTTATTTTTATAGAGTTGTATCACAACGAAGAAGAAGATTTCTTTTTGTTTTTTGTTTTCTATTGCGACGTTTTTATTTGACTATCGTTGATAATATAAGTAATAGAATGTGTCTTCGTTGAGATTTAATTTTTCGAGTGTCGAACGTTTATAAGTGACTAATCGATTTTTAATCATAAGACGACACCGTTCTTTAAGTAAAAATGGATTACGTGCACGCCATGAGAGATACATATCAATCGGTTGCATACGTTGGACATGTTCGCATTCGAGTAATTTTAAAATCACATTATTATTCGTGAGAGTTAAATGGCCCATTAAAACAAGATTTTCGTAGAAACGAACAATATATTCATAGATTTGATTGATACCTTCGCCTAAACAAAATAAAATATTAGCAATTTTTCAATGTTTTTCTTATTGTTTCACACCTGTATTTTCTACACTATTATAAATAGCTCGAAAGTAAACATCAATTAAATCGAGATAATTAGTAAAATCGATTGTATCATGATATTTTAAAATTGTATATAAAAGTGAAGTACGTAAATATAAAATCTGTATTCGATCATCACTAATCGTAACGAATTGCGCTTGTAGAATATGAAGAAAACGTTTTAATAAATCACCGAAATCGTACATTTTTAATTTCGGTACAGGTAGAGCATCGAGAATGGCTTCGAGTACATCGAATGCTTTGTCCGATTGAATTTTATTTTTCAACATGAGATTATTTAAAACAGTAAACATAAAATCACTATTCAATTCTTCCCAAATATTGGGCACGAATAATGTTAATGCATCGATTTGATCATTGATTAAACATTGCCGAAGTATGTCACCTTTTTTCTGTAATAATAAATTATCATCATAGCCCGTTGTTGATTTCATTTGTTTCAATTGTTCAAAGAAAACTTTCAGAATTCGCGAACGATTCAAACGTATCGCATCTTGTAACGGTGATTTTTCGAAATCATTGTTTTCATTAAGAATTTCACCTCCATGTTTAACAAGCACTAATGCAATATCTTCGAAACCATATTTAACAGCCAATGATAATGGTGTATCACCATGTGGAACATTCGAACGTGTTAGACGATTATTTACACGTGTTCCTGTTAGATTAAGTTCACGTTTAACATGAATATCAGCACCATGTGCTAATAAATATTCAACGATTTCCAAATGACCTTTATGACTTGCAATGCAAAGTGGATAGTCAGTATTGAATGTTTCATTAACGTTCAGATGTTTTTCTTCGACACAACGTTTGACAATTTCGAGATGATTATATTTGCAAGCATTGTAGAATAATTCGAGGAGATTTTCGCTTGTATTGATTGCATCATCGACAGATAGCCCAAAGAAAAATGCTTGTTCATTAACTACTTCTGGGGATTTTGTTGATTGTTCGTTCGTTGCTGCTGCTGCTGCTGCTTCTGCTGTTGTTGTCATCGTTATAAAGATAATCTTTCGTCAATAATCACTTGAGAGTTACAAAAGAGAGCGTGTTGATAACCAAATAGAGCAACAACAATACCTATAGATCATCTAAAAAAAGAAAAAGAACGTAAACTTAATCGATGATTAATGCTAGAGAAGGAAAAAGAGAGAGAGAGAGAGAGAGAGAGAGAGAAAGATTAAATAGTAGTATATACTAGAAAGAGAACGAAAGCAAAAGAAAAATCAAAGGTTAACAATTGAATGTCCGGAATGATGAAAGAGAAGAAAAAAAAGAATAACATTATTCTTTTTTCTTCTCTCTCTCTCTCTTATTTCTTGACCAGACATTGAAAAAAAACGAGCGAACAAACTATAGACTATACTGTATATACAAAGAGAACGCAAACGAATGCGAGTCATTCATTTGCTTGTTTAATGAAGCAAACGATATGAGAACTTGTATGATATAAATACTTCCCGAATGATATCTATTGAAAAACAACAAATCAACGTCAAACATAAGCTCAGTTCTTTCTATTCAATCTCGTATCGGATCTAATCAGTGGATATAGATGTATCGTGTTTATACATACATAAGTAAGTCGACTATTTCTAATGCTTCACATACGTATACATATTAATAAGCGTGAGAGAATGAACGATTTACTTCGAATGTTCAATGATCGGTCAACTAAATCGACATATGTTCTTTTTCATTGCAAATATATATAATTAGATTCTAAATGATTTCTATTCACAATTAAAAATATGTCGAAAGAAAAAGAATAGCATTTGAAATAAGTATCAAGTAAAATATATAATTATATATTCTAGAAATGAAAAGATGTAAAATAAATTTCTAAGACTAGAGAATGAGTCGGTGAGTGATGGTAGGAGAAGTTGTTTTGTTTTCGTGTGTGTGCGTGTGTAAAATAAAGAGTCAATAAAATATATTTTTTTCGAAAAAATGGAATAAAGAGTCAAGCGTGCACGTTTGCATGAGAAGGACGAGAGGAAAAAACGAATTTAGTCGAAAGTCAACTAAAAGTAAGAGACACACGATGTAATATTTTTTTGCTTTTCGATCTATTGATCAACTTCATCGACACCTGATTCAACAGCATCACCGATGTAAACACTTTCATGTTTAGCAAGAATACGAAGTAATGGTCGGAGTTTTAACCACCATTGTTCAAGTGGCATTCGATGTCTAAAAGAATCAATCAACAGTCAACGATGATTTCTCGTTCGAATGTATTTACTCAGTATCAGTTTTAGCTTTAAGAGTTTCAATTGGTGTAAATACACTTTGTCGTTTCATTAAACCTAAGACAACTGCACTCTCCGGTGTATTACAAACAACTTTGCCTTCGGATGTTGCAACTTTTTCAATCAATGAAACTGCATATGTCACAGATTTGCAACCTAATTTCGTGCCAAATGCACGATCGAATGGTGTTGGTAAACCACCCTAATAAAAAACAACAACAACAACAACTATCGAAAATCAAAATGAGTTTGATTTACTTGTTGCATATGACCGAGAACATTACTTCGCGCACTGAACACGCCTTTGCCTTCTTCTTGTAATAATTTCGTTATAAAATCTGTTGAATAATGATCATTGGCCATTTCGTTTCGAAGTAGAAGACCACGTTTTAAATGTCCTTCCATTTTCTTACGTAAATGATCAACATCATCAATTAAATCTTTGATTGTAAATGGTTCTTCAAAGATATAAGCTTGATCGGCCCCACTAGCTAATCCCGAAAGAGTAGCTAAATATCCACAATAGCCACCCATTGTTTCAATAACAAACACTCGTCGCTTAGAACCTTGAGCAGATTGTTTGATTTTATCACAAATATTAACAATTTCATTTAAAGCTGTATCTGCACCGATACTAAACTCTGTGCCAGGTACATTATTAGAAATCGTTGCTGGAATGCAAATAAGAGGAATTTGAAATTCCGGATGTTTAGTTCGAGCTTCGTACAATTCAAGAACGGATGTATATGCCTGAAGAAAAGTAAATATACAATTGAAAGTTTGATTTTGATAAAGTTACTTCATATCCACCAATGACTAATAAAGCATGAAGATTATGTTCACGAATTTTTTGAGCAATATTTTCAAGGCCAACTTTACGAGCGGAAGTTCTGAATGAAGAAAAAAAAACGAAAGATTTTCATTGATGTTTTCATTGTTTTTACTTTTGACAACCAAGTAACGAACCACCAACACTACTCCAACCATTGACTGCCATCCAATCTAATGTTTTAATCTACGTAGAATTTGATTTATAAAACAAAACAAGACTTTCGTTTGGGTGTGATTTTACTTGGTTATTCACTAAACCTTCGAATCCATCGAAGATAGCGTGCATTGCATGTCCTTCACATAGACCATAACGAATAATCGAACGAACAGCAGCATTGACACCGCAAGCCGGTGCACCGACGTTGATAACAGCCAAATTAAATGAATGCTAGATTTGAGATACACAAAAAAGTTTCATTTTCAATCGCGAATACAATCGAAATACTTCTTTATTCGAGAATAATTTCGGTCGTAATTTACTCAAACGTATGTAAATTTCTAAATTAGCACGAAAACTTCGGCCACGTAATTCTTGAGCTTCTTTAAATCGTTTTTCTTTCATCGCTTGTGCAACAGCCAACGTTTTCTCTACACAATGCATTAAAGGCACACGAACTGTCTGATTACCACTGAGAGCAATGACAACTGGTTGAGACGTTGGCGTAGCTTCCATAAGAGCAAGTACAGCCTCAGTACCCATTCGAGTACCCTAAATCGAATCATTTTAAAGAGAAAAAGATACGAAAAACGATCGATTTACAAGAACACGATCGAATGCCGATGGACAACCACCACGTTGAACATGACCGAGAATAGTTACACGTGTATCATATTTAAGACGAGTTGAAACAAGCTGAAATCGGAGACGAGAATGAAAAACAAAGACAAACGAAAATTGGATATTTTACCTGACGAATATCATCACTTTTTATAGGTTTACCCTCTGAGTCAACAGCACCTTCGGCAACAACAATAATATTCAAACGTTGGCCCATTTCTCTGGTCTATTGAATAGGAAAAATAACAACAAAAAAATGTTTTTTTTTTTTTGAATAAACATACATTTTTGAGTTTATTGCATAATTGATCTTCCCATCCGGCGTCAGGTGGTGATTCAGGCATGAATACCCAATCAGCATCCGAACCGAGAGCAGTTACTAATGCTAAATAACCACAATGGCGACCCATAACTTCGAGAACGAAACAACGTTGATGACTAAACGGCACACAAAATGAACTCATTAAACTAACCATTTCGTTCAAATTTACCTCGATGCTGTCGTTGTAATGCAATCGATAGCTTCCATAACACGATGTAGAGCTGAATCAGCACCAATTGTCATATCTGTTCCACAGAAATCATTATCAATCGATCCAACAAGACCGACAATATTTAAATATTTATGTTTATCTGCATTTTCTTGTGTGATTTGATCTTTTGAAGAAGAAGAAAAGAAAAGATTTAACATTTAAAATCATTTGTTTTTTTTTGTTTTACTTGTTTCAAGTAGTTCTTTCAATAAACTTTCCCATTCAAGTCGAAATGTATTCGCACCAGTCAGTGAACCGTCACCACCGATACAAACGATATTATTTATTCCGTGATCAATGAGATTTTTGGCAGCACGTAATCGACCGGGTCGTTCACGAAATTCTTTACAACGTGCACTGCCAATGATAGTACCACCCTAAAGAAAGAAAGAAAAAAATCAATAGTATTTCAATTAGAAAATCTTATTTACATCATCGAGAATTCCAGAAACTGACGCCCAAGTTGCTTGTCGAATACTATTGCCACCATCGACTAAACCTTGATAGCCCTATATGAAATAGAAAGTTAATTTTCGAATGTTTTTCTTTTCGAAAACGAACTTCATGAATAAAATAAACTTTGCAACCGAGGTAAATGCCCATTCGAACAATAGCTCGAACAGCCGGATTCATTCCTTTTAATTAAAAAAATATCAATCAATAAGAAAAGTAGACATTCGAATTACCTTGAGCATCACCACCGCTTGTAAAAACACCCATAGCACGTTCAGGATATTGATCTTTCGCAAGAATATGAAGATTCTGTTCGAAACCTTCGGTACACGCAATCGAACCACGAAATCGACTAAATGGTGAACTGACAGAAGTATCAATCGACATATTATTCAATGGACTTCGAAGTTCGCCGACTTTGTCTGTCTATAAACGAGAAAGGACATTTATTCGTCATATTTTTTCTCTCAAACAAACAAACAAATCCTGAAAAGTGTACTTCGAGCACACAGTTACAAGCAACGTTATTTGTTGTTAGTATCGATAGAAGATCTGAAAAATCAATCACGCATTTCACTTACACCGCCTTGTTCAAGAGAACTTTGGAGCTATAAGAAAATATTAGTTTGCTTTTTCCTCATCAATAGAACAGCTCAGCGACTGAAGAGTGAAAATCAAAAGTACGATGTCTCTCGTTTACCTCTTCCATAGTTTCAAGTTCGCCGGGTACTCCTTCATCAACTTGATCATTCGATTGTAGTTTATCAGTATCGATAGTTGCATTTTCTATTTGTGCCATCGTATTCAAATAAAAATCTCTTTATCTTAAAAATAAAAATCAATAAACTACAGAATAAAATTCTCAAGAAGAAAAAAGAAAAAAAAAGAAAATCAAAATTCGTTTCATTGCATCGGTGAGTTTTGTAAAGGCACGAGTATCTTCGATTCCATTTTGCGTATTAATGGAACTGTATACTCAACACTAAGAATAAATAAAAAACAAATACTTCAAATGTCACTCCAAGGCAGTCGACGTACTTTTCGGACCATCCAGGCTTCGCCCATGCATTCGTACGCATTTGTTTTCGGTGTTGAAAATCTTTGTACGTCCACATATGATGAACATTATACAGATCACCAATTTGAGAGAAAACGCCGAGTACTTTCGCATCCGGTCGATATTGGACACCTTTGTGCCAGAGATTACCCCATTCGATTAATGTACCTGGTCTGAGCCAATACGAACGCATTTCGTAAATATTTGGATTGGTTTGATCGTCAGATTTTGAGCGTGGCTGAGGAATACCTATGTTATCGAATGAAAAGAGAAAAGAAAAAGTACAACATCAAGGTCATAGATGTTATTTTGTACCGAAATACGAAAATGACAAACAAATTTGATTCGAACGTCGAGTTATATATTGATCTAATTTCGTATTTTGAGAATTAACCGTTGGATTATTAAGAAATGTGTCCAAATGAGGAAAGTTTTTATACATCCATATATGCACATATTGATTTTGAACATTCCCAATATGTACTCTCCATGAACCTGTATGAACAAGACCAGTCGATGAATATTTTTCGATTAAATTTGACGAATAATCCGAATAATGCAATTCATAATCATTCTATGTAATGAATTTCAAAATAAAAACTATACAAATAGACACGACTGTCAATCAATTACCATCGAACTCGGTTTGACAGTATGATGTTGAAGTTCGAAAACATGTTCAACATCAGTTAGTAAATTCGAATGAGCATCTTTAGCTGCTTGAATTTGTTTCGATGCGAATGGATTAAGATTAAATAAAGTACGAACGAAAACTTTTCGCGGATAGAATAACTTTGTCATGGTCTAATCTAGAAAAACAAACTAGTCATAACAACAAACGGACAAATTTTCTTGTTTTTTTTTCTTCCTATTTTAGCTTTTATTTCAAATGTGTCAAAATCCTTTTTCTTTTAAAAAATCTGCTATCCATTCTTCGTATTCACCATCAACGAGTATATGACGTTTGATTTCATCGATTTGTGTTAATATAGGTAATTCTTTCGATTTATCTTGTGTCGATTCGACACGTTTAGTTAAATATGCTTTTAAATCTTTATCTAATGCCCAGATATCACCGGAGATTAATTCTAACAGACTAAAACGTCGATTTCGTTGAGCATAAATATCGTATTCAACACGACGACGAAAAATATTCAAATAATATCGATGTTGTTCATGTAACCAATATTCTAACATAACGGGTAGGATACGTACATAGAGTGCATAATTATGAAAACGATCTCGATCGACAAAGTACGACCATTGTCGAGCGAGAGCTGGATCGGGTGGTACCCAGCCTGAAGGTGTTGGATGATTGGGTGGAGATGGAATTGTTGATTTAAATAGAACATTATCTACCCATTCCCATCCGTCTTTCGTTGTTTCATAACCAGATATGAATTGTGGTTGAGTTCCTCGTTCGGTGAGTTCGTCGGGCAGTTCAGTGATCGATTTACGAGGTTGATTTTCGTATTCTTCAGTGCCCATCGGATGTGATGGAAATTGGCCACTTGAAGACCATAATCGAACGAATGTTCTTGTCGGACAACGAGAAATAATTTGACGTAAAAGAAGAGACATTGATTTTCGTGTTCTGATCAAAGAAATTGTTTACGAACAAACGAGAATAGTATAGTAGTAGTACATACAAGAAGGTCTACGAAATTTACCAATCGAATTTAATTGTTAAAATTTCTTGAAGAATATAGATGTCATTAAAATCGATTGGATTCCTTCCTTCTTTTCTTTCTTTTCATTACACAATCCGCTATAATAACAATAACAACAACAAACGTATATAGAAATGGATAGATTTTCCGACAAAAAATGGGCTAATGAAAGTAATATTTCAATAAATAAATGAGTAAAACGAATGTCATCGATTTATTTTATAGCATCTTCAACAGCTGTTTTAATCACGAGTCCTGAATTGACTCGACAAACAACGTTAAAACCTGTTCGACATTATTTCGTATTTTCACTTTTTTCAGCTATTTGCTTATGCCCAGCAACAGGTAAATACGAATTGAATTCGAAATTTTAGGAAAACAGAAGATTGTATTCTAGGTGTCATTGCATTGGCTTACTCATTAAAAAGTTCGGCTAAAGCAGACGTGAATCTTCACGATAAATCTCGACTTTATTCTCGTCGTGCATTTTTCTGGAATATAATCTCAATCGTGTTGGCCATCTTTTCATTTATTTTAGTAACTGAGTGAAATTGAATCTTACCGGATTTATTTAATTGCTTTTCTCTAGGCATTGGTATTCTGTTATCAAATGATGGAAACAATGAAACAGATCGACAGACAATTGCAAACGACTTATGGTCGAAGATCAAATGATGTTGATCCATTCTTTCAATCACTCTCCAATGCCAATTAACAGGCATTGAACTATCGATTTGTTTTACTCATCAAAGATACTGCACTTTTCTCTTTTACTTTTTCAACCAAAAACTGCTTGAAATAAACTCATATTTACCCTCGCTAATCCTTATCTCTTTTTTCTAACAATCATATCGGGAGACGCGTACATAGATAATAATAGTGCAATTTCAATTTGTCAATTTCCAAAAGATCTATTAGAAAAACATGGTAATGCATTTCGAAATATGAAAATGAAAGGCAAATTTGATTCGAACGTCGACCTATATATTGATTTAGTTTCGTATTTTGAGAACTTACTCTTGAATTAATTATAGATGTCATCGAAATCGATTGGATTCCTTCCTTCTTTTCTTCCGCTTCATTTCACAATCCGTTACAATACCGATAACAACAATATACGTATATACCTATATCTGACAAGAACAAGATGGATAGTTTTTCCGACAACAAATGCCCTAGTGATAGTGAAAGTAATATTTCAATAAATAAAATGAATATCATCGATTTATTTTCTAGCATCCTCAACAGCTGTTTTAATCACAAGTCCTGAATTGACTCGACAAACAA
>Ga0209914_1000537_pt1 | contig 48756 bp, 66 predicted proteins | sample ThiBiot_500_plan_FD_183949 | JGI IMG/M metagenome (GOLD analysis project Ga0209914, IMG submission 183949) | Wastewater bioreactor microbial communities from Cape Town, South Africa - Thiocy_cont_500_plan (SPAdes) | ecosystem: Engineered > Bioreactor > Thiocyanate-remediating > Anaerobic-Aerobic...
TCTTAATTTACCTCGTAGAGCTGTATCATTTTCTGTTTCATCTTTTTCCATATGTCCTTTCGACAAATCATACCGATCAGCATGTTTCATTAATAGAAAACTTTGGTCAGACTTCATTACAAAGAATCCACAAGATTTCACTTCACGCATCGGCGTTGAATTTGACTGTTCAGCCATCAATCGAACTTGTTTCGTCGTTAATACAAAAAATGTAAAACGATTTTACAAATCACATTTATACTGTTTTTATCTGTACTTACGCAAGATTTCGTTTACTATAGAAATACCTCGATAAGAATTATGCGTCATGGAAAGAGAAATAAATATATGATTCAATGTATTTATTTATCTAATAATAAGAATTTCATTTCTATCTGATTCACAGGTACATACATAGCGCATAGAGAACAATGAGAAAAGAAAAATAAATTTTGCATTCAGTTGAAAGAAAAATACACGCACATTTTGAAGTTAACAAAAATAAGCTATCTGAGTCGATATATTGCGAATGAGAGAGAGAAAAAAAATAAATGTTTGAGAATATATATTTGAGCTAAGCCTATCTGACTAAATACGAATAACGATTTCACCGGCTAACATAATTTGATTTTCATCTTGCATTTTAGCTAAAGCCATTCGAATTTCGTCTTCAGTAAATGTTGAATCATGTTCCTTCATGTATTTAAAGATTTCTTCGGTCGTAACTGACGGTTGTCGATCGATGAATGTCGATAGATGACCTTTGAATGTGTCCAATCGTGCTGGACTGATGTTGATTTGTGATGCAGGTGTACTTTCTTCAGTAGCACCACCAGCAGCTCGTCGAGCAGGACGTCGTTGCCGTTTAACAGCACTGCCGGTTTCAGCCGGAGCAGCAGCTTCTTCTGATGATTGTCGACGTCGTTTAGGTGTTGACGGCGGAGGAGCAGCAGTTTCAGCTTCCATTGCAGCTTCATCGTTTTCTTCTTCGTCTTCTTCGGGTGCTGCTTCTTCGTCATCACCATCGTCGTGTGTTCGTGATTTTTGTGCGTTTGCTTTTCGTTTATTTTTATCGAGAACCTATTCAGTGGAGAAAAAAAAATGATGAATTTTTATTGAGAAAATCGAATTTTACTTTTTTAAAGATCGCAAATTGAACGAGATCGATAGCAACTTCACTATCCTCGGGATCGACCGTTTTCGACATACGACATTTGGCATGAGCTGTCGCCAAACGAATCATACTTTCCAAAGCTCGAGCAGTGATCGGTTGAGTTCGTGCCTGATTATCCGTTTGTGATAAATCCTGATTTCTCAATCGAGTATATTCTTCCACAATAATATCCGCTGCTTCCTTAGTCAATTGCGGTTTCAATGCTTTAGCAAAATGAATATATTTCTTCATAAATCGAAGATTAATAAACTTCGTCTTTTTATTGTAATAAGGTCCGTGAAGAACAGCATCGTATTTATCATAGACTTGAATATCATCTTCGAGATCTTTTTCCGCATCATTAGCTTGTTCGGTTGTCAGAGCATCGACTTCCGAGGCAAATGGAAGGACTTCACCGTCGGCTTCATTCGGTGGTCGATATCGATGCATTCGAAGAACATGATCGGCGATAATATTATCCTGTTCCATATCACAATTATCGAGAATCACAAAAATCAAATCGAAACGTGATAACAACGAATCCTGGAGGCCGATGTTCTCCATCGGTGTTTTATATTGATCGTATCGTCCGTACACAGGATTCGCAGCAGCGAGAACACTACATCGAGCGTTTAATTGCGCGTGAATGCCGGCTTTAGCGATGGTAACTCGACCTTGTTCCATGACTTCGTGAATTGCCGTTCGATCGATGTCGGACATTTTGTCGAATTCGTCGATGCAGACGATACCACGATCGGCTAAGACCATGGCGCCGGCTTCGAGCCGACGGTCGCCAGTTTCGGCGTCCGATGTCACGGCAGCAGTGAGACCGACGCCGGACGAACCACGACCGGTCGTTGGAATCGCACGAGGAGCTGTATGTAAAACATAACGAAGTAATTGAGATTTAGCGACTGAGGGATCACCGATTAAGAGAATGTTGATGTCACCACGAAGACGTGTGCCATTGGGAAGAACTTTTTCGGTTCCACCTAATAACATGCAAAGGATAGCTCGTTTGATGTATTCGTGACCGTAGATCGATGGAGCAATTGAACGAGCCAATGTTTCGAAAACATCGATGTTTCGTTGTCGACTGAACGTTCGAATCTTTTTTAAATCATTTATCGAAACTTTCGGTTCCATTTCTTTGCTCATCAATCGAATGTTATTCGCGATCAACACCGTTCTATTTCAAAATCAAAAGATTCAGCTAAATCATTCGATTTCAAACAGATTTCCTCCTACCGAAAAGCGACATTCGTAAATCCACCTTTCTTTCCCGGTAAACATCGATAAACACCAACAACTTGCACACGATCACCGGGCTATTTCAAAAAAAAGATCGAATTTATGAATTTTATAAGTTCGTTTTCTCACTTTGCATTGATCGACGAGATCAGCATCGGCGATTACATCGATTGACCGAGGTAATTGACCAGTCGGTGCTTTTTCTGGTATTTCCTGAATGACAAATGTTTGATGATCTTTGTAACTCGAGAGACCGTATTCAGTTTCCAATAGATTTCCGTCTTCGTCCTAATTAACAATCAAATTTGAATTATTTGTTTCTCATGAAGTTGTTTCGGTTTTACTTTCGTTGGATAAACTGATGAAGTTGGAAAAGCTTCCATCGATGTCATATCGGCATATCGACGTTCCATGAATTTCTTTGTCGTTGGACAGAAATGAACACTTCGAGTTACTTTCGGTCGAATCAACGAGCCTAAATCATCGAACAGTTAGTTTTTTTCTTTTTTTCTATTCGTAGAACTTTACATTTATTAACAATTCCTTCGACACAAACGATTTTTCCGATGTAAGCCGAGTTGATTGTTCGTGGTGACAAATGAAAACCACCGAAACTTGAAAAAAAAACCAACGAAAAATTCGTCATTTCAGTAGAATTTCGCTTTGCTCACCTTCCTTCGAGGCCAATATAAAACTCTTCGAATTGTTTCGCATAGATCGCATCAGTAGCTGAGATCAACTCTCGAAGTGCACGTTGAAAACACAACAATTCTTCAAACGCATTTTCTTGTAAACTAAAACAACAACAATCCTCGTTCGTCTTCTCAAAAATTCTCCTCTCACGCTTTTGTTCGTCGAGGATTCTTTCGTCGTAAATCATTGATATTTACAATTAATCGCGAATCATCATTCGCAATTAAATTCTTCAATTTATCTTGATAAACACCTTCGTCTTCCTACACGACAAAAAAAGAAAAGAAAATCGATGCGGTTGACTCGAAGAGAAAAACCTACGCCATCATCAAGAAAATCCAAATATTCGCGTTGAATTGTTCGTAAACGTTGTTCTTCAATGGGATCGGCCATCTAGAAAACAAATCAAATACGATTAATATAATACAATACATACATCTAGTGATTTTATAATAGATTTTTAGTTTTTATTTTCATACGAATAGAAGACAGCAGAGAAAAGAAAGAAAATGAACAAACAACACGACACATAAACAACACGATAAAGACCAGTAACCAAACACATATAATAATGGTGATTTTTCTTCTTCTTTTTTTTTGTCCTGTTTGTGCAGATTCATATCTCAAAAACTCATGTACATATGTAACAGTACCAAACAAAAATGTTTTACAAGCACTAGGGACATAGAATGTATAACATAATGAACTATGTTCAATACAGAAAACACAAAAAGGAAAAAACAAAAACACGAGAGAAGTCAAATGATTTGTTTTGTTTTGTTTATTTGCGTAAAAGCAAACACGATTTAAGAATTGTATCGATTAGATCAGGTTGTTTCGCTTTCAATTCCGTCCAACCCTAATCAAAGACAAAAAAAAACTATAAAATTCGTCTGAAATCGAATTTTGTCCTACTGTTGTTTCCATAACATTGCCAAGATTATTGGCGATATAATCACATGTTGTTTGTTTCAACATTTCTGATTTCATGTTATCACTTAACATAAGTAATTCACTAAACACAAGAAGATAAAAATCAAAAAAATGACCGTCAAGTTCGTCTTTACCAAGCGTTATCAACTCGAATAATATCTTTAAGATAATACTCGGCATAGGTTTTCAAGTCCGGCATGTCGTAGTTTGCAGCGATTGTCAATAGATCAATAACAAGTTGGTGCGAAACAGTCGCGCCAGGCACAGCTAATTTCTTAATTCCACCTGTGTAAACGTATTCAATGAAGTAGACGATTGTTTTCTTATCGATATCGTTGATTTCGATGGTGGCAAACGCGGATTCATCGCCGGCGACTTGACTTTCCGTGTCCATGCTTTCGCTGGTCGTGTTCGCTGTCGAACGTTTGCCATGACGAGTTGGTTTCGCCGGTGGACTGACGGCTGTCGAATGGCCGGTCGACTCTTTGTCTTTGATTAGCTTCGCGATGACACTCGATCGAAGGCCGAACACGAGCTTATGAACCGGAAACGATTCATTTCCGCAACGCAAATGCAAGTCGCACATTTTCTTCTCCAAATACGCCGTGTAGAACAAATTCGGCCAGTACGTTGCTGGATCGTCGTTGACGTTGGTCGAGCTCGTTTTCGCCGGAGTTGTTCGAGGTAAATTGACTAACGGTCGAGAAATGTATTTTCGTTCGTCGATCGATTGTCGTTCGAGGATTTTAATTTGACAGTACAAACGAAGTTCGTTGCCCGGAAAGAGCTGCTGTTGAGCTTGTAACAACGTCGAATGCTTGATGAAATCACCGACGCCCCAACGTTCGCCAGGCGCAAGAACGTGTGACGGCAATTGCTTCGTGTTCACTCGACGACCTCGAGCATCGATTAACGAAAATCGAATGACCACGCGGACACTCGGACCGAATGTGTGCTCCAAAAAGACGGACAACGACTCTTTGAATCGCTCGGTTTTACCACTTGGATAGAGAATGAGCGACCATTGATGTGGCGGAATGTCGCTCTGTTGACTGCTGGTTGATGTCGGCGATTTACCTTCGGCGTTGTTGTTGTTCGCGCCGTTCGTGAGTTGTTCGTCGTCGCCTTGTTGATCGTTGGTTGGCGTTTGGATGTTGGTCACATTGCCTGGCCGTTGTTTGTTGAAGGTGAATTCGCATGATTCGATGCAGCTGTTGTTCGGCGATTCGTTGACTAATGTCGCGAATTTCTCGATTTTCCAACGTAATTTCATTTTCATCACTTTCGAAACAACGCGCGACGAACCTTCGACGACTTTCGACGTGCTTGTTTTCATACTTCGTTTGGCAATATCGTCGATCGACATTAATTCAATGCTGATGATCAAATGATCCTTGCAGTCTTTGTATAATTGCTCGCAGAGAGCTCGAGTCATTTTCATAACGACTAATTCATCGGTTATGTTTCCGCCGCAATCGTGAACAGTTTCCGTGTGAAAGATTCGACCTTGTGGATTCGAAAAGTTGATCAACGCACGAAAATAGACTTGAAGTTGTCGTGACGAGGTGTTCATCAATGATGAAGCTATGTGATTCGGATTGTTCGAACCTGGACCAGCCGATGTCGATTGACCGACATTCGACGATTGTTGAGACGCAACATGTGACGGACACAATGTTAAGTAGAACTGAACTGTTGACTCGTCGTCGGTGGTCGACGCACCGCCGGTTGTCGATTGATTTTGTTGTTCTTTGGACAAACGTTGATGACCTTTCGGGTAGAGACGGAGTGTCCAGAATTCTTTTTGTAGATCGTAAGGAGGAAATTCTTCGCTTTGAATCATGTCACCGCATTCGTACATTTGCGGGTAGAAATCTTCGACCGTCCATTCGAATCTCACGTGAGAGACATTTTCGATCGTTGTGCATAACATGTCAGCTTCATTGGTTGGAATAGCTTTCGCGTTGCTGACATTGTTGCTGTTGGAATTGGTTGAAGAAGAGAGTTGACCTTCTTGTTGATCGTCACCTGTTCCTTCTTCGTTCATACCTTCGACTGCTTGTTGTTGACCAGAGAGACCTTCGTTGGCGTTGGATTTACCGACAACCTGATCGGTAATACCAGTAGCTTCGTTGACATCGGACACTTGCCGTTGAGAACAAAGACTATCGCCTCTAGAAACAGTAAAATCTAGGTTTTTGCAATTTCGAACTCGTTTTTCTCTGCTCATACGTTTCCATGGCTTGTCCAGCCGATGCATCTTCGACTTGTACACCACCTGATCGTCGTAAATTTTTTCTCGACATGTTTCAAGACTAATCGATTTCTAATCTACAAACAAAACAAAAAACACATGTACATCAAAATGCTGAGTTAGAGATTCATAATTTGCGAGATTAAATGAAAAAAAACAACGAACGTGACTCGAATTACAAATCAACTGGACTCGTAAGTTTACGCCAGATGATCATATAGATACTCGTAAAGACCATATTAAACAGAACTCCCCAGCCAATATCTTGTCCGAGTAACCACAACGGATATCGTTGATAAAATGCCGCTCGTGTAGCGAGATTATACACACTGTACACAATCAAACTTAACAAACAAAAACAAATCGAATTTCTTTTTACAGGAAAAACAAGTCGATTTACCCGTAGAGAACACCAGCCACGAGTCCACTCAATCCGCTCGATGCGAGTGGAGTCCAGTTCGGCGAACGTTGTTTCAGTTTGTCAAAGTAGGAAAATGCTAATTGTGCAGCAAGGAAATACCAGCCGATGCCCATCACTAAATCGAATCAAACGGTGTCTTTGTTTGATAAAATCCAACAATACGAACCGATGTAACAAATGACGATAGCAACTGGATCGAGTTCCATCGTAGCTTTTTGAATATTTTCAATGACTTGTGCATAACGGTTTTTATTGAAGAAAATATAGAGAAAATCGATGCCGATGTAAACAATCACCGCGATTATCGGTAGGATAATGTTTAAAATACGACTATTCATTGCGAGGAAAGAGAATGAACAAGAATTAATCGTCCAATTGATGTCAAAAGGAGAAAAACAAAATGTTTGTTATACAGTGCCTTTTGTTTGTGGCGAATTCTCTTTGTGTGAATGCGAACGAATCGAATGCGAGATGTTTGGCCTCCGTTTTGATCGTCGAGAGATGTCGGTAGGAATGAGAAGGAGTACGCGCGTTTTAAGAACATTTTTTTTCTTCTCCTTGATTGGAAAAATGAGTGAATCTGTTGAACGAAAATCTTCGGGCACAAATCTTCAAAAACATTTTAAAGAGGAACTTAATTTCGATCGACATGATTGGCCATCGAAACGGGAATTCTATACGATTTGTGGTAAATTAGGCGAGGGAGCAACGGGTAATGTGAGTCGAGTAGACAAGAATGTGATTCGATTAAGTTGGATTTTCTAAGGTGTTGTTCATTGGGCAACGTGTTCGGGATGTTCGACAAAGAAACGAGTGGCAATTAAACGGATACCGATCAAAGAATCGATGTATATCGATATTGTTCGAGAAATTCATGTGATGGCATCATGTTCACATGAGAATATTGTTCGATTTTTGACAAGTTTTGTTTATAAAACTGAATTATGGATTATTATGGATTTGTTAGATGGTGGAAGCATTCGACAGATAATCGAACGACGAATTCGAGATAAAACAGATTGGTATCAAGGCGTTTTAGATGAACGAGAAATAGCAACTGTCATGAGAGAAACTTTAAAAGGTCTTGAATATTTACGTAAGATCGATTTCATTTGTCGAATAATAAATCGTTGTTGAAATAGATTCTCAGCAATATATTCATCGAGATATCAAAGCTGGAAATATCATGTGTAAAATCGATGGAAGTATTCAATTAGTTGATTTTGGTGTCAGTGCATTCATCAATGATTCATCAACAAGACAAAAAGCTATTGCACATACATTTGTTGGCACACCGTACTGGTAGTTTTCGTCTTTTAGAAAAAAATTGAACGAGAGATAAATCATTCGAGTTTAGGATTGCACCTGAAATGTTCTCATCGGCTGGTTATGATAATAAAGTTGATATATGGGCATTAGGTATCGTTGGCATTGAATGTGCAACAGGTCATCCGCCGTATTACAGAAAATCAGCTCAGGAAGTTTTTCGAATTATTTGTAAAGATACGAAAGGTCCAACGTTAGAATCGAATGCTGAACGTGATGGACAATATATGAAATATACGAATGAATTTCGTCAATTTCTCGCCATGATTTTAGAACCATCGAGTAGTAAACGTCCGAGTGCATCGGATTCATTGGAAACAGAATTTTTAACTAAATTTGCACAAGAGAAAAAATTCGTTATTGATCATATGATTTTAAAAATTCCATTCGACTGTGTCGAACAGCAGATTGATATTGATTTACAATGCGATGAAATGAAAGATCGAATGCAAACAACAATTCGAGAACAAGGTCTTCACACAGAAAATACGATTTTAGATAATATTAGAAATTTTTTTCGGTAGAAGATAAGAATAAAAAAATAAATAAACGAAAGGATTTGTCTGTGATGTTTCTATTCTAGGCCGATATCTCAACGACTTACTCAAGTAGATTTTATCTCTGTTGGAATTCTGTTTGACCTTGTTTTATGTTTATTATTCGAAGGATATCGATCGAAAGTTAGATGCAAATCTCGATTCACGAACTGTTCTTCATCAACAAGAACCACCGTTATCAATCAAATTAAAAATAAAAGAACCTGGCCGTTTAGCATTTTCATTGATTACATTTAAATATCAGCCAAGTGTCGATCATCCAGTTAGTGTTGCACAAGAACTAGTCGCTGAAAATCATGTCTACGGACATGATTACATATTAGTCGCAGCTAATATCGATAAAATACTTTCGCATAAAGGAAAAATTCGTTTTACACTGCATAAAGTTGATGGCAAAGGTTCATCGAAAAGAATTTTTTGTTCAAGTATTTCAGTAAAAATTCTTCAATTTTTTTTAAGAAAAAGAACCGCCATCGTATGCTGAAGTTTCACTTGAAGAAACTCCATTGGCAACAACAGACACGGGAAAAAGTCTTTCGAATAGTGGTCAACATTCTCGAAGTTCTATTCATCAATATGTCACATCGTCAACAATTAATTCGGACGAGAATAATAATATCTCAAATATTTTCACTTGAGCGAAAGTAATACATCAATGTATATGACCTTGCGTTAGACAAGCATCCAGCCGTTCTATCATTTGATCATTAACAGTAAACATTTAGACATTCATCTATATGGATTGACTAAAACAACGAAAACGAGGGAAAAAGAGAAAGTTACAAGTGTCAATGGTGGTTAAAATTGTTTTTCTTCCGTCTCATCAAACATATCAAAGATAAATATATGATGATTTCAAGAAAAAGACCCATTATTTTCATATCAAGTTCTCTTTTTTTTGCTTTCATCGTTACTCATTTCAAGCTAACTGCATAGACGACAATGTTATCGGTGTCTCTAATAGGATACTTCAATTAGGGCTATTTCTTTATTAGTAAAAAGAGAAAAAGAAGGCAGTGCAACGCCCATGCACTTTCTCTCTCTCTGTGTCGGTCTCGTTCTGTTGCTATTCATTCTTATCATTATTATTTTCTTCTTTCGGATGTGTAATAATGCATAGTACTTGAAATAAGTTTATATGAACGAAACAACAACATGCTCGAGAATTTCCAACAAACTAATTATTCTCTACGTTGAAAAGATAGTCGATTATCTCAACGAACGGAAACTCGAAGGATACTCAAAGTAATGAAGAGGAAAGAATTTTAAACAGAATTATAACGAATATGTCATTGAGTTAAGTTCGATGCACAAAACAAATATCGTTGACCTAATTTTCAAAGCTAAATAGTTGCAAATCATTGTAAGAAGCTTTTCACGCGCACCAAACGTCATTATTTAAATTTGCTTTGACGTCAGTTTCCAATGAGAAATTTTGGGCGTTTCGAGTCTTTTCTTTTTCTTCTTCTCTCTTTTGCAATAAAACATATGATCAAACAAAAAGTAATTTTAGCTGATAAAAGCTATTTTTATAATATACTCTTCAAAATTAATGCTGAATGATAGACAGAACATCGAAAGATAAAATTTCAGTGCATTCCATTGTTCATTTCCATCATCCCTATTGTTATTCTAATTTCTTCGCAAGTTTCTTTTTCCTCTGATTGAATGACGATTATTTTCATTCGCTCTCTCGTCGTTTTTGTTTTGTCTTCTATCCTAACAACATACGAACTATCTGTGCATAGCAATGCACGAAAGTAAATATACGTTCTTTTTTTTTCCCCGTTGATTCTCTCGTATTTTTGACTGGATCTTGTTTTGTCGAGAATGCATTGACTAAACTAGGGGTGAAGTCTTTTTCTCTCGCTAGTCGTCTTTCCGAACGAGAGAACCTTTTCATCACAATAGTTGTCTGTCAAAAAAAAACACGAAAAGAAAGAAAAAAGATAATAATATCTGTTTATTACATCGATGAGAGAAAAAGAATCGGTTCTGGCTCATCGAACAACAACAACAACAACATTTTCATTAATGACTAGTGATAATGCATATTCGAGTGAAACTGAGAATTGAACTGTTTTCTTTTATAGAAGACAATTATATTGAGAATAAAGATTTATCTATCTTCTGTTGTCATCATCATCAGTGTATCATAACATATACAGATGTACAGAACAATTCGTCAATATTACAATAATTGTCGACTAATTAGAATTCCCTAAATATGTTTTTTTCTTATTACTTTTTTTCTTCTTCCTCTTTTTTTCCTCGATACATGTATTATTAATTGTCAGTCGTGCGCAATAAGTCAACGAGCGAGCAACAGACAAGCATAGTTATATTCAATAATAAAAAGCAATCGTCTCTATTTTGACAAGAAAACAAGCTGCTTTTCATATGTATATTTCTCCACACGTACATACACACACATAGATTTTATCGATTATTCTGATACTTACACCTAGATTTCTTGTTTTGCTACGATCTATGCAGCATTTGTTCGGTTAGAGGAATTAGCATTTTGGTTTTATATCATCTGTGTGCTATTAGATAAAATTACAGGTGCGTAAATCCGACGTGTATGACAATGGTGAAAAGCGATTTTCTCCTATTTACGATATGTCATGTCCGTAAGATTTCAATTCTATGTTATTTTTATTTCTTTATTTTCACCATTATTAGTTGTCAATAAGACACATCTGGATTTGTTAAGATTTACATTGCCATTAGTTTCTATTAAGAATCTCTTAAATAATAATGTAGGACTATATACAATTGATGACAACGATCAATGTCGTTTTCTTTTATTTATTTTGATATCATTTTGACCCTGTTAATGTCGCTAAATGGTTATTATTACGGTTTAAAAAAAGGCGAACATGAAACAGAATATGTAAGTTAAATTCATCGAATTTCCTATTCTCTCTATAATCAATGTTATTTGGAGTTGATAGCAATCGCCTGATCTTTCCTTTTTTTTACATATATTCATTGCATGTAACACAAAAAAGTAACGAACAGATTGATGTTGTATTTGCTCGAATAGTTTTCTTTCATTAGTAATTTACATGTGAATTTTATCGTTGATAGAAGCAAAAATAAAAATCTGTCGTTACGATACTGGTAATGACACACATTTTCTTTCTCTTTTCGATAGATCTTATTCAGAGAAGAAAATGAATTAGGTATGTCAGAACTACTTATAAAAGAAACGAGCAAATTTGATTCATTGGACGAATACAAATGACAGTATCGAGCAATAAATCGATATTTTTGTTTGCATGGTTCTTTACTTGTGTTGAATTGTTCGTGTTTTATTGGCGAGATGCTCGGCGGCATTTGATTATTGTTTTTGATATATGTGAAAAAAAAGAGAGAAACGTCAATGACGACAATTTCTGATCTAATGTCTACGTTACATTCTTATTCGTATCATTATTATCACCATCATCATCATCATCATCATCATCATCAGTCGTATGACAACTGGCGCGTGTTGTCGTATGATCAAGCGCATACTTGCTTCGATATTTGTTACTCTTGATCGGTGATTCTTTCTCGAAAATGTTCTCAAAGTATTTATTTCTTTGTTTTTTGTACATTACAAATCAATGAATGCGCTAGAATCTAATGAAACCATTTCCGTCGTCGTTCTATTCATCATCTTAGGTTTTTAGACGCATAAATATTTCCACTGAAAGATCGTCATTCATCTCCATATATGTCTCTTTCAGTGTTTTCTTTTTTTTTTCTATTTTTCATACATTAGTTTGATATATTTTTCTTTGTAGTTTTGTGCTTCTCGTACACAGCAGCAGCAACAACAACAACAACAAAAAACGATCTTCGTTTATTTAATTCTTTAAAGACAGTCTTTTTACTGAGATATATCTAATTGACTACTCGTAACTGCCAAGATGACGACAATGATAACAAAATAGACGCGATTGACTTTCGCCTTTTTTTTTCTAATTTCTCTATCTGTGTTTCTGTATTTTTCACTCTCTTTTCTTCTCGGCTTATATTCCCTTAGCGTCGGTCTGGATTCATTGAAATAGATAGAGAAAAAGAGAAACAGGTCGTTTGTGACTCGAAATCACAGAATCAGAGAGAACGAGAGCGAAAAGATCTCTCTGTATCGATGTACTACTGAGGACGGATGACAAGTGAATCTATTTCCTTTCGCTTTTCTTCTCTTTCACTTGAGAATAACCAAACTAAATGTTGAATTAATAATACTCTTTAGGTCGCTTTTTTGCCTCATGTTCTCTATCCATACAGAATGAGATAAAGTAAGCTGATAATTCAACTTGTCAGCTTATGCTTGCATGTATTATCTAACACAGTCAGTTAGGCTCTACGCTCGTATTTCTTTTTCTTAGATTTTGTGTTCATATTTTGATTTAGTCAACATCTATTTACAGTTCTAATCTCATTACATATTATCATTTAGAGTAAAAATGTCAAATTTTTCTTGTATATTTTTATTTCATAATAACTCTTATATATACACACATCTACAGAGACAAAAAAAAGAAACGAACGAGTCTCTATAATGTAAACATGTCTTGTTATATTGTAGAAAATCAGTCATTCTCTCTCTCTCTTTCTTTTTTTTTTTTAATATAAGAATTTTCTTTTTCGTTCTATTGTTTTCTTCTGCTTAATCGAGTGGAATTGATCTGTGTCGATAAGATATTTTCAATGAATACTTCGTCATTCATCCAAATTTTATTTAACGTTAACTACACACTTCTTTTTCTTTTGACATAATTAGTCATTGATTGAAAAAAAAATAATTATTTTTCCTTTGTATTTTATAGATAATTGTTTGTTTGAAAACGGTATGCTGGAAAAAGTACAATGTATTATTCGACATCATCCTCTAATCTAACATCAACATATGCACGTACGTCATTCGTCTTTTCTGATCCAACATTTTCAACTCCATTATCTTTATTCGATGATAATATAACATTAAATAGTACATTTTCATCATTTCTTCTCATTGATCAAACTTCATTATTAAAAAATGCGAGTTTATCATGTAATGAAAATAAACAACAGTATCTTATGCAAAAACCGATCTTTAATATGATTCGTTATATATCACATAATCTCAATCGTTTTTTTCTTTTACCATCAATTATTTTGAATTTATGTGCTTTTTATATTCTAAGACGTACACGTATGAATCGTTCGTCATCAATTGCATTCTATATGCAAACATTAGCTATATGTGATGTTGCATTTTTTGCATTACGTATTATCTTTGAAGAACTTTCAAGATCACAAGCCGGTAGACAAATTTTAACCAATGGTCTATGTAAAATTCTTTTTCTTATGGTTAACGCTGTTAATTATACGACCGGCAAGTTCTCTCTTTTCTTTCTTTATTTTTTATTAAATAAAGTTCTTTGATGAGTATCTTCCGGATGCCTGAAGAAAACCAAAAAGAAAATAAGCATACAGTAACAGCTGCACTAACAAATAGATCGATTTTTCTTTCGATGTAATTCGTCCCTCTCCCGTTCGCCCTTCTTTTCTTTTTCACATCTATTATTGTCAAAAGTAGAAGACCTTGAAATGTCAAAATATGATCCATAGATCAATCTAAACATCGATTTTTGTTTTCATTTCAGTTTGGCTTATCGCTGCCATGAATGCCGATAAATTTCTTGCCGTTTGTTTGCCACTGCGTGTCTCCGATCTGTTATCACGAAAAAAAGCATATGCTGTTGTCCTAGCTGTTATCATCTGTTCAATGCTTGTCGCATCTGTGCACGCAAGTAAAACAATCAAAACAAGCGATGGTTACTGTTGGCTACGAACATCAAAAGACATAAAACTTGTTTTCATTCTCGATGCTTTCTTTTGGTGCTTTATTCCATTTGTTGTTATATCAGTATTGAATGCAGCTATTTTCATAGCTCTATTTCGAGCACGTCGTGATGCATCACAATTACACGAAACAACAGCCAATGTTTCGACACCATCGGCATCGAGATCGATTGTACAATCGTCATCGATCAACGGACGAATATCAACAACGAGCTATTTAAAAACACCAACAAATTCATCAATGAAAAAACAATTTCGAACATCAACAAACGGCAATACATCGAATCGTACACGTATACAATCACAAAATCTTCAAATAACCATCATGCTCATCACAATTTCGATATCGTTCTTTGTTCTAACATTGCCAAATGCAATCTATTATCTACTGATATTCTTACGCGTGGTTATTGAACATTGGAGTGTTGTTCAATGTGACGGCAATGAATATCGAAATCTTGATAAATACGTTCGAACGTCGGCTGTCGTCTATTTTATCTCGAATATAACATCGGATTTAATGCATGTCGTCAATTTCTTTCTCTATTTTATTAGTGGTGCAAGATTTCGTGCTGAATTTCGTCGGTTAATTTTCTCTCAAATTTGTCGATGGTGTTACCGTCGAGATAAGGAGAAAATGTTGAAGAAAGATTTCGCTGGCAATGAACGTTCATTTATACGATCGAGTGGCGTCGCAGCTGTACGCTCATTGGCATCGTTGCCTACGGCCGGTATTAAACAGTCACGAACATCGAATCTAAGTTATTCAACGACAATACGAGATAAGCAGAAAGTCAAACAGGCAATAGTACGTCTATCTTCGAATCCAAATGTTCCGCTCGATGGAAATATCTCAACTGTGCTCGAAGGCAATCGAAAACGGAGTCAGTGTGCAACTCCAGCGTTGATTATTAGTGCGGACAAAAATGAAAAAAGCAGCGAAAGTAACGGTCTTCTCTCATCAGAATAAAAAATACAAATTCTCTTCTTTTCTTCTTCTTTTTTTTGTATTTCTATTTCTTTTATTCTATTTTTTTGTCTTGATTATTGTATACACTGTCGCATATTTATATATAGATATTCTATTGAAGCAAGAATTCAAATCAAGTCTAATTTTCTTTTGACTTGTTTTGGATAAATTCAATTATTTATTTGATTGATTAATTAAAAAAGCAAAACACGAATATAATTTAGATATTCTGGAAAAAAAACTATCATAATTACTCGCAAATAAATAGCAATAATAAAGCACACGTAGACCAAGATCTCTTCGTTTTTATTTTCGGAGTTGATTCAATTAAAACTTATCTTACGAATGATAATTGAGAAGAAACTATAACTGTCAGTATGAATTTATTTTATCTCGATGTAAATTTAATAAGAACTACTTGAGTAGGTGTCTTTCAGTCTATTTTTTTGTTTGTCTCTGTAGAATGAACAACAATCGTTTGGACTGTTTATCATAGAAAGTGTATCTCCCTGTTGGCATCTGTTTTTAGAAAAAATAATCAAATATTTTGTTAGCCTTGCGAGAGACGATTAATTTCAAAGTCATACGCAGATTTCCATAACAACAAACTGTGAAAGCAAAAAAGAAAGAGAGAACCGAGAGAGAAAAATCTGTGAATCGTTTTGTCATCGATAGAAAACACAAAACTTTTCCTAAGAAATAAATAAATAAATGAATTATTTGTCTCATTTACTTTGTAATCTATCGTCGAATCGAGAATAAATGCCATTTATTTCTTTCCTCCGATAAAATGCCGAATAATGAATAGATTAAATGTGCATTTCAATAGATTTCTACTGACAGTATAAATAATTGCCTACGTCATGACACATTTTTTAAAGCAAACATTTACATCGCATTTCTCTCAACAAACGTACACACACAGTCATTCATTCATCTAGAAAGAGAGAATTTTATGCCTCGTAAAATTGGAAATGTGCTTCTGAATGTTGATGGTCGACATTTTCAAGTCGATCGTCATCTACTTGCCGCACAAAGTATTTACTTTCGAGTACTTTTGCGTAGCACAACTAATCATGATAAATACGGTGCTATTGTTGTTCCTGGAAATGCCGATCGATTTGGTTTGATTGTTGATTATTTAACTGGTGAACATCATTTATCTCTTGATCAATTGGAATCGATTATTCATGATGGTTCATCGATTTATCTCATACCATCATTAGTTTATCTCGCACAATTTCGAGCTGAATATCATGCTAAAGATAAACAACGTGTCGAAGAAATCAAACGAACAATAAATAAAATAACGAAATTAAAAAAAGAAATTATCAACTTAGAAAATCTTATCGATAGTATGCGCAACAAAAATATTCAATAAAAGAATCACATCAAAAGAAAGCTCTCGTTTTTATAAATGAACAAAAGTGTATATAAATATATAGTTTTTTTTTGTTGATTCATATAATAAAAGAAAATCTGGGTGCATTTATTACTTTACCTTTTGTTTACTCTCTTGAGTTGATATAATCCCGAGGCAGAAATGTAAATTGACAGCTATACAGAACGACATCTATTCTGATTAAAAATTCGATTATATTTCCTAAATGATTTCTGAGGAGTGATTAAATTAAGTTAAAAATAATCTCGTCGAATGTCGTATTGACATACATGATATTTGTCAAAGTCTATTTGTTCATAAGCAACCGAATATATTTGACATGTAAAATGGTTGTTAACTGGTTACCGTTCTTTGAAAACAATCAATCGAGCATTAGAAAGAAAAAATCATACCATCTGATTGACTTGGCAAATTTTGATTGTCATTTAGTATTATTATTATCATTATAAGTGAATAAATCGACAATAAATTGAAATGGTTAAAGGTGTTAAAACTCCGTCATCATCGCTTGCAACAGGCAAACCATCGGCGCCTGCAGCAGCAGCTAAAGGAGGCAAAAATCGACAGCAAGATGAAAAAGCAATCGATGAAACTGTGAGTCATTTTTAAATCTAATCCCATTTGAAACTAAGAGAGACAAACACATAACGAGAGAGAGAGAAAAAAAAAGACAACTATAGTTAGTTGAAATTCATTTCATAAACGAAGAGAATATGAGCAAACGAACAAGTATTACTAGCCGAACATCAGCGAGAGTTGGTCCCGATGCGCCAATGCCAACGTTACATGCTGTATCGAAATTTATGATTTCGAAAAACGAAAGATTTTTCAATTGAATTTTGTGTTTAGTTCGAGCCGATGAAACTCGATGTTAAAGGCGCACAAACAGCTGTCGTATGTCTACGAAGTGCCGAAGATGGTGTACTTATTCGTGCGTGTGATTCTCTATTTAAATTTGCTGATAAAAGCGATGGAAATAAACTACTATTACATGAAATGGGAGCAACGGATACTTTATTTACATTAACACATCACGAAAATTCGATTGTTCAACGAAATGCAACGATGGTCTTTGGAATTATGTCTGCACATCGTAAAAGAAAAAGATTTTGTTCTTCGAAAAACCAAACAGTTGTTCTTTCTAGCGGATATTCGACGGCACCTTCGTAAGATCGATTGTATTCCACATATGGTCTCACTCTTATCACCTGAACGTATGTGTTTTTCTCTCTCTCTCTCTCTAATGTTGATTTATTTTCCATTGAAAATAGACGAACCATTGACAAATGAATTTGCTGTTTTTTGGCTTCGTCATATGTGTACGGATTATTCAACGAAATCTCAAGTTCTCTCATTGAATGTTCTTCAACCATTGATACGTTTAATAGCCGAGAATGATCCCGATTTAAAATTCAATTCTCTATCCACTATTGATCGTATACTTGACGATTATCATGCTCGAGGTCAAATTCGAGAATTCAATGGTATCGAACCGATTTTAAATAATCTCAAATCGGAATATCCACAAATAACCGAAACTGTCTGTAATTGTCTACAAAAATTAGCCACGGATCCAGCTAATCGAGCGGTTATTCGAGATATTGGTGGTTTAGATCGAATGATTGATTTTATTGGAATCGATGAAACCAAAGATGTTCATGTGCATTGTTTAAATGCATTGGCTAATCTTTTAGAAGATACCGAATGTCTTGATGTTAGTTTGACAACGAAAAAGTTTTGTTTTTCTGACTGAAGAGAATTCGTTTTAGTTGATTCAATCGAATGGCGGATTGAAACGATTGATGCAATTTGTTCAAGATAGTGTGGTACCAGCTGTTCAAGCAGCTGCAGCGAAAGCAATTGCTCGTGCTGCGAGAAAACGTAAGATAGGACAAAGATTTCGAAAGAAATTTTCAGAAATTGGAAAAACAAAAGATTGTATTTAGGATTAAATACTGGACCAGAACGTAGGTTGAGATTGCCAAAAACAAAGTTGTTAAGATCATCCATTGAGTTGAGATAAAAAAAAACACGATATTTTCATTTTCTTTTGAAATGATTCACGAGCACTGGATTGAATTTGATTCGATTTTTTGTTTGAACACTGCTCATTGTCTCGATTGATTTTAGCACAAAATCGAAAAATCTTCGCTGAACAAGATGCTGAACGTGCGATGGTTTTTCTTCTACTTAGTGAAAACGACGAAGTTCGTATTGCTGCTTGTCAAGCATTGGCAGTCATGGCCGAAAGCATGTTAAGTCGAGAAACAATTCGAAATAATGGTTTGTTTTCATTTGAGAAGAGAGAAAAGAAAATAATTTGTCTTTATTCAGACGGAATTTTAACACTTGTACAAATGATGCAAAAGGATAATCCACGTTTACGAGAATTTGCAACATTGGCTATGTCGAATTTAACACAGAGTAATCCGAATAACATCAGGTATCGATTTGAGAGAAAAACACTCGATGAATTGATTGATTTTTGAATATTTCGAATAGAGAATTGCAAGAACAAGGAGGTGCTGATGTTTTAATTCGATTATTAAACGATGAAAAAGATACGACGAAAGCTTATGCTTGTGCGACGTTGGCGAATTGTTCAACTGATCAAGTTGTACGAGCGAATATTTTGGATAAAGGTCTTATCAACAATCTTCTCGCACCTTTACAAGCAAAGTAATTTATCCTATTCAAAAACGAAACAAGGAAATCATTTTCTTTGACTGTATCTTGTCAATTCTAGTTATGAACTCGCACAAGCCAAAGGAACAATGGTCTTGTCAGCATTTGGTATCGATCAAAAAGCTCGAGAAGAAGTATGTGAACTCGGTTTTCTGTTATTATTTTTTTTATTGATATTCGTAGGTGTTACGTAATGCGACTATTATTCCACGTCTTGTTAGTTTACTGAAATCGAATCATGATGAAGTTCGTCGAAATGCTTGTTTTGCTGTTTGCGTTCTGTGTACTGAACAAGCTCTTGCCATCGAGATCTTGAAAAATGGGTTTGTTGTCAATGATTTTTGTTTGTTAATCAACTTGATATGTCTTAGTGCACTTGAAATCGTACGTGATTTGAATATATCTGAATCACGCAAGAGTAAATTTACTGAAATGGCTTTTCAACGAATTCTTGATAGTCATCTATCGGCGAAATACTCTTATACAGGACGATTAGGTTTGAACGAATGTTTCTTTCGCTTTTTTTTTCTTAATAAAATTTTTGATTTTGCTTTTAAAGAAAGTAATAATCTAACTGGCGATGGATTTTATGATATGGGACCAGTTCGAGATGGTGGAAAATTTTTAACTATCGAAGAGCTTGGCGCTCAGGAAGTAAACGATCGCCGAGCAGTATTGATCGTCTACGATAGTTCGAAAAGGTAAGCGACTGATGAATATTTCCGTTCGAGAGTAAGAAAACCGCATCGTTTGAACACGTTGATTTACATATTTTTGATTTTTTCGTGCACATTATCAATATACTCTCACTTGTAGAACTAAAGTCACTATAATTCTACCGATAGAAAGTGATTCGTAAGTATTTGGCTGGATGAAGAATCTCATTTCTTTTGTCGCATGTCTCTATTTGATGAAGAATTCTGAATTTATTTTTCACTGGTTTTTGGTTTGATGATCAAATGTGTGAAAATTTGCGTGTTTTGTTTTTCTCTTCAGTGGCACTCAATTACACTCAATAGACGGATCTCAAGAACCTCATTCTACTGATGATACTCTCTCATCATTAGTGACGTCATCGTAGGTGTCATTAAAGCCAAATAAAAAAATAAGCTCGCTTAACTGCATACTTCTTCATTGCTTACAAATTAGTTGATTGTTGATTTTCTTAATAAAACTATTTCTTTTGTTTTTTCTTGTGCGTATAGAAAAGCCACAGAAAGCAAAGACAAAGTCGGTCCTGTATCAAGTGCTCGTGGAAATAAATCAACGAAACAATCAGCTAAAGAAAAAGACAGCAAAAGGTAGGTTGATTCTATGAATAAGTTTCCAATTAGTTTAACATAAAAACAACACATTTGTCGCATTATCATAATATGCAGCTCAGTAGATCCATCCAGGTACGCATATGTTGTTCAATTGCAATCATAGATGTGCATGTTTTCCCGATTTATTTTGTCACGTTGTCACTAATTTGCTTCGTTCCGTTTTTCGTTGTTGTTGTTCTTGTTTTTTCGATTCTGATTGTTTGAATTTTAGTCGTTTGAAAAAAGAGAAAACAAATGAAAAACGAGATGCATCTGAAGATAAAAAGACCAATGAAATCGATCCAGCGACAACAACTGGAACTCATGCTGTAAAATTGCCATCTTGAAATTTTATTTTTAATAAAAAACTTTTATTTTTTTTCGTTGTTTATCAAGAAACCAACATATAAACCAATAGCTGATACAGATTTTCAAATGTATCTCGATGAAATTCGTCCTCAAATTAGCAAAGTACCTCTATCAGAACAAGTCTCAACTTTAGCTCGGTAGGAATTTATCGTTTTTAAATGTGCTAATAGGACTTTTTTTTGTTCGGTATAATCACAGATTTGTAAGTGATAAAACGGGCGGACCGATTGCTCCTGATGATGTTGCAACATTTGGATATGAAGTCGAAATGAATCAATTAAAAGCCGAACTCGAATCAAATATCGTTCCAATTGGTCGAGTACGAAAAGGTCTTTATGCTCAACGCGCATTTTTATTCAAAGTAAAATCTTTCAATGAATTCAATTTGAAAAAGAAAATGATTCGTATCGATAGACAATGGCCGATCGACTTGGAATTCCTTGTTCATTAGTTCGAGGCAATTATAATAGAGCTTGGAATGAAGTTATTCTTGGCGAAACTTCTGCGGTAAGTCCTGTCAAACAGATAAATGACTATCGATAGAATTTTTAAGACGAATCAGAAATCATTAAGAAAATTAGAAAAACCTGAAAATTCGATGTTTTTCGTGTGACGTTAAATTGAATTTTGCATATTTTGATTTTTTCCTACGATAAATGAAGATCATGTCAATGATTTTGTTTTGTGAATATTTCAGGGTGTTCGATATCCAGCCAAGACATGGATTGTTGATCTACTTCACGAACCAGGTCGATTAATCATGGGTAATTCATCTGATGCTCGTACTTATACGACACTTTCTTGAAATAAAAACTTATCTTTATTTAAAAAAAAAAATTCTTTTTTCCGGTGGATATCATATTTTGAATCTACCATATTTTTTTTCTTTCTCTTGTTTTTGCTCATCAATATCGTGTCAATTTCGAACTTGTATGACTAACGAGAATCTAATACAGTGATTACACATGAGCATAATTCATTTGCATCATGTTAAATAAACAAACAATCCTATTGACGAACTTGAATTGAGTTACAAAAGAACGTTCGAGTGATTTACACATAAACGAAAAATAACATTTGAATCCTTGATAAGTTTTTTTTTATGGTTATTCCTTATGTTCGATATGTAATGCAACAGCTTGTGATAATCACGCATTCGCATTGAGTTTTTCCTCTGTTTCTCTCCTTTGGATGGTATTGCCAACGCTGAAAACGATCTGTCACTTATTGTTTTTATTGTCTCGACGAAGAAAGCATCATGAAAATTGTCCGTAGCGTATTAATATTTGGTTTTATTCTCAATTTTGCATCTGCATTTCTATGGTTTGGTTCAGAAGATGATGATGAACAAACGAAACCAGCTATTTCAACATCAACTAGTCAACAACCAACAGCTCTTGTTCAGCAACAAAATCGCACCATTAACATTTCTAATCTCTTCCACGAATTGACAGAAAACAATTCAAATCAATCGCAAAATCAATTTCATAATCTAACAAATGTTCAACATCAAAATCAGACTCTCAAGAAAAATAATACAGCAAATATTCCATTGAGTCGTTTCGGTGCATGGATGTATCAACGGGCAAAGCATCCTTCTGGTAATAATCACTTGTCTGCTTCTCGACAAAATCGTGTTTTCAATCCAAGTTATCGTTCATTTCAAAGAAATAAAACAATCGTCGGCAATTCATTGAATCGTCAAATGACGCCATCAAATTCTCATCTCGCCGATTCAAAAGCAAACAGTTCACTCAATACAAACAACAAAACTCAAACAATTCGATCACAAAATATTGTTAATAAGAGCAATCGACAAAATCGACAACGTCTTCTACAAAACTATTATTATCACGAACAAATGAGAGATTACTATGGTCGTCTCTATCAAAATTCACTTGGAAATAATCAAGCAAACGAACAAATCGCTTTAAAACAAAATAAACGTGAACTTGAATCTGAAAATAATAATCAAGCTGATTCTTTGCCAATGATCTTTTCACGTAATGCACTTGCTAAAGACGAAACACAGCACTGAGATAAACGAGCATCGTTTTCTTTCTGTTTGCTTCTTTTTTTATTCGCTTATTAATTGAAATGAAATAAATTTCTGGTTTTGGGATTCTATTATATCAAAGCAACTCTGCTTTTCGTTTGTTGTCGAACACGTGAAAATAGTTAATAGAAGAAGAAAAAAACGTATACAAGGTTTCATTCGGGTGTATTCAATAAACTATGTACGCTTTCTTTTCCATCAGTTAAGAGTCTCCAATAAGTTTAATGAGAAAAACAAAATCAATGAAAACATGTTGATTATGTCATTATTTCAATGAAAAAATATTGAGTAATTCACAGCAACGAGTCTGTAAAAATCTGATCTAAAATAATGATTCTGTCCAATAATGATGTTGATAGATGTCTCTGAGTAATTGTTGAAAAGGAATATTTTCGCAGGTGGTTGCTAAGAAAGCGGAATCGAGTGATGATCAAAGCATAATGGTAACAATCTCTTGTGATTTCTCTAACGCTAACTGTTTTCTTTGTCGATGTACGTTTGTATCAAGAGTGCTTATGAAATAACTTTTCTATTCAATTTCTTGAATTTTACTTGAATCAATTGTGTTGTTTTTCATGCAATCAACAAATTTAACAATATCAAAAAAAATTCTTGCGTTTTTTTTTCTCCTTTCACGAGAGTTTTTGATTATTGACAACGAGTAAACAATTCTTATGATTTCGTCTATGAACAATAAAATATTAATCTTTCATTTCCTTTTGTGAGTTCAAAATGAAATGTTTTCTTTTTTTTTTAATATTGAAAAAGGCAAGTACAAAAAGAAAGAATTTCTTTTCTTTCCTTTCAAAGTTGTCAATCAATTTTGACTTCGACTGACATTCTCTCGTTTTATTCTGATAAAATATGTACGCCTTGAAAAATCTCCATGGATTTGACTTCACTAGATTTCTAAACAAAACTTTGCTCAATCAAAGGAAAAATCCGATCAATTAATAAACCATCTTCAGGATCTAAGACTAAGTGCTGATTATTTTCTCTTGGTTTCATTCATTTTGTTCTTGCATTCTTTTTGTCCCTGTTTCTCTCTCTCTCTCTTCTGTTTTCTCGTTATATTGTTATTATTGTTCTATACTTGAATGGCTGCGTGAATCGAGGATAGAAGTAGAGTGTTGTAGGAGAAAAGAAGAAAAAAAGGTATTTATTGTCATTCGAACAGTCGAAATAGCATGCCAACAATATATGTATTGATTCAACCAAAGCATTTATTTGTTTTTCTTCTTTTAAAACTATTTGGTTGTTTTTTTTTGTATTTGAAGATCTTTCGTTACATAAATGGCTCTTGGAATCGATCCACCAATCTTTCGAAATTAATCTCTATCGAAAAAGAGGACTCGTTATTATTTCTTGTTCATTTTTTTTCTCTGTTAACTCATCAAAGTAATTTCCTCTCACACAAGCAAACACAAATTGTTCAATGTCATCGAGAAAGCAACGAGCTAGAGCTAGTTCCAGTGATTCAAGCGCTGCAGGTTCCTCGACGGACGATGATATTAGATTATCGACTGTCGCAAGATTAGCGAATAATAAACCAGTGGAATTATCTCTCAAAGACGATGAAGATACAATAACATATCAAGCACCATTACCTGATGACGAAGGTTAAAGAAATTAACAAAACGGAAATGAAATCTTAATTGGATAAATTTGTCCTATTTTTTTTGTTCTTGTAGAAGAGCCTGGAGAATCAGATGATGATCGACGAGTACCACAACGAATTGTACAATCGTCTGCTTCGGGCACTATTGATGAGGAACCTGAACGTCGAAAACAACAGATTTCAAAGAAAAAACGAAAAAGGTTATTTTCTTCAGAAAGATTTTGACTAAGAACTTTGATTTTTAAAGAATTTATTATATCTGTGTGTCAATGTGCAAATACGAATGTGTTCGACGTGCATCTAAACGTTTGAATTTCCGTGAAGTTGCCGATGAAGACGATTGGAACGTCTATTGGACCGACACAAGTGTTGGCATTGATCGTGTTGCACAAATGAAAAAATGGCAGGTCAGCATTCGCAAAAACAAGATCGTATTCTCGAGAAAAAAAAGAACGAAAACCTATTTTCTTTTATTAGAAAATCAATCATTTTCCTGGAATGAGTGAAATCTGTCGAAAAGATTCGTTAACAAGAAATATGTCTCGAATGATGAAAATGTTCCCGAAAGAATATTCATTCTATCCGAAAGCTTGGTGTCTTCCAGCTGAGTACGAGCTAATTCTCATTCGCACGTTCATGATTTGCTTTTGTTTTCATAAAATAGCTACAGTGACTTTGTGAAATATTGTGCAGAAAAAAAATATAAAACTTATATATCGAAACCTGACGTCGGTTGTCAAGGTCGAGGAATATTCATCACAAAAAATCCATCAAGAGACATCAAACCGTGAGTGAACAATAAGAGCCGATTGAAAAAAAAAGCAAATCTCTCGTATTTAGAAACGATAATTTCGTTGTTCAAGTTTATCTGAATCGAGTAAGAGAAGAAAAAATGTGATTTTTTCGATAAAAAACAATTGATTTTTTTGTTTAGCCGTTTTTAGTCGATGGTTTTAAGTTCGATTTTCGTGTTTATGTTGCGGTTACATCGTGTGATCCATTTCGAATATTTGTTTACAAAGATGGTCTAGCTCGATTTACGACTCAACAATACGAAGAACCATCGAGTTCGAATTGTGTACGAACAAAAAATCAACGAAATCCTCAAATTGAAAACCTTTTCTTTTTCTCTAGAGAGACGTTTTTATGCATTTAACTAATTATGCAATTCAAAAACGCTCAGACGATTTCGTTCGAGACGAAGATTCGGGTACAAAACGGTAAAAACTCATCATTTTCAGTCTCGAGAAGGAAAAATCTGAAATTCTTTAGACGTATAACGACAATCAATCGTTGGTTAGTCGAACACGGTTATGATATCGTTAAACTTTGGGCAGATATCGATGATGTTATCATCAAAGTTCTCATATCTGCACATTCTGTTCTCAAACATAACTATCGTGCTTGTTTTCCTAATCATTATCGTGGCAGTGCTTGTTTCGAAATCCTCGGTTTTGATATTTTAGTCGATCGAAAACTCAAACCCTACGTTCTCGAAGTAAAAATTGAATTTCTTTGTTTGCTGAACATGAAACGATTGTTTGTTTAACAAGGTCAATCATTCGCCAAGTTTCACAACGGATTCGAAACTCGATCGAGAAATAAAAGACGCACTTATTTACGATACACTTCTTCTTTTGAATCTTCCAGCTGCTGATAAACGTCGTTTTATCGAAGAAGAAAAACGACGTGCCAAAGAGAGACTTTTCCAAAAAATCAACAAGAAAGATAATAAATATCGCGAAGAACAAGAAGATCTTGCTCAACAATGGCAAAAAGAAATCGAGAAATGGGAAGATCAACATATGGGCAACTATCGTCGAATCTATCCGTTGCCCGATTCGGCACAGAAATACGACCGATTTTATACTCAATCAGGAACGTTATACTCAGAAACTGCGGCATCTAAGGCGCGACTTGAACAAGCCAAGTAAAATATGAAATCGATTTTCGAATGTCTAATGATCGAAATTCATGTTTCTAGAGCTCAAATTGATGAAATTCAGAAAAAACAAGATAAACTCAACGCATTCAAAAATCGCAAACTCAACTCGAGCATGATAAATCCGAATTCCAAAGAATTACGCGGTGAAAGTCCAACCCGACGGCCATTACCCGTCATCAAATCGTCTCGAAGTTCATCCATAACTCGTCCAACAAAACGATCCATAGCGGTAGATTTCTTTTCATTTTTCTTTTCGTCTCCCCGCTTTTCTCGCCTTGAGCTTTCGCCAAAAATTTTCATAAAAAATAAAAAAACATTTTTGTCTAATCTTGGGACAATTTATAGAGACTGGTTTTCTCTCATCGATATCTTCTGGTAACGTAACTCACTCCTCTTCACCGCAATTCTCAATCTTTGCCTCATGTATCTAGATGTGCGCATTGAATTATCGTTTTTTTTTCCATATTCATTAGACGAATTTCGTTTCAATTTTCATATTAATTGATTTTTTGTTTTTCGTATTCAGAACGCGAATAATTCGCCCGCTGTATCATATGGAGAGTCAACAAAACCTATTGAAATCGATGATGGCGAAGAAACCGAGCGATTGACATTGTTGAAACAACGTGAAACACTTCTTCGAGGAATGGGTACAGCGACGCCATTGAATATTTAATTGAAAATCTTCTCGTTTTTTTTCATTACGAATAAATAGGCGTCGTTGACTTTTGCCATAAACTGTTGTGGGGAACCTGTGGAACAATGGCAAATGTTCCTCTTGCAACAAATCACCCGACGAATAATCAATTACAGAATGTAAGTTCGATTGAAAATCGATTTACGTACAACAATTCGTTTTGAATCTTAGCTTCCAGTCGATGTCGGTGATCCCACACAGAATCTCTCGTTGCTTCAATACGTTGGCACGAGATTATCGAATCCTCAGCAAACTCGTTACGCATCGAACAGTAATCCAACATCTCAAATCCTTCAACAATATTACAACACTCAAGTCTACCCGAGTTCGGTCAAATACGACGTTCGAACAACACGAAATGTACATATTTTCGATGAAAGACTCGGCTATGTCAGATCGATCGATTCAAATTGATTCATCATCGAATTTGTTTTTCTTTTTCAGGGCAATTCAATGTCGCAAAACGGCTCGAGAAACAGCCGCTATCAACAATCGATTCGTCCAACGGATACAAATCGTGTGATGGCGTCAAATAACGTTATGCCGCAAATAACAACAAATTTCCACCCGAAAACATCGACCAGTTCGAATACATCGGCGCTCGATTCATCTATACGAACGAAAAGCGCAAATACAATTCCACGGCAACGAACAGGTCTGTTCGGGTGAACATAAACAAAAACCTATGTTCGATATTTACACCAAAACATTTATTCGGACAATATTCAATTTCCTTTTTTTGGTCTTCACTTATTTAATACTCATATAAATTATGCATGTCTACTACACTTATTATTGTTCTTCTTCTCCTTCTCCTTCTTCTTCTTCTTCTTGTTCGTATTTTCTTTACAAATATTTACTATTCTGCAAAAAATCATGTTAAAACACACACACATATATACAAATCATCTCATTCAACCGGTAAGTTGAGTTTATGTGTTCTTCTTTTTCATTAAATACAAAGCATGCAATCAAAAACAATTATGTTAATGATCGTTTTCTTTTCGTAGGCGGTCTCTATTTGGTTTCGTGTGGTTCTACAGTAACTCGTCTTCCTTTGCACGCTCAAACAGATATTTCAACTGCGTCGCCAATACAAAACATCGCAGTCAGCGGCTCATCAATGTCGGTCGGAACTAAACTTCAATCCTTATGCGATCTTGCGTCACTTGAACAATTTAAAAGATTGCATTTGTCCAAACATTCGTCGAATGAAAACATCCTTCCATCTCCGACTCCTTCAACGCCGAAATGAGAATATCTATTTGTACCTATCCTATTCCCGGTTGATCCACATTTTGATTTTCTTTTTTCTTTTCGTTCTTCGTGTGCCTTGTAGACAGCTGGCGTTCGTTCGTTTGTTTGTACGTCTGCACACGACTCTTTTCTTGTGAACGGTGTGAAAACTGAGTGCGTGAGAGATTCTTATTGAGCAAAACAAATGACATCTCATTTTCATTCAAAGCGTACGAAAAAAATAATATTGAGTTTATTTTTTTTTCTGTTATCGAATTAGAGAATAAATAAAATACAAATATGTATCTATATATTCGATAAAAAAAAAACGCTGATTGATCAATGATGATATTCAACTCGACGATTATCCTTGAAAAACCTTCTCGCATGATTTGCAGAGCAACAGAAGATGGAATTCTATATGTCTCTAGTTGTTTATTTGGAAAGTAGGACAAAAAAAAGAAGAAGAGAGAACGTGATCAGTAATAGTAGTAGGAAAATGACGACAACGATGACGATATCAAATCTTTCGTGTTCAATTGAGCAACATCGTCAAGAGAGTTAGAGAACAAAAAAAACAGAGAAGGAACAAACAAACTGTACATGAAAAGAGAGAGAGAGAGAGCACAAAGAGGATATTCTGAATGACAAGCAAAATGAAAAAGAAAAATCAAGGAGAAAAATACCCGCGTTTCGCGAAAAAAAATAATAGTAATAAATACAGCCAAGAACGAAAGAAAAAGATAAGGTATAAGCTGATTTGAAATAGATATTTGTTTTCTGAAATAGGATTTCTCTTGTTTTTGGTTTTTCACATGTGTCGGCCGCGTTTCGGCTTCTGAAAATCGGTGGTCGATGAGCCGTTGAACAAATCCGCTGAATGCCAATCTCGTTTGCGTGCTAAATGATCGGCTACTTGTTGTCGAACGAAACTTTCGAGTTGTTGAGCTGTTGAAGGCGGCGGTGGAGATTGATGACGATAGGTATTCGAGTGAACCGTACGTTGTGCATTATCGATATCTAAATCAGATTTTCAATTCAAAATTAACAAAAAAAGAAGACAATGAAAATGTTTACCGTGCATAACAAGTGCTTGTCGAAATGTTTGAAGATCATCGACAACCGGTTGAGTTGTGGATAAATCATTGGATGATGAATCTTGTCGACGTTGGCTTGCGGTTGTGCCACTGTTCGTACTGCCGATTTCGGATGTTAGCAATGAACTGTTGGGATTGTAGGGTCGAGATGCAAAACGATAGGGCGGCCGACCGATTAGATAATCGTACACTTCTTCTGTACGAATATGACGACGTTGTTTTCGACGGGCCCAACATAATAATTCTCGAGTTTTACGTTGTTCACCATTGATAATACCCAGTTGAGTTGCTTCTTTCAATGCATCGATACTTTCTACAAAAGACAAAATGAAGATTTTTTTTTTGGCTTTTCGATCGAGAATTTTACCTTTGTAAAGCATTGTGACGGATCCAGCAGCGGCATGAAATGTATTCCAATTCGCTGTTCCACTCGAACGTTCTGCGAAAAAAAAACTCAAAATAAGACAAAACAAAAATAATGTCGAAATTCTCACCACGAAACATTTTCGTCACAGCTTTGGCGGCATTTTGAAAAGCAATGAACAACTTTTGCGTGTAGAGATCTTGTCCGTTAATTAAATTTTCATTAATCATTCGTTCTAATTCGTGTTCGTATTTGGATAGTGCGGTTTCGTCACTATCGATTGTCGATGATAGTTGTGTACCATTCATAGCACCTGTACGTTCGGGTGAATCTCCAATATCCGGCGAATCACCAAAATTCGACATGAAGATAAATGTGTTTGTCTTTCGAAATCTAAATTAACTCAAATAAATATCAATCTATCGAAATAAACAATCCAACAAGAGAAAAAAACAGAATGATGATCATCAAATGTGATTTTTTTCCTCAATCCATTGTTTAACTGTCATGTCCAATGAGTGAGGTCGCTAATTGGATGTTTGTTTTTTTCGAATGAATTTTAGAAAATAGACAAAACTCGAAATTATGAAATTTTTAATGATTTTTTTCCAATTGAGAAATTTGTTTTTCGAATGACTAATTTTAGAGAACTGACCAACTGTATTGGCTGAGATAAGCGACGCACTCTATTCGACGTACAGCGACACCCCATCGGGTTGTGTCTTGGTTTGTATCGGTTAATGAGTTATTATTACCTTTGCTTATCTAAAATGAATAAAGATTTTCTTTTTTTTTATTGTTGTAAAGTGTCTTATTCAGCTATGAAACAACAAATTCAGAAAACGCTTGCTTTTTTGCGTTGTTATCATCGTAGATAGAGAGAATATCGATGTTTAACTGATGAAATTTTGTTTGAAAAACATAGAATTAATTACTAAACTTCGAACTATGTTCGATGCGAGTGTGTGAGTATGAGGGAGAGTTTTATATGAAATAAATGTGGTGCAATTACGAAACTTTGCCATGGTTTTCGTTTAGCAACAGATGTCACTGATTTCTGAACAAATGAATATGATTTATTTCGTAATTATCTCATCGTATATTGTTTAATGAAATGATTTCTTATGATTTTGAATTAATATTTTCGTTTATAGGTCGAATAAAAGCGACCTCTTTTACCATTCGAAAGTAAACAAAACATTTGCAAACAATATCGACAGACACAGTAGCTGAAAACCTGAACATTGGATAAAACTTTTAACCAGACAGAAACCTTGCCGAAGAATCGATGGGTAGAAATAATTTTCTCTTCCTTTGATTTGTTTTTACCCTTTTCGATTCACTTTTAATCAATAGTTTTTGTTTTCGACGTCAATTTTTATGTAGATTATTATTCTTAATCTCGAAAAGAATTACCTATGGATCAAACAGAAAATACCGATTCGTCAACAACAACACCGACGACAGAGAATACATGTCAAAATTTGTTGCAAACCATCGAAGATAAACTCAATTTGAGAGCTGACACCTCTTCTGGATTACCTCTTTCTGAAAGGTAGGAAAATTTTTCCCATATTGAATACAATTGATTAATTCTCAATCAAGAAGAAACCAATAAAGAATTGATGATGAAATGCAGGTTCTTCGATAAATAAATATATAGTTATATATACTTTCCTTTTCTCTCTCGTTCTTTTCTCTTTTCTTATCCCAAAACAGAAAGCAAAATACTATAGGATCATCGAATAGGAATAGAAATATACATCGGAATCTTTTCTTTGACTTTTGATTTGTTTTTTTCTTCTTGATTTCCTTGCTCGAAGTGTGTATTCTATTAGTATTTCTGACAAACTCTCGTGTTTGTTATCCATTATTATTATTGTCCTATTGATCCAATCAATGTCAAATAACGAAACTGTCGATGAGAATGATTTTGTCACAGATAATGAAGATGAACACACTTCTTCTCAACAAGAATATGAGTATTACGAACAGAAGTAGATTCTTAGTTTGCTTAGCTTTTGCTTTTTGTCGTCATTTTGAAACGAATAACAAAATGTCTTTTTTGTTGGACTAGTCTGCCAGCAGAAATTGTACGACGAGTGAACGCTCTACGAAATCTTCAAGTCGAATATCATGAAATCGAAGCGAGTTTTTTCGATGAAGTTCACGCACTTGAATGTCGATATATAAGCAAATATCAAGCAATATATGAGAAAGTAAAAATACATGAGTTGTTTTATTCATCGAAGGAATTGTTGTTTTTTAGCGTTTGAATATTATCAAAGGCACTTACGAGCCAACTGATGCCGAAGCTAAATGTTCGTTTGATGAGAATGAAGAAACAACAACAACAACAACTACAACTGAAGAGAAAACTAAAGAAGAAGGTTAAGCTGAAAACCAAATGAAATGAAAATTTCATCTCAATGATCTATTTTCAGAAAAGGCAGTTGGTATTCCAGAATTTTGGTTACAAGTCTTGAAAAATTCCGATGTTATTTTCGAATTGATAAAAGTATTATTTGAGTTCGATCGATTGATTTCAATGAAAGGTGAATTCGAATTTTTAGGAACAAGATGAGCCGATTCTCAAACATCTTGTTGACATACGTGTTACCATGCAGAATGAAGCTGATCGAAAAGGTTTTACGATTGAATTCGAGTTTACACCGAATGAATATTTTACAAATAATGTTCTTACGAAATCTTATGAACTTCGAACGAAACCGGATCCGAATGATCCGTTGTCTTTCGAAGGTCCGGAAATTATCAAATCGGAAGGTTGTGAAGTTCAATGGAATAAAGGCAAAAATGCCACAGTTAAATTAATCAAGAAAAAACAAAAACATAAAAATCGTGGAACGATTCGCGTTGTGACGAAGGAAGTGCAGACTGAATCATTTTTTAATTTCTTTTCGCCGCCAACAGGTTCGTGAGAATTTTGTTTTAAAAGGTCAAATTTTATCTTCAAATTTGCATGTTTAGTACCGGAAGATGCAGATTTTCATGCGGACGATAGTGATGAAATGAGAATGTTATCTGCTGATTTTGAAATTGGTCATATGCTCAGAGATTCCATTGTACCTAAGGCTGTTCTGTATTTTACTGGAGAAATCGGAAACGAAGATGATGGAGAGGTATGTACGAAAATTTGTGAGGAAACGATTTGAAAACTTTGAATATTGGTTTTAGTACGATGAAGATGATGAAGACGACGAAGATGATGACGATGATGACGACGATGATGATGATCAAGCGAATAACGAAGACAAAGGTAAAAATCTGACTTATCGTTGTACTCAGTATTAATTTTGGCTTACCTCTAGGTCATCATCATGGCAGTAGCGGTGCTGGTGCTGGTGGTAAGCATGGCCCATCAGGAGGCGTAAGTTCATTTTGAAATTCTTTTCCAAATAAATGACTAGATTTTCTTGTTGATTAATTTCAATAGAAATCTCGTGGTAGTGGAGCCGGTTCGGCTGTTCATGCGCTTAGCGGTGGTCAACCACCACCGGACTGTAAACAACAATAGATATATTACATATTTTTCGTGTGTTTTCAACAATATAGAGAAACAAATGTCGTTTATCATTGTTGTTCTTATGTATGTCGTTGTGTCTCGAAGTATTTTTTATTTTTCTCTTTCTCTTTCTCTTTCTCGTATTCATTCGGATCTCATACAAAACTGTTGTGTATATGTAGAAAAAAGCAAGCGAATAGATCGTTTTGTTTTCTAAATCTTAATAAATACATATCTTTTGATTACTTGTAACTGTTTTATTTCTTGATTGATAAATTCAAACGCCGACAATTTGTTGTGAGAGAAAAAAATATTGCACTGTCATCTTTTTCTTGCTTTCCTTCTTTCGGTTACGTCACACCTTTATTTTCTGATGCAGCATGTTTTTTTTCTCTTCTTCTTCTTTCGCATAGGCTGCGCTCACATCTGATAGCAAAAAAATTACTCATTCGTCGAGTTTCACATCGTACTATCAGGAGCAAACGGTGTACTAGTCATACGAACTTTTTATCCTATATTATTCCATAGCTCCAATCATTTGGAAGTAGAGGAAATTGAGTAATATTTGGCTGGTTGATTTTAGATTTAATTTATAATGACAAAACCTTCACACTTCTATTCATCGATAATCAGAATTTCAACATAAGATATTTATTATTAGAGAACAGTATAGAACAAAACAAAAAAAAAAGAAGAAACGAGAGAAATCAAATGGCATCCAGTGATGATTATGAAAGTCTTCCAGACTCTTTGCATCCAGCGATACATATGGCTGCTGGTGCTCTAGCCGGTATTGGTGAACATTGCGTCATGTATCCGGTTGATGTTGTCAAAGTAATTCATTTCTATTTCTTTGTTCTATATCAATAGAATAAACTTTCTCGAAATGAATAGACTCGAATGCAATGCATGAATCCTGATCCCCACGCAAAATATCGAGGCATATGGCATGCTATACGAGAAATGGTTGCCAATGAAGGTGTACTAAGACCTGTTCGTGGCATGCATATTGTTGCTCTAGCAGCTGGACCCGCTCATGCTCTTTATTTTTCGTGTTATGAGCATATGAAATTGTTATTTAGCGGTGCTTCACAAGTCGGACACAATCCTATTGCTAATGGATTGGCTGGCTGTTTTGCAACATTATTTCATGATGCCGTGATGGTGCCTGCCGATGGTAAAATTCGAAATTCAAATTTGAGATTTTTTTAATTCTGAAAATTTTAGCTATAAAACAACGACTTCAGATTTATGCATCTCCGTATGACGGTGCGCTCGATTGCCTACGGAAGATCCGTAAACGTGAAGGTCTATCGATTCTCTATCGAAGTTATACAACGCAATTAACAATGAATATACCATTTCATTCAGTTCATTTGGTAACCTATGAATTACTTCAAGATCAATTAAATTATAATCGTGCATATGATCCATTGTCACATGTTATATCCGGTGCTGGTGCTGGAGCGATAGCTTCAGCTGTAACTACGCCATTAGATGTTTGTAAGACGTTATTAAATACTCAAGAATGTTGTCTAGCATCGACTGGTGGTCCAACATGTCCTTTAACAAGACAGCCAATCGCGTCGACATCTGGGTCAACTAATTCTGTAGTTGCAAATCAAGAAGCTAAAGGACTTTTATCTGCTATTCGAGTGATATATGTACAAGGTGGTGTGACTGCATTTTTCAAAGGACTAACACCACGAGTTCTTTATCAAATGCCAAGTACAGCTGTTGCTTGGTCTTGTTATGAGTTTTTTGTATGTATTATCATTTGAATTCGAATCGAACAAACAAAAATCTTTTTGATCTTTTTTTTTTAGAAACATACATTTGCTGGCAAAGCAACAATATTATAACCCATCTAATTTTGCTTCTCTTTCACACAAGTTCGTACCTAATGCACATTTTTTCATGCTTGTTTCTCGTTATTGATTTAACCTTCTCTCTCTCTCTTTCTCTCTGACCTATAAGCACTCAGGATTATTAAGGCTCACAGCACATTATATATTTACTGATCTTCTGTTTCTTTTCGATTAAATAGAGAAAATCACAAAGAAAATGCATTGTGTATTTTGTTCTTGTAGGAAGTGTGTCTTTGTTACCGCCAAGCTCCGTCCCTGATATTCTATTGATTTAAAACAGAAAAATGATCATTTGTTGAACTTGTTCTTATTATCGACACATCAAATGATTGATTTTCATCATACTTATATTCTCTTGGTTTTTTTTCCATGTTTGTACGTCTGTTTCTTCAGTGTTACAGCTGTTTTTTGTCTTTGTTCTATTTTTTTTTGTTTTGAACTCGTTTTTTTCTTTGTTATATCTCTATTTTGTTTTGTTTTATTAGGAAAAAAAGAAACATCATCATCATCAGCAACAATCATACGCATTTGTCTATATATTCATATTGATTTTGCACTAAATCACTTTTTATTCGTTAGCATTTCGTGATGATTTTTTTATAACAAACGATTGGATGATGTTAGAATACATTTGAATGCGATTTACAAATGAATAATTGTCGTTAAGAGTTCACCTGGAACAAACGGCATATTAATTCAAAACTAACCATAGAAATAAAAAGAAAAGTAGTGCATGATTTATTAGAATTGAATGAAATGAATGTTGATAGCATGAATGGAATTATTCGATCTTAGATTATATTTGTCGTAGTTGACATTGACCACAAACTAATTTTGTCTCTACAAGAAAAAACAATTAAATATGTTTTCGAGATAATACAACGTGCTGAAATACTCGTATGCGTTGATTGATTAGCTATCTTTCTTTCTTGTTTTTCTGGGCAATGTTCTTATCGACCGAGGATCTGTCACATTATGTTTCCTTAAATATCCGTGGTATTGTTTATGTTTATCGGATAGGGCGTTGTGACCGTTGATTGTCATACCAAGCCAATATGGCTTAATTAGATCTTCGAAAGAAAATCTATTGGTAATAGTTATTTAGAATTCTTTGAATTTCTTGAGAGTGTGCAATTATTTGTTTGGACAAAAGAAAACTATCTTTATATAACAAATCTCTTATTGAAAAATAAATACAAAAAAAAAGAGAACAATCTTCAATTTATTCTTCCATGCAGAGATAATCGTCGTATTCGTGATCAACATCGAGAAATGGTCGTTGCATTGGATTCCGTTTGTAGATTCGAATCTGTTGAATCGAATGATAATTCGAATAAGGATCGCTGATCTCTTCATGGTCGAAATTATAATTCGACATATGAATCAACGGTGTTGTTGGCGGATCCATCGGTATGGGCCGTTCTAATGTTTGATCTAAATGATTCCATGCATTGATTTTTCTTTGACGTATCGGTTTCGGATAAAGTTTTTGATGATTAACGAGACAAGATGGTCGTGTACATTTCGAACCCGTACTTGCCAATGTTCCACGATTAACACCGGTTAAACTCGGTACACGAAGTGAATTCGCCGTTGTACTAATATCATTCTCACTGTTTGTATCCTCGTCTGTCTGCAGAGATCCTCGTTGACGATATGCATGTCGAGTTTCAGGTTTGGTATTCAAACGTGTGATTAACGGTAATGATGATGAAAAAATCGCTAGATTCGGTTGAGATGGTTTCTTTTTTTCCCGTGTATTTTCACGACTTTTTTCCGATTGTGTTGTCTGACGTGGTGATTCGCCGTCGATTGAACTAAGATTTGTCGACAAAGTTTTGGGAATTTGTTGTTTGTTTGGATTTGGATTGATTGTTAATGGATGAAGATAGAGACGACGAGTGAGAATTTGTGAAGTATTCGGACTTACATGATATTGATACGACGCGACTGATGGCGGTGGATGCTGCTGCCGAAAATCACTAATCGATTGACAGATTTCAAGTAACGATAAGGTTTTAGGTTTTATTGGATAACGAGCTGTTGTCGACATCATCGAACTAGCTATTCGGTTTACTTTTCAGACTAATAAAACGTCTCTTTTGCGGGTGTTATTTGTCCTTATTATACACGCCAATAATGAAATGAAAATACTTGAATCGGTGTTTTCTTGCTTATTTAATTTGAATATACGTACAAAATTAAATTACAAAGAAAGAGAGAGAGAGAGAGAGAGAGAAAGAATGAGAATTTACGTCATGATAATATTAGCATCTGATGTATCAAACAAAAGAAAAAAATTTTGAGTTGAATTCACTGAATGATTGTTATTTGACGAAAAGAAAATGTGAGAATAGTTTTCAAGTGTTTGTTTTGTTTCGAGACATTGAAGAAGACAGAAAAGAAATAGGATTTGACTTTGCAGCTCGTTTTTCTTTCTTCATTTGTTTGTTTTTTCGAAGACATAAAATCGAAACATTCTTTTTTTATTTATTTCAATTCTGATCGTGGCTTTAATTTCAATTTGAACCAATAAAACATTATTGAGATTATTCCCCCGAAAAGTACGAGAAAAAGAATCACACCAAATAAAATATAAACTGAATATGCTGCCGATTGATTAATGGATGTAGCTCGATCGATATTCTTATCCGATTTGCCTATTTTCTCTAATGATTTTATCCACGTATGATTCACTGATTGAGTAATGACCATGTTTAATTTCGATAGATTGCAGAGATTCAATAAAAAGTTCAAGATGTTGGGCGATTATGTTCATCAGATGAGAAAATAAACAAATAAATTTTTTGAAATAAGAGAATTTGATAAAGAAAAACGCGCTTGAAATATGATATCGTACGATGTCGCTTGAGAACGTTTTTCTTTTATCGAATATGTATCGAAACCATTGGTCGTTTTCTTCTTTCGAACTAAACGAAACGTTCTACTTTTTAATTCTTATAAACAGACAACAATAGAAATATGCCGAAGTCGAAAGGAAAATTTAAAAAGTCAATAATAACATCTGCAACTGCAATTATTGGTCTTGCCGAAGAATTTGAGTCAACATTATGCTGTTCGAAATGTGAGCATTCGTGTAAATCATGTGTCTAAGAGATAATTTCCTTTGTAATCATAGTGTCATGTTCATCAAATACACATTATCGTTTAACTGAAAAATTCAAAATTTTTCAACAATCGAAATTAAAAATCTCTTCTTCTCCATCGAAAATTCTGTCGACAGTCAATCGTTCGCGTTTGAATTCGAAAGAAATCAAACGTTGTAACAAATTATCTTATTCAAATATTCTCTCGAAATTATTTTCAATGCCAGATACAACTAATCAATCGATTGAACAACAAAATCAAATCTATTCAACACCCGTTGAAAAATCAATTGTCTTAGAAAAACATGAAGCTTTTGCTAAACAAATAACCGAAAGTTTTCAAACAATCGATGTTCTACCATATTCATTTACAAGAACAAATCTTCAGTCACAACTTCAATATCGAATGGTTTCTCTAGTTTCTGATCGATTTACAGATCAAGTCATTTTTCAAAAATTTGTTTTTCTTTTCCTAAATTTTGTATCTATTGAAAAGTTTAGATGGATCGAATGGAAGCATCAGCACAATTAAAAATCAATCTTCTTCGAATAAATCATGTTCATTTAAACAGTCGTCTACCATTGAAAGTTATTTCAACACCAATATGGACTGGTTATGCTGTGCATATTGTTGTTCAAGATGAGAATAGTCATTGCGTTCGGTTATCAATCTACAATTGGTCATCGATTGTCAATACTCGTCAAATCAAATCTTATACATATATTCAAGAATGTTTATTACGTCTTTTACCAATGAATTCTTGTATTGTTCTATTAGATCCTTGGTTAAAAATGTGTCATGACGGTGAAATAAGTTTACGTTGCGAATCACCGAATACACATTTGTTAATGATTGATTTCGAGACACGTTGTTCGACAAATTCTCGAACAAATCTCGATCAATTACGTCAATGGGGCAATGCATCTTATCAAGTCGATGATAATCTTCGCGCAATTGAATTTTATACATACGGTCTCAGACAAATCGATGAACAAACAGAAAATTCAAATAATTTAAACGAACTTCAACAAAATCGTATTCGATTTATTTCGAATCGTAGTGCTTGTTATCTACGTGAACGACATTCGACATTAGCTCTTGCAGATACGAGTATTTTCCTTTCGATCGATGATCTATCCTACATACTTGAATCGCCAAAAATCACGGCTGGCAAACTTTTATTTCGTTGTCTTAGTGCTCATCTTCATCTAGGCTTATTCGATGATGTCGAAGGTCTTCTACAATCACGACATTTCGGTGCCAATTTACTCGACGGAGAAAATTCAGCATCAGTAGCAATACTCGAAAGAGAATCACAACGACTTCAAGAAGAAATCACCAAACAACGATATGATATTTGTGGAATGTTACGTGAACAAACTTTGATTCATACAAATGACAAACTACCATTGATGTTTATTGATTTGCCACATTATCATAGTGAATGTCAACGAAATGATCTCTTTCAAATTCGACCATGTCGAGTAATTCAAACAAATGCATATTGACTTTTCAATTGTTGTTTTATTTTTGCTTCTTCTAGCCGGAAGAAATCAGCAAAAATGGATATCCAAAAGGTTCCTATGGTGTTTATGCTTTGAAAGATCTTGAAGTAGGAACATTATTGCTTGTCGAACAGCCATTTGCAAGTATCGACAATCGTTTAATCAATGATCAACGTTGTCATTCGTTGAATTTCTGGAAAACGAACGAGAAAACAAATGATATTCAGTATTGTGACGATGAAACACTACGTTTATTGAATGAAATCGAAAAACAATTGTTAATTGGAAATACAAGTTCGAGTACATTTGACAAATTAAAACAAATGCAACCAATTCGACAATGGTTACAACAAATCAAACCTAAACAAATTCCACAATCTATCGATGATAAACAAACGAAAAAAACTTCGATTCAGTAAATTTGATCTCTTTTAAAATCTCATTCCTTTCCTTTCCTTTCATTTCCAGACAAGTTCCTCCGCCAGCATCGTTCATTCCTTGGCGAATTCTTTTCGAAACCCAACGACAAAATCCTTTTCATTCAAAATCCACACTCGCCTGGTATCCTATCGGTTCAATGTTCAATCATTCATGTCTACCTAATTGTCTTTGGTATCTCATCGGTGATTGTCTATTTATCTATGTTTGCTCATCGACTATTCGTCAAGACGATGAACTGACCATTTCCTATTGTCCGTTGTGGATTTCTTCGTTGAATCAACGAATGAATTATCTACGACAATTGAATGTAAACTCTTGTCGATGTTTACTTTGTTCGTATGATCATTCGAATATGCCGCAATATGAAATTGAATTGAAGAAATTTGTTAATCTACGTGCTTTAGCAAGACAAACAAGTCTGTCGAAAGAGAAACGTTTGGAATTTATTCAAAAATTGAAATCTATCTATGAGTTTCTAACGAAAAAATTTCGACAACGACCAGTTGGTTTTCTTGGTGAATTTTATGATTTAGAAATTCTTTCTCAATCATTACGAGATGAAAATAATCTAACAAAAGATATTCAACAATTTCTCGACGAAAGACAAGAATCGTTTCTTCAACGTTTAGCACGTGTTTGTCGATTTACAATTAAAAATCTACCGAAATTGAACAATTCAATCGTACTTTTCGGAAATCATATGCAGGTATTCGATTTCAAAAAAAACAAAATTCCCGTATTCTCTTTTGTTTTAGTTACTTCTCGATTATCTTTCACAGAATTGCAATCGTATTAATTCTTGTGATATCAAACAATGGATTTGTCTACTTGAAATTCTTTATGAAATCTATACATTCAAATGCCATTCATCAGTGAATAATATGCAGAAAACATTGAAAGATCATGAACAATTATTAACCAATCTTTATCAGACACAAACATATTTCTTACAACGTTCATCGATTGACTAATTATATTTAGCATTTTCGTTGATAATTGTTTCGTTTTGTAAATAAAATTTAAGCACGCACAAAAAAAATCAGCTCTACGTATAGTAAGAAGTTATCGAGTTCAATAAAGAAAAGTTCGACGGTTATTACGTCGAAAATGAATTTCTTTCAAAAACGGTCGTATAATAGATAATCTCGTTCTCTCTCTCTCTTCTGTATAAATAGTCATGTTTTTCTCTATTTTGTTAGTTAGATACAATCAACCGTTCTCCTTTTAAACTTTTGTTTTCATTTTTCAATTAAAAAAAAGTAATAATAATTATGGCATCAAAGAAAACTAATAAGCAAACTTCAACATCGGCTATTGCTCAAGATATTAACAATAATAATGTTGTAAACACGACAAAAAATAATCAACGTACGTCCACAACTACTGATGCACCTCCTAATGGTCCTATGCGACGTTCAAAACGAGCTGTAAATTATTTATCTTTCGTTGTTTTTGAACTGTTTTGTTTTCGTTTAAGGGTGTTGTCTTTCCAGTTCACCGAATTCATCGTGTTTTAAAAGAACGTAATACATCTCGAGTAATTCGTAATACTGCTGCTGTTTACATGGCTGGTGTACTTGAATATTTAGTAAATTCAGCATGTTTTAATTTCTGTACGTACATGTCTAATTTTCTACGTAGGTTGCTGAAGTAACCGAATTAGCAGGTAACGTTGCTCGTGATAACAAACGACGTCGTATAACACCTCGTCACATTTTCTTGGCCATTCACAATGATGAAGAATTAGTAAGTATAATCATCTGAATCTAAAGAATATTGTTCATCTTAATTCATGTAGAGCAAAACTTGTGATAATGTCACGATTGCAGCTGGAGGTGTAATGCCTCATATTCATCCAGTAAGGATTTTTTTGTTTAATATGAAAGTTAAGATCGAATGTTCGTGTGTTTTAGGTCTTACTTCCATCGAAAGTTAGCAACAGTCAAAGTTTGAAAGGCGATGCTCCGAAAGCGCCAAAGAAAAAGCCGAATTCGAAAAAACAAGCCAATGGTAGAAATACATTTCCTCTCGTTTTTATTTTCATACATCGATTTTCGACTTTAGATGCTACAAAACTTGCCGCCAATACCGATGGTGACGATGATTCTACAATGGACCAATAAATCAATTTTAGTTCGAATCTTTTATTTTTCTTTACACTCTATTGTACATAAATAATCATATTGATATAAGAAAAAATTTTTTAAACTATCCTATTGGATTTTCATTTTTCTTTATTATTTGTATACGCGTATACATATATATATATATATATATAATTGAACTCAACACGTTTTTCTTTGTAATATTGATGAAAATAAATAAATAAATAAATAAACGTATTTATCAATCGAACAGAAAATCGATTAGACACTTTTCGGTTGAATTTTATCTGCATAACTTTGACGAAGTTCAGACCAAAGTTTGTAATAATCTGTATAAGCATTTTTACCAACATGACGACCTGTTGAACAAATGAGTAGAGGTGCAGTTGATGTTTCATTTATTCTATTCTTTGTTATTATTTGTATGCAATCATCAGTTGAACCTTGATAATAAGTAAATGGAAAGATTTCACAAACAAAATTTAACCGCTCAGGTAAAATTCCTGTGATATAAATATCAGCAAAACGAAATGGATATTGATCTTTAAAACCTTCAGAAGTCAAAACATTTCGTGTTTTATAATTCATAAAATATCCGAAACCAGAACAATAACGTGGATAGAGTTCTTTTGGATATTCATCGAAACTAACTCGATAAGGTGATCCCGTATTATTTCGTTCGGGTCGACCAGCTTGATAAGCCCAACCGAAAAGAAATTTATCCACTGTCGTTGTCGTTTGAATGTGAAACATTATATCTAATGAAGCACCGTGTAAATTTCGACGTTCAGTATCATTCGGTTTAGTTTTAAGTTCTCGTACGAGCTCATGCAATAGAGGAGAATTAACAAACAAATCATCTTCGGTTTTAAATACATATTGTACTTTCGAACAATGCGTTTCTAACCAACGATAGGCGTGTAATTCTTTCATTGTAGTCGAATGATCGCCAACAGTTAAGTAAAGCAAATCGTGTTCATGTGAAGCTTCGTTGACTAAATCTCGATAGAAACCACTATGCTGCTGATAGCCAATGACGAAAAGTCGTTGAGAATGTACGTCGAATAGATCAGGCATAGATCCCCAAGTTTCACGAATGGCCTGTCGTTCAAGAAAATGTCCACCCGTAGAAATAATAACAAATAAAAGATCAACTTCATCTAATGAACATATTTGCGTATTTTGTAAGATTGGCGACGAACGATTGAGTGCATGTCTATACGCTAATTCTTCGGCTGGATCGATTTTCGTGCCGAAAAAATGAAACGGTGTAATCGAGATATTCCATCCAATGTAAAAAGCTAAAACAGTAATAACTATACAACAGATTCGATTACTGAAATGTCGTCGATTAATAGCAGATCTTGTCTGATGATTTAGTGTTTGTAGAAATAGATCACGATGAAAAAGTCTTTGGTAGAGAGTTGTTTGAACAGACATGTTTTAACGATGAATAACGTGCCCTTTTTGATTTTGATCGTAAACGTATGTACAAACAGAAGTGGAGAATTCAGAGGAGAGGAATGAAAAATGATTTTAAAATTGTTAATATGACTGGCGTCTTTTTTTCTTTTTCGCTGTTGAAGTGTCTTTCGAAAGAAAGAAAAAAAGTAAAACGACACACAAATCGTTGTTGTTCTTTTTCTTTTCGTTTCACTTAATAATTTCTTCTTGGCCTGTTTACAAAACTTTTTTAAAAAAATCTGATTTTTTTCTTTTCATTTCAATCTTTAACCTCGTTTCTATGATGATATAATAAGTAATATTGATATATGTATCTTGAATGTTTTCTTTGTAAGAATCGAAATTCTTTTTGATTGCATACTCTGTTACGATTTCGTCATCGATATACTATGAATTGAAATTGAACAAATCGAGATCAAGCATAATTAATTTCATAGAATCTGGAAGGCTTGTTGTACATAGCTTATGATATCGATTCCATGAGAGAAAAATAAGTGCAAACAAGATTGTAATGCTGATAAGAATATATTGTTTATTTTTGTCATCGAAAACAACATTTATCTCTCAACACGGATCGTTTATTTTAGAAAAAACTCATTTGATATTTTTGATATAGAAATGTTGGTAACTAAGAATCTTATTTGATTTCCATAACCGTGAGCAATAAATATTCTCAGTATACTGTAGTTATACTATAAATAGGTTTTGAATTTTGACACCAATTCTTTTTTGTCCCGGGAGAAAATCATCTGTATCTACCCAAACAAATCGACGATATTCAATCGGTTATGATCCTTAGTCAGTGGATGAGTATTACTTATACGTAGATACATCAAAAAGAAAAAGACAATCAAACAGATTATCTAGTAATTGTGTTCGTGTAATGATTTGTTCATTATTTTACTATAAAAACACTTATCTCAATCTACTAGTCATAATTCTATGAGGATGGCATCAAACAAACCATCTGGAAGGGTCATATACCCCATCATTCGAGAATACCAATACTAATCATCTCCAATTGGTTTTCTTTCTATGAAAGTTTCTTTTTTGTCCTTTCCTGTATGGATCGTTTCTATACATGGCATGCAAAGAAAATATCTCCGTAGAGGCGTATGTAACTGAGGTTTTATAGTAGAATGTTGTTGTTGTATATATTTTCTTTCTTTAGTAGAGGGACGATTTGTCTTCTATGTATAGAAGTATATGCACGCACACGCATATATATATATATATGCATGTATATGAATGCGCTCGTTGCATACTTTTCTGCATCGATGACGGCGGAAATATCTACAATAGGAAGGAAAGAAATATATTACAGATCTGCTTTTTAGTCAACATTCATCGGAACGACTTTCCGTCTGTATATTCAGCATAAATCTAGACAGACAAAAGTAGAAAATCGCATAAATAAGAAAGAGAAAAATCGCATGTTGATAAGGCAAACTAAACAACTATCCTTCTCTCTATCTCTCAGCCGTCTTTTTTTTTCTTATTTGGTTTATTAGTGCTGAATCCATTTTCTTTGTTTGCTTGACGTATATTCAGCCTGTCTGCGTTTTGTTATTTTCTAGTTATCGAGTACAATTGAGGTACCCATATTGAGAAAAAAAATTGTTTAGCAATGTCCACACATTATATCGAAAACGAAAATAGCAATCAATACTATTTCGATGCAGGCAATGCTTCACCTGCAACAGTGACAACATCAATCGGTTCATCGGAATATTCACCTTATCCTGCTGGTGTTTCCGGTGCACGAACACAATATCAACAAGTTCGATCAGAACGAACTACCTACAATGATAATGATTCATATCAATTACCGCAACAACATCAATCTGTTGCAGGTTTTAATAAGACTACCTCTCAACAGCAATATCAATCATCGGCTCCTCAAGTGAAAGCCACTGTACGAACAGTCAATACCCAAGAACAACAACATGGATCATCACAATATTATCAACAACCGCAACAATCATACACCAGCTATGAGCAACAAAATTCACCGCAACAACAACAATATCAATATGATTCTCGTCAACAATCTGGACAAGTATCACAATCACCTGGCTACTATCAATCACCGAATACTACTCAATATTCTCAATATGAAGTTCATCAACGGACTGAAAGTCCATCCCAAGGTCGTGATCAACATGCACAGGTATTTAGGAAATCTGTATTTTTCTATCCACAGATTGTAGTTGTGACGTTAAGTACATTTATGTGTTGAAGATAAATGTTAGCGATGACAATCGAATAGACAGATAAGCCTTCTTATCGTCCAGTTAGACATTGTTTTTTTCTTCTCGTTCTACAACTAAAATATATTTTGTTGTCAATCTGATAGATAATACAGAGATGAAATCAATTTCTATTGATGTATAATATTATTTTTAAAATCTGATTTTCGATTCTTTTATTTTTGCAGGCACAACAAGTATCTGTTCGATCTGTATCGAGTACTTCGCATCATAAGCATGACACTAGTGGTTATCAACAACAACAACAACAACCACATCAAACAAATTCGCCTTCTCAAATTTCTCCTCAACACAGTCAACAACAACAAGATCAACTTCAGCAATACTACAATCAATTGACACCTGGTAAGCAATCTTATCACTATGTTATTATAAACTTATCTTCGATTCATACTGTGTGATACATCCGATTGACAAAGGAAATTCAATATCAAGTTTTAATATAATGATATTCTTTTTATTTCAGAACAATATCAACAACTGTTGCGTCAACAACAAATACAAAGACAACAACAAGATGAACAAAGACGACAACAAGCTGCTCAACAACAATATTATTTACAACAACAACAGCAACAACAAAGTCGTTCACATCAAGAACCTCAAAGTTATGAGGAATATCAACGACGAGCACATCAAACCTCGTCATATCAAGATCAACAATATCGACAACAAGGTTCTTTGTTCTCTCTCGAATATCAATAAAAATCTAATTTATTCGATGTTTTACATAACTAATTATAGGTCAAGATCAACATGATGCATATCATCCACAGTCACCACGAGTTCAAGGAAATGTTTCAACAAATGTTAATCAAGAATCTCATCCACAACAACAATCACCATCGCAACATCAAGGTTTGTTTATCGAAAATAGTAAAAAAACAAAAATTCAACTAAATAAATGAAAATATGTAGGCCAACAAGGTCAATATGATTCTTATTATGATCAGCAACGTCGAACTGCTAATCAGCAAACTTCTTCTTCTTCTTCTGTATACCAACAAGAGCAACACCGCTCTACAGTTAACCAAGCTGGAGGTCAACAATATCAACCAGTTACTGTCAATCAACAACAAAGTCAACATGAAGAAGGTAATATTTTCTATCATATTATCTGTCAAAACTGGAATATATTTAAATGGTGTAACTTTTTTCTTCATGATAGAATATTATGCAGCTCAATTAGCTCGTCAACAACAACTTGAACGAGAACAAGCAGCACAACGTGCTCAAGCCCAAGCTCAAGCTCAAGCTCTTCAATCTCAACAACAGCAAATTATTCATACTCAACAAACGTCACAACCAGTTGGCATTCGAGTATGAATCCAATACTTATTTCTATTCGATAGCAAATATTGTACTTTCCTAGGGTCTTATGAATAAATTTACTGGTCCAGCAACAATTGAAACATACAAACCAAAAAATACAATTTCAACATCACGACATTTTCAACAATCGAGTCATACATCATCAAATCAATCAGGTCAAACAACAACAACGACTACTCGAACAACATCACATCAAACAATGACCTATTCAGCATTACCAAAACCTCAAGAACCGCCAGTGAACAGTGCTGAATACTTTCAATTGTTGCAGCAAGGCAATTTGAATAGTACATCATCGAATATTCAACAATCAGCTACACCTCCTCATATTCAAGGTCCAGCACCAGGTTTCAATGCTTTACGTGAACGTTTCAAATCAGACTCGACCGCTGAAAATACTAGTCAATTACAAAATTTTCGTCGAGAACATCAATCAAATCCCGGCAATTCGGGTCTATCGTCATTACGAAATCAATATATAACTCAAGCGAAAGAATTATCTGAGACTCACGAAGAATCATTTTCACAAAAGATTCAAACCGTATCTCGAACTATCGGCGGTCAAGAACAATCTCAACAACAGGAATCATCATCACACCATGTTACATTCACTGAACAGCAGCAACCCGAAGAAGAATTACAAACACAAAATCAAAGTGTCGATGAACAAGCAATTTCATCAGAAGATGCTGTAGCTGACGGTGGTTCATCATCAGGCGCTTCGCCTCTTGAAAACGATGCAAATACATTGGCAAATACTGAAACATCGACATAACAAATCTCTTATTGTTAATATTTTAATCTGACAATGATCGTTTATATTTTATCCCAATCTATAACCTACCTTAACGCAACAAAACAAAGAAGAAAATTGTATACAAATACATGCTTTTTTCGGACAAGATACTTGTTAAATGAAATCTCAATATTGTGTTGATTTCTTAGCTCAATAGTATCATGCATCATCATTACATCTGCCCTTGTTT
>Ga0209914_1000546_pt1 | contig 48341 bp, 41 predicted proteins | sample ThiBiot_500_plan_FD_183949 | JGI IMG/M metagenome (GOLD analysis project Ga0209914, IMG submission 183949) | Wastewater bioreactor microbial communities from Cape Town, South Africa - Thiocy_cont_500_plan (SPAdes) | ecosystem: Engineered > Bioreactor > Thiocyanate-remediating > Anaerobic-Aerobic...
GCTTCGACGATTTTTGAACCACACCTAAATAAAACACTTATTAATAAACAAGAAACTGATTTAACGCGAAAGAAATTACTTGAATACGAGCTTCAGGAACATCGAGTCGGTCTGAGAGTTGTTCTCGAAGTTGAATATCAGGATATTGATTTTGTTCGAAGACTTGATCGAGAAGATCAACTTGATCTTTCGAGAAAATTGTTCGTTGACGACGTCGACGACCAGATGGTGGAACTGACAAAAGGAGATAAATTAAAAAGGAAACGATTATCAAACATTCATACCTAATTCAAATGTTGAATTTAAAGTGGATGCGGATGCTCGTTGAGTTGATTGTTGTTGTGTTGACGGAGTTGGTTGTACATAAAGATTTGAAGGTGTTGAATGATTATAAATTGGAACGGGTGATGTTGTTAAATCTGGATATGTTGGATAATAATATGAAGATGTTGGTTGTGATGGATAAGATGAATAAGGATCGAAATATGATTCATGTACTGGACATGATGATGAGGGTGATGGTTGATAAGAATAATAATAATTAGATGAATTTGAGGGTGATGAATAATAGGGATCCATGTTCAGAATACCTACAAATATAAAAAACGAAAGCAAGGGAGCGAAAGTATCTGATCAAGTCGAAATCGAATACTTAACTGATTTCCTCCTGAATGTGTGTGTGTGTGTATGTAGTGATGATGGAAATGATATAATTCAAAAATGAAATAAGAAGGTAATATATAGTGGAACATTAGTGTGAATAAACAAGAGACAAGTTATTTTTTCTTCTTCTTTTCATTTCGTTTCACCAATCATAATTCGGTAAGCAATATTAATCAATAGAATAACATCAAAAAGGTGAAAAAGACGACAGACTAATTAGTATACCTGAACTCATCTGTTGATTGAAATAGATCAAAAGAAGAAAAAGAACAAGATGCTGCCATATGGTAGTTTTCGTATTTTTACTGGTGAGTGTATATGCTTGATTGATTTTTATCAACACTAAGAGCTGAGAGAGAGAGAGACCGAAGTCGGTAACTGTTGCTTATTTATTTTGATACGGTTTTTTAGTGTATTTTAGAAAGTGTTGCCGACATTAGTGACGATAAGCCAATGTTCATTTAGATGAGATTCGTTTGATTAGAAAGAAGTCACAATGATGTGCAAAATGTAAACAAGTTGATTTGGAGTTTTTAGTTTATTTTTGAATTAAATCAAATGAAAAACGTGTGAGGATGAGAGAGAGAGAAATAATTTATTATGTCTGTTGAGTTTATCGGTTCTTTTTATTTAAAACATAATCATTTTTTCTATGGATTAAGTCAAATATGCGTTTCGATAAGTTATTTTGTTCTTTTAAAGCGAAAAAAAAGCAGATCACGATTAAAAAAGGTCAGAAAAGAAAATGAAACTGAATAAACAATAAAGGAGAGATTATATTCCGTTTTGGAGACGGCTCAATAGTTTTATATATATATATTGCGAATAACAATTTAACAACATTTTTATTTGTTTGATTTTTTGTATTTGAGAACTAATGAACGAATCTCCTCGTTTGTACAACATTGATCATAGGTTTGACCATCTGGACTCGTTCCATTGGCATCAGCATGCTAAAAATAAAAAGCAATATATTGCAAGGATTTCTCTGTTGATTAATGTCGTTTTTATATATAGATATAATGCAGAACAAACAAAAAAAACTACGTAATAAGCGAGACAAAAAAAGAAATCAATAGTCTAGGTATAATGTACTTAATTGTTGACAAAATTTCGTTTTTTTGTTTTTCATATCTTTTAAAATTACATGATGAAACTATTCCAAAAAAAGTATATATACACATAAGAATAATACCGAGATGGAAAAGAAGAAAAATGAAAGTGACTAGACGCGCCGTAACATGTATACTTTCTATTAGTACAAAAAGAAATGTCTATTTAACGAGTTTACAGCCAAGTTCTTGTGCAGCTAAAGCGACACAAACACCATCACGACACGATTCGCAACCGTGATGTTGTCCTTTTGGATTTCCATAACGTCGAAAATGATTCTTTTCGATGGGTGTCGATAAATCCGGATACAAATGTTGATTCACAATGACAAAAACATTCTTCATCACTCGGCAAACTTCTTCCGGATACCATAATGGTGAACAAATCTCTTGACATTGATCACAATTTTGTGTAAATAATTTAAAATAAAGTCGATGCGATTGACAATCGTAGAAAAACGATATTTGTCCGCGCATCGATGTCCAACAATGTCCGCAATGTTCACATTCGAAACGAACTTTAGCTATTTCGACATCACATAATGTATCAACAGGTAATTGACACGAACCATCAGTGCCTAACGGCATTAATGTCCATGGATGAGAAGTAAAATATCGGCCGAATGTGAGTTGAAATTCAGCGTGAAAGACGAGACACATGTCTGCACAGAATTCTTTTTTACATTCGTCACTTAATTTCGATGCAAGATCGTATTCCTCATCGGATAATGACGGAATTGGCGAGGATCTTTCGGATGCGAATATCGATTCAGCGAAACCTTCGTCATCGGTTAGACTTGAACGATGTTTTGCGGTTAGATTTGATTTCACCGGAAGTTCTTCGACTTGAATACCATCATGAGCAGCAAGTTTTATTGCAATATGATCGATTGAACTGTTGGGACTATTCGATGCTTCGAGTTCACGTACCATTTTTTGAATAAATTCGAGTTTATACTCTTTGTCCTTGTTGTATGCGTTTGCTTAAGCGAATGCTTCTTCGCCTATTGCTTATATATAGTTAACGGGGGTAAACCCTTGTTCTCTCTTTTTTTTTCTTCTCTTTTTCTTTTCTATTCCGCCAAAAAACACATGTACCGCTTATAGGCATTGCTCGTGTCAGTGGTAACGTGATCGTGCGCTGTTCTCAAATCATTGCGGACGAATAGAACGAGCGAAAGAGAAAAAAAGAGAACGAGACATAGTCCGATACGAGTGCATAATTCATTCTACTCTCTGACCCCTCATATCTTCATTGCTTTCGCTTGATAATTAGTCAATTACGTTTATCCGGCGAGGAAACAACACGATGAAAGTATTATGTCGGTGTTTATCGAGGTATTTGAAAAGTTCATCGGCAAAAATGACGTTTTTCTTTTACTTCTTCAACTAACTCGACGCAGTAGTTCGATTATCATCATCATCATCATTTACCTGTTCGAGAAGATATTTTACACAATCAGTATGATCTTCATAGATTGCAGCGAGCAGTGGTGTTAGATCAAACTTATCTTTACTCTACAAACGAGAAAATATGTTGGAAAACAAAATATTAGATAAGAAACATTTAAGATTACATTGACATTGGCACCGTTAGCAATAAGTTCTTTGAGCACGTCAAAATTTCCTGCATCAGCTGCGTAGTGTAATAATGAGCGACCGTGCATTAATTCATTGACTTTACCAGGATTCTAGAAGCAAACGAACGAACAAATGATTTGGTTTTTGTCTTTGTCAAACGTACATCTTTGAGCAATGATTTGAGTGATTGAAGTTCGCCTGTTTTTGCACACCAAATCATGCTATCGTTGGTACTTGTTGAGTCACTCATTCGAACAAATATTTGAATTCAATCACAAGAAGCCTAAGTAGAGAAACTAAATTATCTGAAATAATAATTGAGAAGAACTTTAATTGGGTTTGTTCGAATAAGCTGAGAAAAAGTATTTTAGTTTTTTTTTGAAATTTTAACTATTAATCATTTTGAAATTGATCTTAAATCAATAACAAAAAAAAACAAGATATTGATGATATTGATTGATTGAAAACTATTTGATTGTATACATTTGAGTGACCAATCGAGATCTATTGGTGACTCCAGTCGACATCTATACATACAATATAGATATCGCACAACCTAGCCACCACTCTCACCCTCAACACTTTCTTTAAAAAAAACGAAGTGTAGGAAAACATTTTATTTTTATTAATATTTCTGTATTTTTGTTTTCGATGCCATTAATCAATAGAGGCTGACGCTGATATTGTCCACATTACCATTATTGACAGTACCCGCTGCTCTAATTATTGCTACGATTACAGTAAAACTACGAGTACTAACAGGTACGAGACCGTTAGCTTGACGAAAAAGTAATGACGTTAGACCGCCACGATCAATGATAAGTATAGGCCCAATACTAGTTCGGTTGCCTATTATCTGATTGAATTGATCAAGAAAAATGAGTGAAACTACAGCAGCATCATCTTGAAAGTCCAAGCCACCAATCCATGCCGATAGATTAAATCTCACTATTGAACTATCAATTAGAAATGGATCAACATAATTGTTCAAATCAATCGTTTGCCACATTGTTGTCACTTCTGATATTTGACCACTGAAATAACAATTTCCTCGATCACTAAAATATAGTCGTTATTCAACAAAATAACATTATGAACACTGTTTTACCTTGGTCCTGGAGTTGTAAACGTTTGAGAACTATATATTGTATTATTATAATGATTTTGAGTAATCGATCCATTATGATCCCATCCTGTTGGAGAAGTAACACTGCTTCCCATTTGACAAGAGCCTGTTTCTGCATCACCATTTATCAACATATTAATGTTGAATTCTAAATATAGTCTCTTAAAAACAACACAGTAATTTCGAGATTTGGCTAAGCTACTTGCAAGTCTTGAGGGAGCAGTTGTTGCTGTCATTTTAGATTTGAATAATAATGCAAAAAGTAGCATAACAAGAGCACTGATACAAAGAATACAACATATTATGCATAAGAATACATATCGGGAATATTGTCTTCTTCGCTGTCTAACTTTTCTATTGACAACAAGATCATGAATGTTGCCCAGAGAATTCGTCCGTTTTAATGAATGACTAATCTGCTTGATATCACCGACAGACAAGTTCACATGAGACTCGTCTCGTTGAGTAACAGAGCTATCATACTTTTGTTCTTCGTCATGGCTGGTCTGAGTTTGAGAGCGGACTGTTCTGTGAATAATAATGATCGATCGTTTTCGTCTCTATAACAAACAATTTATTCGCGAATGTATGTAACAATACCAGTCTATCTTACCAAAGATCCATGAGATCGACGTCTACGTCTACTTAATTTAGCAACTATAGGCAAAGCAGATTTAGTGTATTTGATTGATGGCATTTTGTCGAGAAGAAAAATAGAATTAACGATACATATGCATGAAAAATTTGTAGACAAATGAAATAAACAAATGTCATAATACGATTTCATTTTTAATTACGTTGCGTCTGTAGTTATGAATGCAAGCAAAGTCTAACTACGTTTTGAATATTATTTTCGAAAATAAAATCTATCATTTATTTACAGCAGAGTGCAAAAGAATTGCTGTTTTATACAGGAGATTTTTCTGGGATTTTTCTCAGTAGTCAAGTATACGGTTGGCAATGTAATATGACAGAAATTTCTCCTAAATCATAATTATATCGGTTGATAGACACCGTGATTCTATTATCATTCATGGATTTCGAGTACCGTTTAGTCACATTACAATATTGCTGCTAGAGAACTAGTTGAGTTGCAGAAATCGTATTTTTAGGGCAGATCTGTATTCAAACTATGTAACAAAATTTCAATTAGTTTCTAATAGCATTGGTTCCAGCGGCATATTGATAGTTATCGTGTATATGAAGATTTGTATCAATGAGAATTCTATCTGGAATTTTTGAATTCTGACAACGGATTTGGATTCTCCATGGCCGATTACTTTCGGTCAAACTTTATACTGACAAAATAGAAAAAATTTTGAGAATTCAATATGACTTTTATTTTGTGTTTTTTTACCTCGTGTTGTCGACGTAAGACATGAAAATAATAAAATGTTGTGTTCGAATAGATAGAAAGTTTTGTTATTCATCTTGCAATAACATGCATATTCGTATACCCCTAGTCGAACTTTTTTTTGTCTTTCTTGACCTGCACAGGCCTCAAGATGTGTCCATAGCGCTTGACTTTCTTGCTCAAGAAGCTCAAGAAACTCAAGCGCATGAGAAAAACAATATTAATAAAATCTTGATTAAAATATATAATTTTTTTTCAGCCAAGTCAAACTTTTTTTTGAGAGAAAAACGATTATTTTTGAGAAAAATTACATTGAAAATTATATTTTTTTCCACAAAATTTTGTTTTCATGCGCATGAAAAGCGCAGACCTCAAATGTGTCCATAGCGCTGGACTTTCTTGCTCAAGAAACTCAAGTTGCTCTTTTTTCTATTCTTTCTCTTTGTATTTTATTTAATCAAACTGAAGTGAAAATTGGTTCTTGTGTTCAATTTCATCATCAAATGGAACAAATGATGTCATGCTAAATATTAGTTATTATTCATCGGAAACAGAGTTTCAAAAATAGGAAGTCATTATATTCAATTCAAGTCGGTAATAGTTAAATAGAATTAAAACATATCAAAGAAACACAAATTTATTTCGACATCTATCAGCGATCGGTGGTGACATCTATATAAAACTTCTTTTTTTCTTTCTTGTAAATTACTGTGAAATCATTAAAAAGCAATTAGATGACGAAAAATTCAATGGCTTCTAAATAGTACTTTTAAATAGATGATTCATGATTGGTAAATCACTCAAATAAACAAATGACAGAAAGAAAAAATCGACTCATGACAATCGTTATTAATCTGTACACATCTAACATTCTATATCTTTGTGTGCATGTGACAGAAAAGGACTAATTCGCGCGTTATTTTAGATCTTTATTTTTCTACAAGCAATTGAATTTTACTAGAAAAGGTAAAGATTATTTTTCTCGTGTCATTATTTTATTCGTATTTTTCGATTGGAGCTTGTTATTTTTTTTTTCTCTTTGCTCATTAAAAAAATAATAAAACGAAGAACCTTCATCTCTATCCTTAGGAAGATCAAAAATAAAAATGGAAGATTTGTAAGTAAAAATACTAATGAATGTTGTCTTGTATTGAAATCCTTGACATCTTGTTGTGTTTTTAAAACCGTAGTCTATCCTAGCTTTGAAATAGATTTTCTTGCGAAAGAAAAAAACGAGCCCAATCATGACCATGAATTGTTTATTTAGTCTTGTGAAATCATCAACTCGTCGTCTTCATCTAATTGTTGCTTTTTGCCTTTTGCTTGGTTTAACTAATGCTACTAATAACAACACAACTACATCGCCGAATACGGCGCATGGCTTTTTCGGTAATCTCGGGCCAGCTTTGAATCAAATGTGGAGGAGTTTGAATTCAGATTCGAATGGAAATCTCACAACGAATGAAACCGCTAACACAACTGAACCATCGATTTTCTCTAAGCCGAAAACAATCGGCGATTTTCAACGAATTCTCACTTTTATCCTTCGATTTCTCGCTCAATTGATAATGATCGTAAGTCAACAATCGACAAAAACGAACAACTTCTCCTTTCGTTGTTTTAGTTTGGTGGAGTACTTCCATATATACCTCAATATCTAATCATCAAACGCACACAAAATGCTGAAGGCTTTTCGAACTATGTCTGTTTGACTTTGCTAATTGCGAATATAATTCGTATTGAATTTTGGTTTGGCAAACATTTTGAAATACCTCTACTTTTGCAATCGATCGTTATGATTGTTTGCATGTTGATTATGCTACAAATTTGGACGCGTGTTCATTGTCAAACAATGCGTCGAAAGTTTCTCAACGACGAACAGAATCTCTCAGGTTCAAAAGAACAACTCACTGAGGATGTTTACGTGAAGAAATTCACTGATTTCGAAGTCGATTTCTTTTGGCGATGGACAAAGTACGAAAACAACAACGAAATCCATTGATTTTCTCAATGTTTTCATTTAGATTTACGAGTTATTTACAATTTTTGTTTATCTTAACTGTACTCTTGAGTAAGTCATCTGAGTAAATAAATAAATAAATAAATTGACTTTCGATTAGGTATACTAACATGGATCTTTATAAATAATGTTGTTTATATTGAAACAATCGGATTTCTTGCTGTTTTTTGTGAAGCTCTTCTTGGCATGCCTCAGTTTATACGAAATTTTCAATTGAAATCAACCGAAGGAATGAGCGTGAAAATGGTTCTTCTCTGGGCATCCGGTGATATATTCAAAACAGTTTATTTCATAATTCGAAACGCTCCGAAACAATTTTGGTTCTGCGGAATGTTGCAAATCACCATCGATTTCGCTATTCTTTGTCAAGTTATTATCTATTCGAATAAATATCGATTCTTTGGCGAACAACAATGAAATATTAGTGTGCTTTTTTTTTCTTTTTCGAATCTCTTTCGTTTTGTATTTGTGTACAATTTGTTTTTCTTACTCTCTCTCTCTCGTATAGCTTCTAATCTCCTAACGATTTACTAAACAATGAATTTTTCAAACAAAATATATGTTGAATGAACTATGTCTTCTTCTTTGCTAATTCATCTTTTTTTTTGTTTGTTTGTCCAATATCAAATTATGTACGTGTGTTTTTATTTTATTTTCAATCGAATCAAAATGGAAAATCGAATCAAAAAAATATATTTCTTGTATTGATGTTGTACGAATCATGTGTTGCTCATGGCCTTGTTTTATTTTCCTCTTCTTATATCATATCAATTAGTCCATGAATATATTGTGAATATTAGCTTGCCAACTGCTTCTGATTTCTCCCACGGGACAAACGACCTTCAATTATTCTCTCTTCGGTGTTTATGAGACTTCTCGTCAATTCGAGTACTTCCGTTTTAAATACGATACAAAACTCAATCGAAAGCATATTACAATTGAGATATGATGATGACCTTTAGGAATAAGATATCGAGTCGAACTAACATTTGTCTTTACGTATTATCTGACGGGTTTATGTGCGTGTATGTATTCATTCAAAGATAAGAACATGTGAGTTGATGCATGAAGATACTCTTCGAATCATATACTTGCTCATTAGTATTTCGAAGTGATTTTCTAGTCAGAAGAAGAAGAAAAAAAAAACGACAAGCAAGACGATAGAATGATTGACGTACATGCTCAGTCATTCATTCAAGCCTCATTTTTCTTGATCAGTCGTCTGTCTGAAATCGCGTTCCCTTTCAGTCGCGTGTTCAATGACATATGAACGGCGTGTGATCGCACAAATTTGATTACCAGCAACACCATAACCACGCCCTATACGCATATTTGCATGTCAACACTTGCGTAATAACTTTTCTTTCATTTTTTTTTGTATATGTGTAAAGAAGACGAAAATGAAAGGAAAGGAGACTTTATTATATATATAAAAACGGAAACTGGATTCTCTTTACTTGTGTTCTTTTTTTTTGTGCAATGTAATTTCGTTTTACATATATATAGATCTGAATAAAAAATGAATGAGCAAAAGTGTGCAAACTAATGATACGCTCTTGTACATTTCTAACGTTAGTATATATGTATACGTTTTAAATATCGAGCGAAGAAAGAAAAGAAAGAAAAACGAGAGAAGCCAGAAAGAGAGAGAGAGAGAGACCGTGCGCGCGAGAGAGAGAGAAAAAGAAAGAGCGTCCAATCGCTATCATACGGTTGATTGCCATGCGAAAACGAGAAGAACAATAACAAAAAAAAAGACCGGTTAAAACTAAAAAATGAACTACGATTATTAACATTATATCTTCGCCAAATGTTCAAACGAGGTATGTTCAAAGGTTATCAATTGATGACTAGGTTTTTTTCTTCTTCTTCTTATTGTTTCGATGTATGTGCGAATGTATAATCATAAGTACTTGAGAAAAACAACAAAATTCAAGAGTGAAATAATGACATTACATGTTCAATCGATCGAACATTTAGATTTTGTCACCGCATAAATTGATTGTCGATAGTAACGGGTATAACCGTCGGGTCTTTGGTCACTTTATTTTATATGTATATGCATGTCACTAAGGACAAAAAGAATAAGAAAGAGACGAATTCATGTACTATGTAACATTTAAATGACCGTTTGAATTAATTCGATTTTACACGTCTACTCGTATAGATTCATGTGATATTTGACGTAGAGAGAATGATACAATCTAAACAGATGGACAGAGATTTCGATCTGATTATTGTTATTATCTTTCTTTTCTGTTGTTGTTAAGATCTTGTTCTATTTCGTTCGGCTCGTTTATTCTCTTCGACAAGTAAGAAGAAATCTTCAACGAACAGCAACGACGACGATGATCTTTGTATGAGTCAACACACGTCGAATAATCATCTATGTCCTATCTGTCAATGTTCATATGATAATCAAAAACACAAGCGCTTAATCGATACGACATGTCATCATGAAAAGTGTTATACATGCATGTTCAAATATGAACAATGTTCGATATGCTTGTCACATTTAGGTAAGAAAATCACTAAGAACAACTCGTCGAGAAAATTAATCGACCAGAACTAAATCGTAAATCATTCGTATCGTGTGTTTAGTTCAAAATCGTTGTTCACAAGATAATAATACAACAGTCGTGATGAGATCTGTTTCTCCTTCATCGATATTATCATCTCCTCTTTCATCGACTATCATCGAGAATAATCTTCTCGTCCAAGGATCACCACCATCGATGCATCGTTCGGTTATCGAACGTCCGCCACCAACACCTGTCAAACCTGTTTCACATTTTCAAAAACTTCTTCATCATTTCAACGGAAATAAACCGATGAACCATTCACTCGCACGTGGAACATCGTTTACATCGAAATTTAACGGTAAAACAAATTTAAAATCACTCGAACAAACCAACGAATCATTACCACCTCCGCCACCACCTGAAATGGCACACGAACAAATTCTCGATCTTCTTTTTCAAAGTAATCGCACACGAATATCATCGATTTCACCTTCGCCATCGACATCATCAGCAGCCACACATACATCAATGCAACAAATGAGAATCAATACCAATCTGAAAAAGAAAATTTCACCGATTAAACCATCGAATATCTCGCCAAGTATGTCCAATTCTGATCTCTCATTTTCACCATCAGGCATCAATATTCAATCGCCAAGTATCGACACATTCTCTGGTTATGAAGTCGGTCCTATGAGTAAATCCATGCCGAATACCATGATCGAATCTCAAGTCTGGTCACCACCTCGTTATATTACAACGCCATCATCATCATCATCATCATCGAATAATCATCACGCATGTCATTGCACTACAAATAACAAAGATGAAGTTCACTATTTAAATGATGATGATAAATTTTTCATTCAACGTCATTGGATCTATGATGAAATGTTTAAATTATTGAAAACAACGACGAAACCTGGTCTTGTTCTTCTTACACGTACACCTGGAATGGGTAAAACCTATCTGATGAAAAATCTCCTACGTCCAACAGTTAATTCATCAATTACACGAACCGATAAAAGTATTTATTTTCTCATTTAATCTCTCTTCAAATAGACATTCTTCTTTTTCTAGCTTCAATTATACGCGTTAATTCACTCAAACGTTCATCCTATGAATCATTTAAATCTCATATATTATCTTCGCACTTTTGTGATTGTTCACAAACAACAACTTGTTCACTACCTGATATTATTCATTCAATTATCTATCGAGCACTTGAACATCCTTGTTTACATGCCTATCGTGATGTTATTCTACGTGAACAACATACACGAAAAGCAATTACATTGAATGCATGCATTCAAAATGTTGAACATGCTTTTTTCAATGGTAAATCAGTCGTTATCAAATGAGAAAACTTTTGAAAATGAAATCTATTTCTTTAGCTTTTCTCGATCAATTGAATCAGTTGAAACTTCTCGGTCAACTTTCGGAATTATTCTCCTATTCGAATCATGTTTATCTGTTAATCGATGGTATTAATAATGAACTATGCGATACCGAAGGACAAACAATAACGGAATTTCTCTTTGCTAATCTTCATCGTTTACCATCATGGTTGAAATTAATCATAACAATGAATCGTCTCGATGACGAACAATATCAAATGGAACAAAATACATTTCTCGATCATTTCGTTCTCTTAGATATTGAAGATGATTTAAAATATACGAATTATTTACATAATGATATTCGAGAATATTTATCGAAAAGATTAGAAGTACAAAAGCGCAAATATCTAATCTCTTGAGTTTTTCTTCTTCTTTTGTCTAGAATGAATGTAGTAATGAACTCTATGATCTTTCATCATCAATATCAAATATCGAACAATTATGTTTATTATCCCGTGGAAATTTGTTTTTTATCCAACAGCTTTGCGATCTATTTGAACAACATGAATATCCATCGCATTGCGAACTACCGAAAACGTTACACGAAATATTTGTCTATCGATTTTTCTATGACAAAATTCAAGAACAATTAAGTCTCGCACGAACTATTCTAGAAATTTGTTTAGCATCACGACGACCGATTAATATTAATGTTTTGTATAACTGTTTGATTATCCAAGGCGATATACAAATTGAATGGACGAATTTTTTACAAGTAATCATTGAAAATAGTTTTTCAATGAGAAATTTGAAAAGATTTATCTCTTTTCAGATTCTCTCGTATTTATCGATATTCATCAATCAATTATCGAATTCGACATATGCAATCGTTCATGGATCAATACGAAATTGGTTATTAACAAATTCGAATCAATATTTCGCTTGCAACATCAAGTAACTACCGGTCAAACATAAGATTATCTATTTAAATTCAACGATTTATTTATTTGTAGGAAAGGACATTCTCGGCTCGCACTCTATCTAAGTCGAACACTTCAAACGCCTTTACAAGGACCAGAGGCCATCGAATGTATCCGACATTTATCATTGAGTGATTTATTTTCGAATAATTTCATGGAAATCTGTCAAACAATTCGAACACTTATCGACGATTCATCACGTTTATTAGCTTCACTTCGTAATGCATTCTATCCCGAATTAGATATCAGTGAATTATTTCTTATGACATCGGCAAACCCGAATTCATTAGTCGATTCCATTCATATGCCTCTGTTATGTATTGCATCGAAAAATGGATATATTTCATTTGTTGAATTACTTTTAAAATATCAAGCTGATATTAATCTAACAACGAAAAATAACGAAAATAAAACAGCTTTAATACTTGCAAGTGAATATGGGCATGAAAATGTTGTTAAAGTACTTCTAAATGCCGATGCTGATGTGAGCATTTATTTTTTTGTTCGAGTAAAAAAGAAAATTTGAACATGAAAATATTTAGATTACTCTCAAAGATAAATATCAATTGACTGCATTTTGCTATGCAACGAAATATCTGTCGATTTTTCAGTTATTTCATTGTGCAGATCCAGTTCTTCAACAACAAGCCTTTGTTTATGCGTGTGAAAATGGATATTTAGACACAGTTAAATATATCCTAGCGAATGAATCCTATTTTATCATTGATATCAACGGAATCGATTCGATTCACGGTGAAACAGCTTTAACAAGTGCAGCAGGTCATGGTCATATTCATATTGTTGATTATTTAATAACGAATTGCGATGCTGATATTGATCGAATTAATTCCAAACAAATGACACCGTTATTATTAGCAGTTAAAAACGGTATGTGGTCGTGCGTTGATTATTTATTAGATCATCAAGCATCGATTGAACATTGTGATAAACAAAATCGAACTTGTTTAATTATTGCTGCAAGTGAAGGACATTTAGCTGTACTCGATAGTTTATTAGAAAAAGGTAATAATTTCATTTTCGAATGAATGAATGAATTATTTAGTTTTGTTTGTTTGTTCTCTCAAGGTGCAAATGTTCAGCATGTTGATGAAGAAGGTCTAACAGCTCTTTCTTGGGCTTGTTTAAAAGGTCATTATCATGCCTGTGAAACATTAATATCACATGGTAGTGATATTAATCATGAAGATATCAATGGTCGCATACCGATTGATATGGCATCGTTCTATGGCGATGTTCAACTTGTTCAATTATTAATTGATCATGGCTCAATTATCGATCATGTCGATAAGAATGGTATGCGGGCACTTGATCGAGCCATTGGCTGTCGAAATGTAGCTGTTGTTAATTGTTTATTAAAGAAAAGTGTTAAACTTGGTAAGTTAACAAAAAAAAAGAAACTCGTTTGTATACGTGCGTCATCTATACGCAAACAGGTTCTAGAGGTATTCGGATTGAATGATCGAGTTTTATGATGATGATGATGGATATAGTATATTTCTTTCTGATTGTTGTTGGTATTTTCTAGGACCATCAACATGGGCTTTAGCTGTTGGAAAAAACGATATGATGACAATATTAATTTCGAAATTAATCGATGATGGAATTTCACTTTATAAAGTAGATTTATTCGATCGACAATCGATTAAGATTTTCATTTCGTTTTATTTAGAAAAATCAAATCAAAGAAGCAGCTTATCGATTTTCTTATGCTATTAAAAAGATTCCATTTGATCACGATTCACAAAGCAATGATCAATTTTCGGTTAATTTTCGTCTGATGAAATACAATTGTTTGATTAATTTAAGCAAATGTAAACGAAAATTAAACGTAAGCAAATCGATTTGTTTTGTTCGGTTTTTCATTTCGAAAATCTTTTTTTTTTAGTCACTCGAATCAGCGATTGATTATTGTACACAAGCGTTTGAAATTCACAAGACATCCGATGGTCTTCTACTACGTTCACGAATTAAACGAGATCAAAAGTAAAATCCAATATCCTCTTCACAAAAAAAAATCGAATCGTTTTTTATTTAGATTGTATGACGATGCGTTAGCAGATTTACTTGCTGCTAAGACACTCGATCCAACAAATACCGATTTAGATCGATATATCAATCGTTTGCATACTGATCTTCAACAATGCCATGAAACACTTTTATGAAAGCAACAATTCCATAGGCAAACGAGCCCGGTCGACGAATTTACTAATCGTTTATTTTTTGTGTCTACTCATGAACAGTTCTTTGATTTTCTTTTCTTTTGCTCTGTAATAAGAAACACGTTCACCTCTCGTTCTTTTTCTCCTGTTAATTCAATTCAAATTATTTAATAGATGCATACAAATGAAAACAAAACAAAATAGTTCTCATTTTGTTGTTTTAGACAAACTAAGAGAAAAGAATAGAAAACACATCTAAAACTATATATTCAATTCGACTATGTTTAAGATCAATGTATGATAAAATTTTCGGTCCACAACATCGTTCAACTGTATTGAAATTATATAAAACTATTCTTCGTTTACATCAAAGTTTACCCAATGAATTAAGAGACCTAGGAAATCACTATGTTCGCGATGAATTTCGTCGTCATAAGAAAGCCAAGCCTGAATTTGTTACAAATTTCATGGTTGAATGGAGTGTAAGTCATCAAGAAGCTCATTATGTGTGAATAATATATTCAATTAAGCACGGATGATAAGACGTGTTCATTTTGCTATTAGACTTGCTCTATAATTATAATTAGTGAATCGATCAGAACGAAAATATTTTCTCTTTCTTCTATGACAGAGTGTGTGTATCGTCATGAATACGTAGATGACACATTGTTATTATTATTTTTTCTCCTTCTGTTCTCTACGCGATAAGCATATCAACTCACCAAGTTCGTATGACGACTTTTCTTTTCTTTTTTGTTTGTCATAGGAATATGCCCGTCTTTTAAATCGTCAAACATCGCCAAAAAATAAGATTTCATTCGGCAATTCACTTGGCGTACAAACGTTAGATCTGCTCAGTGAAGACCAACTTGTTCAACTCTACGAGTTATATACTGAAATCAAAAAATCAACTCAATCAAAATAAATCTTCGTCCCCCCAAAATGCCATCCGTATCAAAAAACGGCAATCTTATTCGATTAACAAGTGAATATACTGATATCGATTCTCCTGATCTTCCTACTAAAGAACCTTATATCCTTTCGATCGATATCGGTACATCATCGATACGTGCCTATATTTTCTCAAAAACATTCGAAATTATATCGTCAAGTCAAAAAAATCCGACAGTACTTCATCCCGAAGCTCATGCCTTTGAATTCGATCCCGAACAATTCTGGTCGATTGTTGTCAGTGTTATTCAAGAAGCAATCGAACATGCTCACCCATTAACTGTCACCGATATAACTTGTTTAGGCATTTCAACATTGAGAAATTCAGTCATTCTATGGGACAAAACAACTGGTGAAACCTGTTCGAATATTATTCTCTGGAATGATTCACGTTCGAGTGTACATGCACAAGCAACGAATTCTTCGTTAACATGGAAAACTATTCGTGGTTTTGCTCGAGTTATGTATCCGATCATTCAAACGCCACGTATGTCAACACTATCTAATCTCGAATTTCGTACACAAATGATTGCCTTTAAATTATTATGGTTATTCGAACATAAACCTGAGTTAAAACAACGTGCACGAAATAATCAATTACTATTCGGTTGTATTGAAACATGGTTAATATGGAAATTAACCGGTGGACAAGAACATCTTACTGATGTGTCATGTGCTAGCTCGACTGGACTCTACGATCCATTTTTATCTCAATGGTCGACATTACTTTGCCGAAATATAGGCATTGACATGAAATTACTGCCAACGATTAAGCCAACATACGGCGAATTCGGAAGATGTGATCCAAATCTATTTGGTGAGTTGCTTTTTTTTCTACTCGTTTCGCATAGAGTACGTCATCTACGAAGACAAGAGATTGTTGTTAGTTTTATCACTTATATGATAGTGAAAAGTCCAAGAACCTCAATGAAAAGACAGAAGATTTCTCGTGCTAATCTTATCTAAACATAAAATCGAATGATTAAAAATAAATAACTATCTTATGACTCATCTAACGAAAAAATGTTTGTTTCTTTTTTTTAAATTTAAGGATGCGCAATTCCTATTACCGCTGTAATCGGCGATGTTCAAGCCAGCATGTTCGGCCAGTGTATTTCTCAGGCTGGCGAATGTTTACTCACATTAGGCACCGGTGCTTTCATTAATATTCTAACTGGTCCAGTTAGTGCATGCACTGATGGCATCTATCCTCTAGTTGCCTATTCCGATCCTCGGAATCCATCGACAAATACGCATTTTATGCATGCATTTCATAGTGGTTGCGCAACAGTTTTAAATTGGGCTAAACAAGCCGGATTTTTCAATGATTTTGCCGAATTGAACACAATTTCACTTGATGTTCGTTCGTCGAAAGTCTTCTTTCTTCCGGCATTTGGCGGTTTTGATAGTGATCCATATTGTGGCTCAGGGTTTATCGGTATTGATAATGAAACAGCACGTGACGATCTTCTTCGAGCAATCGTTGAATCGATTGCGTTCGTCATTTACGATGTTTTTTCATTCGTTCGAGATGATTATAAAAAACATCAAGGTGTCAATCAATTGAAATGTTTGCGAGTAGCAGGCGGTGTATCAACATGTGATTTTATCTGTCAAATTATTGCTAATCTATCCGAAACGCCTGTTGAACGTTGTTATGCATACAATCTTGCGTCAGGCATAGGTGCTGGATTTCTCGCTGCGTTTGGTTACGGTTTAATTGATGATTATCAAGATTTTCAAAAGATTATAACTGTCGAAAAAGTCTTTACACCAGTTCCATGTGAAATGACTAAAACGAATTTTAAACGATGGAAAAGTATTGTTCCTCGTTTTGCTAAATGGTACGCGTCGGACGAGAAAAATGATCATTGAGTTAGTTTCTTCTCGTCCTGACTTTTCTTGTGATCTCGTTTGTTTTGTGTTTTTTGCTATCGATTGATGTCCTTTTGGTTTTTCTTTTCTATTCTGTTTTTTTTGGTGCGTGATAAAAGTCATAACTTTTATTATTAAACGAAGAACAAATTTCGAATTTTCACCTTCAGATATGATTTTTTAAATAACTTGTCAAGTATGTTTCGTAGTTCTTTACTCGGTAAGTTTTTTCTCTTCTTCTATCGATTCGTTAACAATCGAAAATCATTTAGTTTCATCATCAGCATCAATTATTCGACGTTTGATTGTTGCTAATGCATTGACATCATCATCAACAACAGCAAACAAACAACCTCAAATAAAAGTTGCACTTTGTATTCAACGTTATGCTCATCTATCACCTGAAATGAGTCAATTAGAAAAAGATTATACAAATTTATTAACACAAGTCGAAACAGAAGGCAGTTACTTGTCCGATCATGAATTGAGACATAAGAGAGAAGTGTACGTTAAGTTTTTCTTTTTAAATTTAATTTTGATCGTGTTGTGTTCGTAGTGAAATTGCTAAACAACGGCAAAGTTCGCCAACAAGTACTGCAGCGGCAGCAACAGTGAATATCGTTGAAACAGCTGTGGATTTAGAAGATCGTTTAGCTAAAGAATTCAAAAATTTTCGATTTATGCCGAAAGATACAGGTAAAACTGCTTTTCCTTGTTCATTTCTCATTCGTTTGACTTTTAATAGAGGATGATAAAACAAATAATCTTCGAAGTCACAATCGAAAACTCGATCAAAATCTCCTATTAATCGTGCAACAAACGAATGCACAATCGAACGCAGACGAATGGATTTTTCCGGAGAAAATTTATGAAGGTGAAACATCATTACGAGCAGTAAGTCATATCAATTTCGAATTTATCTTCAAAACTTATTGATTTATGATGTGAAGGCTGCTGATCGATTAGTTTCGACTTGTGGAAATCTTCATGTACAAATATCTGGAAATGCACCTTTAGCTTATTACAAGAATGCGAAGGATCCCACATCGAAAAAGGTACTTTATTTGTCTTTATGGAAAAATGTTTTGTATTGTGTTTGAATCATTTAGATCTTCTTCTACAAAGCTGAACATTTAGCAGGAACAGTCAAACAGTTTTCTACTCTCAAATCATCGTCATACAAAGATCATGCTTGGGTTACACATGAAGATTTACCGAAATATCTAGCGCCTGAATATTTTAAAGCTGTTAAAGACATGTTATTTGTGTTTTGAAACAAAAATAAAATAGGATAAAAATAAAACAATGCCCGTTTATGTTACCTTTTTTATTCTCTAGGCAATAAGTCCATAGTTTGAAATCATATTTTATCGTCGTTATTTCCTATGAATAATAATGATCGTGTATCTATTTTTGTGAAGGTTTTCGTCAAATAGTTTTTTTATGTGACAACAGAAACGAAAAAAAACTGACATCCAATGACATATCTTACTCATACTCATTAATTTAGACATCATATCAACATATACATAGGCATGTATTGCAACTAACCGTAAGAAAAAATAATGTTACGTCCTACGTATCGTCGCTCACATCGAGCATCTCATGGACTGCAACAATCTCATCGTATACATCCGCGATACGTTCGATATCCTCGGTCTAGATATTCGTATCCACCGAGAATGGTTCGTCATCCAAACTTTTACCCTCAACCTGCTCCTGCTGCACAGCCTGGATTCTTTGAGAGCATTATAAGTCTGATTGCCGCTTTTCTCTGCTTAAAACGAAGTCAACCACGTAGACGACCCAGACTTGTTGGTGGCAGTAGTGATATTCATACAAGTGGTCCCAATATAACATCAGGTGGTGGAAGCTGTGGTGGTGGAGGAGGCGGCAGTTGCGGAGGTGGGACTTCCGGAAGTGGTGGTAGCTGCGGAGGAGGAGGTGGGACTTCTGGAGGTGGAAGTGGCAGCGGAGGAGGAGGTGGCACTTCTGGAGGTGGAGGTGGCAGCTGTGGAGGAGGTGGTGGTAGCTGCGGAGGGGGAGGTGGTAGCTGTGGAGGAAGTGGCAGCTGCGGAGGGGGAGGTGGCAGCTGTGGAGGAGGTGGTGGCAGCTGTGGAGGAGGTGGTGGTAGCTGCGGAGGAGGAGGTGGTGGTAGCTGCGGAGGGGGAGGTGGCAGCTGCGGAGGTGGTGGTGGCGGAGGAGACTAATGAAGTTTCATTGACTTTCTAATATGTATATTTTTGTATAAATGTTAATATTTAAAATTTAAAGAAAAGTAAAAAATAATTTCGTCAGTAATATATACTGATATGAACATTCTAGTATCGAGTTTTTTACCTAATAAATGGGCGTATACCTAAATAGATATGTAATTCATCCAAAACGAATCCCTGACTTTAAACATTCCATTCTTTCCAACATAGAACAAATCATAAATATCGATCATACGTGAATATTTGTCGTTACCTATACACTTCCTTTTCTTTTACGTTTTTCATTTACTATTAAATGATGTCATTATTAATAAAACGACGAAGAAATCTGATAATTTAAATAAATAGGAAGTACTAAGTCTATACAAGCAAGAAAATAGGCGTGTTATACATTAAATTGATAATAAAACATATGCAGAACCCTCCTCGTAAAATTGTACATCGATCATCGTATGGATTGCCACGGTCACAGCTTACGCCACACCCGGCTATCCGGTATCCAAAGCCTATTTCACAAAGTCCACAAAATATAATGATTCGACCAAAACACTATTCACCTCCACGTCCTGGTCAACCGTTTGTTTATAGCAGTCCAGTGCCCAGGCCTGGACTTTCATCGCATCCACAGCGACATCATGGACAAAGAAATTCAGGACACATTCCTAAGGTTTCTCCTACGATCATGGGTACAGTGCCTGTTATTGGTGGAGATATTGGCGGAGGAGGTTGTGGTGGAGGAGGCGGTTGTGGCGGTGGAAGTGGCTGTGGTGGTGGTTGTGGTGGAGGTGGCTGTGGTGGTGGTTGTGGCGGTAGTTAAGTGTTCGTCTCTGTATAACTATAGCTGCAAAAACTCGAAGTACGAAATAAAATAATGCACTATAAACATTCTGTTGACTTTGCAAAAAAAACCTGGCGATAAGCTGTATTTCAACAGTCACTTTTCCAGATTAGAATTTATGATAAAAATAGCCAATCTTTTAATCTTTCTCACAAACAATAAATAATAATGATAATTTTCATGACTATTTGATAAAAATCTTGCACGAGAAAGAGATGTCCCTCCAACATGCGACATAAACGACTTATGACAGCCTCTAGTTATCCGATTTTGATTGGTTCAATTATTTGATTGATATAAAGAAGTTTAAATGAGTCACCCAGGTAGGCAGAAAAGAAGAAACAATCATTCAGTGATTGTTCGTGTTTTTGTAAGCTGATGTTATCTTTCTACGTCATACCATTTACATTTTTAAAGATCACCATAAAATCATCAATTTCTCATTAGAAGAAAAACATTTTTTTTGTTTTTCATTAATGTCAGGTATACATTTTTTTTTACTATTCCTCTTGTAAAATCAACATTGTTTGTTCCAGTGAATTAATCACATTAGTAGTCTATGTGGAAAAAAATTTTTTCTTTTCCTTTACCTATCTTTTGCGATGGCATTTATTTTATTGTATTGACACCTTGAAGGTTTGTCCGTCTCGAGTTGGGATAAGAGCCAAACGAATCGATTCTACGTCTTCGTCTTTGTTGTTTCTGTCTGTCCTCAAGATCGGTCATTCATTATTTTTCTTTTGTCTCATTTTTCATCGCAGACGACACCGAATAAATTAGTTCGATTGAACACCATTTAGATTTCTATGAGTTTCTTTTTTTTTTCGTTTTATCTTCAACAATCGAATTGATAGATTAAAAAAAAACGAGTGACACGTTATCATCACATGCGTACAAACGTATTCACATTCTTTCATACTCGACCTCATTAGAACAAGGAGAAACAATGTACAGTCTTAGTGTATCGTTTGTCCGTTCGTTCTTTTTCTCTTCTTCGTCTTCTTATTTTCTCTCAACGTACAATACAAGGTAGACGAACAATTCTCTCCTATTCGATACACAGTAAATTAACGGTTGAAATTTTACGAGCCCACATCGACACCCCTGTTCGTTGCTATTATTTTGTTGTCTATCTGTCTGCTACAACTACTCATTCGTTCTCGACGTATTTCATATACGATTGACTTTCGTCTTATCTCTCTTCTTTTTACTTGTCTACAACTGTTTGTTCATTCTACTGTTGTGCATCGAAAATGCCGGCAAGACGACTATCTTAAGATAAATGCAAAACAACATGTACGCACCTTAATCCTTCATACATGTTAGAAAAATAAGAGAGATCAGTGTTATTTATTTAGAATTTTCGAATATATTTTTTTTTTACATTTTTCAAGTTGTTTCTCTTTTTCTACACATGAATGTCGAACCGAGAGAGAGAGAAAAAGAAGAAATATATCGTCATCATCGTAGTTTTTTACTCTTTACACACACACACACATCGAACATCGATTTCAATCTAATTAGGTAAGTCTTCAACAAACGATTATACAATATTGACTAAGAATTGTAGACATTATTTGATTGTCTGTCTAGTTCGTTGTTGAACAGACAAATATCTGTAAAAATTGATCGGAACATGAACAGAGAGTCATAAAATACACTAGAGAGAACGAGAGTAAAATGATATCATTGATTTGAAATAACATTTCATTATTTATTCATTTCGAATCGATATAAATTCTCGAATGATACCCTTAAATATATTGATGCTTGAGTAGGTCAAGATGACGCCCGCCTTTTGTCTGCCATTCATGCACTCTGTCGAGACACGCACAAAGCAAATTACCGTTTCGATTAGTAACAAACTGAACATATGAAAAGTATTTCGAATAAGACAAAAAAAATATATTATTTACATATTTGTTTCTATTTATTAAAAGATTATAGGCAACGATTTAACTATGTCGAAAAGAATGATAAAAATATGACCTTGCAAAGTTTTCTCTTCCGCGCACGGATCACGTCTTGAGCATGTCGAATGTTTCACATATTTCTATCGTTTGTTTAGTTGAGATATCTGTGACAAATTATCGTTTTTTTTCTTCTTTCTTTCTTTCTATGTGAGAGTGTCTTAAAATAAGTTCGTTCGAGTTGTCGTAATTGAATAATTAACACATTTTCGTTGTTCAAACACGTGCAATAAATTCAATCTTCTGATCCTCACTTCGATCTTAAAAGCAATCGGTCGTTCGGCGACATACACACGCACATCTTTCTCTCAAGGGTCAAATTTAAAACTCCGTGTTATGTCATATTTGTTCATCTTCGACGCCCATTTCTATTCGTTCACATAGCTAGGTCAGATGACGGAACAAATATTCTATTCAATCATTGACTTTTCTTTTATTTTGTGTTGTTTCTGCTCTCCCTCTCTCTTCAAACTTCTTTTACTTATTACGTTTAAAATAGGTATTACATTTCAAGAAAATGACAGCATTAGTGAATCATTCTTGTTTTTTCTTTTGATTTAAACAGCAGTACACTATTGACATGCATCGCATTTCTTCTTCTTCTTCTCCTCCTCCGCGAAGCACAGTTCGTTTTTCTTCTCTTCGCGTCTTGTTAATTCATTCGTTCGTTTCAGATAAATATACACATACATACACATACACACATATACATTGTGGACGACGACGACGAATAGACGATATATCTATGTATATATATTAAAATATTGTTAAACAACATCGAGAAAACACAAGAAATTTAATTCCATACAAAAGACTCTCGCACTAACAATGTCACCCAAAGCCGTAAGTAAAAAAACCATCAAAACATAACAATTTTAATTCGAAGTTTTATTTGTTATTTTTTGTAAACATGACGAGAATAAGTTTTGCACGATCGTTGTTGTTTTTTTGATTTGTGACGATTTTTTCTGATGGACAATTTGTTGATCTGTGTGTTTGTTAATGAGATGAATTTGAATTTTCGATTTCTTCCGTTCGAGTTGATTTTCATCGAACGACTCGAGTTCATTGGTGATCATTTGAATCGAATGAATTTTCGTGAGAACTTGTAATTGTAATTTCATATGAAGTTTCGTATTCATCGTATTGATAAACGAACTTTTCACTGGATAAGATCGATTACTAATCCAATCTTTTTCATTCATTAACGAACGTATCGATAGTTCAACGTAGCCAATTAGATGATTTTTATTATTCGAATCGTTGATTGAAATATGTAAAATCGATTGTTCAGGATTAACAAGCATGAACATGAAACTTTTCATCCATGATGGATTTGTTGAATGCTTTATAATCGATGTTTTCTCTTCGTAATTATCGATTTTAATCGAACAAAATGGATAGGGTTCGAGAGTTTTACCGTGTTGTGTCGATGGTAATTGTTCGGCACGTTCGATATAGACAATTAACAATGATGTCGATAGAGTATGAGAGATTTTCGATAGCATCATATCGATATGTTGTTGATTGAGTTGTTTGATCTGTTGAAAATCATCGAACTGATTCGACAGATAGAACCAATTCATACGAATATGTATGGTTGAATTGTCTGTACCGACGAGGTCGTACCATTGATCGAGAAGTTCATGAGTTTTGATGCTTTCAATTGGAATATTTAATGTTCCAATGTAATCATCGGAATTAATATCTGCATCGTAAACTGATATCTTAAAACGCGAGATTTTAGTGATTTGTAAAATGAATTTCTCTCGTCGTTACCTGAAGTTGTTGCGTGTTCGATTCTTCGATAGGAACTTCGAATGTTTCGTACCATTTCGGATTCGTACTTTTATGTGTATGAGTTTTGAATTTATATTGTCCGATGTTAATCATAACGAACGCGTCAATTGAATGTCTTGGCAAAAGAATTGAATAGTCATGTTTAGGAAGATTTTTTGCTTCGATGATATCGATACGGAGAATGCCATCGGGCTTAGGAAATCTCAGTTGATTGATGTCGATATCGTTCATAAACGCGATAATCAACCGATTGGGTATGACGACTAATGTTTCGAGAATACGTTCTAAAGCTAGACGAAGTAGACGATGAAGTCCAGGAATTTCGATGATATTCGCGATATCTGTTAGATTGAAATCGATTGTTGGCGTTCGAAGAAAGAACAATTCGAGAGCGCCGATGAATGGAATTTTTGAAACAATCGATTTGAAAACTAAACGTAGTTCACCGTGAATGTAGAGGGATTTGATTCCGGCTTTGAAACTGTGATATTTCATTTTGATGTGCATATCACCACCGTAGAATAGTTCGGTGTCGAGAATGATTTCATCCGAACGAATATTGTCCGTGTAGATTTTGACTCCGCCGAGACGAGGAGGAAAATCACCGAGATCGATACGTTCGAACGCAAGACCTGCGATTTGCTTTTTGAGTTCAGGTTCAACGGTATTCTTAACGAGATTTTCGACGTAGGTCGAGATTGTTGGCCATAGTTGTTCGAGTAATTTATTAATCCATTCGCATCGATCGAAATCCGGATAGGAAATCCATGATGGTAGTTCGTGAAAATGTTTTTCAATTGTCGGTCGAAAATTTTTCGTTAAATTTTGAATAAATGTTCGACGTTCACTATGTAAAACATGATAGTATCGTTCAATTGTTTGAATAAAACTCAAAAGAATCAACCAGAGCAATGAGAAATGATATCGACCGAGTAGCCAGAAGAAAATCGAATAGAGAAATATTCGACAAAAGACAAGCGAAAATTGCAAATATTCCGAAAATTCACTGGCAAAATTTCGGTCAATTTTTGTTTGAATTTTTTTTCGTTTGCTCATTGAGAATTAGAAGAAAAACGTTTAGTCAAGCGCCATTTCATTCTTCATTTTTTCTTCTCTAGGTCAATGTACGAGTTCTTACAATGGACTCCGAACTCGAATTTGCCATTCAACCGAATACCACTGGCAAACAACTCTTCGATCAGGTACGTTCGGTTATTTTAGTTCAATTCGTTCGAAATAAGTCTTTGTATGGTTCGAATCTCATATGCAGACTGTTATTTCCGCATGTTCGAACTAACATCTGGAGAGTTCGTCTGCTAGATTAACTTCAAGAGAATCTCATTGATCGATAAAGATAAAAACAAAAAAATGAATTTTCTTCGAAACATTTCAGGTTGTTAAAACAATTGCTCTTCGAGAAATCTGGTTTTTTGGTCTTCAATATACCGATTCGAAAGATTTTCCATGTTGGTTGAAACTAAATAAGAAAGTTCTCGGACAGGACATCAAAAAGAACTCTGCACAACCGTTAACATTCAAATTTCGAGCACGATTCTTTCCCGAAGAAGTCTCCGAAGAACTTATTCAAGAAATCACACAAGTAAAAACAAGTTCTGAATTCTTCAATATTTATTCGTTTTTTTTTTCTTAATTTAGAAATTATTTTTCCTTCAAGTTAAAGAATCCATTCTTACGGATGAAATCTATTGTCCACCGGAAACATGCGTTCTTCTTGCATCCTACGCCATGCAAGCTAAACACGGCGATTTCAGTGATGAAAGTCATCGACCTGGTTCATTAGTCAACGAACGACTTTTGCCCAAACGTGTCATGGAACAATTTCAATTGTCACCAGAAGAATGGGAAAAACGAGTGGTCAATTGGTGGAAAGAACATCGAGGAATGCTCAAGTAAAATTTTTATTTTTTGTTTTTGTTTTTCGATGAAGAATTTGTTTATTTTTTTTCTGTAGAGAAGAAGCTATGCTTGAATATCTCAAAATTGCTCAAGATCTTGAAATGTATGGTGTGAACTATTTCGATATTCGAAATAAAAAAGGCACCGAACTTTATCTTGGTGTTGATGCACTTGGCTTGAATATCTACGATAAACAGGATAAGTATGTTGATTCATTGAGAAAATCAAAGCAAAACTCATTGTTATTTTCGTTAGATTAACACCGAAAATCGGCTTTCCATGGAGTGAAATTCGAAATATATCATTCAATGATAAAAAATTCGTTATTAAGCCGATGGAAAAGAAATCACCGGATTTTATTTTTTATGCTCCAAGACTTCGTATCAATCGACGAATTCTTTCTCTTTGCATGGGCAATCATGAATTGTATATGCGTCGTCGAAAGACCGATTCAATCGAAGTACAACAAATGAAAGCTCAAGCTCAAGAAGAAAAATTAGCACGTCTTCAAGAACGTGAACGAATTCAAGCCGAAATCGAACGACGAAAACAAGCCGAACAAGAACGAGAAGCCATGAGAAGAAAAGTCGAAGATCTCGAACGAAATGCTGCCGAAGCACGACGAGGTGAATTTAACGATTTCTCCTATTTCAGTATAAACTTTTCTTTAGAATTACATCTACGCATCGAAATTTATGTGAGAATATGCTCATTGATTTCCTTCAAAAAAACAAAGATTTGCTATAATAATATCTTTCTTTTTCTTCAAAATAAAACAATTGATTCGAATAATAAATGTTTTTTTTTGTGCTTTCAGCTTTGGAAGATCAAAGTCGAATTACCAAAGAATTGGAAGAAAAACGTAAACAAGCTGAAGAAGCTCAATCACGTTTGAAGATCGAACGTGAAGAAGCTGAAAAAGAACATGAACGAATGATGGAACGTGTTCGATACGAACAAGAAGAAAAGGATAAAATCGTACGTGAACATAAATGAAATTCAACTCGACTAACATTTCTTTTCAGCTACTAACTCAATCGAATGAATCTTCTCAGTTTTGGGTAGTTAGTTTTCGTAGTTGAAAGCATGTGTTTAGATCAGATTTGAAGAGAAAACGAATCACAAGCGAAAGAGAGAGAACAAACAACGGATTTCGTTTATTTTTTAGGTTCAAGAAATTGAAGAAGCTCGTCGATTAGCCGAACAAAAAGCTCTCGAAGCTCAACAAAAAGAGAATGAAGCACGTGAACTTGAAGAACAATTACGTGAAGCTAAAATGCGAGTACGTATTCGATTCTGACTTCAATTGACAAACATTTTTTGTTCTTATTTTCGTCCTTTTTCCAGAAATCGGTAAATTAAAAAAAAAGAAAAAAAAATCACTTCACGAACACCCTCTTTCTCCTATCTGCATGAGAATCTTCTCCTACACTTCTATATTTCTTTTTAGTATCGACAGAATAAACAAGGACACTCTCGTCCTTGGGTAGGATATCTAAATATTGGGAAAAGAGAAAAAATAACAACTATTAAAAACCAAAAAATCACCAACAAACAGAGAATCTCATTGAAATTTCTTTCCTTCTAGGTTCTTCAAGCTCAACAACATCCAAACAATAATAATAACAATCATCATCATTATACTGAACATCCAGGTGAATATGGAAATCCAATTGAAGATGAAGAAAGTGACGAAGAAGAGAATAGTACAACTCGTAACGGCCGAGGTAAGTCTTCAACAACAACAGCTCTATTCAATTCTTGTTCGTTTCTGTTTCAAGGTGTCGAACTTAGTACGAATGAATATGCATCGCGTCATGAAGAAAATCGTATCACAGCAACAACTAAAGATCATAATATGAAACGAAAACTCGAGGTAATTCAATCGAACTCAAAAAAAGATATCTTCGCTTTTTTTTGTTCTTTTCACCATTATATATTTAATCGATATTTATGATTTCACTTCTTGCTTCTTCAGGCACTCAAAGATGAATTGGGTTCTGTTCAAAATTCGAGCAAAGTCACCGATAATGATCGTTTACATCAACAAAATGTTGCTTCAGGTCGAGATAAATATAAAACATTGAAAATGATTCGACAGGGCAATACGAAGAAACGTATCGACGAATTTGAGTCTATGTAAAACAAACAAACTGTCCGCATACATATACCCGAAAAAAAAACAAAACGAATCAATTTTCTTTTCTTATCATTCTTTCTTTTTTTTATTCTTATTCAATGAACATTCCACAAATTCCTTCTTGTTGTGTATTTGAGCTGCGATCTTCTTATGTCGAACAATCATAAAAAATCATTCATCGTTGATCTGATTGAGAACTTCTATTTAACTTTAAGTTGTCTCTGTAACTATTCTCTCAAAGAAGATATAAAGCCAAAACAAAACGAATCCTATCGATTCATTTTCATTCTCTCTCTCTCTCTTTCTCTTTCTCTTGTGTGTGTGCTTGTGTGTTTAGCTGTTTAACAAAAGCCAACCTCAAAATTTCATCATGTTTATTATCTATTTCTTCTTTTCATTTCATTTTTTTTTGCTCTTCTCTTTTTTTGTGGTTTATTAGTTCTTATTTTTTCCGTGCTCTTTTCATCTTCGATCTGGAAAATAAACACCCATTTGCACACATATATATTCAACTTGCAATTTAATGGGCTACTGGCTATTTCTAACAAAAAAAAAAAGAAAACGAAATGTCATTCGTTTCTTTAGGAAGAACGAAAAACTCTTCTTCAACGACAAAGAAAACCTGAAACGCAGGAGGATAAAATCTATCGAGAGAATTTCGTGGACAAAGGTATTGATAAATATAAAACATTGAAAAAAATTCGAGAAGGAACCGGTGAGTTCGATTTATTCGAAGGGAAAACAGAAAAAAAACAACTAGTTCTTATTTATTTCGTTTAGTTAAACGGCGTATCGATGAATTCGAAGCACTGTAAAATATCTATTCTTTGTGTTTTTATCTTATTTATCTTTCACAACATTTGATTTCATTTCACTGAATAAAACAAAACACACTCGCAATGTTATTTCTTTTGCAGATTATGAAATGTCTTTGCTAGCCGCTACTACAGCGAGTATTATTGATGAGCCATTTACGATAGTATTAGTATCAGCTATACCGAAATCATTTCGTTCGGCTGATCTACGGAATTTTTTCTCTCAACTTGTTGAATCACGAGCATTTCGATGTTTTCATTTTCGTCATCGGCCTGTGCCGCCTTCGTCTGATAATGCTGTGAGCGTTTCACAAATGTGTTTTGTACAAATTTATAATAAACGTTTGAAAGAATTTATTAAACTTTATCATCGAAAACATTGGATTAATGTTAAAGGCAATTATTTGTCGGCATTATGTTTGATTAGTGAAGTGACGAATGAAGATCCAGCAATCATCAATAATTTAATCGAATTCAAACCTTCAAAACTTGTCTATCCACAAGGAAATGTTGGAACGCCAACGTCCTATTTTCTAAATGAAATCAATGCTTGTCGATTGCCATCGACGATTATTAGTATGTTGAAATCTTCGGTAGAATGTGAATGAATCCATTGTTGATTTATAGAAAAACTCGGTTTGATATTTCCGAAATGTCGTTCAAAACGAAAATATGGTTCAGTCGGATTTGATTATGGAACTATTGTTGAAGAAAATGATGACGAGAGTGATGATGATGATGACATGAATTTAAAAACTGGTCATGGTCATGAAATTCTTTCTGAACAAGACAAAACAGCGATCGACAAATTGAATAAGCAAAGAGTAGATACAGTTGATTTGTTGTTTGAATAAACATTTTTTTATTTTCGAAGGAAGAAGCTGAACGTGAAAAAGATAAATTCGTTGAAACGCCTGAAGACAGACGACTCGACGAGGAAGAAGATGAACTTGAAGAATGGGACCGACATGAAGCTCAATATGACGACGTGACTAAACAAGATCGAACGTCACCTTATTTTTTCGAACATAAAATCGAATTGAAATGGGAAAAAGGTGGCAGTGGTCTCGTGTTTTACACTGATGATGTCTTTTGGAAAGAACATGAAGGACAAGATTTCGATGGTTTGGATATGGCTGATGATATTGACATTGACATGCGAATGTACAATGAAAGTGCAGGTAGAAAACAAGTCGAGATTTCGAAAGAAATATCTGTTGACGCTGTTTTAGGATCAGCTGATCGCGATGGAAATGAATTGCAGAGTTTACGTCGCGAAGAAGATCTTCGTCAAGGTCGAATACCGAATGTTACTAATCCAGAACATCGATGCGTTGGCGCATTTGAAAAACATACAAGAGTGAGATTTTCAGTTCGTTGAAAGTCAATGTTAAAAACGGTTTGTTGTTTATCTTAGGGTATTGGCAGACGTTTATTAGAACGAGCTGGTTGGCATGACGGGCAAGGTCTTGGCTCGTCGGTTGAAGGTATTTCGGAAGCTTTGACAGCGGAAGGTGGAAAATTGTCTAGTAAAGACAAAGGTGGTCTCGGTTATACCGGTGAAAAAATCGATCGAAATCCGGGAAAACGATTTGCAACTAGTCAACAATCGGACAAACCGGTGCATATTACAACTGCTTTCGATAATCCGGATGAAACTGATCCGTCTGAATCGGCCAATCGCCGATGGGATCCAACGCGAAACAAAAATCGATCTCGTCATGTCAAAAATGTTTTTGTTAAACCTTCATAATATTTTTGTGTTTTTTTAAATAAATTTTTCGTCTGAAAAAATCTTTAAGAAATCGTTACTTTATTTCAAACATAGAAAAAGAAAATCATTTCGACTATTTCCTCTTCACTTGAAATAAATATATACAAAAAAAAAGTACCAAGATAATTAAATAGATGTGCGTGAATATTTTTCTTTATTCCGCTTGAACAGTTGCTGGCACCGGTATTGGACGTCGAGTTTTGAGCAAACCAAACAAATAACTTGTTAAACGAATACAACCAGCAAATATATTCAATTGAATGATTTGTCCTTTGTGTTGTTCCGGTTGAATACGTTCACGAAAATGGACTGATGTTGCAGCAACAATAGCAAATGGAAATAAGATTGAAAAAATACATTCATTTACAATCATGGATCGAAACAATTGAGTTGAAAGTATGGTTAATGGAAGACCAAAACCGAGAAAATACGGCCAATATAATTCAATATATTCGACACGACCTTTAACGCCGATATTTCGATAGATCCATGCGTATTCAAATGCATAAAATGAATAGAGTAAACACAGGCAAACATTACTGAATAATGTATTTAAAATTGGCACGGGTATCGTTTGTATGATTGTTGATTGAATGAGAAAGAAGATTTGCATGACTAAACTAAATGTTATATCGCTAATCGAACGAGCAAAATCTAATGGTGGTAGAGTTCGATTTTTTTTCGTTAATTTCTTAAAGACAACATCGGCAATGTCACGAAACCAATACGAATTCACGAATTTCGATATTATAAATGCTGGAATCAGCCAAAGCAAATTAAATGTATAAGTTAAAATAGATTGAACTGTTACTAATGATTGTGATGTTGACGAAACTTCTCGGCCAGCTAAAGCGTTGAATAAACGTTGAAAAATAGGCAAGAAAAAATAATGAAAACAGATCATTCCGCAAAGAAGAATGCCGCCATTGAATAGACATAGAAGTCCGAGATTTGTTTTGACACGTCTTGCGTTGACTTGCAATGACGGATCTCTTGCCGGAGGCTGATGACGATGTTGCCGACTGCCTGTACGTTCTAAAGGTTGGTCTCTACTGAAATCATCGTCGATTGTTAAAACATGAAATGAATTTACAATGGAATCAGATAAACCTCGACGAAATAATTCAAAATAAGGTGAAAGACGTAACGACATTATCTAATAATAAAAAGTAAATCAAATGACGTGTTAAACAAAACAGCATATGATACGACACGCTTGCTTTTATATAGTCTTTAATAGCAAAACAAAGATAGGAAAATATTTGTAAAATACCAAGTTTTGTCAGTTGTACTCTCGACTAAATCTCGTGATGATAAAGCATCATGTCCACGTCTTAGTTTATCATCATCTGTTGGTTGCAGTATATTCGCAGATGATTATTTATTGGCCAACATAATAATCCAATAAAAATTCTTTCAACAATTTTGTTCTTTTCGATTTTTCGGAATAAAATTATATGTTTCGTGTCTAAATTCTCTCTTGAATTATTTTCGTTTCTATATTTAATTAGTTAATGAAATGAATTGCTTGAAAATGATAGGCGAGAGTGACCTCTTTGAATTCATCTAGCAACATGGTTGTTCACAGTAATCAAGCATCACTGACAACCAAACTGAAGTTTTGTCTTGCAAATAAAAAACATAGAAATGCCAGGTCTGATACGACTTAAACAATCAGGCCTTTCGCCATTACAAACAAGTAGTGACTTAACATCGAATTTAATCTATCGAAATCCAAATGCTCGTGTTACATGGGAAGGAGTTGAAACATATAAACGTTGTGTCTTTCGAAATTGGATTCCAGGAGAAGAATATACCGAAATTTTAACATTTAAAAATTTATCAGGAAAAAATGTTACGTTTACTTATGACGTACCGAAAACACGATATTTTCAAACGATTTATCCTCGACGTTTAACATTAAGTCAAGGTATAGAACTTCAATTGAAAAAAGAAAGTTCGATTTCACTTTTGTTTGTTTATTTATAGGTGTAACATTTAGTTTACCAATTCAATTTAGTCCATTAGAAAAGAACCCTTATGTCGATGAACTTGTTATTTATATCAATCAAACACCACATCGTATATCTCTGGCTGGTCTTCTTCCACAATATCGTCTCAGTCTCGAACCGAAAGAAGTTCATTTCGGTTATTGTGCCATTCAAGATGTTCAAGTACGTCAATTTAAAATTCGTAATACAGGTGATTTAGAAACAAGTATCGAATGGAATTGTGCTGAACCATTTTCAATTGAACCTCGAGATTGTATTCTACCAATCGATGGTGTACAAACATTCACCTGTTCATTTCAACCACAATGGGCATTGATTTATGTTGGTACGGCTAGTTGTATCTATGGAAATCAATTGGTTACCGAACTGCATTTGCATGGTATCGGAAAATTTCCACATCTTATTGTTCGTTCTGAGGATGGTAGTGCCGATGAGAATACTGGCAATGTTTTAGTTCGTTTTGGTGATATGCCAATGAATAATTCGATGAAACGAGAAGTTATCCTACTGAATCAATCAGCATTTCGAGTTCCTTTTCGAATCGAAGGTTTACCAGGTGTAGCGAAATTCGATAGTGCTTTTCGTTTTACTAAAACTGAAGGTATAATCGAAGCAGGCAAACGACAAACCATTGCAGTTAAATTTCAACCGAAAGCATCCGAACAAGACTATCGAGATTATTTTAATGTTTATACACAGCAAGGAAATTTGATTAGTGCAGTTGTTGAATGCAGTGGAACAGCGTTGGGAAATACAGTTCAAATTAATCATCAAAAACTTCTCTTTGGACAAGTCGTTGCCGTAAGTGTTAAGAGAAAACAGGAGAAAAAAAAACGAACAGCTTTCATTCATGATTTTAGAACAGTAAAACAACTCGTATTATCGAACTGTCAAATCCTCTCTCATCGAGTAGTGCACGTTTTCAAATTTTCACATCAATCGATAGTCCTTTTCATTTCTCAATTGAAAACGGTACATTGTCCAATGACGGTTCAAAATTAACCATTATTGTTACGTTCAATCCAACGTATCCAATGGGATATTATAAAATCGTACCGATTCTAATCGAACATCAAGCTCCTCTTCTTCTCGAATTAATCGGCACTTGCCATACGGATTCAGGCAAACCGCCCGTTCTCAATGAACGTTTTATATCGAATTTTAAACGACATGTCTCACGTCATTTAGCTTTATATCCATTCGAAATTTTAAATGATTATTTAAATCGAGGTAAACTAATGTTAGAACAAACTGGTTCGTTAATTGAAAACGAAGAATCTGGATTAGCCATTGAAAATAAGAAAGATGAACATGATTATCTTGTTTTACCATTTGTAAATCCATTGAAAGACAATTTTCTCTATTGGTTTTCGAATGAAGATCAAACGAAATTCGAATATGTTTCATTGAGTGAAACATGTTTCCTTTTCGATCAATGTTCATTAGATACAACCAACGAATGGCAACAAAGTTTAACTGTTACAAATCTTACACGAGGCAAAATCACATTCGTATGGTTACAATCGGATTCATCCGCTTTTTCAATCTCACCAATTGAAGCCGAAATTGCACCTTTGAAATCGACAGCATTTCGTGTGATTTTTCGACCGACAATCGTCGATACATTCTATACAAAGCATTTCGAAGGCTATGCATTCTATAAAAATCAACGTGATTTTACTCTCGTACCTGACTATGGTGTTATGTTACCTGTTCAAGTTGATTTAACGTGTATTGGTAATACATTACGAGTAAATCATGAAGTTATACCTATTTGTCAATTCGATCGAGATATTTTAATTTTTCCACCTATATCCGATCAAAATTCGATCTATCAAACATTAACATTAACAAACAATGGTACAACCCCATTACTCTATCGATTTCTATCGTCAAATGATGATGGAAATAGTCAATTTCTATTTAAACCATCGAATGGTTATATTAAAGCAGGTGGTTATACGATTATTATCGTTCGATACAAACCCATTCGTTCGAATCTTTCGACTGATATTCATCAAGAACGAATCACTGTTCGTTTAAATGAACGTGAAAAATTCGATAAGATTCTACATGTTTTTGCTACACAAGAAAAAGCTCGTCTAGCAATTCCCAACGATGGTCATATTCATGCTTTAACAACATGCGTTGGTCTCACATCGGAAACACATTTACAAATCAAATCATTGACACGTTCACAAGTAGAATTTCATTGGTCATTAGATCGTACAATTCCATCGATACAAATCGAACCTGAAACCGGTTCGTTCGAGCCGTATGAAGAAAAAGATTTCGTCATTACATATAAACCAAAAGATGAAGGAAAAATTATAATGTCAGCCAAATTGAATTGTTGGATTGGCGATCGAAGTAAACAAGGCGGTGAAGTCTATCATGTGACTATTCATGCATCGACACGTGATGGTTTTCTTCGTGCAGGTGAAACACATCATGATCTCGGTTCGATTGCATTGGGAACATCGACAACGTACGATTTATATCTAACGAATGGTGGTGATTGTCTACTTCGTTATCGTCTATTTACAAAACAAATCATACTCGATAATAATCAGAAATCAACTACTAACAATGATGATCAAATGTCAATATTAGAATTCATATCGAATCGAGATGGTCGAGGTGAAGTCGATGGTAAAGCAAAAGTTTGTGTGCCATGTCGAATTCATCCATTTAGTCGAGCTTATTATCAAATTGAAATCTTCTACGAATTATTAAATGATTCAAATGAACGTCTCAGTGAACATACACATCATTTATGTACATTGACTGTTCATGGTGTTTATTCACATTTAGCTTTTATTGATATTCTTGGTTCCCAACAAGCGGCATCATTGAGTAAAGGTTTACTAACGAAAGCATTCAATCTAGCGAAAATCAATGCTTTACTAGCAAAAGAACCGACAGCTGATGAATTAACATATGCAATTAATTCACATCGAGAAGAACTCGACGAAACAAAATTTCAAAAACTTCGTCTCAAACAAAATCCATCACCATTACCACCACTCGAACAACCCGAAGCGATTTCATTTAATTTCAATGCTGCACCGATTAATTCAGCTCCTTCAGAAGTTCATCTTCTACTTGAAAATTGTAGTGATCTTGATACAACATTTTCGTTTCTTTTCCCCAAAGATCTTCAATGTGAACTCGAATATTGGGCACGTACAGGTGATTTTACTGAAGATGAATTAAACGAAATGAAACTTCAAGACAATCGAATATTCAGTATTCAACCGAAAAAAGGCATTTTAAAGAAAGGTTCAAATGTTACAATTACGATTTCATATAAACATATATTCGCTGGTCAACATACATTACCAGCCATATTTAAAGTTGGTCGAAGTCGACAGATCATGTTGAATCTTGTTGGCACAAGTGTCGAGCCTGGCGAATGCTTTGTTCAATTCTATTCGACTACACATCATCTTCTGCCAGTTGAATTAGGTGCACAAGGCGCACCAGTTCAACAATATGAATTATACAATGGTGGAACAGTGCCCATTCATTTTCAAGTTGATATGAATCAATTAGAACAAATCTCGTCGTCGAACTATGGCTTTTGGGTTCTTGATTGTCTCACACCTGAAGGTATTCTTGCGCCGAATAAAAGTTTTGTGACACAATGGGTCTTCAATCCACTTGAATCACGTGAATATCAATTTAATATTAAAATCGATTTGGAAAATTGTGAACCAGCATATTTAACTTTTATTGGTTCGGGCTTTGACAAACGTGATATGTCACTGGAAATTACGAAAACTTTACAAGAAAATCTTGAAATCAACAAACAATTGAATTTAAATGATCGTTTAGCATCATTAACAATCGATCGAATACATTTTGGTAATTTACCATTATTTACAAAACAACGACAAATAACATTTCTTAAAAATCAATCGAATCAAGATTCGATTTCATTTATTTGGCATGTTACAAATCCTGAACAAGTTCGACATATTCGAATTCAGCCAGGTTGAATCATTTTCTTTTCCTAAAGAAAATAATTTCTTTGATTTGTTTAGTTCGTGGAAAGATTCTTCCTCGACAATCGTTACCTATCAAAGTAACATTCATGGCCATCGAAGCTCCAGCTTTTCATGATATTGATCTTGTTTGTGAAATCTACAATGAAACAACATTGACTCAATATCATATCGATTTAAAACGATGGGAAAGTACGATTCAAGAGAAATGGGAACGTTTCGAAATCGATGATCAAGAATATGAAGCTTGTCTTCGTAGTGGTATTCTCGATGACAATGACAAATTACTACCATCATCATCAGCAGCATCACAAAATCAATTTCAACAAGGTTCAACATTACAAATGTGTAAAACATTACCACCCGTTCTAGTTAATTATCAATTAGATGAAAGTAATGTCGATCGAACAAGACGTTTGAGAGCAAATATGAAAAGACAATTGAATATGAGACCGCAAATGCCTATGCCGGAATTATTACATTTTGCATTCACAGCACGAACTTTAGTCTATCAAGAATATTTAGATTTATGTCAAGATACGACTCAATTGCAACGATTTTTTATTGATACATGTTTAGGTGGCGATTATCGAGAGAAAAATCTAAAGAATTCATTGAATACTGACGAAGACGAACAACAACAACAACAATCAAATGAACAAATCACAGCTACAGTCGACGAAGCTGATCTACTACGTAGTACATTAGCTGATTTACTACGAAATCTTTTATCTGATCGTGTTTTTGCTGATACATTGCCGGATATGATTGCTGAACCGATTCCATTTTTTACTCAATTACAATACACAAAAATGTCGAATGATGATCAACAATCATCGAATGATTCTCTCGATCGTGGTTATCCAGAAGAGCAAGATCGAAGTCTTGCTTGGTCAATCGATGATCATGGTAAAGCACTTTTTCAACGAAAAGAAAAAGCATCGAAACATCGAAGACTCTCGCCTCAATCTTCGACGGATTTCGGAACAAAAATAAGTTTCGATGAAAATGACAATCTTATCAATAATCCTAATTTAACATCCGTCATTGAAGAAGTTCTCGAAAATACTCTCTGGAATATTCTACAAGAAGCTTATCACAATGAATTTAGTTTAACATCTCGACCACGTTTAATTGCTCTACCACCTAAACGTCCATCGAATTTATTAACACAAATAAATCAAAATAAATATCCAACACCGCCATTAATTATGACTGAATCAATTGAATAAGTTATTATTTTCTTAAAACATTCGAAATTCTTCTTCATGAATATTATGTCTCGACACTCGAATTGGTTCTTCGGCTTGATTAAGCAACGAAGGATCTAATGGATCTTTTTTCGTCGGTTTATCTAAATAAATTTAATTCATTTTCTCTTTCCTTTCTTTTTCATAATAAAAACAAATAAATAAAATATTTACAAGGAATACTATTCGGATTTTCTGCTTGATGATAGATCTTAACGAAATTGACACTATCGAAAAATGGATGATTTTGAATGTCCTTATTTCCATTTGCCAGACAACCAAGACGAGTTGTTACATCGATTACAAGCATTTTATTGATTAGATCAGTTAATTCACGAGAGAATGATGATGGACATGTAAAACGTTGATTGACAATTGATCTTTGAAAAGAAAACATAAATAAATAAATAAAATAAAATCATTGATTGTACTCGTAGAGTTGAATATGATCTTTGCCCGAGAAAGGAGGTTGACCAGCAGCCATTTCATAACAAAGAACAGCAAATGTCCACCTGAATGAAATCAACGATGAATTTCATCTCGGTATCTAACTCAAATTTACCAATCAACAGATTTGCCGTAACCTTTATGTTTAATAATTTCAGGCGATAAATAATCGGGTGTACCACAGAGAGTATACGTTCTTCCTGCAACATATTTGGCAAAACCAAAATCAGCAACTTTTAAATATCCATTGTCTGCAATGAGAATATTTTCAGGTCTGAAGAAGAAAAGAAAACATTCTATTTGTTGCATAGATTCATCATACTTCAAATCACGATACAAAATATCAAAATGATGTAAATATTCGAAAACAAGAAAGACTTGTGCAGCATAGAATTTCACATGTTTTTCGATGAATTTGCCCGTTTGTCGTAAATAAGTAAATAGATCTCCACCTGTGACATATTCTAATGAGAGATAAATAAATGAATTATCTTTAAACGAAAAATTATATCGAATCGTATTCGGATGTTGCAAAGAAAACAAAACTCGACGTTCATTTAACGTATGATCGATTTGTTTATATCGAACTAATTTTTTCTTATCCATAACTTTAATAGCATAGAATTTATTTCCATCGGTTTTATTCGTTGAATCACTTTTCAATAGAGCTAAAACAACACGACCGAATGAACCTCGGCCAAGCGTACGAATTAACTGAAATTTATCGAGTGATAGATTCGCATCACATGGTGCTACTCGTGACCAACGTTGTTTAAAATTATCATTGAGTTCAGCGTCTTCGGTAACACTTGTATAGGATAGAAATTGATATAGGTCATTTTTCGCACCACGAATTAACGTTGATGACATGAAATGATTTGAAAATTAGAAGAAAATTTGTTTGCAAGTATTCGAAACATGAATCGATAACATAGGAGAAAATAGATATCGAACGCGCCAGTTTTGTCGATTATTATTCGATATTTTAATTGATTAGTGAAATGAAATGTTTGTTCGTTCGTTCGTTCGTTTCTTGAATCGTTAATCTAACTTAAAGAAATTATTTTTCTATTTTCGGCATCTTAGTTTACGAGAAAACAAAATTAATAACAAACGCAATATTTTTAATCAGCTTTGCTTGACTAATATATTAAATTTCGAAAGAAACTAGAACAATAATAATAATGAGGTGTTACTAGAGAAACCATAAACAATGTTGATTTCAAACAAACAAAAGAAAAAGATAACAACACACGATTCACCTTCTCGATTTTTTGCTTCCATAGTAAAAAGAACAACAGTTCCAAATCAACTAGTGATCATTTTACTTTTCGGTTTGAGTAAAAGCAGAATGAAAGAATAACGTATTGATATCTTTTGCTCTCTCTCTCTCTCTCAATTAAACAACAGAAATCATTATGCGACGACCGAATCGTATCGAACCCGAGAATATCATCAACGAGAGTGATACCAATGATATTACTCGTGCAACAGTTACAACAACAACACGAATGGAATTCGTACGACGAGTTCAAGTAGTTCCAATGGTAAGAAAGTAGAACATATTCGATGTGAAATTTATTTAACAATTGCATGCCACTGGAGATTTATTTTGTTCTTTTCTCTCGTATTCATTCTAATTGATCACGGTAAAGAACAATTAATAAGAATGTTGACAAGTATCTGAACATAAAATAGAAAAAAAAAGAGAAATGTTGCTGTTCTTGGATATATCATTTATGCATTTCTTTTTCTTTTCTTTGCATAGACAGAAGCAGTCGCTCAATTACATACTGATCTTAATCAATCACTCGGCGGTGACGTCATTATTACGCCAAAAATTTGGGCAGCTATGAATCGCCCGATTACACCAGCTATTATTAGGCAATAATTTATTTTAATTTAATTTACCAAAGTTCTTGTTACGTTTTTTTGTTTTTATTTTGCAGAAGTTCACGTCGATCTATTTGGTTCATTGGTTGTATACTTGCAACTGTTGGACTACTTTCTATTCTAACGATTATTCTTACTCTAACAATTCTCTATGGAAGTGAGTATTAATAGTTGTAGTTCATGCAACAAATGTTACGTATCTATTCATCTTTTGTTTACAGAATCAGAAGCTGTTGGAGAAAGTTCCATTGAAAGTTTGTTTTTTTTGTCTTTTAATGAAACGAGTTTCGTTTTTTGCTTATTTTGAAATATAGAATATGATGTTGGAGATTTGAGATATGGAATCGATTCTACAAGTGGCACAGATTTCTCATCAAATACATATTTATCTGCAGAAAACAAAGATTCTGTTCAACAATATGTATGTATTTCAAATTGAAACATACATTTATATAGTTATCTCATCGATTTTTTTAGCTTTCGGAGCAATTAGCTGAAATACCTGGTTATCGTGGTTTATCAATTGATGGAGTTCTTGTGCAACAACAATCAACAAGTGGTCGAAAACGAAGGTAATCTATTTGAGATTCTTGAATACGGTGATATTTTCTTTTATTCAAGAGCAACTTGTTCGACTGTATTTGTCGTTCGAAATGTTCAAATTTATTTTGATGAATGTTCAACATGCGCAGGAGCACGTAATCTTGCCTTGCGTCGTTTACTGGCTAATATCACTGCACTTCAACGATCACTTAATTTGTTTGTGAATAATGGTACTACTACACAAGTATCGGCACAAATTTGTTCAACTCCAAATATAACACGACTTAGTAACACTGACTCTGCCTTTTCTATCAATTGAATATTTATCATTTTTTTGTATTAGTTGTTCCAATAAAATTAAGTATTTTACAAGCACAACAAATCAATTCTAGTCTTTTAACAGCAGCAACAACAACAACAACGGCTACTGTCGCCGCTGAAAGTAGTGCAATGGTTATGGAAACAAGCTCGCCATCTATTACTACAATAGTTTTAACGACAAATTCACATATAAGCTCAAGTTCTACGATGAAATCATTAGAAGAAACTACCACATCGAATGGACTACAAGAATCATCAACCGGGGAGCAAACGAATTGGATTCATGACGGATCTGTCACAAGTACAGAAGAAACCATTTCGTCAACGACAGCATCCTACTATACAGAAGTTATAACAGTACCAGTCTCGACTGAATCAGTTAGTGTACAGACGACAGCATCTTATTATACGGAGGTTATAACAGTACCAGTCTCGACTGATACTGCTACTGAACAAACAACAGCATCTTATTATACGGAGGTTATAACAGTACCAGTCTCGACTGATACTGCTACTGAACAAACAACAGCATCGTATTATACTGAAATTGTAACAGTGCCAGTATCGACTGAATCTGTTAGTGAACAGACGACAGCATCTTATTATACGGAGGTTATAACAGTACCAGTATCGACTGAATCGGTTAGTGTACAGACGACAGCATCTTATTATACGGAGGTTATAACAGTACCAGCCTCGACTGAATCAGCTAGCGGAGAGACGACAGCATCTTATTATACAGAAGTTGTAACAGTACCAGTCTCGACTGAATCGGTTAGTGTACAGACGACAGCATCTTATTATACGGAGGTTATAACAGTACCAGTCTCGACTGACACTGCTACCGAACAAACAACAGCATCATATTATACAGAAGTTATAACAGTACCAGTCTCGACGGATCTTGCTACTGAGCAAACAACAGCATCTTATTATACGGAGGTTATAACAGTGCCAGTATCGACTGACTCTGCTACTGAACAAACAGCAACAACAGCATCCTATTATACGGAAGTTGTAACAATACCAGTCTCGACTGACACAGCTACTGAGCAAACAACAGCATCTTATTATACGGAGGTTATAACAGTACCAGTATCGACCGATGTTGTTAGTGAACAAACAACAGCATCATATTATACAGAAGTTGTAACAATACCAGTGTCAACTGACACAGCTACTGAGCAAACAACAGCATCTTATTATACGGAGGTTATAACAGTACCAGTATCGACCGATGTTGTTAGTGAACAAACTACAGCATCATATTATACTGAAGTTGTAACAATACCAGTCTCGATTGAACAAACAGCAACAACAGCATCCTATTATACAGAAGTAGTTACCATGCTTCCTACTGTACAAACAACAGACATGGGTAGGTTTTACATTGTATGAACACATATCATTATCAGCATATTTTAATTTGTTTAGAAACAATTGTTGTTACAGAGATATACAATGAAACATCAACATCTCCTTTTGTAAGTACTTCGAGCATGATGAAAAGCAGTAGTTTGCTTAATGCTTTGACTGATCAATCAAGCTTGCATACATCTTCTTCAACGAATGCTAATATAGAAAGTAGTTATACCAATGAATTTTTATCAACGATGTATCCAACTTTATTTGAAACTTCCACTGTTGCTACTGGCTCTATGTTAGATATAATCACATCAGCCTATGGAAAATCGACTGTCAGTAGTATTTCATCAAGAACATCAGATATCAATAGTCAGTCTACTGAAGGCACAACGCCTAGTTTGACTAGTAAAATTATTGAAACTCTTCTGACTTCATCTATGCATGTCACTGATAAGTATACACACCACTCTTCGACTAATTCAATTCAACAAGAAACAACTGAAAACAGCATAAAATCATCTCAAGACTTCGAATTATCAAGTAGTCAAACTTCAAGCAATATAAATGTTTTATCTACCACAACATCAAATGACGAAACTACAACTATCAAAGAAGATATTGAAACAAGTACTCAAAGTTCAATTGTCACGGATACAACACGGCAATTTCAAATGCAATCATCTTTATTTACTGAATCTCATTTGATATCAACATTACTAACAACTACTACCATCACAACAATTCCAACGAGCACCAATGAACTGGACTTAAGTTCGAAATTATCCACGAACAATGCATTATCTACAAATCAACAAACATCAAATACGTCGTTTATGTACGATACAACTCTCGGTGATATGACGGATAAAACAATACAACAATTCCAAATACAATCATCTGTGCCCACAAATAGTCATTTAGAATCAATATTGTCGACATCAACCATAATCAATGAAATATCTACAAATCCACAACGATTGAGTACTATTGCAGATGGTACAACTACAAGACATCATACTGAGAGTTCCAGTTCAATAACTTTTCCAACAGAAGATGTTACATTTACTAGTACAAATATTGTAGAGACTGATTCTACTTTAAATGTAGATGATAATCTAACAACGGCACCTTCAAATGATCACAGTGCTTCCAGCTCACATGATACAACCACTAGCAATGACGAAACAATATTATACACTTCGACGATTTCAACAAATAATGCTATTTCTACTAATCCCGCAACCAGTGAAACTACAAGCAAATTCCAAGCTCACTCATCCATATCTACTGGGATACCATTGACATCAACAATGACGACAACTTCAATTGCAGATGTTCAAACATCATTTATGACTACAGCTCCATATACTACAATAATGAATGCAGCATCTTCATCAAACAACCAAATCTTTACCAGTAAAGAAACAGCAAGTAGTAATGCAGATGATAACAATGAAAGTACACTTAGCTCATCGTTTGATTCTCTTCTCGATAAGACAACACTGATTGGCAGTGATGCTACAACAAAATCAATGATACAAACATCATTATTTACTTCATCCGATTCAACAGGTATATTCGAAGATAGCACTGAAACATCAGTATCAACTAGTTTAACAGTCAATGATAATGATGCAACATCTTCTTCGAGCCATGAAATATCTACAAGTTCACCAACATCAACTACTACTGAAATTGATAATGGTGGACAAACAAGTGCGGAATTTAAAGTAGAAACATCTACAGCAACAACTATTACTATCAATGAAAAAAGTACTGAGAAACATCAAACACAATCATCTCTCTTTACTGACAGTACTTCAGTGTTAACATTAGTGACAACAATAAATATCGCTGGTACCGATTCAACATCATCAACTAATGAAATTGTTAAAAGTTCACAACCGTTGACTAGTACTCTAACTTCGTCTACTGATTCGACGATTTATGAGACAACTACAACGTCAAGTATACAAACATCAGCCAGTACTGAAGACGATACTAATGAAAGTAGTCTCAGCTCTTTGATTAATTCTGTTGTATATACAACAACTCTGGAATCTAGCACATCTAAGACAAATATAGGTGTTCAATCAACCGGTTCACCAATCGAAATCAGTACTCAAGCTGCAGATTCAACATCCTCTTCAAACAATGAAATATTCAGTACAACTGTAGATGACAATACGAAGGCACATACTACCATTATTGCAGCTACTACCGAATCAAGTACGATGTCGTCCATGAAGTTAGAACTATCAACTACAAACGAACATCAAACGCAATCTGTTGATGTTACTGCAAATCTTTCAGAAATAACATCAACTAGCACTCAATATGATACTAATGAAAGCACATCCAAAGAAAAGACAGATATTCAATCAACCAGTTCAATAACTGAATTTCAAACCATGCCCACCGATAAGACATCGTCAACACCCGATATAACATCTGCCAATTCACAGATATCAACAAGTACTCTTACTTTTTCAATTCGTTCTACTGAACCTAAAGGAACAAGTGCTGATAGTGAACAAACAACTGCTGAATCTGAACGAGAAACATCTACAACAGTCAACAATCTTCAAACCATGACAACTGATGAGACATCATCAACAAGAAATGAATTATCTGTTAATTCAGAAACATCAACAAGTACTCTCACTTCTTCAGTTCATTCTACCGTACCTGAAGGAACAAGTGTTGATATTGGCCAAACAAGTGTTGAATCTAGGACGTCTGCAGGTGACATAGATATTCCAACTAGTAGTTCAACAACCGAATTTCAAACTATTCACACAACTTTCACATCTTCAATAACAACTCAAACAACTTCTGAGTCTAACATAGAAACATCTGCAACAGTCAACAATCTTCAAACCATGACAACTGATGAGACATCATCAACACCCGATGTAACATCTGCCAATTCACAAACATCAACGAGTACTCTCACTTCTTCAGTTCTTTCTACCGTACCTGAAGGAACAAGTGTTGATATTGGCCAAACAAGTGTTGAATCTAGGACGTCTGCAGGTGACATAGATATTCCAACTAGTAGTTCAACAACTGAATTTCAAACTATTCACACGACTTTGAAATCTTCAATAACAATACAAACAACTGTTGAATCCGAACGAGAAACATCTACAACAGTCAACAATCTTCAAACCATGACAACTGATAAAACATCATCAATCAGTACCCTCACATCTTCTGTTCGTTTTACTGAACCTGAAACAACAAATGCTGATATTGACCAAACAAGTCGTCAATCAAGCATGTCCACAGGTGACATAGATATTCCAACTAGTAGTTCAACAACTGAATTTCAAACTGTTCAAACAACTTTGAAATCTTCAATAACAGCCCAAACAACTTCTGAGTCTAACATAGAAACATCTGCAACAGTCAACAATCTTCAAACCATGACAACTGATGAGACATCGTCAACATCCGGTGTAACATCTGCCAATTCACAAACATCAACTAGTGCTCGTATTTCTTCAATTCGCTCTACTGAACTTGAAACAACGAGCGGTGATAGTGAACAAACAACTGTTGAATCTCGCACATCTGCAGGTAGCATAGGTGTTTCAACTAGTAGTTCAACAACTGAATTTCAAACTGTTCAAACAACTTTTAAATCTTCAATAACAGCCCAAACAACTGCTGAATCTGAACGAGAAATATCCACAACAGATAGCCGTGAAAATTATTCAACATCTAAAATACATGATTTCACTACAACTCTTGCCACTAGTGAACCAACAACTGAAACTCGTACTCCAAGTGAAGATTCAATAAACACGTCAGAAGGTAGTACCGATGTCTTTCACAGTACTCCAATAATCGATAAAACTACTGAGAAACTTCAAACACAATCTTCTCTCTTAACTGACGGTACTTCGGTATCAACATCAATAACAACAATTAAATCCGAATCAGATACATCAGCCACTTCATCATTAAATGATAATGTCTCTACAACAGAGAATATTGCCAGAATTGATTCAACATCCGCATCAAACAATGGTATATCTACTAATACACAGACAACAAGTACGACTGCATCTAACAATGCTCTCAGTTCGTCTAGCAATACGAAAGAATATAAAACACAATCCACCCATTTTACTGAAACTGATTCAGAATTAACATCAACCATAAACAACAATGATTCAACAACCAAAATAGATGACTTCAGTACAACTATAACTAGTAGCGTAGCAACAACTGAATTCCATACATCAGTTGCAGATTCAACTAACATATTCAAAGCTACTACGAACGCATTGCACATCAGTTCAACAAACAGTAAAACTACTGAGCAATTTCTGACGCAATCATCTCTCGTAACCGACAGTTCATCAGTAAATATACGTCGCACGGATTCAACATCTTCATCAAATAATGATATGTCTACAAATACACAGACATCAACTACCATTACTTCTGAAAATGCTTTGAGTTCGTCTCTCAAAACAACGACCGATATCGCAAGCATTCTACCTACTCAATTGAGTATGATATCGTCAATGCAATCAGAATTATCAACCAGTAACGAACGCGCGGAATTCAGTACTGCAGCACGCACAACTGAAAGTAACAGAAATATGGTTCCCACGAGTCCAGTAGCTGATAAAACTACACAAAAATCTGAAACACAATCCTCTGAAATCGCTGACAAAGCACTACTATCGACAATGGTTGCAACAACTGTTGCAAATATATTAACATCCATTCGAACCGACCTCACTACTGAAATTAGTTATACCTCATCCGACTCAACCAACTCTGTTAGACAGGACATTACTTCAATAATGCATAATACGATAAACCATGAAATAACCTCAACCAATACCAACAATGATGAGAATGAAAGTAGTCTCAGCTCAGATTCCGATGACACTCAATCAACAACGATATTATATACTTCGACAGATATCATACCATCTTCCCGTTCCAAAACATATACAACTACCGAAAACTATGAAATACAATCAACTACAACTACCGAAAGTATTCTTCTATCAACATCAAAAACTACTATAATGTCAACTATAAAAACATCAAGTACTATTCCCCATGATACCTATCAAACCACTATCGCTTCTACAATTCAATCTATTATACATGAAACAACTCAGCAGCCAAGCACGTTCAAAAATGTTATAACATCCACATCCACATCATCATCAACAATATCTCAAACCAGTGCCGAATCAACGACACAACAATATCCCATAACAACAGCTGCCACAGCTGCTTATTCAACAAGATCTAAAGTGACGACTGAATCGACAACAGAGAAATATCCAATAACAAC
>Ga0209914_1000554_pt1 | contig 47856 bp, 67 predicted proteins | sample ThiBiot_500_plan_FD_183949 | JGI IMG/M metagenome (GOLD analysis project Ga0209914, IMG submission 183949) | Wastewater bioreactor microbial communities from Cape Town, South Africa - Thiocy_cont_500_plan (SPAdes) | ecosystem: Engineered > Bioreactor > Thiocyanate-remediating > Anaerobic-Aerobic...
TTTTTTATTGACAAACAGGAAAAAACACAATGTCTGATTTAAATGTATTTATCAAATAACAAGAAAAAAACGTAGAAAAAAGAAATTAAAACAATCGAGAACCATAACCAAACGTTGACTTGATACTTTCGAGATAGAAGCGTTTCCAACCATCCTAGAAAGAGAATTATTTATCGATTTAGACAACAACAACAAAACAAAACAAACTCTCGTATTGTCGTAGAATTGAGCTGGTACTCGTGTTTGTTGAATAACTAATTTAGTTTGATCGGATTCTTCAGAAAAAGACAAAACAACATGAGAATAATGTTCCGATGGCCAAGATTTAAATCGCCATAACATTTCAATACGATCATAAGGTTGTAAGTCAAGAAAACGTCCAGTGACATTATCACTTAACAACGAGAAAAAGCCGCCTTTTTTACAATCGTATACGGACACACTATTCTGTGTGAATGCTTTCACTTTATTTAAATCACAAAACGCTTGAAATAACTCGATCTTTCGACATTTGAATGTGTCTTGAATTTTCAAGTCTCGTAATTGTAATTGTTGAGTTGTTGTTGCTGTTGTTGGAATTGTTGGTGCAACGAAGGTTCGTGTTGGATTTGCTGATGGTACTGTGGTTGTTGCATTGGTTGTGTTGTTTGTTGGTAAAATTAAACCTTGAGAAAATTCTTCTTTTAATAAACGAATATATTCGCCGAGCTTTTCTCGAACGACGATTTGTCCTTGATTACGCATGAATTCTTTTAATTTATCGCCTTTGGATTTGTCAACAGAAAAGTTTATAATAAATTCGTGAACTTCGTTTTCATCCGAAAGATTCGGGATTTCGAAATCACCTTCGTACTTCGTTCGATTGTCTCCCGTACGAACTGATCCTTCCCATTTGCCTTCGATGTGCCATTCGTACTAATCAAAATGAAAATCAATTTCGAATTGAAATAGAACAGAGAGATTTCTCTCACCAGAAAAACAAGTTTAGCTTTGCGATTACTAGCTGATGCTTCACCTGAACATTTTTTTAATTCTTTGATTTCACAAGTGTAGTCATCATTTTCGACTTTTAAACCGACTAGAAGATCTTTAAGTTTGTCTTTCGACCATTTTGTTGCATCTTTTTCTTTCCAATGCCAATTATTCGGATTTGTGGCTGAAAATAAACAAGAAAATTCGAAAGAATTGACGTTCGGGGAAAGATTTTCGTACCATCGGGACGTTCTTCAACAATCCAACGTGGATCACCTTTTCCCCATTCAGCCATTTCAGCTAATAACACAGAAAAAACCAACCAACTAAACAGACTACTAACATCTACTGGCACGCAAAACGTCGAGAGAAATGCCAATCGTTTGCTTTTACATACTACCTGTGGCGCCCTCATAAAATTATTGTTAAAAAAGAAACTTTAATTGTCTTTCGAATAATGAATACTAGACTAGATATTTAGTTATTAAGTTATTCTTTTATTAGAACAAATTGTAAGGCGCCACATTCACATTCACCTGAACACAATAGTTTTTACTAATTTGTAATGGTTGTAACTTATGCATCTTTTATTCAAAGAAATGGGTATATTTAAAATTATTTATCTGCAGCTGCAAAAGCATACGACACAGTTCATTAATACTATTGCTATAGAAGATGATGCTATAGCATGTTATTGGTTGATAAACTCTATGCAATAACTTTCGCCAGCTTCTGTTCTTTTTCGAGATTTAAAGAATAATTTCCAATTGAATGATATAAACGAATGCGATTTGAAGTATATAGTGTCCAGGCAATAAATATTTGTAACATGTCACTCCAGTAAAAGTTTAAAACGTTCAAATTCCCCAAAGCGTTTGATACGACTATCTGTATTTGCTCATAATTTTGCCTTTTGAGAATTATATAACATTTCGTATAAGGACTGTATTGTTTGATTTGAGTGGGTGATTAATGTTTATCATCAATCTATTCTGAATCAGCTAATATTATCAAAAAAATATCAACTATAGCAAACATGCGAGTTCAAAATACGAAAATGCTTCCTTGTTCTTTCGATCGATCGATCGAAAATCGAAGAAAGGTTAATTGGATATTTATTAAACCAATAAAACCGTTAAATTTCGGTTTTTTTCTCCTTAAGACGCACGAGACATCTGCTCTTGTAGCAAATCGGAGTCGTGCTATTCGAAGGTCGAATATAATCAATATTTAATTATCTTTTCACTTACACTTATTGCATTCAAACGTCAACTAACTCATTCCGTGTAAATTTGTTTTCTTTTTTGCTTAAACAACTTCAAAACTCTTCTTGTATTTTTTTCCATTTATATGCTTATTTTCATTTCTCTTTTGCCATGGAATAATTACATATGCAATTCTTTTCTTTCTTTCGTTTACGCATATAAAAAATTTCTTACAAAGTAAAGTCGCATGACTGTCGACTCGTCGTCAGTTGATTCTCAATATGAAACCTATGAAAAATTCCTCGTTCAACATGAAAATACTCGTCGAGAACATCAAACTGAATTCATACACCCATTAGAAATTCTCTCTGATTCAGTTAAAACATCAATTTCCACTGATAAACATGCATATCAACAAGCCGAACAAATTTACTATGCAAAATACAATCTCTTCAAACGTCTATTCACCTCTGAACCCTCGAAATACAAAGACTCTTCAGTTCGTCCATTGAAGTACATCTATCTCCGACGACGAGATCTCGATAAGAAACTCGATGATCTCCTCGTCGAAATCAAATCCGAGTCAAATCCGCTGGAAATTCGCACATCTTGGAACGGCTCAATCGCTGTTGTTTACAATCCTCAGACAGGCCGAGCTGAATGGAGAGAAAATTGGCACGGAGGTGTTCACGGTGCGTACAATCCGCATACGCGGACGATCGAGTGGCTAGATGAAGCTCGTACAGGTGTCTACGGTGTTTTTAACCCGAAATTGAACGTCATCGAATGGAAAAAGTACTTTCACGGCGGTGTTCACGGAGTTTACAATCCGTCGAGTGGAGAAATCGAGTGGAAAACATCGTTTCATTCAGGTATCGGCGGAGTTTACAATCCGCTGACCGAACAAGTCGAATGGAAAACCTCGTACAACGGTGGAGTGATCGGTTATTTCGATGACGAGAGTCAAACCGTGAAATGGATTGAAAAATGGCATCACGGTCTCGCACTTATTCATTGGAGTTCTTTGTTGAATACCTATATCACAACGGCTAGTTGTGGATGGTATGGTGATAAATAAATAAATTATGTAGTTTTTTTTTGTTCTTCTCGTTCTTTCTTTTTCCTTCGTCTGAATTCGACATAGGCATCGTCAGCTATAAGAGAGAATAAGAGAAAGTGTGCGTATATGCACGAGATAGACGAACATTTTGGACTTCATATTACATCAATCGCACATACTATGTCAGTTGCAATCGATCGACAACTACAATTCTCCAATCTCTCGTATAAAACAACGGAAGAGAGTCTTACGAATTATTTTTCTCTTTACGGACAAATTGAATATTTAGTTTTGCAGAAAGATGATGAAGAACAATCGTTACGCAAAGGTTTTCTTGTTTACAAAACTTGTCAATCAATCGACGATCTCATGTCGAAACGGCCGCATTTCATCGATAATCGTGAACTTTTCCTTCAACGAACGATGCCATCGAGCACCAACATGAATAGTAATTTTCTTTCGGAAACATTAGGCGTACATTTAACAGTCAAAGAAATCTTCATCAGCCGTTTGTGTTCGGGTGAAACACGAGAATTTTTCATGAATTACTTTCAACGGTTCGGAACGATCGTTGATTGTCGAGTTTTTAATTCCTATTCGCAAAATTCGAAGCAATTGGGTTACGCATTCGTGCGTTTCGATGATTATGACAGCGTTGGTAAGGCCGATCAATCGATTGAAGATGATTTTCAATTCGTTTATCTTTAGATAAAATTATTCTCACGCGACCACATGTGATCAACTCGAGATTTTACTACATTCGAAAGTCAATTCCACGAGAATATAATTACATAATTTCCTCGGTGAAACCATTGAGTATAAACAAGCCGATTTGGCGTCATTATGCATTCGGTTTAATCAACATGCAAACGCAAACGATTTTCTACCCATCGAAACCCAATTGTACAACTCAACGGATTTCGAATAACGCCGAGTAAATCGAACAGTTTTCGGTTGAATCGAATGTTTTTTTGTTTGATTTTAGAACGCCAAAACAAGAGCAAGTACAATCAATTCGAAAGAGTCCAACAACTGACTTCGAATTAATCACGCCGAACTCGTTATCAAGTAGTATTTCACTTGTTAACTCGTCGGTCGATGATTTCACGCCCCTACAATCGCCACTCTACTCAACAGCAATAGCCTATTCGCCGACAACAGACATTCTCTAACTGTTGTTCTGTCTTAGTTTCTATGTCTGAATTCGAATCGACATTGCGAATGCTTTTTTTCCTTTGTTTATGTGTGAATATGTTTGATAATTATTATATTAAATAAATAAATAACTATATATATTGATTGATGAATGCAGTTTTTATTTTGTTCGTTTCGGTAAAATGCCTCGGCCGGCGTTGTGTGCCGATTGAATGTTGAGTCTGACATGTTTGGTGACTAGTTTTCGTTTGACTAACGCGGTAGTTAGACGAGTGATGGCGTTTGCTGGCGGTTGTGGACGAGCTTTGTCTTGATCGAGATGCTCGTCGGTGCGTTTTTTGTATCTTAACGTTCGTTGATCCCAATAGAATTCGATGCCGTTGATTTCGAAGAAGGCTAAATGTTTGCCAACAGGTCGAAAATGTTTGTTCGGATCGAGAACGTCGTTATACCGGAGATAATTCAAATGACTATCGGTTACAAATCGAAATGTTTTCTTGAATTCTTCGATTTTTTCGGTGTAAAATTTGCCAATCGATTGCGAAATCTTCGCTCGACATAATTGTTTCAAACTAAACGGATTTTTAATTAATTTCTGCAGTTGATTTTGAACGTCAGTCAAACGATACAACGCGTACGGATACTGCCGCCGGCGTATCCACGGTTGATTGATCCATTGCGGTTGCATATAGATCAGCAAAAACATGAGATTGACGAGACCTTCGTTAGCTGCAAGTGTCAGCGGATGTGAGGGAGGATTCGGTGGTTTGACTTTGAGCTCACAGCCGAGATGAGCGATCATCAATGCTGAACTTTCGGAATGAATTCGAATCGCTTGTTCGTGTGGATATTCATTCCACGGGTAAGTACGAGTAATTGGATAACCGTGTTCGATGAGAAGTCGAACTGAATGTGGATCATCGCAGAGAACAGCTAATGTCATCGGTGTAACACCGTAGATACTTCGAGCGTTGGTTCGTGCGCCGCCTTTTAACAGACATTTCGTCGTTTCATGACGACTCGTGAGAATACTGTAATGCAAAGCTGTGTAGCCTTTTGAAAGAGAAAGAATTTATTTTGTTTTGAGAGAATATTTTCTACCGTCTTCGACATGTTGATTTAGATTGCAGAAGGAATTTATTAAACATTTACTGATCTCATCGTTTCCATTGACAATAGCAAAGATCAACGGTGTTAAACCGCGATGTGCCGGATTACGTGGCGGGAGATTCGGATCTGCACCAGCGCGTATCAACGCTTCGACGATCTAAACAAATATTTTATCGATTTGTTTGCTTTCGAATTACTTCCGAAGATTTCGTTTGAATCGCTTGTAAAATCGGTGTAAAACTCGTTTTTGTGTCATGCAAATTCGGATCGACTAATTTATGTCCTAATAACTCTCGAATACCATCGAGAAATTTCTTTTCAATCGCGTACCAAAGAGCACGATGTTGATGAGCATCTTCGTAGGTTGTTTTCATATCTGTTCGTTCGATTTTGATCATCAATTGCAAGAGTTTCAAGTCCGTTTTTCGACAACATTCGATGAGTAACGAAGGTCGACTTTTATCAGCATAATTGACTGTTGAAGAAAAGCATTTCTTCTCGGTTAATAAATATTCAATTGTTGAATAATCTTGATTTTTCACAGCTTGAAACAATCGATCGATATTTTCCGTCGTTTCAGGATACGGATCCGATAGGACAGGATAATATTTGGCAAGAAAATTCGCTTTCATTTGCTCCCGTCTTGTTTAACAACAAAAAACAAATTGACTTCTTCGTGTTTGAAAACAACATTTTTTTTACATTTGTCAAGTAGTTAAAAACGTGTGTCTGTTGCTAGAATCGATTTAACTCAAGAACGGAAAGGAAAAAGTCAACAGATGTCATGACGAAATAGTTCAGTCATTTCCATTTGATTCACTCGTAGATATCTTCTTCATCCAATGAAACTATCGGTCAATACACACACACACATCGTTCATGTTCATTTTTCTATTTGTTTTCGTCTAATCGATTGTTAAACAATATTTCTTGTTTCGTAAGTTTACATAAGACGCTTACGAATAACCTTTGTCATTTAGTCATGCATATCGACAAAAGATTAGATAATTTTCGTGCCAATCGAGAGAACAGTTGTTGTTATATGTCGATAATAGATTTTTTTTTCCTATGAATCGAAGAACAAAAGATTGATGTTCTTTGTTCGACAGGTTACAAAACGAATCTGTTTAACCTTTTGATTTTTCTAGATTTGATTAGTATTCTAATATATGCAAGGAGAATATTAAAAAAAATACACACAACGGCGACGATTATTAATGAAAACGGGACGTTACTATCGTCCCAATGGCAAGCAACTGGTACTATACGATCGACGACGAGCATAAATTCAACAGAGACACTTGAAAAAGTAGATTTCTTTGTAATTGAATCGAATAAATCGATCGTTGTTTTTTAATTAGAGTACCGGAAGTTTGGATAAAATGAATCAAATAAGGCCTGATGATCGAACGTTAGAAGATTTATTTCAAAAAACCATCGTAAATTATTTATTAAATGTGAAAGAAAAAAAACAACCTTTGAATTCTAGGCAACGATGGACTTGCCACCGGATAAATTGAAAATGTTACGCGAATTTCCGGCTGAGAAAAAATGGGATATTATTCGAGATCGTGTAGGAACGGTGTTCGAGTGATTTCGAATTGTCATTTTTCGATTGTTTAGGATCAAGTTATTGCTAAACATCCGCCGGAATATTACATCAACGGTTTAGAAACCTACATTCGAGGCGCGAATCTCGTCGAAAAAGCTGCGAATCTTGTAAGATGATGATTTCATTTCTCCAAAATTTTCTTATGTTTTGTTTGTCGTAGAAAAAGAAACAACCGATCGAACTTTCCACTCAATTACTCTCGAGTTTGGAGATTTCACTTCGAACGAATAACATCGGGTAAATCAACGAGTTCTTCTCATTTCTTTTCTACGTATTCATTTTCACTTCAGATGGGTTCATGATTTTCTCAATCCGTCGAATAAAGGTCTCGATGTGCTACTTGATTATCTAAAAACTTCAATCGAAGTCATGAGGTACGACGAGAGAACTTCGAAATCGGCTAAGAAAAAACGATTTTTGTTTAGGGAAGTTGAAACTTCATCCGATGAACTCGGCAATTCACCAACATTGAATGGAACGAGTCCGCATTGCGAAGATCTGACGAAACGAACGACTTTAGGTCGAGCAGATGCAAAACGTTTACATCGAAAATTGAAGAAATATCAAATCGGTGAAGCAACCGATGATGTTCGTCTGTGTATTATGTGCCTTCGTGCGATTATGAATAATCAAGTAGAATTTCTCTTGTTCATTGAAAACAAAAAAATTCATCAAATCCTTCATTTAGAATGGTTTTAATCTCGTCATTCAACATTCATCAGCATTGAATTACATCACATTGAGTTTACAACATAAAAATTACCGATGCAAAGCATTGATTTTAGAACTTCTTGCTGCTGTTTGTTTGGTTGAATTAGGTCATGATGTTGTTTTAGCTGCATTCGATAATTATCGTATTGAATGTCAGGAAAAACATCGATTTGAAACTCTAATGAAATCATTTACTCAAACGAATGAATTCAATGTTGATTACATGATTGCTTGCATGCAGTTTATCAATATAATCGTTCATTCGGTTCAAGATATGAACTATCGAGTTTATCTGCAAGAGGAATTTAAATTACTCGGGTTAGACGAATGTTTAAAACGATATCTCGAACTTCATAGTGAATGTGATTTATTTATTTTGCAAATTCACGCATTTTTGGATAATTATTTCGATGTGGGACAGTTATTAGAAGATTCGGAAACGAAACAACAAGCGATTGGAAAAGTTTCGGAGTTAGAAGAACAATTAGGCATTGCAAATGATCGAGTTCACGAATTAGAAAATGGAAGTTCGAGTAAAATTGCTGAATTACAAAAAGCATTGAACGACGCCGAAGAACAAATAGAAAGTGCGAAAAAAGAACGCGATGATATGTCTCAAACACTAACCGTGCTTCGGCAAAGTCAACACGAACGTTGTTCACTCAATGGTTCGTCATCTTCGATCTCTTCGGCTCCACCAGGCGCTCCAACAAGTGCTGGTTGTTATTCATCGAATCACGCTGCACCTCCTCCACCTCCGCCGCCACCGCCTCCTCCACCACCACCGAATTTTATCCCTCCACCTCCACCTCCTGGACCTCCACCGCCGATATTCGGCATTCCACCGCCACCACCTGGTATGCTTGACCCACCGCCTGGTTCGATGACGATTAAGAAGAAGATTGAAACGAAATATAAACTGCCGAGTCTGAATTGGACGTCATTGAAACCTGGACAAGTTCGTGGAACGATCTTCTCGGAATTAGATGACGAAAAATATTTCAAACTAATCGATTTCGATACATTCGAAGAACTGTTCAAAACCGGTTCCGGTCTTCCAGTCAATCAATCGAACATCAGTCCTCATCTCAAGCAAAAATTCGTTAAAATTCCCGAAAGTCTAACGCTTCTCGATCCTCAACGTCAACGAAACTTAGCCATTGCTCGTCGAAAACTCGATCTCGACGTTACAACCATCATTCGTGCGTTGAACAATCTCGATCTCAAGATTCTAGCCGCAGATACCATCGATATTCTTCAACATTTTATCCCGACTGAGTCCGAAAATAAAGCATTTACATCGTATCTAGCCGACGGCAAGTCCGTTCAGAACCTGTCCGATGAAGATCGATTTCTCTACGGTCTTTCGAAAATCGAACGATTAGCGCAGAAATTAAATGTTGTTTCATTCATGGCTAATTTTCATGATATTCATCAGAATCTTGTGCCACAATTAAAAGCAATTATTCACGCGTCGACAACATTGAAAAATAGTTCGAAATTTAAAAAAATTCTCGAAGTAAAATCAGTTTTTCTCACAGAAATTCAGTTGATATTTGCGTTCATTTTGCTTAGATTGTTCTTGCTTTTGGTAATTATATGAACAGTAGTAAACGTGGTCCTGTCTATGGATTCAAATTAGCCAGTTTAGAAATTGTAAATTCAAAAAAACAAAAACGATGAAATTCAATCTTCTTTTGACGTTTTTTTTTATTTATAGTTGGCCGACACGAGAACACATGATAAACGTCTAACATTACTACATTTTATAGTTCAGACAATTCAAGAACGTTTTTCCGATCTGTTGAACTTCGATAGCGAACTTAAATGTGCCGAAAAAGCAGCACAAGGTATTTTGAAAAGTTGTTTTTTTTTGTATTCACTAACAAATCACGAGATGATTCGATTTCAGTTTCATTGGAGAACATTCAAATCGATGTTCAGGATCTAACACGCGGTTTAGACAATGCGAAAAAAGAGCTCGTCATTCGTCAGACGATGATGAACGTCGATACACATTCGCTCGAAAGTTTCATTCAACTTGCCCAAGATAAAATCGATCGTCTCATTCAAGACGCTAAACTCGCTCAAGACTCGTTCAATCAATGCGTCGAATACTTCGGTGAAACACCTCGAACGCAGAATCCCTCGAATTTCTTCTCGGTGTTTGTGAAATTTCATCGTGCATATCAAGTTTGTTGTTGTTGTTTCTCGTTCAAATTAATTATTTGCTTTCGCTTTAGCAAGCGAAACTCGATAATGATGAACGAACGCGTTTAGCTCGTGAAGCTGCTTCAAGCAACGATAAATCAACAAATAAACGACCAACAACCAAACGTTCACAAGTACGTTTTTGTGTTTTTTTTTGTCCCTAATTAAATCTAGAAATTGTCATGCAGGAAAATGACATTGCGCCTCTTAAGGTAAAAAATAGCTTCGCTTTAAACTTTTGCCTGATCTTAATTTTGAAATGAGTACACGATTAATTTTGTACTTTGATTTTCTTTAGGAAGAATTATTGAATGAATTGAAAGGACGTAAAGAAGCAATCAAAGATCAAAAATTAATCAAACGCGAAGCCTTAACAGATGGAACCATTGAAACACTATTAGATGATTTGAAAAAGGCGCCGTATCTACGCGCCGATGCAGCTCGACGAAATCGTCGGAAAACCCAAGAATTAATGAAACAAATCAGTCGAGACGTTCTCGCAGGAGTGACGAATTCCAATGGTACCAATAATTCTGATGTTCATTTTTGAAAAGCAAAAGCAAAAACTTCTCACTTTTTACTTTATTTGCGTGTTTGTAAAAAATATACATATATAAATATCGTTTATTGTTTAAAAAAAAATAAATTCAATGAATAGATTGTCTCGTAATTCTTCTGGGATCAAACATGTTGTCAAACTCGAAATTAAGTCTATTTATATGCTGAATGTTTTAATCGATTGATGGGACTGAACTAAGATGAAAATACGGATATTGAAGCGTAGACATGCAATGAATAATTAAGTGGATGAAAATGACTGAATTGAGAGAAAAAGAAATAAACAGATCTATCGAATAACCTTCATTGTCCCAAATGGATTTTTGCTTTTTATATTACAAACATTGACTGTTTAATTGATGGCTTTGTGTGTTTTTATGTTCATTAATCTAATCAGAAACAAATGAATCCTTTAATTTAAGTCGTAATTCTATGTGTAATTAAACTCTCAGGCAATATTTAGTTGTAATAGGATTCTCGGAAAGAGTGAAGAAAAAAGATTCCATATTTTCTTTTTTTCCCTCGTTTCTTTTTTCTATATGAATAATAAAAAACATAAAACTCAAGTCGTTTTCATTGACATGCACATCATTCAAGATTTCTCTATTTTAGTTAACAATAATGACAAATTCTGATGGTGCTTATATTCTCTGTGTCGCTTATACTTATTATTTTCTACAATAGAACAATGGGGTATTAGAAGCGCTCGCTCATTTTCTGTTTAATATATTCGCACGAAATTCTCGTCCGAATCGATCGACCAAGATCATAAGTATATGTAATTATTATTTAAACAAAATAAAATATTAATTAACTTCAATTTTGTGCTTTTTTTTCTTCTATTTTATGTTGACTATCACCTCAATATCTTGATTGTCACTTACAATGCTAAAAAAATACGTCGTTTTTTTCCCTTAGATTTCTTTCCTGACATTCCTTTTCTTTTAAAAACATACATTTACTATTCATAACTAGAAAGAAAAAAAAACACATCGACTAGATCTTTTGAAGTGAAGAAATATTTTCTCATGCAAGATAATTTTTTCTCGTCTCTTTGGTAATTCGTCCGAGAGAAAGACAACTTCTAAGGGTGCGTTTGATAGCAATCAAAATAATTTCAATGTTTGCGCATCTTCTTACTGCGTATTAGAACATTTCCCTCATGATTTCTAAAAACAAAGTACATCATGCGTTTCTTTTCGTTTTTTTTCTTTTCTCGGGCCCCAAAAAAAACTGTTGATTTGACAAGATTTATTCAAGTATGAAGAGAATAATTACACTTATTTTTTCACCTGAAATTGTTAATCGATGAAAATAATGTTACATATATGCTCTCGCTTCTTTTTCTCGTTCTCGTTTGATTATGAAAAGACAGCAAACAATTCTAATAAAAGCTCCTGTCAAACCGACTTTTTTTTCCCCGACGTATCGAAACAACAAAGAAAAACAAGTTTGCCCTAAGCAGATATGCCTATCCCTATGCATTTTATTAATCATTTCTGACATTTCAGTCAATTCATCAACGTAATATGAGCATATTTTATATAAACTCTATCTTTCTTTTCTACTTCCTGACTTTCCCATGGGCGTTGTTTTTCTTTCTATTGACACCAAGGTAAGTTATCATGGCATTGCCAATCGTGCTTCTTTATTTTTAAAATTAAAATATTGATAAAAGAACAAAAGAAAAACACCATAACAGTCTGTCACATGGAATGTGTTGTTGTGTTTTTTCTTTGTAGAAGAGAAACGCGTTCATCTTTCTTCGTCTAATCCGTCATGGTCTCGTAAGAATTAATAGGAATTAATTAAACATTCATGCAAATATTATCGAATCATCAGTCGACACAAAATACACGTATACCTATGGCTTCGTCGGATTCTTGGTCAACATTAAAAAATCTACCAACAATGTTAATGACTCGACAGTCGTTTAAAGTTAATGAAGAACATTTATTAAATCTTGCGATCAAAGCACGATTAGAAAATCGAGAATGCGGATATTTAAGTCGACGTGGTGGACAAGATCCATCGTCATCGCCGAATAAATGGCAGTTGAAATGGTTTGTTCTCTATCAGAATCTTCTTTTCTACTATGAAAATGTCAATTCAACCAAACCACAAGGCGTTTATTTTCTCGAGAGTTGTTATTCATCACGGTCGACAGCTAAAAATACAAAAGATGGAGAAAAATTAGTAAATGAATTGGAAGAATAGTCAAATTTGTTGTTTAGTTTCTGTTTTTAGAATTGTTTTTCAATATCCTACACTCGTGATGGACGAAATGCAATCGAATTTGCGGCTGAATCTGAAACTGACTGTCAAGTTTGGATTGAATGTATCCAATCGTGCAGGTTTAGATTTCCATTTGAATAGTTTTTCCTCATTGAGATTTGCATTTTTAAGTTATAATCGTTTGCTTTCGGTTAAAGAAGAACTCGAACAGAAATATCTTCATCTCTCTCAAGTCTACGAAAGCGAAGCAAAGGCAAAATATCAATATCTTCAACAAGTCGAAGAACTTTCGACTGAAGTTCGAGAATTACGTCGCGAAGTACATTAAACTCTGAGGTGATATTTGAATTTATGATCTTGTTTAGTTATCACGCTATCGACGTCAACATCATTTACTTCGCACGCGAAGTATTGCTGAAGATGATTCCGAAGAAATTCGAAAGATAAAAAAAGTGCAAAGTCTTTGCCGTGGTTGGCTCTATCGGCAACGTTGGAAACGTATCGTCGAAGAATATATACGGTTAATATTGAATGAACCATAATTCAAGAGTTCTTCTTCTTCTTTGTTTCCGTTTAGTTCACCACATGCTGAGTTAATGCGCAAACGGAATAATATCATTTTTAATCTCGTCGAAAGCGAGAGAGAATATGTTCATCAATTAGAAATTCTCGTTGCCAACTACGTTCGACCATTTCGAATGGGTAAACAGTGAAAAACAAAGCAAAAAGATGATAATCATGAGACTATTTTCTAGCTGCAAGCTCAAAAAAACCGCCGATCACTCATGAAGATGTTAATTCAATATTTTTGAATACGTACGAATGTCGATCGAATCACACTCATTTGATGTGTTATCTTTCTAGAGAAATTATTCTATTTCTTCATCAGATATTCTACAAGGGTCTATCGAAAAAGCTCGAAAATTGGCCGACATTTTACACGGGTGACTTATTCGATATGTTCATTTCGATGTTACATATTTATCTCGAATATGTTCGAAATCATCATTATAGTTTACAAGTAAAACAGAACGAGGAAAGTCGAGGCGAAGAATCTATCGATTTGAATTTAGTGTCTTGTCGAATGTAAACTAAGCAATCCGGATTTTAATAAATTTCTTGAACGATGCGAGATGAAAGCTGCATGCGAAGGTTTAACTTTGGATACTTTACTTGTTCTGCCAATGAATCGAGTTTGTCGAATAAATTCCATTGACAGAAATTCTTATTTTCAATTGAATAGATCCCGTATTATATTGTGACATTAGCGAATTGTTTATCTCATACGCCACATGCTCATGTCGAACGAGAGAAATTAGAACAGACGAAAGCGAAATTAGAAGAATTGTCCAAAGTAAGATTCGCGAGAGAAAGAGAGAGAGAGAGAGAAAAATTGAACGTTGGATTTTTGAGATTATGCATGATGAAGTCTCGGAAACGGAACATATTCGAGCGAATTTAGCTATTGAACGATCGATTGCTGAAGGCTGTGATGTTTTACTCGATGTTAATCAAGTTCTTTGTCGTCAAGGTTTGAAAATAAGCAAAAAATAAACAAACATACATACGATGTTATAATTTCTTTATTAGATAGTCTTATTTTATGGATAGGCGATCGAACAAAACTATCGATCACTCAACGTTTCGGCTCTCGTGATCTTCGTCGAAACGAACTAATTGTTCAATGTTACCTTTTCTCCAATCATTTAGTTCTAACAACTCGTGGATCCAGTGGCAAATTGCATCTTGTTAAAGTAACAAACAATTCAAAATCGAAAACTCGAGTCAATCGTTTTTTTTGTTGTTGTCTCTTTCAGGGCTGTGGAGTTATTCCTTTAGCTGATGTGACACTTGTCGAAGATGTTACAACCGATCCACAATATCTACTTGCATCGGTTACGGAAGAAGATAGCGTCGATGATACGAATTCGAATATAACAGACAATAAAACCGGTGATATTGACATTCATGTCAATCGATTGTTTCGTTTAATTGTCGAAACACGTGATCAAACATCGTATTCAGTTACATTCGTTACTAATGATGAAAAACATAAGTCCGAATGGTGCACAGATGTAGCACAATGTTTACAAAATCTTCGATATACAGAATTAGTTACAGGTACATTTCGAAATGCATCATCGGTTATTGCGCCTGAATCTGTCAAGTAAAGAAAAATCTCAAGAAATCTACGAGAAAAATCATTTGATTTTCAGATCCGATGTGAAATTATACAAAGATGATGCGGAAATTAAATATTCAAAAACTCTAGATTCCTGTAAAATACCTCAGGTAAATCGTTTGAATTCTTTTGTCAACAATTCGTTGTTTTTTTTTTCTCGATAGATTCGACATGCAACGGTCGAACGTTTACTCGAACGCTTAACCGACCTACGTTTTCTCTCAATTGACTTTTTGAATACATTTTTGTTAACCTATCGTTTGTATACCGATGCGTATACAGTCATGGAGACATTGATACGTGTCTACAAATCATCACCACACACATCACTCGATCATACCACCGAAATTGAACATAATAATTTACATAAAACCGAAGAACGACAAAAGTAAACAATCGATTTTTTTTGATCTTACAAAAGAAAACCAAATGAATAAATTCGTTTTAGAGATAGATTAGGTTTAAATGAGACAGATGATAATGAATTAACTCGGCGAATATCCGAAGGTAGATTTATCTCTATACGAACTTCGAATTTTGATGTTCATTTCACGTTTGATTTAGGTGCCAATTTATTAAACACAAATTCAGAACAGGATAGAGATGTACGACGACATTCGCATATTGGAATGTTTCGTCGAGGACAAAGTAAATTTCAATTCATTCAAACAAAAAATCCCATCACAATTTTTATTCAGGTATTGATCAAAATGAATCTACAACAATAATAACACCACCACCACCACCACCGAAAACTTCTGAAAAAAGTAAATTATAACAATTGAATTCACTGAAATTCATCTATGTTATTGTAGAAGTTTCAATAAAATCACCAACAGAAATTGTAGTTACAGATAATTCGAATACAACTGATAAGTTAATTCATCGTCCGTTAGCTCCTCTAGCATCATCGGAAACATTCTCCGATGTTAGTTCAATCTATCGTGATGAAACATTAAACAAAGATTCACTCACGAATAAACAACTTCAAAATACAATAAAAAACAGTGATTTCGATTCGTTAGAAATCCTATTCGATTTTCCATCGGTCGATATTTCCAATGAATCGCAAACGAAACTCGAAACACGAACAGAAAGTTCGTGTCGAATACGTTTCTCTGAAAATACACAAATTATCAATTCACCTCGAGTAACATAACAAAAAAACGCGAATTTCATTTCGAAATCCATCGTTCAATTTTTAGGAAGAACGAAAATCTCTTCGAATCGAGTCCAGTGATAGTCCACCAGCTCAGAAATCTCGTCTACGACTCGACTCTCAAGTCAATCCATCAACGACAACATCACAGAACGTTCTTTGGCTTTGTAGGACATTCGTATTCACGAAAAAAACAACAACTTGATTTGTTCATCATTTGTAGCTAAACGTCTCAGTGAAGTTCTCTCATCACCTCGTCAAAGCATCCGCAATGCAGCTGAAAATTCATTTAAAAAAGTTCTTCCCGGTGTTGTCGTGACATCGTCGCGATCGTCTCGTCGTCGAATAAGTTCGGCAGCTGCTACTCAAGCATTTGCCGTTGCTACGTCCGGTGAATCACCGAAAACTATTCGAACTGAACGATTGGCCAGCAATCCTGGCGGTTCGATCAGCGGAGTATTAACCACGACTCACAGTGGCTTACCTTCGGGCTCACGAGAACAACGAGCGAATGATTATACCATTGTGAATACGGCATCGACAATGCGAGTTTTGAATGTGCTAAGACATTGGCTGACAAAACATCCTTTAGTAAATTTACAAAAAAAAAACAAGTATTTTTTACAAAATAAATTTTATTTTTTAGGATTTTCATACAAATCCCAAGTTGAAAGAAGTATGAATAGTGTTTTTTTTAAATTTTTTAATGCTTTTTTTTCGTCTTTCGATTGTAGATGGTCTTAGAACTTCTACAAGACATGCTTTTAAACAATCATTTAATCGCTGCTGAGCAGAAAGCAGCTGTTGCTATAATCAAACAGTTAGAAACAACGGAAATCGACGAAAAAATGGAACAATTACGTATTCTTCTTAATCCTACACAAGTAACCATAGATTCTACTTATCATAAAATAATCCTTTTCTCTCACCAGGCATCGAATGCAACATTTGATCAAATTGCAGTTTCCGATCTCGCCGAGCAAATGACTTCAATCGATCATAAACTATTCTGTGCATTAGGCAGCGAGTACGAATTTGTCTACAAATCAAAAAATTCGAATATATTCGATTGTTATTTTGTCTAGAGAATTACTTCTGCAAGGTTGGATGAAACCGGATCGCGAAGATCTCGCGCCCAATGTAGCGCTTGTTTCCAAACGATTCAATGAAGTAGAAAATGAAAAAGTTCAACTAAGAATTTGCCTTCGTTTGTCTGTAGATGTGCCGATTGGTAATCACAGAAATTCTCAAACAACCGACTGTCAATGGTCGTGTTCAATGCATAGAAAAATGGAGTACAGTCGCTGACATTTGCCGATATTTGAGAAATTTCAATGGTGTTCTGCAAATCATGGCGGCGTTTGTCAACAGTTCAATCTATCGTTTGAAACAAACTTGGGATCGAATATCGAAACAAAATAAACAAGTGATTAATAAACTGCAAATACTCGTGCATTCCGATGGCAAATTTAAAAATCTACGAGATTTATTAACAAAGTAAAACGACAGAAAAATATCGAAATATGTCTAAAATCTGTATTCATCGTAGAGTCGATCCACCTTGTGTGCCGTATTTAGGTTTGTATCTATCGGATTTAACATTCATCGAAGAAAGTTCACAAGACATATCCGAAGCTCGACTTATTAATTTCTCGAAAATGCGAATGGTAAGTAAAACACGAACATTTTCGTTTCACTAATCTCGATTTCTTGTTCGATCTCATAGAAAACACATATTATCAATGAAGTTCATCGTTTTCAATCGACACCATTCAAAATCAAACATAATCCTCGTGTTTGTGCCTATCTTCTTGATCGATCGAGTCTACTAACCGAAGATCAATGCTATATTCTTTCATTAAAACTCGAGCCTCGCACATCACGTGCCGGATTAACGACCATGGGTGTTTAGTTTAACAATTTATTTTACTCAGCTTTCATTTTTTCTCTGTCATATTTATTCTCAGCTTAAATGAATTTTTATCAGAATTAAAAAATCAAATCAAAACAATACATTTCTTTCGTAGTTTCAGTCAATTTGCCGATGATTTTTTCTTGTTTATAACACGCATGACAATGCTGTCGGCATGTGTTAAATCACTTGCTGTAATCGTTCCACTTTTGTCCGAATCTAATTGTTTGAAAATTAATTTCGCGAGAAATTTACCCGGCATTCCTTTGATGCCGAATTTTTCGAGTAATAATTGAAGATCTTCGGTAGTTATACGACCATCTTGATTTAAATCTAGCGCACGAAATGCTGCTTCAGGATTTTTAAACGCATTTTGTAAACCAGCAGCATCGAATTGCAAAGGTAAACTATCGGCAATTTCGTCTTCTGAGGACATGAGTAGAAAAAGAAATGAGAACGATTTCTGATTCCATTTCTTAAGTCAATAATAGAGAAATTTCTTTTTCTTTGACTCAATAGATTTCATTGAAAAATAAAAAATGACCTTCGACTGTCGCATATTAAAATGTTGAGTTGAATCATCGTTTTGTCATGTTATCTTATCTTTCAAAAAAAAAAAGAAGAAGCTAATGTCGTCTTTCGACATTTACATTCTGCAATAGTCGACGATAACTCAAATAGTAACGATGTTAAAATTTCTTATTTATTTGGTAATCTTTCTCGGACAAAATCAAGCTCTTGATGTCCAAGACTACACAGAATTCGTCGATGATTTGAATAATAACGTCAAATTCATCGATGAATATACTAAATGGTCGAGTAAACTTTTCGCTCAGCCGAATTATCTATACGGTGATGTTCATCCAAAATCACCGTGTCCATCAGATTACGAAGTCGATGACGATGGTACACCGGAATCTGTACATCAACTTCGACCGCAAGATATAAATTGCATTGCAGCACTTGGTGATAGTTTCACAACTGGATTGAATGCTCACGCAACAACACCAGCTGATTTATTACTCGAACATCGAGGTTCGATTCATTTCGAATTGTCGTCTATTGAAATTGATTTGTCTTTCAGGGATATCATGGTCGATTGGAGGCGATTATACTTATTCGCAAATGCCAACATTAGCAAATGCATTGAAAAAATTCAATCCACAATTAAAAGGTTTTTCTTCGCGACAACATGAAATGTCTTTGAATCGACAGGAGTACAGCGATCATCGATTGAACATCGGTAAATTAAACTCTTCTATGATTGAAATAATACGTATTTTTGATTCTGCGTAGCTAAATCAGGATTTCATATAAACAGTTTGCCGTACCAAGCTAAAGCTCTCATTCGTCGATTGAAAAATGAATCATTCTGTAATTGGGACAGCGATTGGAAACTTTTGACAATATTCATCGGTGTACGAACTTTCCTCTTCACAAAAAAAAACCCAAACTAATCTTCTATTCGTTTTCAATTAGATCAATGATCTTTGTACTTTCTGCAAAAACGATCTCAAAGACAACACCTACACACCTGAACAATATCAAAATTATGTTCGTGATGCTCTCGATATTCTTTTCAACGCATCCGTGCCACGTATGTTCGTCAATCTTGTTCCTACACCGAAGATTGTCGGATTTGACGAACTTTCAAATGAAAATTATATCTGTCGAACATTTCTCAATGAATTCTGTCCATGTGCGAGTAGTATTTCGGAAAATTACACTCAACAATACCAACAAGTACTCATCGATTTAATTAAATCGAAACGATACGATGTGCGTGATGATTTCACAGTTGTTATTCAACCATTTCTGCTCGATACTCAATATCCAATTCGAAATTCGAATAATACAATTGACAAGAGTTATTTAGCACCCGATTGTTTTCATTTTAGTGGTAGAATTTGAAATATTTTTGTTTTCGAAATAAAAATCTTTTTTTTTTCAGGCAAAGCACATTCACAAATGGCACGTGCACTTTGGAATAATATGCTCGAACCCGACTGTGATAAACGAACGAATTTATCAAGTAATGAACCTGTCAAATGTCCAACAAAAAAACGTCCGTATATATTCACTTCAAAAAATTCTGAGGGTGCATTAGAAAAGCCCAGCAATTTGAATAATAATGCATCGCAACCGAAAGACACAACTGCAATTGCAACTTCAACATCTGTTCTAAATTTAACAAATCGTACCGCTACGGTAATCATCCGTCAATCTTCAACATCTACTGATGATGATAATGATAATAATAGTGTTACCAGTTCATCAACAGAGTCAGTTCCATTCATAGATATGAATAGTGATATCAGTACTACAATGGCTATTACGGAAACAAAATCATCATGGAAACCTTGGAGATTCGTTCTTGTGATTAGTTTTTTTGCCATGTGTGTTTTATTGATTGTTTATCGTTTTCGTAAACGTCGTGATTCGTGTTTGCCGTTACCTCAAACAGCTCATTCGAATTTCAATCGTCTTCATGAAGAATCCGATAATAGCGATGTCGAAGTCTACACACAACCGAGTGAAGATGTCAAATATTACGATGATAAACAAATGACACCCACACACGGTACGCGTATACCTTTCGAATGATCCGTTAATGCTTGATGCTTTTTTATTAAATACTGTTATTGAATCAAAGAATGAAATAAATGTTTGACGTGTTCTGTTCACTCACGACAGCTATTGATCATCTCGATACTGATTGGCTGAGAGCTGAGTACATGATGTCATAAAAAAAGGAGAAAGATTTTTTTTTTTAATTTTCATATTGACAATCTGCTCATCGACTAAACAATAAACAATCTAATTTGTTGTTGTTGTTGTTGTTTACTTTCTCTTTCGTTCGCTAACCTTCCACATCGATCGAAGATGACTAATCAATTGACAATCGTATGATTTTTCTTTTCTTTTAGTATTCAGTACATATCGACTCGTGTTTTCTAACTAAACGCACATACCTTTTCTTTTTTTGTCTTTTGCTTCGTTTTTTCTTGTTAATCTTATCCTCTTTTTTTCGTTCAACTATCATAAAGTATGTCGGAAGCATCAAGAGAAAAAATCTACGGTGTCGATGCGTCCGAACGACATACGAAAATTCTCAAAGTCAGAGTTATACGTGCAACGGATTTGCAACGACGAGATTTTCTCGGTGGTCTCTGCGATCCATATGTGAAACTATCTTTACAAGTTAAAGACAGTCGCAATGCAGTCATGGAACCAATACGTACACGTACAGTACCAAAAACATTGAATCCATATTGGAATCAAGAATTTCTCATTCGAGTTCGTTCTTCACTTTTGTATAGAACAAAAAAAAGGTTCGATGAATATAAATTCCGTTTAGGTTAACCCAAATAAACATCGTTTATCATTTGAACTTTATGATCAAAATAAGCTCGTATGAATCGATCTTTTAGTTTTGTTCGATTGATTCGTTCGTTGTTGTTGTTGTTTAGACAAAAGACGAATTTCTTGGCATGTTTGCACTTGACTTTAATAATATTTCCATTCCAGTTGAATCTCCTGAGCAGTCGATGTTAACAAAAGATTTTCCATTAGTCAAACGCAGGTACATTCAAAAACAAATAAACAACAAATTTCTATTTACTAATCAATGATATTTAGTATTTTGCAACGTGTACGTGGTACAGCAACGATTGCTCTAGCATTTGTCAGTTCGAATGACTCAATACGTCGAACAGAATCGACAGAGAGCAATGGCATGCAAGCGAATGACGCTTCGGGATTTGAAATCATCCATCATCGTGATGTACTACAAACTACGAATGACTCTCCATTACCACCTGGTTGGGAAGGTAAAATTCGACTTAAACATCTAGTTTTTTTGTTTATTATTTGAATTTAAATAGAAAGAAAAGATAATCAAGGTCGAATATATTATGTTGATCATCAAAATCGTCGAACAACATGGGATCGTCCGAATGCTCAGACGTACGCGAAGAGAATTTCATTGAAAATGATGATTTTTGTTTTTTTTAAGAACAAATGCTGCTCGGCCACAACCCGAGACGAGTACAGGTCGTCGTCAAGTCGACGATGAGGACACACATCAATCGCTATCGAATACTTCAAATGCTTCACGTAGTGCAGCAACTGCTGTAAGCAATTCGACGGCGAATGTCACCGATGATCTCGGACCGTTGCCACCGGGTTGGCAAATGTCAAAAACTGAAAATGAAAGAATGTTTTTTATCGATCATATTAACAAACGCACGACATGGGTAAAAACGAGTTTTTCAGAAGCAAATTTTCGTTGAAAACACCAAATCTTTTCCAGGTCGATCCAAGAACGGGAAAACCAAGTCCATTGCCAGGTGCACAACGTGAAATAAATCAAAACGGTCCATTACCTGTAATAGAAATTGTTCGAATGAATTCAATTTCGATTTTTGTTTTTCTCTTAGCCACATTGGGAAGTTCGAACATTGGAAGACGGTCGTGTCTATTACATTGATCACTGTAAATCGATCGTGTTTTCGTTTCTTTGAATTCATTTTCTCGATTTTAGTAAACAAAACAACAACCTGGACCGATCCGCGCATCGCTGGACCGGTAAATTTTCTTTCTCTTTTTTCGACAAAACTCGAATGTGAATTTTGTCAAGGCTGTACCTTATTCACGTGATTACGAAACGAAATATCGTCTATTTCGTCGTAATCTACCACGTGCACGACCGAATGTTGGCAATCAAGTTGAACTGCATGTTAATCGAAAAGATATCATGGAAACATCATTTCGCGCTGTAATGAGCGTTCGTGATCCGGAAATTTTGAAAGCTCGGTATGAAATTTGAATTTTATATGCAAAGATTTTTTATTGAATCTTTAGACTTTGGGTTATATTCGATGGTGAACGAGGTCTTGACTATGGTGGTTTGAGTCGTGAATGGTTCTTGATTCTTTCTCGAGAAATGTTCAATCCTTATTACGGTTTATTCGAGTACAGCGCTATGTAAATCATTCTTTGTTTTATAGAACAAAAGTAAAAACGATTGCTCTCTTTCGTAGTGATAACTATACGCTGCAAATCAATTCGCTATCGGGCTTATTCAATGACGAACATATAAAATATTTTCGATTTATTGGTCGAATCATCGGCATGGCAATTTATCATGGCAAATTACTCGAAGGTTCGTTCGATAAATTCTCACTTTCTCGTTTTAATTTCTTCCATTGATTTAGCATTTTTTATTCGTCCATTTTATAAAATGCTACTTTCCAAACCAATTACTCTCGCTGATATGGAATCAGTCGATCGAGAATATTATCAATCATTGAAATATATCGTTGACAATGATCCAGCAGATTTAGATCTCTATTTCGTTGTTAGCGAAGAAGTTCTTGGCGAGGTAAATCGAATGATTCGTTTTTATTTCAATAAAAATCATTCATTTAGTTACGCGAACATGAACTCAAATCGGGTGGCCAACATATTCAAGTTACTGAACAGAATAAACACGAATATATTGAACTAGTTATTAAATATCGATTCGTTCAACGTATGGCTACACAAATGAATGCATTGAAACAAGGCTTTCAAGAGATTCTTCCATTAGATAGTATCAAAATGTTCGATGAAAAAGAAGTCGAAGTACGAATGAAAAGCAAAATAAAACGATCTTATTCGAGAGAAATCTGTTTTAGCTTTTAATCAGCGGTCTCGGAGAGATTAATATTAATGATTGGAGAACGCACACGATGTACAAAGGAGGATATACACCCGACAATCCAGTTATTCAATGGTTTTGGAAGGTTTGAATCGAACAAAACGAGATTTCTAACGCGTTGAGTTTTGATTTTTAGGCAATTGGCTCGTTTAATACTGAAGAACGAACACGGTTTCTTCAATTTGTTACGGGTACGTCTCGATTGCCGATGAATGGCTTCCGGGAACTATGGGGTTCATCGGGTCCACAGTTATTCACCATTGAAAAATGGGGAGAACGAACAAAATTACCACGTGCACATACATGGTTTGTGATTTGCTGGTTTTTTATCTAAATAAAAATGTGTTTGTTTTTTGCAGTTTTAATCGTATCGATCTGCCGCCATATGAAAGCTATTCCGAACTTCGACAAAAACTAGTTCAAGCAATGGAAATGAGCGAAGCATTCGAAGGCGTTGACTAACTCTCATTCTTCTCGTTATTTAATAGTTGTAAGTCTTTCTTTCGTCCGCTTTGTCTCTTAGTTTTTTTTCTCTCATTTTTTTTTTGTAAAAATAAAAAAAAACTACTCATTCATTATTATCATCATTGCGAATCTTATTGTCTCTTGTAAAATAAAAACGTACTTACATTACATACGTCCTTCTGCATATTTATTTTCTTTGATTATGTAATATGTTTGTTTGTTTGTCGTCATTTACTATCTTTATCAGTTTATATATATATATACATACACCGATTCACTTGTTGCTTTTTATTCGAGCACAATCGAAATCTTATGTTTTTTCTTGATTGAAGATAGAGTAGAAAAAGATGAGTTGGACTTCAATGATTGGATGGATTTTATTGCCTCAAGTAGGTGGGATCTTAGGAGGTTTAGCAACAGCTACACAGATTAAAACTTGGTATGAGGTAAAGAATAAAACGAGAGAAGAGAATGATAACGTTTGCTTTTTTTGAATGAATAGAGAATTTTAAAACCATCTTGGCGACCACCGAATGCAGTTTTTGCTCCCGTTTGGACAATTCTTTATTTGTTCATGGGTATTGCATCATATTTAGTTGCTCGTGATGGCGATGGTTTTGATAAAACTCTTGCATTGATATTTTATTTTACTCAATTATTTTTAAATTGGACATGGACACCAACATTCTTTGTTTTACATCAATTAGAAGCTGTAAAATTCAAAAAAAAGCATATATTCATTCATTCATTTGATTTGACTTCGATTTTAGTCTTTAGTGATCATTCTTGTTCTATTCATAAATATTTTCATTTGTGTTCTTCAATTTTGGCAGATTAATTCATATGCTGGCATGCTTTTAGTTCCATATTTACTCTGGGTTGGATTTGGTAAGATGATGTCTATTTGTCTCATCGATTGACAAGCTTCTCTTTCCTTCGTTTTGTCTAGCATCAGCGTTGACAATGTCGATTTGGCAATTGAATTCTCCTTATGCACAACCTCCGCCACGTCGGGCAAGGCCAATCCCCGATCTTAACCAATTATAATTGTTATTGTTGTTGTTGTTCTCGTTATTAGTACTGAAAATAAATTTTACGTATATATATATTCTTGCTTGTAGATGAGTTTATCAAAAACTGCAATAGGTTTGACATTATTACCGCATTTAGGTGGAATTGTTGGCGGATTAATAACAAGAAAAAATGTGAAAGAATGGTAGATAACGATGAATCGATTGTTCAATGAAAATCTTCGAATTGATTTAGGTACGAAAAACTTGATCGTCCATCTTGGCGACCACCGAATTGGGCATTTGGTCCTGTTTGGACAGCATTATATACAATGATGGGTTATTCTTCGTATTTAATCTATCGAGATGGTTTCGGTCAAAGTCGTGATCGTGCTTTGATGCTCTATGGTTCTCAATTAGCATTAAACTGGCTTTGGACACCGATTTTCTTTGGTTATCATAAACTTGACTTAGTAAATTGATTGTTCTCGTTTACATTCATTCATATTTCTACTTTTCATAGGCATTCGGTGAAATACTTCTCTTACTTGGCAATATCGCTGCATGCATCGGCGCATTCTATCCTATTAATCGTACTGCATCGTATCTTATAATCCCATATTTTGCGTGGGTGTCATTAGCAACAACATTGACTTATTCAATTTGGCAACGAAATAAATCCAAACAAAATCTTGATTAGGACCTTTTGTTGTGTGTTTTTTTTATTGAGAATAAACAGAAAATTCCCACGTCTATACATATATATTGTCTTCTCTCATTATTCATATTCTAATTGCAATCAAGCAACTCTCACTATTGAATAGAACAGGATATAGTTTTCTTCTTCTTTTTTTCTATCCTTCTCATGGGACTAATGTTAATGATGAAGCTTTCTTTTGTCCACGTCGTATTTTCTGCTGAAATAATGTAAATATATGTTTAACCGCATGGCTCATCACACAATAACACAATGGATTGATTGCTGAATTTGATAAAGAGAATAATTGAAATATTGGATTAACATAGAGAACTAAAAACATTTTCTTATCCATTCGTTTGACATAGGATGCATACGCAGTCATATCATCGACTGTTGAATATTGACTTAAATTTGCATGTGTATTTTCAGGTAAATACGTGTTCGATGTAATATCAATATAGATCGAGAGAATATTTAACGGCAATCGTGTAAGAAAAAACACGATGACTGAAAATAAAGATAATATTTTTTATATTGACTCGTTTTTCTGTTTTGTTTTTACCTAATGTGATTAACAATTTAACAACACGTCTTCGACTTTGTAGGAATCGATTGGCATGTTCGAAATCTGTGCGCATCGACCGTCGAATTCGATGTTGACTCGGAATCGACGAGAGACTTGTTCGTTGTAAACCGCTGGTATACTGACTGATCGAATGTCGTTGACGAATAATCGGTCTGGGATGTGCACGAAGATTGATTTGTGCGTGACTGTAATCGTTTTCACTGAAACGTCGAGATGTAACTGTCGATGATGGATTTTGTTGTTGACGACTGTCGGTAAAACTCGTATTACGTCGTTGACGATTGAGTACTAATAATGAACGATAGTTCTCGATTTGTTTATCGGTTGTTTTTAGATATTGAATCGTCAATGGTCGAGATGATTTTCGGAGATCGTTCGGAAAATCTTCGGATATATTCGAAAATCGTGCAGCATTTAAAATCGAATTCGAAAGTGTTTTCTGGACGTTGGAATCGATAAACCAAAGAGAAAAACCGATACGAATATAACAATATGTCATTAATGTTAGCGGAAGAATAAACAAAAGTGCTAGGAGAATAAAATCATAGATTAAACGTGCGTTCATATTTCGCTGCCATTCTTCAGCACATGCTGTTAACGTTATTTCAAATGGATCGACAATACGATGATGAAGAATCAATGGAATCATAAGACATAATGCTGAAATTGATGTGGTCAAATAGAACAGAAATTCTTTTGAAATCATCAAATACACGTACATGTCAGCCAAGTCAGAGCAATTGTGATGAAGACTCGCGTTGGTGTACAGAGTAATTTCGAATGAATTGGCTTGTGTATTGCGATGAAACGATCGATACTCACTGAGAAAGAAATTAGATGTCAAAAAAAAAACAATAAGGAATCTTCTACCTGCCATTAATGTAAAGATTGAAACGGCTACAGATGTTCCTAAAACATTTTTTGAAAAAAAAATTTAACAAATTCGACAAGTCATGTCTCATGAGAACGCTTGTCATATAATTAAATCGCGCTTATAATCAAATAAAAGGACCTTATTCTCTCACTATACGAATAGCTTCGTTAATTTTTAGCTTATTACAAATTAAACAATGTCAAGCAAAAGTAATGATAATTTCGATCTAATTATGCTGATTTTCACAGTGAGTTTACCTTGTATAAATGGCACGAATCGACATAGAAACTCGCCAAATATCCAACGTTTATCATAGTAATGATAAGCTGTTGGTGGCAAACAAATCAATGTTGCAATTAAATCTGATATCGCTAAATTTAAAAGAAAATAATTTGTTAATGTTCTCAAACGTCGACGTTTGATAATCATAACAATAACGCAAATATTAGCAATTAAACCACTGAGAAATATAATTGTGTAGATAAATATAAGTAGATAAGAAAATGTAAATGATGTTTGTGTTTGAAAACTTTTATTCCAAAATGATGTTGAAAAATTTCGATAAGAATTCATATTCGTCGTTTCAACTCGATAGGCCTCAATCTAAAAATGAACAAAGCAAAAGAAATATTTTCTCTCTACTGATCAATCCCCGATGATTGAGTAATTAAATGTCTATTTGTTCGAGTGAACAAATCGATAACCTTGAAGTATATTACCCGACACGAACGTGCTAGAAATCGTCTTCCTGTTGTACTGAATGCTGCCTTTTCTTTTTGCTTGTTTGTCCTTCTAAAATATTGATTTAGTAAGTGAACAAATGATGATCATTCAACCATATGATTCAACTCAAAAGAATTCATTAATAATTTGCGTTCAAAAAAAAACGAATCCGATTAATGTTTTACTCGTTCAATCTCTCGAGAAAAAAAAACAAAAAAAAATTTTATTTATTTTTTTGTTCACAATGATAACAAAACAATATTCGTCTATATCTTTCATTTCCTTCGCTCACTAGTTCAAAGAACTACTCTTACATGTCCTCCTTTTGACAATGATAATGATGATTCTCTCTTTTTTTTTTATTGATGATGTCGAGTTTCTCTTCTCTCTGCATCGCTATTTTTTCTTTTTCTGTTTGTTCACATTCTAAAAATAAGTCAAACGCCTACATAGAATATCTTGCTCGTTCATTGTTTTGATTTCCGATTTGAGTTGGAGATGAGACAATGCAGAAACAACTAGAAATAAATGTCTCTTACATTCAATTCTGACAGCATTCTTTTCTTGATTAGACAATCTAATGCTGTCAAAAACATTGAACTCGCATTGTTAGTTCGATTTTCTCCTGTCGTTATTCAACTACGATGTTAATTAATCTGAATTGAAAATGAAAACGAATCCGTCTTGATGATATATAGAAGAATTTAAGACGGTACATTAATTATTCAGTGAAAACGTAGTCTGGTCATGCCAAACTTTCACAATTGCGAATTAATTAAGTTAATGTCTTCGTCAAGAAAAATAAACAAACAACTATATGAATTTTATCATAACTATTGTCTGCAAAAATATTATTCTTTAAAGAAAATAAATCAATTTCATAATATAATTTTAACTTAAAATGAAAATTATTCGCTGCCGACATACGACTACTATTAATAAGCAGAGTCTGTAGTTATTAATATGTCTATAACAAGTCTTTAATAGTAATTTTGTTCTTCGTTTATTTCCCTGTAGATTCAAATGATAATAATCACTGCGGCAATCCCTAATGACTAACGAAATATATGTTTCATGTTTCAACGTGTGAATTTGTTCAAAGCATGTTTTAAAAAAAATTCTATTTCTTCCACGTTCTGTGTGTGTGTGTTTTTTTTTTCGTACAAGCTAATCTTTAAAGCTCATCAGTGTTGCTCGGCTGCAAGACATTTTTCTTTTCTTTACTGTGTAAACTATCAACATAAAATATTGTGTTGACTACAAATTCATCGACATTTCGTCGTTTGAAAATTCAAGACAGATGACTACTGAGCTCAATCGATTTGGACGTTTATCTAAGAACATGTTCTTTGCACGGCATGTTGCTCAACCGAAATATTTAAAATTTATTACAGGTTGAATAGTTTTTTCAAAACGAAAAAGAACGCGACGACTATGTCCTAGAGTTTTAATTCAATTTAGGAACTGCAGGCGTACAAGTTTGTCATGTTCGAGACAATGTGCCGCATTTGCCTGCGTATCCAACAGGTGATCTAGCGGCATCATTGCTATCAGATCCGCGTTTTACTATTGAATTTCCACCGAATTCATATAATGAAGCTTTGCTTCGATCTTATTCAGAGCAAATTCAACCGCAAAAACGTCGAGAACGATTTCTGCCGCCGATAAACGGCTGGAATCCATCGGGATCAGTATGTCGAACATATTCGTTCTTTAAGAAATTCTATTTTTTCTTTTGAAATTTCTAGGTAAGTAAGTATACGTACATATATCAATGAGTTTCTTTTTTATGATGTTCTTACAAATCTCAGTTGCTGATACTGAACATTGGCGACGAGAATTAACACGAATTGCTGAAATGGTTGGCTTAGTAACAACTGACGAATTAAACGAAATCGGTCAAAAGAAAGATCCATCACCGACGAAAACACCTCCACGATCATCGTCATCATTGAAATTACCGTCACGACGAAGTTCATTACGTTCAGCCAATGGTGAATATAGTACTCGAACAGGTCGATGGAATGAAACACCACGAGCTATAAGTCGAAGTCAATCTTCACGACGACGAACACCACTATCGGCGATTTTGCCCAATCATTTGTTCTGCGTCGATGAAAAAGAACGAGAAACTTGGGTAAAAAAACAAAGTTTTCGTCTTTTGTTTTCTTGCAAATGTTCAACTCTAGATGATTCAAGTTCTATGTCAAATTTTGAAAACAAACAATATTAATGATGTACAAGCTTGGCTCGTTGCTTCGAGTCCAACAGGTTTGATTTTGACATATTCAAATCTGCAAAAGAAAATTTCTATTTTCTAGAAAAAGAAGCTGTTCGTCAATTGATTACATCAGCATTGAAGGGCTTAGAAGAAAGTGGACGTATTGAACCGACAGCTTATTTTCTGGAAAATACGAAAAATACACAAGTTAATTTGGATACACTCAGCTCGTTAATATCGGATAATAAGTAAAACATAAATTCAAATTGAGAAACGAATTATTTTGAATGAAATATTGATTAGATATGCGAATGTTATTCCTTCGAAGACTGAAACTCCACCGAAATCTCAAAGTCGTCCTCGTGTTTCTTCACACGTTGATCAATCGAATCTTCAATCGATTGCTGAAGACTCTCTTGCGAAATTCGATGTACCACAACCGACACAAACTGACCTGCAACGTGATATTCAAGTTTTAACATTAGACGACAATAATAATACTACAAATTCGGCACAAGATGAAGTACCGTTTTAATAGCACTCCTATCGATAAGCAAATGAACTCAATCTCTATCTTGAATTTTCTATTTTTTTTAACGATTTAATAAAAACGAGAGAATACAAAACAGACAATAACGCCATCTATGCTTAAACTTCAAAACTCTAATTTGTCAAAATTTTACCATTCATAGATGTGAAAGAATATTTATTTGGATACACATACGTACATACGTATAGACAATCAGAATATAAAAAAAATTTCAACGCTGACGTGGATATAGTATTTGAAATATATTTCATTAACAAAACAAAACAAAACAACAATGGAAAACGTTGCTCTTTCGGATTCAAATGATGATCTTACTGATGAAATTACTCCAAGTAATCAGCAATCTCATACTCCACAACGAACATTTGCTGAACAACAACAACATGTTACAAATGAATTACAAGATGCAGCGAATACCGATGTAATCAAGGGTAAATCATATCGATAATCAATTTTATTTATTTTTCGAAAATTTTTTCTTTTTTCGGTTTATTTAGCTCCTTTTATTAGCTCACCAAATACTCCATTTAAACCTTTATTTCCTGCGCCAATGAATGCATCTCAAATGCCAACAAATAATTCACCATTAGTTTTTCAACAAAATCCTCTACTTCAACCGCCAACATCGACGTCCCATTTGCCATCTCCATTAATTCAATCAGCAATTCGTCCACCATCGATGCCAAGTGCATTTCAACCAGCATCATCAGCATTCACACCATTAAATCCAACAAATATCCCATCAACATCATCATTGATTCAACCAAAACTAACTCTCGGTAATCCACTAACACCAGCATCAACAGTACCTCTTGCTCAACCTATTCACTATCCAACTCCAATAGTCCCACTAACACAAACCAATGAAATTAGTACAACACCATCAGCAATGGTGATTCCACCGAGTCAAACAGAATCACAAATTGCTCCTCCACTACCTCCTCCTCCACCAGCACCATCAGCGTCAACTATATTACCTCCACCATCTCAACAACTAGGCGCAGGTATTTAACTATTTGACATGAATTTGCTCGTTATGTTCTTACGTTCTCTAGCTTCTGCAAATCCATATTCGGCTCGAGCCTCACTAACTGAACGTATCTACCCGAGTATGCCAACATCTCAAGCTCCACTTCAACCTCAACAATTACCTCCACCACTAAACTTTCAACAACAACAACAACAACAACAGCAACAATCGTCGTTATCAACTCAACCACTTACAAGTAATCTATTCGTTCCACCGCCTGTTACCAATTCAACAACGCCTAATGTTTATTCGGTGTAAATATTTTTATTTAAAAAAAAAAATAAAATAAAAAATTCTTTCTTTCCATTTTCAATAGAGCTGATACAAATATCTATACTCCATCTTATCAACCACCAGGTTTATTTGAACGAAGAGAAAAAAACTTTATAATCAAACTCTTTTTTCTCGTCGAATAGGAGAGCCAAATCCTGCACCTTGGTCGAATTATCCACCGACACCAACAGGATACGATCAGCAACCCAATGATCCATCCAACGGCAATCAAGCTGGAATTTGGGGCTGGATTAGTAACAATAAAATGCTTGCAACAGTCGTTGAAAAAGCCAAAGTAAATTCAACAATCATCAAAACTAATTCCATTCAACAAATATGATCTCTTTTCAGACTGGTCTTGAAACTGTTATTACTACTGTCGATCCTCAAATGAAACAATACATTCGTATGTATTCATTCATTCATTCATTTTGTTTTTGCAATTATTTTGAGTTTTTCGTAGAACCAGGAAATGAAGTTCATATCGTTGTTACATCGGCTAAAGATGTTAAACTTACGCCTGTACGTGACGCATTTACACATGTATTTGGTCGTGCTACAACGCAAGGCATTGTAAGAAACAATTTGTCTTCGAACTAAACTTGCTCAACGAGCCTATTTCTTCAGGGTGTTCAATCGAATGTTGCTCCACAACCAGTCGGTTTCGAAGCTGGTTTCAAAGGTACATTTAAAACTCGAAAATCTTTGCCACTATTCCAGTATTTGATGATATTTAGGGGCTCAACAACGTATTGAAAATCTCCGTCGTCAAAATGTCGTTCGACAAGATCAATGTATCGTTTCAATTGAAAACTTCATTGCTGAACTCGTTCCCGACATGTACTTCGATCTTGGTTATGTTCTTCTATCTGATCCATTGAATTCGATTGAATTACATTTATTTACTCAAGCCATACCGATACCAATTGAATATGTTTATCAAGCACGTGATCGTACGCCTGTTGATTATCCATTAAAATGGAGTGGGTACATGGTTACAGTCGGAGAAGTACTTCATTCGCAAAATCCATTGATTAATCCGGAAGATTGGCATGAAACTATGGGCGGAACATCACGACGAGATATTATCTATGCGACATGTAGATCTCTGGCTTATATGTACAAACAAAGACTCAATAGAAAACAATAGGACATATAAGATCGATTATCTTTGTTCATTTTCTTTTCTTTTTAAACAAAAAAACATACATACACACACGCATTGCCTAGACAAAACTGAGCGATATTTATTTCGAATTTTATCTTTTATTGCACGTATAGTTGTTCGTTTTTTCTTTTCTCAATATGTTATTCAAATAGATAAAAAAAACAAAATATTCTCTTAATATAAATATAATGTTGATCAATATTTTAACAACAGATTTCTATTGACCTGAATTACCAAAAAAAAGGACATTCATAAAAGTCAATATGACCGACGAGACCTTGTAAGCAGAGATCACGATTGTGTGCTAGTCAGAGATCAATAATAAATACACATGATTTTTCCACTACCGACATTCAAAAACATGTAACTTCCTACTTTAATCTTGCATCATGAATATTTATTTACGTGACTACTAAAATCACAGATGAGATTCTATATAAATGATGATGAAATATTGTTCGTTCTCATCAGAATCGTGCTCGTTTTGTCTCTAGTGACATCTAGGAAGCTTTATTCATACTATCTATTGTTACATAATTTTATTTATTTTTCATAAAAAATTCCGAATTTATTTTCGAATTAATTGAACTGAAATTTAAAAAAAGACATTTTTTACCAACTGTATTTATTATTTTCCTCATATTACTCATACTCAAGATATTTTGATCTATTTTTGCAATTGGGTACATTCATCAGACTGCCTTTGATTTGTCAAAAGCTACCGTCCATGAATCTTACAAAGACTGATTCTCAAGGTTTAACAACACGTCCAACACATCAAACATCGAGAAATCTGACTGAGAATGAACATGATTGTCTTTTCAAACTTTTCGAGCCAGATACCGTCGTAAGAAAAACGTTTTCTAACAAATTAACAACAAAATCGTTCCATTGTTTAGACATTAGCTACTGCTGTTGCTCAGATTCTTTATGGAACGAATGGTGCCTGGAGAAAACACGCTTGTGGTGCTCTGTGTTTTGTTAAAGATTATACTCGACGATCGTATTCATTTCGTCTATACAATCTCCAAGTATGAAAACAAAATATTTCATCATTTTTAATTCAGCATCATTTTTCTTTTTAAGTTAAAAACAATTCTCTACGAAGAAACAGTTTCTGTGCCATTGAAGCTCGAAAAATACTGTGATATTTTCTATACATTCGATGGAGAGGTCGGTTGGCTAGCATGACATTCGTTTTTGAGATCGATCGATCGAATTATTTGTTTAGAAGTGTCGAGTGGGGATAAATTTTGTTGATTTGAATGAAGCGAATAAATTTTCGGGATTAGTCAATGGAACACAATCTCAACGGCAAATCAGAGCTCGACAACAATCGGCAAATGCTACGATTAAAACTCCAATTGTGAATGATAAAAAACGAAAGGAAATTTTGAAGAAAAAACATTTAGTTATATCGAAACCTGTCGAAAATAGTTTCGAACATATAATGAAGGTTTCACAAGATAAAGTACGAGAAAAATCGAAAGTAAAACGTTTTTATTTATTTCGATTTTGTTTTTTGTTCGTTAGAGTTTCGTCAATGATCAATCGAAACAGCAACTGTTCGAAGATGTTTTGCAAAGTTTGAAGATTTCACCTGAGGAAAAAACTTACCTTCGACAGACAGCCAATACAACCGTTGGTCTTGCAAAACTTTTCCGTAAATTTCATCGAATTTATTCATTAGAAATTCTCTCGTCGTTCTCTAGAACCGAACAACGAAAATATCTCACCGGAAATCAATCTTCCTCGACTTCCACATCAAGATATCTCACTGCCTATTGCTATTTACCATCAAATGCCAATCAATCGATCATATCTTCAAGATACATCGAATATACCTACGACTACAATTGTCAAAAAGCCAATTCCACCACCTGTAGCACCTAAACCAACTCATTTACAAACAAATTCTACACAACATTCGGGAAAAACCTCTCGAGCACCACCGCCACCACCTCCTCCTCTTCCTCCGTCATTACCAACGAATTTTCTCGAACATGTTCAATCGCCAATTGCCGAACATTCGGATCTACACAACGAAATTATCAATTTTCAAAAAGCCAAACTCAAAGTACGACTATTTCTTTCTCAATCATCCGTAATCCGTTGTTATTTCAGCCGGTAGCCGAACAAACAATCGATGAAAATGTGATTCAATCCCAAACTCTCGAAGAGAATATTCGAATGCTACTAATCAACCGTCGCATTGACATCAGTACGAAAACAAAACTTTTTATTAAATTTCGTTTTTTTTTTCATTTTCTTCTAGTGGGACATCGTGACGAAGAGAATATCACCGCCGGCGATGATGATGACGACGACGAATGGGCACTTTGATCAGATTATTTTTTTTGTAGTATATTTAGTAATTGTCTCATTGCTTGACTAATCTCTAATCCATTAAGTTTTCTATCTAAACTATAAAAATCACAGATTTCAACTGAATCTCGTGCTGTTTGTTCATCATCTTGATGTTTATATAAAATTCTTTCAGATAAACCAGCGATTCCTGCATAAGTTGAAAATGTTAATTGAATATCTTCATCATTCAATCCAATCGATCGACAAAGAACATCGAAATATTCCAATGTGAGATTGTCCTTATGAAGATCTTTCAATGATAAATATAAATTCGATGAATCGAATAAATAGAATTTATTTTGATATTTATCAAATACACGTTTGAATTGATACTGTCGACGTGATGATAACCAACAATATTTACTCAAATATTCCAATGGTGTTAGATGTTCTAAGAATTTCAAGTCAAACGGCAGATAAAATCGACAAGCCTGAGAAGAAAAAATGATCGTGAAAAATTCGCTGAATTTTCATTTTCAACTGACTTGAAGTGATAACGGCATCGAGCCGATGTATTCTGCCGATGGACATTTACGAATTTTATCGAGCAAATCCAATGTCGTTTGGTTTTCATCCATATTCGAAATGCATGTTTTTTATGTATTTACTGAATTGATAAGAAAAGTCAAATCAAATAGTAATAATCTACTTGTCATCGATTTCTTCTTTCTTTTCTTTCGAATGATGTCATTCGAATGTCTTGCATCATCCATCTATTTCAGATGTCGAACGAATCTACATACGCATCTCTTCATTCGCCTGATATTATGGCTAAAACTGCCGTACTCGATTATTTCTCCAGAACTCGACGAGAAGAACCTGAGTAAGAATTCGTTTGAGGACAAAAGTAAACTTGAATGTTGCTATTTAATTAACTAGATTATCAATCGCAACGATTGCTATTCGTACATTACTCGATGTTATCAAACGTTCTTCCGCCGGAACACTCAGTGAACTTGTTCATGAATTAAAATCTAGCATCAATATACTCACAACTCAAACTGATTCCTCGATTCCGAGTTTAAAATCAGGTTGTGATCTATTTCTACGTTTTATAACTTTAGCTAAACTTGATACATATGCTATCGACGAATGTAAACGAAAACTAATCGTTCGAGGCGAAGTTTTTCTTCAACGAACGTTACTCTCTCGACAACGAATATCCGAATACAGTCAACAATTCATTGTCGACGGCAGCGCTATTCTAACGCATTCATACTCACGTGTCGTACTCGCCTTGCTTCGGTATGCATCGAATTTTGCACGTTTCAAAGTGTTCGTCACTGAATCCGAACCGGACAAAAGCGGACTGAAAATGCGTGATGAACTAGAAGCCATCGGCATTCCTTCAGTCTGCATACTCGATGCAAGTGTTGCATCAATGATGGAACAAATCAACTTCGTTCTCATTGGAGCTGAAGCTGTCGTCGAAAGTGGAGGTATTATTAACAAAATCGGCTCGTTTAATTTAGCCATAGCTGCTCGTGAAATGAACAAACCGTTGTATGTTGCAGCTGAGTCATTTAAATTCGTTCGATTTTATCCATTGAACAATCGAGATCTACCGAATCATTTCAAATACAAATCATCGACAATCGCTCGACTTGGAGAAACAAATCTTCTCACTGAACATCCACTTGTCGATTACACACCGCCAGCTTACATAACTCTTCTATTTACAGATATTGGCCCACTAACACCGTCGGCTGTTAGTGACGAATTGATTAAATTATATATTTAGAAACAAAACAAATTCGAACATTGAAGGTAGTCGTATATAAAAAAAAAAGAAAACGAGTCGTCTTAACAAATCAATATGCACACACAAAATGTTTTTGTGATTATATATCCTCTCCGTTTTTTTTTGTTTTGTATGTATATGTAAACTGATCTTCATATTTGTATACGAGCGAAAATGAAAACAAACACGAGTAAAATCAAAAACAAAGAATATTTTTCTCCTTGTTTTCTTTTGTCTGTACAATTCTCTGGTAGTGTTGTGTAAGAAGAAAGAAAAGAAAAACGTCAAAATTCAGATAGAATACTTTCGATTCGATCATAAATCGAATTACCCCGATCGACAAGAGCATTTAATCGGTCTAGAACGTTTTTAATCGATTCTTGGCTCGAAAGAACTGAGTTTAGTGATTGTTTGTCGTCTTTTTGTTGTTGATCAGCATCGTCTAACAAAACCGACGATTCTTCGATAATTAAACGAGCATTTTCTTGTTGTTGATTAACGACATTCGATAGTGTACGAACGATATCATCTAATTTCGAATGACGATGACCATTTGTGAGCAAATTTGATTTCAACGAAAGTGTTCGATGTGTTTCATCGTCGAAAAATGACGAACCTTTCGAAACAATCGCTCGATCGAGTTCATTCAGAGCTAAATCAATGACACGAAATTATTATTCGTCATTGTCGTTTCGTTTTACCTTTTTCTAAATGCGCTCGAACAGACAGAAGATCGGATTTTTCATTCATAGTCGACGACATTCCCGATGAGGACGACGAAGGCGGTGGCGGTGGTCGTCGGTGACTCGTCAACGGTGCCATTCGTTTTCTTTGATGTATCGAGTTGATCATTGATTGCGTTTGATTCTGTTGTTGTTGTTGTTCGTCGTCATCGGTTATGAGAAGATTTAAATCGTTTTGTTCATCACTGGCGTTGGTTACTGTTGGACTCAATGGTTGTCGTTGATCATGATCGATGTCGTCGTCATCGTCCATGTCGTGATCGAGATTGAGAGAGAGCTGTTCCGGCACTTGAGTAATGCCACGATTCGTCGAACGCGTGTATAGACCATTCGAATTCGGTTCTTTAGCTTTTTTTGCGGCACTGAGAAGAAAAAGATTTTTATGCGAGATAGTTTTTTGTTCTCTTTCTTTCTTTTTTTTTCTTCTTTCTCAGTTTTTTTTCAAAATTGAAATCGACTCTCAGTATCTCTCTTAAAAATTCTTCGTTCTTCACTCTTCGCCGTCGACAAAATCTTCTTAATCAAAACCAGCAAACTTTCCGCTATTATCTTTTTTTTTAAATTTCAATCTCATTCACATTTTTAAACAGAACAAAAAAACAACACGAGTTCATACCGTTCTCGATGAAAATAATCAGAAATTCGTCGATAAGCTTTTCGTTCGTCGAGTAATTTATAGATTTTCTTGATCGTCAACGGGACATTATTTTCTCTTCGAATATATTCTCCGTATTTCTTATAATCATTTCCTAGAAAAAATTCTCAAATGATTGTTCTGTCAAATGACTAAAAAATCAACGAACCATAGATTTCACGCAAACGAAATAACAGTTCTTTCTCGTCGTCTTGTATTCGAATGACTTTCGATGATGAATTCGAATTGACAAGAGTAGCCATTGTGCGAATTACGTGAAGTAAAAGTCCGATGCAAAGCAGTTGACAACGAGAGACGTGCGACGAGCGCCGTATGTGTGCGCGTTTGCTTGCTCGATGGAAGAGGGAAAGAAGAGAAATGAATGATGACGGACTGAATGAAACACGACGACGACGACGACAACGACAACCGACGAGTCGGTGGTTGCAACGACGGCTCGTTCGCTCGTCGTCGGTTGGTGCTGCGCGCTTGTACGTCTGTCTCTTTTTTCTTCATCACTACTACTCGGTTATGTTAGCGACGTTGACTGACGAAAGTCGATCGTGTTCGTTCGTTCTCTGTCTATGACTCGTGTTTTACTCTCGTACTTGCCGAAAAACGAGTCTGTCTACGTGATGTGTGCACACACACGCACAAGCGCGCAAACGCATTGACGAACATGAGGACAATGAAAACGATGCACGGCTTTTTCAGATGTTGTCTCGCTCAATAAAACAGCTGATTCGTTTGCCGAATACTGTTCATTTAGCATCGGCAAGAGCCTTATCGAATGGTTCGTTTGTTCGACAAGTAAGTTTTGAAAAATTAATTTTATCGAAAAACGCTTTTTTGCTTGAAGTTATTCGAACAAACGACATCGACGTATACGTACATTGTAGCCGATGGAAAAACCGGAGAAGCTGTAATAATTGATCCGGTTATAACAACAGTCGCACGAGATGTGCAACTACTCAAACAACTCGGCTTAAATCTTCGCTATGCAAGTATGTTTGATGATAAACAAAACGTAAATAATTCGATTTATTGATTATCTTAATTCTTAGTTAATACACATGTTCATGCTGATCATATAACCGGAAGTGGCCGTCTCAAAGCCTTATTACCCGGCTGTAAAAGTGTTATTGCGAAAGTAAGTGGTGCCAAGGGTGATGTTCTCATCAACGATGGTGATGTCATTGAAATTGGCAACAAAAGTCAACCGTTGAAACTCGAATGTCGAGCAACACCTGGCCATACAAACGGTACGATCATATTCGAGTTCGAGTTCGAGTTCGAATCTTTTCTTTTCCTATCCTAGGTTGCATGACATACGTTTGGCACGATGGCGGCAGTGTTTTTACAGGCGATAGTTTGTTAATTCGAGGTTGTGGTCGAACTGATTTTCAACAAGGTAGTTCCGAGAAACTCTATCATTCGATTCATAAACAAATCTTCACATTACCTGAGCATTTTACTGTCTATCCGGGACATGATTATACCGGTCAAACAAGTTCAACAGTCGGCGAAGAAAAACGTTTCAATACACGTTTAACGAAATCTCAAGAAGATTTTACTCGATTTATGAAAGAACTCAAACTCGCCTATCCACATCAAATCGGTGAGATTTTTCATAGGAAAAGAATAAACGCGAAATATTCATCTATTTGAATTCATTTTCTAGATAAAGCTCTTCCGGCAAATATGGTTTGCGGTATTTTATCTGAACCTTGACCGTACATTCCGAACTAATCCTTTTTTATTTTCAATAAAAATCAGATTATAAAAAGTTTGCGTTTGCCATCTATGACATTGCATCAGCAGCATTTTTGTTTGTATCGATTGCTCCATTTCGATAAAGATGTTCGACATAAGCTTTACGAGATGGATGAGCGTCGCCAATAGGACGATTGATCGGTGTCCAAACAGGTTCACCGACGAACAAACGACGAGCACGAATGTAATTCTGTTTATCCGGAATAAATCGATGATAAATACCTGAAGTATATAAATATGAAATTCATAATTTCGTTTTCTTCAAACTAACCAGCTGGTAAAATGACGAGATCACCAGCAAAAACATGAATTCTCATCCATTGATCGTCACTATCACGTACATCGAAAAAACCTGAACCTTCTAAAATTAAACGAATTTCTTCATCGGAATGAAGATGTTCAGCAAAGAATATCTTCAATTTTTCTTCGTAATTTTCCATCGATGATTCAATTTTAATTTCATCTTCATATGTATATCTAATTCGTTCAACAAAACAATTGATATCTTCCTTTTTTTTAATCTTTTTTACCCTCGATCGTGTTTTAATTTAATCAATGCAGGACTTTCATGTTCACTAACGATTTGATCCGGATGAAAATACCAAATTTCAACGCCTGAACGAGCGCATAACGTCGCTGTATCGAGTTCTTCAGCGATGTTCTCGTCTTGCGGATCATCGATTTGTTTACTCATCGACCAACATCGAACCTAAGCGCGGTATTTTTTTTTCATTTTTAATCCTCAGAAATCGAAAAATCTATTCGTACCATGATAGCAAACGTTTAAATAAATCTGAAAACAAAGAAACGGATCGACTTATAAGAGGAATTTCCATTCAAACAGAAACAAAAGAAAATAATCTGACAATGCCATATTTAGTCTTTCCTAGTATATACCTATATCAAATAATTTATGCATTGAAAAATCACTGAGATTCAAAAACAAAACAAAATTTTATGTTTTAATCAAAGAGGAATTGCTTCTATCTTGAATAGCAAACGAAAGACATAATTGTTGATCACGTAGATCCGACCAGCCGCCATTGGGTTGTTTAAATAACCGCTGAGCATCATATTTTAGATGTAATGATAAAGAATCAGTTGGGAATAGATATTTTCGATGTTGCTGATAGAATTTCTCGGTTTCAGTCCATCGAGCAACGTTTGATTCACTCGAGCACGATTTTAGATGATGTGTACCGCTAAATAAACATTCTCAATATTCAACAAAACTTGTATCTCCTCTGTTTACCATGAACCGAGATGAATTAAACGTGTTGCACTCGACCATAAGACACGCGGAAATTGAAAACGTTTTTGAACTAAATAAACAAGTGACCAATCCCAATTGTAATCGTCAATTGTACAGAATTCTTCGGCGTATTTAACGAGTAATTTCCATATGGAATGTGTCACTGTCATGCCGAGATTGTATCGAGCATGCCAATAGGCAATTGAGACCTTAAAAACACACACATCAGTATGTAAATCGGATTTTAAATCAAAGATCTATACTTTGGAACCGAGTTTAGGAAAGTGTCGACCGGATTTTTCAAGATTACCTAATGTGTAAAATAAACATTCGGGACAGATTCTAAATCAATGAGAGAAAACTTTAAAAAAAAAACAAGAAAAAATCATAAAAACGAACTTCGACTTTGCAGCTTCCATTTTCCGAAGAAAAACGAGTGCATCAGGTGACAAATAAAAATCTTCTTCCAGCAATAATAATAAACCGTCGGTACGATTTCGAAGGATTTCAATTGAATTAAAAACAAAATTTAACTTAAGCGAAAAAAACAAAAACAAAACAATTTCATTTTTATTCAAATACGCATTTACTTTCCACCACCAATGATGTTTTATTTGAACAATCGACACTTCTCGATAGTGACCATATCGATCAGGATGAGCAGCATTATTACATCGCTTATCCAAAGCTCTACGATCGAAATCGGATTCTAGAATTATTATTTTCGTCAAAAGAAAGATTTCATACTGGTACTTAGGTAGATCACGTGGACAATCATTAGGATCGAGACCGGGAAATTCATTTGGATATAATTGTTGCGAAAATGGATAGAATATTTGTATCACCGGAACGAATGTGATGTTTAAAATCAATTGATTTATATCTGAATCAATAAAATCATGACTGAATATAACGAGAGTTTTCTCGATTGTTTCAAGTTGATGTAACATTTCAATAAATTTTCTTAAATATACAACTCGTTTATGAACTTGAACGAGCAATATATGTTGTGTATTTGCTAATGAAAATAAATGTTTATTTAACATTGTTTGTTCTTGATTTTTTCTCTTCACATATTGACGATAGAGACGAAGAGCAGTTTTGTTAATTGATGGCGTAACGATTTCTTGTTTGATCTTAGTTGATAATGATAAAATCGAACGACTTGTTTGAATTTGAACTGGTAAATCAAAATAATATATTGAAAATGATTTATAAATTGTTAGAAATAGAAGAATCAATATCGTATAACGAAAGATAATCGATCGACTACGAAGCATCGTTAGAAATCGCAAGTGATCGTCATCAAATTTGTAAATAAATTATCTTTGCTTGTTGATTGAGAACATCCGATTAGAAAATAGTAATAATATTTGAAAGACGAGACGATGTAATCGAACAGATAATATATGTTAATTGAATCAAATGCACGAACGAGAATTTATTGTGATTGATTTGTTTGTCACTATAAAATAAATTAGATTTATTAGCAAGTAATATTCGATGTCTATCAATCTGATAGACTCGCATAAATAATTTATTTTTAATAAAAAAACATCGTTATTCGCTTTTTTTTTCTTCTTCTGCTGTGTAGTCACTTACGAGTGATGAGACTTTTTCCTATCAGATAAAATGAATACTGATATGAATAGATATAGTAATAACAGCAGACGCAACATTGCATATGGCACATCCATTGTCTATTTAAATGGGCTCTTCGAAGGAGAGGATTAATATGCAATTAAAGACATGGAACTTTTCAGGTCATGAAAAATGTGGAGCCCAGAAAAGTTTATTGAGTAAAACGAAATCGTATAGATGTCGTTCAAAGACGATTCATCAAAGTGTTCACTCTTGATAATAGACAGACAGACACATATATATGTATTTAGGAAATCTATCCATTGGCAATCGTAACTGTGATTATTTAACCTTCATTATCTTTCAATATCCTCTCTGTTTTTTTCTCTGTAAGATAAACTGACATTAGTATAATTACATTCCTTATTAATCAATCACCGTTCGACGATGTTTTTTCACTCTTTTTTTTAAATCGAATTATTAGTAACTATGATCAATTGGCTTGAATCATTGATTGTTCACATACCCACACACACACACAAACGATTCATTTACATAATTGATATCCAAATCACAACGGATAGAAGATGAGATGTCAGTGAATTCTGTCAACATACATGTTATATAGATTGTACATTCTATATATCTATAACAAATTAGTTGTTTGTACGACATTACATCCTCATGTGATAGTGGATAGGTTGTCTCTGATCTTATCGTGAATAGCGAAGAAATTAGAGCAATATCTCATTTGTTTTGCTGCGTATTTTCTCTTCTCTCTCTCTCTCTCTTCGTCCTTTCCCTATTCCACTAACATTTTTTTGCTTCTACCCGCCTTAATGGCCTTTCACTATACAAATCAGAAAATCGGTGTTATCGAGATATAAACAAATGATGGATTTCCATTGATTCGTCGAAGAAAAAAAAGCGAGAGAAAAAATTTATAATGGAATCGCGTCGTCGCACAATGTCAAGTCCGTCGACAGCGTTCTCCATCGTTGCTCAGGAGGCACTAGACCATATAGTTGCCGATTCTGACAACGAAGATGGTACTAGCCAAGAAAATATACATATTAATACTCATCAACGTGCTCGACGACGAGCAAAAGTGAGTTCATTGATCGATTCAAAATTTCATCTCATTCGAATAACAAGTTTTTTTTTCTTCCCTCGTTTTCTATTTTTGATGGACATATAGGATCTGTTATGTAGTAATAAACCAAAAAGAAATGCCAATAAAACGTTACATATCTAACTCTTAGAATCGATTGTCTGTTTCTCGAGAGAAAAAAAACAAGAGAACCTCATACAATATATATCTGACAAGAAAAAAAAACAAATGACCTTCTATTTCTTAACTACAATTGTATAATATACAAGAAAAAAACACTAATGGGTTTGATTTCTATTCGATATAAAACAAAAGAACTAAACGAGAAACGAGTTGACAACATCTGCAGTTGCTCGATAGGAAAAAAAATAAGAAAATCCAACAAAGAATAAACACACTAGCACATTATTAGTTACGGCATTTGACGTTAAAATGGATTCTAGTACAATTCAGCTTTCGAAGAAACGAGCCAGCTGTATACCATTGCGAGATGTGCAGGTAATTTGTTTTTGATACGTCTCTCATTCATATATCTTCGTCAAAAACACTGCATGCGTTAATTATCCGAAGAGAAAAATCTTGAGAACGACAATAACAATAATAACAACAAGTAACGAGCAACAATGATGAGATAAGTTCTATGTCCTAATAAATACTGTTAGCACTCGTTGATTGTTGTTCCTGTTCTCGTTCTTGTTATTTGGATAAGGATATCCGAAAGAATTAGACGTGAGTTAACAGTTATGGATTATCAAGCATCCATTCAGAAACGCCAAATAAAAGTAAAAAAAAATATTTCTCATCATTGAAAACTAAAATCTAAACAAATCTCGTATCAATGAAATTTGTTTTCTGTTGTTCTAGCGTGATTTCAATGCATTACCAGAAAAAGTTCTTCTCGGCATATTCTCCTATTTACCACATTCAGAGCTGTTACGTTGCGCTCGTGTCTGTCGGCTCTGGCGTGCGTTAAGTCAAAATTCGAAATTATGGAAAACAGTTTTTCTTCGACCGGAATATCACGGTTTACATGTGAGAAATTTCGATCAATTTATCTTTCTCATTGGTCAACGATTTTCTTCATCGCTGAAATATATCGAATTACCTATGGAATTGATCACAGCTGATGTTCTTCATGAATTAGCGAATAAATGTCCGAATTTAAAATATTTAACACTCGACTTTTCAACGGCTATGCAATTGCATGATTTCAATGATTTAAATAGTTTTCCGTGCAATTTAAAGATGCTTTGTATTTGTCTATCGGAAGTTATCTTTCTCGAAGGTTTTATGAGACGTATTTATGCTTATTTGTCGTCGTTAGAAGTTCTTCAGATAATCGGTAATTAGCAAAGAGAAGAAAGACAAACTATAATGATTTGTTAAAAATATCAATTTTCAGGAACAATTGAGAAATCAAATGAAGCCGAAGAAGAAGTTTATGAAACGATTAATATCAGTAAAATAAAAGCACAAACACCGAATCTTCGTGTAAAACAAAAAGGACAAATCAATCTTTTCATCGAAAGGTTTTGTTTCTTTATTATAGGTGATTAATTTCTATGGAATCTATTTTCTCGATGATAATCATATCGAAATTATTGCATCAGGATGTATTCATCTCGAATGTCTTGCATTGAACTTTTGTACGCGTGTTAAAGGTACAAGTTTTAAGAATCTTTTACAACGTTGTAAAAAACTTCAATCATTACTTCTACAAAATACTGGCAAGAGAAAATTTTTATCGATAATTTTCTTTTTGTAATAAATAAATTCATTAGGTATCGAAGATAATGCCATATTGGCAGCTGAATGGGAAACATCGACGATCAATGAACTTGATCTATCATCGACTGAATTAACCGAAGCGTGTCTTTCGAATCTTTTTCTTCGTATGCCAAAATTGAGTTATTTAGCTGTACCCAATTGTGATGGTTTTACTGATCAAGTAAGATGATTTTTAGAAAGTATAATTACGTACATTGAAATTTCATTGGTAAGGTACTTGAACAATTGATTGATCAAGGCAAACTAACGAATTTACGTGCAATCGATTTGAGTAATACGGTGAATTTGAATTTTGAAATGCTCTATGCGTTTCTCAAACGTCACGGAAGACAACTTCGCGGTCTATCCTATTCAGGCAATCCGAAAGTTACGGAACAATTTTGGATAAATGTAATAAAAAACATGAAAAATATTCGGTAAATATTCTGATTCATCCGATAAAATCATCGACGATTATAATCGAGATTAGTCACGATTATTATTGTCAGCGACTTTGTACGATTTGTTTTGAAAACATCTACAAGGTCAATCGAAGCTATGTTTTCTATTCAACAGATAAACATAAACATGTTATTTGTTTTAGAATACTTGTTATTGGAACTTCGCATGGATGGTTCAAGAAAATCAACACACGCATTCATATCGATCAAATTCTTGAAGCATGTGCACAAGAATGTCAAAAACTTGAACGATTAGAAATTCAATGGGACGAAGAAACATTAAGATGGAATGAAAATAGTTCGAAATTTATTGATCATATTCGGTAGATTTCAGTTATTTATTGTTTTGTTGTCCTTCAAATTGAAATAATAATTATCTATTCGTAGAATTCGTTGTGCGAAACTTTTGTCATTGGTCTTGGCCGACGGTGAATATTATGAATTAGTTCGATCGAATTTCGAACGAGCTGATCGTCAACGTGTTGTTCGAACAACAACAAGTGATCAGACTAGTATTGTTAGTTTACTTAATTATTACAACGATTTACGTTTCAACTAATGTGTCTGTGTAAACGATGGCTTTAGCAGTTTTCTTTTTCTTTTCTTTTTTCATGGACATTTTATTAAATAAAAATATGGCTTTTAGATGAGAAAAAAAAACAGACCGATTACCTTGCAAAGTGAATAATGATATGATATTGCTCTTTAGACAGGTGAAATTCAGAGACAATTAGTACTACTATATCAACGATATCATTTAATATTATGCGCTCGAACGATGGATGTACTATATTATCTATTCAAGGCTATCATGTGTTGAAAGTGAATCTTGTACATTTTTTTTCTTTTTCTCGAAAACATCGTCTTTCTTAAAGGATAAAATCAGATATTTTCCACTGTTTTCCAATAACAATCGATTAATGAAGCCAGAAAAGAAGAACAACAAAAACAACATCTGTAGGATGTCTGATAAACAAATGTATCATTATGACACAAATAGATTCATTCAAAGTAATCGTACAGACATTAACATCAAACTAAGC
>Ga0209914_1000611_pt1 | contig 45230 bp, 34 predicted proteins | sample ThiBiot_500_plan_FD_183949 | JGI IMG/M metagenome (GOLD analysis project Ga0209914, IMG submission 183949) | Wastewater bioreactor microbial communities from Cape Town, South Africa - Thiocy_cont_500_plan (SPAdes) | ecosystem: Engineered > Bioreactor > Thiocyanate-remediating > Anaerobic-Aerobic...
ACTTTCGATTTGTATTGGCTGAGGCAGTTCGTAAACAGGTGGCAATCGAGAAGGATTTTGTAAGAGAAGAAGATTTGGATCTTGAAAATACGATTGAGTATGATTCGTTTGAAAATCATAAATCGATTGGCCATATCCATATGATGTTTGCTGTTGCTGTTGTTGATGTTGTTGTACGGGATGATAGATGTAAGATGGTGGCGATTGAAGATCAACTTTTTGATGCTCATAAAGGCAGTCAATAGTGTCGGATGAATAGTAAGGTATGCTATTTAATGATTGTAATGGTTGAAGCGATTGATGATCGTAATAATCGTTAGATGGTGGCGAGAAAAGATAATTTACAGCGGATGTCGTTCCGTCCATATTAGTGTCGTTGTTAACAGCAAGAGAGAGAACGCACACGCACACACGATAGACAATAAATATCACTTTTTAACTACCGTTTTAAGGAGAAGCTAACAAACTCTTTGAATGAATCGAAGAGAGAAAAGAGCCAGAAGAGAACACTTGAGAATCACCTATGATTAATTTTCTGTGTACAAATGATAAGAGAGAGAAATGCAATGAAAACGAAATATCATTGGTTAACAATCTCAATTTTTCTTCTCGTTGGCTCACATAAATCATAGGATATCATTCGCTTTCGTTTCTCAATCAATATTAGCTAATATCAGATAATAGAATGTCATAAAATCTCTCGATTTTCAATTAATTCTAATTCACTTATTCGACAAGCAAATGATATGAGAATAGGAAAACTATATTCGTTTAGAGCAAAGCAAAAAAAAAGAAGATCATAGAAAGAAAATACAGAATTCGATAAGCACGGGCCAATGATGATTTATGTTTGTTCAATATCGACTCTCGAATACGCTCGTAAATGTGTCTATCAACGATGATTCGCAACGGTTTCACACGTAATATTCTTCGTCATTGACCATCTGTTAGATTGATATTGTTTTGTATTTTTTTCAATCGACACTTCAAAGTTTATTTGACGATCCGATACCGTATGCTACGATGAAAATCAAAGAAAGATTCATGTTATGAAACATGAATATTCGTTTTTAATAAAAAAAAGAAGAAGAAAACGTTGATCATGATTTACGATGACAAAATCCTGAGATTTTCTTTTTTTTTGATGAATGATTTATTACCGCAGATAGAAAGGAGAGAGAAAAGCAGAGCAATGTCGTCATTCGTTTTCTTTTTTGGCAGGAATAAAACAAACAATAAAATAAATGAAGAGAAGTCAGAAAACAAAACAAAATAAACAGTACAGTTCATTGAAGTTTTAAAACCTTTTCAAGAGGTTCCATGAATTGTTCTTCGAATTTCTTTGCACTAAATCGATCGACACTTTCTCTTGCATGTTCACGTATTTGTTGTCGTTCAGTCGATTTCATTTCTAAGATTTGACGCATTGCCGTTGCATAAGAATCAATATCCGATGCAAGAAAACCTGTTTCACCTTCGTCGATAATGTCCATTTTAGGTCCACCGGATTTATGAGCAAGAACAACAGCACCAGCAGCCATCATTTCGACAATACCTGAAAAATTAGAGTTTAAAAATTTTGCTGATTTGTTTTTTGTTCTATACGAACCAATTCCGAAATGTTCATTCCACATCGTATGTAAACCGATGGTTGCTTTGTTCAAATAACCTTTTAGTTGGGCAAAATTAATATTCAATTGAAATTCGACTTCTTGAGTTAGATTTAAATTTTCTACTAATGTTTGTAATTCATCAACACGTTGTTGATCGTCGTCATGTCGAACACTGCCGATCAAAATCAAACGTAATTTATCTCGATGTTCAGGAATTCGTTGTAATAACTCATGAAATGATCGAATTTGAAGAGTATGATCTTTTTCAGGCCGAAATTGGCCAACAGAAACAATCGTTTTCAACGGTTGTTCATCATCGTTAACTAACGGTATGGAAAGAAACTCTTGAACATCACAAGGTGGATAAACAAGATGAATCGAACGTGGTGATAAACCCCAAATACGTTCGACATGTCCTTTCGTCCACGATGAATTACAAAACGCCATTTGTGCACATCGACCACACCAACCGTAGATATACGCAAATATTCGATAGTAAATCAATTTGATTTGACTAACATTCGAATTATTAGCAATTAAACGACGATTATTATAAGTGGGACGTCGTTCTCGAACTTGTTCGAGCATATCCGTACTTATCGTTGGATAATGAACATAGGCTAGAATTGGTACTGAAGCTAAATAACGAAATAATGGATAAGTAAATGCGTAACCCATTGAATCAATGTAAATATCAGGTACAAAACGAACTAAAGCTTCACAACCTAAGACCATCGAGCCGATACTTTGTCCTAATAAAGTAAATACTCGATAATATTTAGCTTCGACCATAAATCGAGTTCGGAGATAAACAAATGTAATCGAAGATTTGTAAACTTGCATATTCATATTAAAACGTTGTTTAACACGTTCAAGAATTTCATCCGGTGTTGCATTTGTATCACCCGTATAGATTATGATCTGAACATCTTTTTTATACTTTTTAAGAATCGATTCAATCGCTGCCCAAAGTACACGTTCGCCGCCACCACCATCGTTGCAATACGGATGGAAGAAGGCAACACTCAAACGACTGTGTCGAGTCGTTGTTGTCCATAAACGACATTGTTTACGATGCCATGGCATAAACACATATTTTATTATTGGAACTAATCCAATAGTCCATGCAAGGACTGTGACTATAAACCAGAGCATAAACGTTGTCAAATAGAGATTGAAAAGAAAAAATGTGAATGCTGAGAGAAATAATAAATTAAGCAAAACAACTCCCCAGATAACAAATAGTGTTGCTTGTACAGTTGGTTTTAATAGAAACGTCATCAGAAATTTCTTTGAAAATATTTCACGTATCTTTTGAAGATAACCGTGACTAAACACCGTAAATTAAGGTCGAAATTGAACAAGGTATAGATGGCGTTTTATTAACAGATTTTTCTAACCAATTATCTGAATTGGCAAAAAAGAAGACGGGAAATTGTTTTCTGATGAAATTCTTCTGATCTATTTAAAAACAATTATAGAAAATACTTCTGAAGATGTCATTGCAAAACACAACAGTACAAATTTAATATTTAAACAAGTGCATAAATGAATTTTGTCGTCGACTTGATTGATGAGTCACCCGGTCATTGTTTCTCGTTTCTTGTTCGAGTCATGTATGTTTTGTATGTATCGGACTTAAGTGAAAAAACAATAATCAGTTATCAGTTTTTTCTTCTCTTCATCTGATCTTTTGTTATCACTGTCAATTTCCTGTATCTCTTTTCAATCAGACAACTTGCTTCTTGCATAATAATCATCTCAGATATAAGATTGTTACTTTACTACTGAATGATATATTCCATTGATTTGTTATTACTTCACCAAGAAACAGACAATTTATGATTTGTACCAGTTCCATTACTCATTTTCTTGTCGATTCGAATAAACAAATGAATATCGACTTCTTACATAAATTTCCATCGTTTGGTCGAATTGATTTCGATGCTTTGCCGTTTTTCTAATGGCAACATCTGAATTCAATCGACTCTCGTGTTTCAGGTTAGGTGTCAGACGGCGATGAAGACTATCCATCTGGTACCATCACACATAGTCAGACGATAATCTTTGCACGCTAGCGTTCTTATTCTTCTTCTTTTTTGCTTTATTATTGATGGATCGATCTGAAACAACATTGAATATTGGTTGATGATGCCGCAAGTGCTGCTCATTAACAGTTCACATGTGTTTCCTTTATTCGGAATGTGTATTTTTTCTTTCTCTCTTCACGACGAATCTCTTAATTGACGTTTGATTAGAACAAACCAAAAATTATCAATGAAAAATGACTCTGATAGCATAGAATTAGTCCTACGTTGAAAGTATTTCCGTTTTGTCACATATTGTTAATCATATTCATCCATTTTCTTGTTCAGTCGTATTCACTCTATCATAGACTGTTGTTCTGTCTTTTGACCCCGCCCGGAGGTGTTGCCCTCGATCTTCTCTCGTTTTTTTTTCTTCTTCTCTTCTCTTCTGCCCGATCGTGCGTCGTGTTCAATCTATTTCTTTATCCTTTTCTGCAGTCTGTTGTCCATTCGAGAATAATACAATCGATCGAAGAAAGAAAAGAGAAACGAGAAAGCAAATTTGCCTTCTTTTCTCTTCTTCCAACATGCAGACTGCGTGTCCCTTGCGTTCAACACATTCTTTGGCTTTGTTTCAAGACATTTTTTTTTCTTCTTCTTTTTCTCTAGATCAATAATAAATCTCGTCATGTTCATAAAAATTCTCCAATAAAAAAACGAAACGCGACATTCATGTGAGTATATTTATGTTTGTTCTCGATTGATATCTTCGTTTTCGTGATGAGTGAATTTCTATTTGTCACTTCAATGAACACACAATCATCGATTGTCTCAAGATGGTCACTATTGATATCAATCGAAACGAACGAATCATGAGTGTTTCATTGATTATCGTTCAACAGGGACAATTGAATGACCTTCCTTCGTTCGTTAGGATTAAATTAAAGCCGATAGTTTTCCTTTTTTTTTGATGATCAATATGTATACATTCCCATGTTAGATGTGATCCGTTGGCATATTTACCGAATGTGTCAATGTTAGTGTCTTTCGCTTATCAATCGAAGAGATGAAAACAGCCGATATAAACATCCTTTTTCGACAATAGAAAGAGAATAGAGGATGTTTACGTGACACATGAAATACAAATTATTGTTTATCTTTTGAAATTAATCGAATCGAATAGGTTCATTCGTGTCTTGCTTTTTTGATAACACGAATCATTTTTTACAATCTGATCATAAAACCAAACCAACCATTTTCTTCTTTTTTTTTTCTAAATCATAGTATTCAATTGCTCAATCCTGATGTTTTACTATTTATTATTGATTCTTATTTCAACATGTTCAGTCGTTCGAAGTCAATCGGTGTCTTGTTCGTGCGATCTCGACACGACTGGCATGACAATGATCTGCACGAATATTCAATCGATTCTCGCCTATCAACGTTGCATTCACGAGCAACTTAATATTCAGTCAGATTTTAAACTACGTCGTGGCGGTGTGATCACCAATCTTACCATACAAAATCATCAATTACGTAGTTTAACCGATGATTTATTTCAATTTGCCTATGGAAATAATCATCATTATCAGCTCAATGATTTGAGATATTTGTATATTGTTCAAGGAACATTAAGACAAATCGATAGTGGTGCGCTGCATTTATTTGAAAATGCGTTGGAAATTCTTGATTTATCATCGAATGAACTTCAACATATGCCGAAAACGGACAATGATCAATATAAAAATCTTCTTCAATTACGTCTTTCGAACAATCAAATACATCGTTTAACAATGTCAGATATTCGAGCTTACAAACGTCTTCAACAACTCGATATGTCATTCAATCGGCTGCAATATGTCGATATGTCAATAATGAATTCATTGAAACATCTTCGGACATTACTCTTAAATTCGAATATGTTGAGAACATTACATAATAATATAACATTTCCGAATAATTTTCAATTGAAATTAAGTTCGAATCCATTGGAATGTGATTGCCGGTTGCGATGGTTGAGAAATTCGTTGCTTCGTGTTGAATATCCGATTTACAATGATGAACCTCAATGTGAAATGCCGAAAGCATTGTCAGGCAAGAAAATCGTTCAACTACGCGAAGAACAATTCGTCTGCGGGCCGATTATCTCCAAGCCTGACACGACAATTCTCACGGTAACAACCGGTGAAACGGCAACACTTCGTTGCGATGTTTATTCCGATCCGGCACCGGAAGTTTGGTGGACATTTCAAAATAAAATCATTGGCAAAATCATAACTGCTGTCAGCGGACCAGATATTCATACGGGTTCGTATACAATTCGATATTCGTGTGCGATAACGTCGTCAAGTGAACCAACGGCTGCTAATTGTTTGAATAAAACAACGACTTTGACGATTTCGGATATCAATGCCGAACATAATGGAACGTATAATTGCGTGGCTGCGATTAGAAATCAAGGCCGATCGGATAATGAATATCTTTCGTATGAATTACGTGTTCATCGTTCGGCTTTACTAACCGATAGTTCGTTTTTACTGTGGACAATCGGTATTTTTCTCTTTCTTTTCACGATTATTCTTGTTTTGTTTTGCGTCTGTTGGTTTCTACGTTGTCAACGATCGAATCGTTTGCAAGCCGAACGAAACAAAGCTTTACTCTTCGATGCTAACAATCACTATCAACATACGAATGGTAGTTTATTAACAAACGGCAATTTATACAAAGAAAAACACGACGAACAACATAGTTTTGTCACCAATGGAAGCTATGATCCCTATGATATGATCGATTCACGGTCACAATTAGGTCCGCCAATGTACAGCGAAGTACGAATGGTTGATTCGACGCCATTGAGAAGTGTAGGAGGCGGTTCGATGTCATCGTCGATACCTTTACATGATACAGCAACATTAATGCGACGACATCATCCACACGATTCGTTCTACGATAGTTATCGATCGGATAGACAACTCTACGAACAAGTCTATCGACCATCGCCCATGGAACCAGTTATTGTCGATGAATTCGAAGATGAAATGATATTTCCAACGGGTTACGATGAAGATTATGAATATCGGCAAGATATTATGAAACCAAATCAAGCAGTCGATCCTCGACGACAACCAAAAGTTCATCAAATCAATCACGATCGTCCTAATGGAACAGTTGGTCTTCCACCACCTCTTCTACCATCAGCAGCACCAGTTCCACTACCTGTCAACGGCAATCATACATCGCATCAGAAATTACTCTTAACACCGATTACGAATCCAACACAACAAATGAATAATTCATCGAGTTTCGATTCGAACTATAAATTCGACAGATCTGAATCTCAATATGCAGGTCTAGTCGAATCACAACTCTAGTAAAACTGAATGTATGTCGCGTTGAACAGTGTTTTATGAACTTATGTTTTCATTTTGAAAACGAGATAATTGAGTTTGTTTGCTTGTTTGTTTTTTTTGTGCATCAATCAGATATATGAAAATTGAAATTTTGTTTATATATTCAACTACTTTTGTCAGATGTGTGCTCAGTCATCTACAATTTACATATATTTTTGTTTGTTTGTGTGAATAATCTCTTTTGTTTGACTAATGAATCTATTGCATGTAGACTTTTTTTCTTCTTATCTTCTTGCTGTTCTTCCATTGAATTCCTGTCTCTCTCTCTCTCTTTTTTTTGTGCCAAAACAAAGCATTCATATTAGGATAAATTGAAAAGATAAAATATCAAGTATTTCGATATTGTAGTTTCAGACGAAAAAAATAATAAAAAAATCAATGGAAACGGCTCCAGTTGCCTATTCGAATATTGAATTGATCTGTCAAGGTGCAGAAGCGCGTCTATTTCGATGTTTGTACTTCGGCCGACCTGCTATCCTCAAAGAACGTTTTGTTAAAACCTATCGACATCCTGATCTCGATAGTACGATCACTTTGCAACGATTGAAAGGCGAAGTTCGTCTACTAACTCGTGCTAAACAATTAGGCATTCATACTCCAGCAATCTATCATATCGATTGGACACGACGTACGATCATTATGGAAGATTTATCTCCTGCTCGAACGGTCAAATCGGTTATTGACCGTTTGATTCAAGAGAATGATACAGTTCAACTCGATCGATTAGCCGAACAAATCGGTTCGACCATCGCACGTCTTCATCAAGCACAAATTGTTCATGGTGATTTAACAACTTCGAATATGCTCCTATCGGAAACGAACGAACTCTATATGATCGATTTTGGTTTAAGTGCTCATGTATCGAATAAAAATCAGTTATTCGAAGCATTAGGCGTGGATTTATATGTTCTAGAACGTGCTATTATATGTACACATAAAAAAGCAAAACAATTCTTTGCAAATATTCTTCTTGCATATAAAAATTCGATAACTGATGACAAACAACGAACATTAATTGTCAATAAATATGAAGAAGTACGTGCACGAGGACGAAAACGAAGCATGGTTGGTTAACAATGTCAATTGCGATCTTAAAATAAAGTTTTGTTTTTCTTTTTTAATTTGTTTTCTTTGTGATTAACTTACCAAGAATAAAATATAAACACATTGCTATGAGAGCAATGAGAAGAAGAATACTGAATACGATTAAAATCCATGCCCAACATGGACAATCAGCGTTCAATTGCAGAGCACGAAACAGATTGAACGAGCTTTTCGATGCAACATTGCCCGTCGACGAGTAGATTGTTGGAACTGGTTCAGGAGCAATCTAGAATCAAATCGTTGAAATACCAAACAAAGTTTTACAAAACGATTGATCTATACTGCGTGAATATCTCGTGTTGAAACCAATGGTGGAGCTTTTCGGTCGGGTAGAAAGATTGTTTCTTTGATAATAGGTCGAGTAGGCATTTTCTAAAGGAAATATATCGAACGATTGATAGCTTACAGTAAATAAGATGCAATTACTTCGACAGGTCTTTCGATTGGTATGTTATTCTTGTAGTAGATAGCTTCATCTAAATACTCTGTTCGACCTGGTCTATGAGACTATACACAAAAAGGATAGAACAAAACAAATAAACAAAGATAAGTTAGTTCTACGAACAGAGACGTAATTTGGATTGGGATCTCGACCAAATCCACTAGCAATCGGCATTGTGATGTTTTTTTCTTTTGTCAGATGAAGAAAAAAAAAAGAGAAAATGAGCTGTTATTAACTTTTTCGAATCGTTTTGTCTTCTACAGATGATGAAATTTGAGTAATAACTAATATGCTTTTCGAGCTGTTAAAATGTAGGTGTCTGTTGACATCTCGAATGTCTTCACCATACTTCATAATTGAAGAAGTTAAAATCGATATTTATTTTTTCACTTGAATTCAACATTTGAGTAACAAGGACAATAGGAACACATCAAAACAAAATCCTATAGGCAAATCAATTGAGTTTCTAAGCTAAACGAGAGAACTGGTCTCCTATTGCTTGAATTTTAAAACGATTATTAGCGTGAGAATAAGCAAAACTATGGATAAACGTGAGCGTGCAGATGAACTATGAAAATGATGCATCGGTTGTTGAGATAGATATTGAAGAATGACATCAGGATGATCCGTAATAAATCCATCGACTTTCACTGTATGCCAGAAATACTTGACTAATCCTTCGAAATTTGGACCAGGAAAGAAATCCTTTCGAAATGTAAATGGATAAACTTGAAGACCGTATTGATGTGCCCATTTAGTGAAATTTGTAACGCCTACTATTGACCCGTTGGCATCATAATCAACAAGAAATTCATGAAATGGAGTAAGAGCTTGAACAACAGTCGAGAGATTTCGAATGCCTTCTTCGGTTCGATAGAAACTATCGTAATTACTCGATGATTCATTGATTCGATTCCATATCATCAATGCAAATAATCTCAATCGACTGTTTAGTTTTCGACGAATATACATCAATTCTTCGAGATAAAACGTTTGAATCACCACGGGATCGGTGGGTTCAGTTAGATTATACGCATTTAAAGTTGACAAAACAATCGATGAGATATCTTTGTTATATTGCCGATGATATTCAGGCTTTTTGATTTCAATGAGAAGTTCTCGTCGACGACCAGTCGCCGAATTCAGACCGAGCATGAGCTCGATCGTTTCATTCAAAGTTGAAAGTTGAAAATGAACATTTGAATTCGAAGGAAAACGTGTTGGAAAAACTTGAGTTCCGTTCAATGGTCGAACACGTTCGCGAATCTGCAATTGTCGTAATTCGACGAGATCAAAATCAATAACATAATGCAAACCATCCGAACGATTTCGATCGGGAAATAGTTCAGCTACATTGCTCATTGCATTCAAATAAACATCTATTTAAAATATACAAAGCTTGAAACTTTGGACTAAACTCGAATTTACCATGAGTAACAATCAGTTGATCATCTCGACTGAGACAAACATCGATTTCGATGAGATCTGCACCGAAAGCATGAGCCATCGATAGTGAAGACAGTGTTTGCTCGGGTAGATAGGCTGTGCCACGATGAGCGATGACTAGTGGCCGAGATAGACCTTGAACTTGATGAAAAACATTGATACAAACAAAGATTACGAACAACATATTTTTGTTTTTGATGAATCAAACAATTAAGTACAAAGCGAATGGCATTTCTGCTCGACATTTTATATACGCGAATATGTTTGGTTTTTTTTATCTATACTAAAGATTATTAACAAGCCAAACAGTTGTTGTCATGTTACTCGAAAGAGCATAATATAGAAGCTGTTTTTGTTTTGTTCTATTACAGGACAGAAATAAGTATTCTTTTTTATCTTTGCTTATAAGAAACAAACGATTATAAAAAATAGAATCGAGAGAAAAACTGAGAAATTTCCTTGAAGTATTTGTCCTTGATTAATTTGAACTCGTCTAGTTTTTAAATACGAAATTGCTTTATCCGGTTGATCGATGAATAGTCCTTCAACTCGTAATTCATCAATGAAAAATTCGAGCTGTTTAGTAAATGTTGAAAATGGCTGCGGATCGGCATCACTTCGAAATGTATACGGATGAATAAATAGCTGATATTTACGTGCCGAGGAGTACAATTTCGATGGAGCAATCGTCCCGTCGAATTCATATAATTGTGAATGATGTGGTCCGATTCCATCGACAAATGTCGCCATATCTTGAACTCCAATTTCACTTGTCCAATACGTATAATCTGTTTTACTATATTCACTTCGATCTTCGTTATCGGTTAGTAAACCGATGAGTTTCAGATCGGATTTAAGTTCGAAACGAATTCGTTGCAATTCTTCGATGTCAAAACATTGTAGGAAAATGTTATCCGAACGTTTGGTGTAGTTATATTTAGCGAGAATGCCAAGAACGATTTCACTGATATTTGAACGATTTTGAGTTCGATGAAATGAGGGATCTTTGATTTCGACATAGGCACCGACATGTTTTCGATTGTCGATGTTTGCTCGATTGAGACCTGCGATGAATTCAAGTTCTTCAGCAAGAGTATTCAAATGAAAGATAGATTTGTTAACTGGAAATCGTTGAGTAAATATAGCGTTGCCTGTACGATGATCGAAACGTTCACTGGCACGAAGACTTTTGATTTCTTCAGCTGTGAAATCAATCGTATAGAAACGACCATTCGAACGGCTACGTGTTGGATAGACACTAGCAACGTTTGTTACTTCATCTAAATAGATATCGTGGATAACAATTGGTATGTTGTCTTTTGAAAGAGCGATATCTTGTTCGAGATAATCAACACCTTGACTATAGGCAAGAGCTTTCGAAGGTAGAGTATGTTCGGGAAGATAACCCGATGCACCACGATGTCCAATAATAATAGGAATTGAAATTGCTCGTGTGTTTTCTAGATTGATGATTGCAAATAAAATGATGCAACTAAAAATGATTCGATTAAAATCATTTTTTTCAATGTTGTATAAAGAAATTACTAGACGATTGGTGGCATTGATAGACGTAGTAAAAAGAAGAAAGTTTTGAAGTAGACCTATGAGAATCGTCGTAAGATAATTTCTTTCTCTTTGCTTTTCTCGATGATAATAGATGATATTTATACGACCTGGAAATCTCATATTGCGGTTAATGATGGAGAAAAGAACGCATGATTTTTCTTTTATTTTCGAAGTAAATGTCAAATGTACGTATATATAAAGATCGCGAAAGCTTAACAGAAAATAACATGAGATAGATCAAATCTCGAGTCTGGACAATATTTTTTGTATATTAAATGACTCTTGACTGAATACTGTCCTTTTCTTTCTTTGTGAAATCATTCCTATATAAATCGTGTTCAATAAAGAAAAAGAAGAAGACGATGCGTTATGTGAGAGTGTAGGTAATATACCGTATCATCAGGCTGAAACAGCCATCTGATGAAGATGTCTACATAAAAACCTAAACTTTATCGGTTATGCACTTTCAATCCAGTGGCGCAACCAAGATTTTTCGAGTAGTGGGCAAACTTCTCTTGTATCGAAAAAAATCGATGGGCAAAAGGGGCGGTAATTTTATCAATAGGCAAAAATTTCTTGGTTCGACGAAGGATTGATAACATAGAAAAAATACAAAACAAAATTAAATGAGGTTGTTTTAATTAAAAAATGCATTAAACACGTAGATTTTAAACCTGAGTTAGATGTGTTTTAGCCTATTTCAAGTAATGAACTGTGGAGTTCTATCAGAGCTAAACTAGAGAGAATTTTATATGGGCGAATAGTACAAAACAATAAGTATACATGTACACTACATAGGACGATGATTTGTTGCTCGTAAATGAAACATTTCGGGGAAATCGTATTACGATCATATATCACCGTATCGCATCCAATTTACAACTACCATCAAGGGGACTGATAATCGAGTATTCAATTATTTACGATGTTTTATACACGATGAAATATAATCGTATACGGTATCAACCAAACGAATGAGATGTCTTTTATAATAGTCGTTTATAACTGTGCACATGTCTTATCTGAGGATTTCAGAGAGAATTTTATAGGAAGTGGTAGAGCAAAAACACATATATACACTGGTTCAGAGAAAAAGAAGTTTCAGTGGGCAAACTTCTAAATGAAATGGGCAATTGCCCATTTGCCTCCCCCTTGATTGCACCACTGTTTCAATCTGACGAATTATCTACATCGTACGAGCCGTAGTTTACCACCAGTTATTTGTTCTCATTCATTTATTTATTTATACTTAGATAAAATTATGTCAGTATAAAAAGAAAGAACTTGCACAACACATCATCATATGTATTCCATTTTTACTATCTGCATACGAAATCAAACGTGCTTGAAAAGAATCTATCATCATTACGCATCAACATTGTGATTTATATATTTTCAGACGGCGGTTAAACCGTCGGTTTCACGAAAAAGACTGTAACATGGGTATTTTCATGAAAGCGATAAAAGGAAACGTTTGAATGTGAAGCGAAAAAGTAAGAATAATATATGTATTTAGATAGTTGTATTTATGTACAAATAATAGCATTATGAAATTTAGTTAAAGAAGATAGCTCTCTTTTTAGTTTTTGAAATGAAATCGTTCACAACCGTGCACGTAGTAATGCACATATGCCAATCATCAGTTATTAAATGGATCGAATCCTGACAATTATTAATCAAGACGCTCATTAAAATTCATAGATCAATAAATCAGCTTCGTCAGTACCTGCATTTGGACGGTACTTAGAAAAAACGCGGACATGTATTTTTGTCTTTAGTCATTCAATATATACTTACTCATCTTTTTTTGCAATAAACAACTAAAATAAAAAAGAATTATAAAACATTTAATTCACTCAATTTTGAAAGAGACTTTTTGTTCTCTTCCACGTAGAGAAGAGTCATACAAAAAAAATTGTTTCGGAATCAAAGGTAAGAAAGATACGATTGCGCATGAAGTGTGCAGAATCTGAATCTGTTATCAGATTTTTCAAATTTCGCTGTTAGAGAAATAGTGAGAGAAAAGAAGAATCTAGTCTTTATTGTCTTCATTACTACATGTATTGTTTTAGTTTGCAGTTTTTTTCGATGAAATTCAAAACAAATCAGTGAAATTAGCATGAAAATCAACTAAACGAACATGCATTCCAACAAACACATCGATGTGTCAATTGAAACTTGAATGTATTCGCAGGATTTTCACCAAATGCTTGAAATTCATTATTTCCTTCAATCGAACATTGTAATAATACACTAACCTTTTTGTTAGCATATATATAATTCAATGATGATACGCTATTCACATCAGTTGAAACATTCCACCAAGCACTTTCCTGTGTACCAAGAGTGAATGTTTCTTGTCCATCATTTGAAACTAGAGATATTATGAATACAATGCACCAACGAAGTTATAGACAAGTTCAACTAACCTTGACAAACAGCTGCACCGATACAACCACTTCCTTGAGAAAATGATCGGCATGGATTATAACTGTATTCTATTATTAAAAAATTCTTTTCTAGTAGGATAAAAACAAATCGAAAATGGCATACTAAAATTGGATGATGTTCGTGTAGATTCATCGGAATAAGCCGCTTTCTCATCTGTTCGTCCAATAAAACTGAAATCGATAATACCCTTTTCAGGATGTACAAATCGACATTCATCTGTTATCGGTTGTGGAGTTGTTGAGGGTGTTGTTGAAGGTGTGCCTAAAAAGTCACTTTAACTCAACATTATATTTAATCTTGATTTACTCGAACAACCATCCCAACAAGCACATTTATGTGTTAAAATAAACAAATATACCAAAGGTGGATCTTCACCCACAACTTGAAATATTGTTTCTCCACTTGTTGAACATTTTAAGATAACAATAGTTTTTCTTTCACCTTGATAATAACTTATCGATGGATATTCACTAGTTTCATCTCCTGGACTCCATGATGCACTTGTCTGAGGTCCAAGACTAATGGCAGATCCACCCTCAACCGCAACTACATAAAAATGAAAGATGTAAAAAAAATAACCTAATATATTCGAATACATACCCTGACAAGCAGCTACATTTTCACAAACATCAGGTCCTTTAAACGGTTTACAGGGATTGTAACTGTATTCTACGTAGAATAGTATGTTATTATTTTAAAAATTGTCAACATTTAATATATAGGCTCCACATACTAAAGTGCGGCGAACTTGCTGGAATTACATCTGGAAATGCTGCAGTTCCATCCGAATGTGCTACCGTCGTCAAATCGATCACACCCTTTCCAGGATATTCAAATCGACAAGGATCAACAGCAAATGTAATTGAAAATGACAACAAAAAAACAACTATGAAATTCGCCATCATGATAAAAGTATAATATGTTAGATTAAAACAATATGAAACAAGTTCGACGAACTTAATATAACTATTTAACCTTATCATTTTATTCTTCTTTTTCTTCTATAATTAGAATATTTCGACATTATGGTCTACATAATCATATAGTTATAAAACCGAAGTCCAAAAGATTGTTGAAAACAAATTTTATATTCCTAATTTTGAAATGTGGTAATTAAAATCTTTATACACAATTTATATTGCGTTACGCTCCATTCTATTTTCTTACGTTTTACACATTCAGCCGAGACCGAGAAAGAGCTGAACGAGTCTCAAGTTGAGCGCGCTATTTGTTTTAAAAAAGATGTCGCGAGATGTTTCATTCATTAGGAATATACCATATTTACTTTTCTTTTGCCTCTATATTCTCCCTCTTTTTCTGCATTCATATATTGACATCACGCGTGCTGTATGTTACTTAGCTTGACTATACCTTCCATTTATTTGCGTTTCTCGCCACCAAGATATATAATACTAGTTGTGTTTTCTTTTTCTCTCAGTGCATGTTTCTTAGATTCATTCAAGCACGTCGCGATCAGTTTAAAATGACTAATCGAGCGTTATTTTTTTGTGTACCTGATTTTTTTTTGTTGTTTCGTACTTTTTCAGATCGAAGGCAAAAAAAAATACAGAAAGAGAAAGAGGGCCGAAGAGTGGCAAACGGGAGGAAGAAAAGAAAAATCCGTCGAACATACGCGAAGAAAATAGTCATCGTATAGGATAGAATACTTTTTTTTTCTATTTATTTCGCGTTAGGTAGTCTATTGAATGTCCTTTTTTTATTTATTCATTATTCGTTTTTTTATGTTAGTTCCCAAATCCGTAATTATCAATTTTTGTTGACATTCTATTATCATTTGTCTAGATAAATATTCAAATTGTCTATAGAGACGTTCATTATGGCTAAATTTCTTGTTTTTGCCATTTTGTTGGCACTATCGCCAGCAAATGGCTTAATTGAATCATTGTTCCGCGCTGAGAACAATTGTTATTCAGGCTGTCAATCAAACTACGCTACCAGCGAAGAAAACTTGAATGCCTGCAAAAAAGGTCTGTCGAACGATATGATGAAACCTTCGAACTGATGAATAATTTTCTTTGTTTTTTTGTTATTTGATCAAATGTAGGTTGCGATTTTCGACTTCATAATGAGGATTGTGCTACACAATGTTTGGCCTATTCAACTGACATTCAAGTTCAAAACAGTTGTCAAGTTGGTTGTACTCTAAGCCAACCACAAAAACAAAATGTTGTTGTTGATCCAGTTCCAGTACGATGATTTCTCGATTAAAAACTAAACATGAATTTCTATTCGTGTGTTTTCAGAATGTTGAGCCAGCTAACCCCGAGCCCGAACGTCCTCGATCGATCATTCTCATTCGACTTCGTCAACGTCCATCGGGCGACATGCCACCAATTCCAAATCTCTTTAACAGCGATGCCAGTCAATTCTTCAACAGCATCATTCAACGATTCCAAGAGAAGGCCAACGAATTCGAACAATCGGTCCGTAAGTCATTCGAAGAACAAGCTAAAGACTTACCACAATCGGCACCTGAAGTCGGCCCGATCGAGCAATTCGCTCACAGTATCCCCGTCATTCGTTTGCCAATAAACATTCGTCCCGATTCATCAAGCGAATCCAGCGAACAAGCCGACGAACGACGTCCGTTACTCGACGAATTCAAACACATTCTTCATCATCCACGTGAACATCATCAATTCATGCGTGAACGTATGCAACCGGTTAACAATCGTGTTCATCAATTTTTCACCGATGTTCGTTCCGAATGGAACGATCTCGTTCGTAAACAACCAAAGATCCCAGTTTGGATCTTTCTCGCTATTCTTCTCTCATCATCGGCTATTCTTTGGTGTAAGTTTTCTGACTTTTTGTTGATCTTTTCGTCAATCGATTTGCTCGTTTTGTTTAGATATGGTTATGTCACTTTGTCGTCGATCGCCAACACGTGATTTGTCAATTCGTGCTCAAGAACTTATCTTTCACCCGTATGAATACGACGGTTATGAGAAAGAAAAAATTCAACCTGATGATCAACCTTATGAAGTCACTGAATCGTTACCAATCAAAGTTAAATTAACCAATATTTAAATCGATTTTATTTATTGTATATAACAACCATTAGTTCATCAAACCATCGGACTGATTATTTCACAAGGACAACAATTTTCTCTTCTTTTCATATATTATCAAACACATACACACACATTTTTCATTCCAGCATGTTCATTTATTTCACCGTAGTTAGATTCTCGAAAAACTCAACAATTTATTTTCTCTCTTTTTTTGTTTGTTCATTTTTCATTACTAACAGCAAACTTCTCTCTTTTTGTTTTTATTCGAAATAAAACCGCCGATTCTCATTCCTAAACATATTTTCTTTTATTTTGCCTTAGTAAAGGATACAGACTAGTACAGAAATAAAGCCAGACATGAACAAGAAAAAAGAGAACAATGTCGACAACAAATATTATAAAGATGTTTCGAAGATCAAGATATCAGAGAAAAGAAAAATGAATTAGTTGATTGTTTGAATATCTGAAAAATAAGGATGTTGAAGAGCATCGGCTGCCGATATTCGTTGATTGGGATTACAGATTAAACAGCGCTAAAAACATCGAAAATATTCTTCATTTTTTTTGTTAGAAAAGATGTTGTTTACCAGTAAAAGATCTTTTCCTTTATTGTTTAATTTTGGCACAAAATGAATAACGGATAATGTTGGTTGATAGATTGTAAAAGGTTTATATTCAGGTAATGTTGAAACACCCGGCCATGTTTCTTCAGTAGGCGTCCCGAGAACTCTATAAAGAGAAAAACAAACGTATTCAATCTTGTTTTTTTGTTGTTGTTAAAGTCTACTTGAATATTCGTCGTAATTGATCATCAACACTTTCGCCTGGAAACAACGGTTTTCCACCGTTTGCTAATTCAGCAAATATACATCCAGCAGACCCTAATTCAAAGCCAAAAGTTAAATTTTCTAGTGTAAAATGAAAACTATACAAATATCGATTGAGGTCGTGTAGATCTTCGCGCCAAAGAGAACATCTGGTGGTCGATACCAAAGTGTAACAACTTCCGATGAATAACATTTCACTGGAATTCCATATGCTCGAGCTAGACCAAAATCAGCTAATTTCAATTGGCCATTCTAAGACAAAACAAACGACAATCCAAAGTCCAACAACATCATCAATGCAAAATACTTTTGTTAATAGTAAATTTTGAGGTTTTAAATCTCGATGAAGAACACTATGTTCATGACAATAGGATAAACCTTGCAATAATTGCCAGAAAAATGATTGTGTTATAGTTGGATCAATATCTCCGTTGCATGAATCGAAATATTTCTTTAAATCTTGATCACAATATTCGAATATAAGATTCAATGTTTTTTCTGTATGAATAACATCTAATAATCTATCGAATCAACCGACAAACGATAAGAATTATGCAACATTTAGCAAAGGAAATGTTTTACCTGACTATATTTGGATGACGTAGTTCTTTTAGAAGACAAATTTCACGAAGAGCTGAACTTGGTACACCCTCAAAACAACAATAATACTCAGATATCGATTAGCTAGAATATGTATGTCGTCCTACATCATCTTCATCATCAAGTCGAACTTTTTTCAAAGCGACTATTTCTTGTGTTAATAAACTACGAGCTTTGTAAACCGTACCATAAGTACCTAGGAAATCATATTGAAATATTTATTCATCAATTTCTATGAAAATGAAAAAATCTACCTTCACCAATACGTTCGATTTTCTCGTATTTATCAACTTTCGACATCTGAAACTAAAAAATGTTAGTAAACTATGTATATATATTTTTTTAATTATTATCAAGAATTGAAAGGAATTCAGTTAAATCAAAAACATTCGATGCAGAAACAAAATCAAACAAATCATTTGTCTCTTGTGTCTTTGTCATTTCGTCGATATTCGATGGAACAAATCCATCGATATCAACAGTTCGTGTCAAATTCTTCAAATGATTTAATTCGAGTAAAAACGCCGTCGATAATTGATCGACAATCGACCGAATGTCTAATCGTTCGAAAAGTTTTCGTTCCGATGAGCTCATTTGTGTTAATAAAATCTTTTCTAATCGAATTTGTGCTTTTTCATGGATCAATTCACTGTCTGCCAGTGCAGTCATGAGTATTTGACGTGCTTTATTGAGTAATTCATTTCGTTGTCGTTCGGTTTCAATTCGAACGATCGCTGCTTGTTCTTGACTTTCGGCAATTTCCGTAAAAATCGGTTTTAACATTAACGTATAAAGCCGTTTGATAATCGGCTGAGGTAGATCAACTTTAAACAAATAAACAGCATCGATATCAACGAAATATCCGTGTGAACATGTGTGGCCTGCTGGCCGACTGCAATGAGTCAATTTCGAACAAGAAATTTCGATTGTTTTCGAACATGTTTGACTTTGACAACAGATTGGACAACAATCGCCTGATAATGTCTCTTGGAGAACACGAGAAAGAGTGTATTCGACATGTTCACGACGAGCACGATAATCGTAGATCGAGAATTGATTGCCATGATTACGAAGAATATTCTCGGCGACAAGTCGGAGAATATTTTCGTGTTGATCAGCGAAATTCAACCAAATCGGCTCGATTTGATCGGGTCTGAAATTGAGAAAGACAAAAAAAATGAGAAGCTCAATGAGTTTTGTGTCCTACCGAATTCGATAGACAATCGTAGCGTCGAGAATCACACTTGCTTGATCGGTTGTGAATATGGCTAAATCATCGAAAATCAAATAACGAGCAGTTTTCTCGAATTTCACCATTCGTTTCCATGGTGAAATCAAATGAACACCAGTTGAATACGGATTTTTCAGATCCATAATACCTGTGAGTAAATTATGTGTTACACCGAACTAAAATTAGATGATGATGTAAATATTTCTTTTTCTCTTCGAAAATTTACTTGATTGTATTCGATAGTTGTGTAACTGAGAGCAATGGAGACAATGAGAGTGACCAGAAATAAAACAAATATCACAAAAATGAGAATTGGCAAAAGCCATGCACTGCGGTTTGTGCTCGGGAAGAGACTGAAGAGAAAGAAAATATAAAATTGTTTTTTATTGAAAAGAAAAAAACGAGATTTTACTCAGCGAAAAAATTTCGAATTATTTCTGCAATTTCGTGTTGTTGTTGTCGTCGTCGTCGACCACGACGACTCGGCTGACGTTCCGGCGGTTCACTTTCTGCTTGAACTTCCTCATTTGTTTGTTCATTATCCGAATTCACAGGAAACGGCGTAGCTAAATCAACTCGATTCCATCTCATGTTTCAATTAAATTCGATATTTTACTTTCATCATCTTCGTTCGTTTGTTCTGCAGGCGGTGGACTTGTTTCACTTGTTGGTAGTAGCGGCTCACTCTATTTATCAAAAAAATAAATAAATCATTTTTTATTTGTTTGGTAGTCGTTACTATCTCTTGTAATTCAATGTCTTCGGAAGCGACTGGTGCTTGAAGATTCTATGATGAGAAAAAAACAAGCTTCTAAACTCGAATAGTAACTATTTGATGAATTACTTCGATGGATGATAATGGTGATCTTTTCGTTAACGCCATATTACAAATTAATCTAATTTTTTTACAAAGAAAAAAAAACAATTTCAAAATTTGATACATAGATAATTGGAATATAAAAAAACAGTATCAACAACAAAAATAGTTATATTTGTTTATGAATTGATTGTCGAGAAAGAAAATTACAAAAAAAAATAATAGAAAAACGTGGAACCAAAATCACGATTGTTAATCATAAGCACTCACTAGAAAGAAAGAAAGAAAGAAAAATACACATTTTTTTAGTATGTACAACAAATGATTGCATCATTGCAGCATTCTCGAGCGAGCAAAAACTTACTTTTCTCATCGAGAGCTATGATAAATATTCAATCTCAAGGGAAATCTTGTTTTTAACAAAGATGAGCACGAGCAATCAAATGATGAGCGATCCTTTGCATACATTTATTTTTATTTCTATGGATTAGGCTTTTTCGTACAATCCAAAATCATTCGATACTCTCATTGCTACGAAAGAATAAAACATTTTTGGTTTATTTTCTCTCTCTCTTTCGAAAATCTTTTCAATATTGAAATAGTCAACTTACATTGCACGGTTACATCGGCTTTTCGACGATCTTGAATGATGTATAACGCAGCAAAAAGAAAGGCTGCACCGCCGAGTGTAGCTATGAAAGGTGTGATCATCAAAGCATCTCGTAATGCAATCCAAACTGATTCATGATCATCATCGTCCTTTTTGATAAAATCACTGATTACACCGATTATAAATGGACTAGTTGCATCACCCTGTTGAAATACAGAAAAAAAAACAAATAACTTATTTGATAAACATTTTTAAAAAATAACATACGAATAAATGCATAATAAAGATTTGAATTGAACTTGCGGTCGCCCGTCTAGTGGGAATGATAATATACTAAACGAAATACAGTAAAAAAAACTCGTATTCAATCGAATAAAATAGATAAACTCAACCATAAGCATGTCGGAAATCAATGCCCAATTACTACAGAGTAATGTTTCAGCAGTGAAAATAAATATCCAAACAAGAATTATCTGCGAATTGGACAAAACAATGACGAAATAGAGAAACGGCATAGCTAATAGAACTGCAGAACCACAAACAATTGGATCACCACGAGGATTTATTCGACGGTACCTTCGAAATAACAAAGAAAAACACAAAATATAACAAAAAGAATTCTTCGAAGATGATGCCTACCGTCGAGCTATTTCACTGCCGAAAACGACGCCAAGAATACCAGCACCAGCAGTAACAAGACCGAAATAAAGTGATATTCTATTCAATACATCACAAAAATAAAAAGGAAAAAAACATAAAATGAAAGATATTACTGGTCTTCGTTGGATGATTCAGCACCGTTATGAGCAAGTAGATCACCTTTTTCGAGAAATATCGGTCCCCAAAATCCAAGTGCACCTAATGCGAATGAGACCCATGTAAATGCAAGTGTGATAAAAATAAAACTTTTGCTAAACAATCAATATGAATCTTATAGAATTGAAATCAATAGTAAAGTTAGTCTACTAACACTTTCATAACTTCACGAACATCTGCAAACCAACTTGATTTTCGTTGGATATTAGCTCCTTCGTTTCCACCTCGTGGTGGTTCTCGAACTAATACAATTAACATAAATACGCATACTGCTCCAAATATCGGCGTAAACTAAAATAATCAAACTCAAAAACTAGACAATCAACCAGAGAATCTCTCGTTATTTTACTCGTAGACCCCATTGCCATTCGCCGAATGCTTTTGCAAGATTTGAACCAACAATATATCCAAGTCCGCTAGAATTTTTGAATATTTTGATCAAATATCAATTCGAATATTCAATGTTTACCTGCCCAATGGAACGGCAATATTAAAAAGAGCTAACATTTTTGTTCGCATATCGTCTTTGTACATATCAGCAATGATAGTTGGTGCAACACATGAATAAGACGCTTCACCAATACCAACTAAAGCTCGAGTGAAGAGAAACAATGTGAATTGCTAAATAAATCGATAATCAAAATTGAATAAAGAAATAAGAAAATATTTTTTTTTACATCTGCAGGAACAAATGAACCAGCTAAAGTCGTTAGTGACCAAAGAGTAACACCGAAAATAATCAATACTTTTCGACTATATCGATCTCTAGAAGATTAAATCAAAAATAAGTAAATATTTTTCCTTCATTATTTAAATTCGTTACCCTAGATATCCAAAAACTGGTGCCAATCCCATATAACTACAAATGAATACTGTTTGAAGAAGTCCAGCTTGTTTGTCATTGATGTTATAATATTCTTTTATTTGCTTAAGAACACCTAATGTAAAAAATGAATAATTTCATTAACAAAAGAAAATTGTTTCGATGAATAAACTACCTGCTATTGCATAACGATCCATAAAATTAAGTAAATTTATGAGAAATAAAACCAACATAGTAATACCATGTTTGATTTTCGTTTTTCGTGAAGGTTGATTGGGAACTAGAAGCTAGGAGAAAACAATAATAATAATAATGATCGAATTTAATTTATTATTGTCAAATCTTACAATTGTCTCATTTTCATGATAATGCATTGGCGTTCCGTCGGATATTTCATCTCCTGATCCAAATAAACTCATTTTATTATTCCGAATTAAACTTATCAGGCCACAAAGCGTATCAGATAAACCTCTTTTGAGTTCGACCTTTTTGTCAAGTCAAACAACATACAGAGCATGACAACATAATATTCTCATTCGTTCGTTCGCAAGTGAGTACATGTGCTTGACTAATCAGAGATAATTTCGTTTTTATGATAACTAGCGGCATCTGAGCTCAGTTTGAGAATCTTTGATCACATCACACACACTCTTGTGGATTTCAATTATTCATTTAGATAGAAATGTGCTTCAAAGGTGAAGTAGTACTTTTGTGATCGAAAATAATAATTTAAAATCGAATTCAATTAATATTTTATTACTTGCCATTGGTGTGGTTGTTACTCCCTAACTCATATCTTTGCTGATTTTGATAAAGTTAAGTCAACAATGTCATGTCTATTGATCTAATTATTTTTTTTTAGAAAAGCACATTCCTTGTTCTATGTTCTCGGAACGAAATATTTGTTTGTAAATAATATAATCATATACAAAAAAAGAACATTAGAGGTTGTCATTATCTTCATCTTCTTCTTCGTAGAGTTTCACGATTGGTTCGAAGAATTTTTTGAAAGTTTCAGCACAAGTTTGTGAATTCAATCTAAAAGAAAATTCCAACAAGATAAGTCAACGGATTCACGCGGTCTTTTTCCATACCCATATTGCATCCATTTATTTAATCGTGGCTGTACAGTTGTTCTTAAAGCAATAGGTTCTTGACTTAACCAAATTCCCAAGATACGAACTGTTGCTTGAAGAACACTATCATATATCTATAGAAGATAAAAGCAAAAACATCAAATAAAAAACGTAAGACTAATTGTTACTTGTTTGTCTTCGACATTGTCGATGATTTGATCGATGAAAAAAACACATCCATGAAACATATCGATGATTTTCGGAAGAACCGATGAAACATCATCATCAGTCAATTCATCCGATTGACAAACAACGGCTATCGTATATTCAATAATTAAATAACAAGCTGCAAGATGTTGTTGATGATCTAAAATCTATCAAACTCTGTTTAATCAATCCATTGTTTTTTAAAAAAATTGAAATTACTTCGTTAATTCGAGCATTTTCTACTAACATTCGCACTTCCACAGCACATAGAAGTACTAACAATAGGAATGTATTCTTATCATGTTTACAGAGGAATATAACTGATTTATGTTGTTCAATTAGACTAGCATAAACATCAATGAGAATAGCTCGTTGTTCATTTCCTATTTAAAATTAAAATCTATTTGTGTTTCAATAACAAATAAACTACATGAAAATACTTACGAAGACGGCATTTTAATAGTTTTCCTAAACTATCGAGTAGAATGTCATCCGGTAATGATCGAAATACATCTTCTGAAATCGTTGGAATAACCGAACAAAGTAGCTGACAAGCTTCAAAGAATTTTTCATTCTAGAAAATTACATGTCATTTTCGTTGAATCAAATCATGAATTCGCTCACTTCTGTATTATTCAATGACTGTGAACAGAGATCAAAAAGTTTTTTACACGCTGCTGCGTCCATTGTTTTGTTTTTATGTTCTGAAACTGAAAGTATTTTTATTTTATACATAAATATATATAATCAAAATTAAATCAGATGTTTTTTTTGCTTAAAAAGAGAAATTCTGTGCACAAGAAACATTTCATCTTCAAAAGATAACTGGACGGAATAACAAATTAGCTGTAGCACACAAAATTCTACTAAACACTGGGAAGACTTGTGATGACTATTCGAAATTTCAAGTTGTCGATACTGTTTCTTCTTCTGTTTGTTGTTCATCCGATATATCATCATCGTTTACATCATCTTCATCATCGGGTGATGTATAAGTTAGTTTTTCTTCTTCGAAAATTTCCTTTGCACGTTGAATATCACGTGCCAATCGCACTGCACGCTCGTGCAGATCACATCGAAGGAAGATTTGTTGATATTGAATTCCATTGACTGTTACTGTTGGTACTGGGGCATTTTGTTTATTTGAACGTTGAGATTGAATATGAAGAAGAAATTGAACATAGGCTCGACTGAACTCATCCTCTAAATAAATAAATAAATAAATAAATAAACTGTGAATATCTATGGAAATTTGAAATACCTGCAATATGAACTTTAGCTATGGTTCTGAAATCATAGACGTGAGTGATTTCGTAATCGCCTTCTTCTTGTGTCGTTTCTGTTCGATAGATAATCACTCGTTTAGATGTAATCATCGCCTAGAATGAAATAAATCCAATGTTTGTTTGTTTTTCTAAGATAATTAAAAGCTACGTACATGTACACAACAACTTCGTCGATCAGGTGCATATTCATCGTTATTAGTTTGATCAAGATTTCGTTTCGAAATTGCATTAGCTGGTGTTTGTGAAATAGTATAACGCGTGATATATCGTTCTTTAAGATCTCGTTTATTCATTTGATAGAGTAAATATTGCCCATTAGCATCGAATGGTGCATACGTTTGAAGAAGTCCGAATATATTCGTTGGACATCGTGTGAGTCGTATATGACTTCGTAATATTATGTTTGATGAACGTGAACCTTCTTTCACTGCTAATGCAATTCCATTAGCAAAATCCAGGATACCAACAACTGGTTTACTAACTGTTCCAACAATACCTTTGGCAAAACCTTTGACTAAACCACCGACACCATCTTCAACAACGCCTTTATACGGTTGAGTAATAATCGATGTCAAACCACCGATAACTCCGGCAGCTAGACCAACAGTTCCACCAATAACACGACCTATCGATGAACCACCATAACTATTGGCAATCGATTCACGCATTTCATCGTGTTCTTCATCAAGTGCAAGTTTACCGAGACCATAGGATAGAGTTCCTGTAAATTTCGATGTCGAATCAGCGACACCATGTGCGACATTTTTAACCAGACCCGTTACACTTCCATGATCAACTAGACTAGCAAAACCATCGGTGACATCATTGAATAATCCAAGTGGATTGCCAAGAAAATCGACACTGCCCAAGATTTTAAAAGCTTGTCGTTTGAGTTCATCGACATAATGTGTTGTTAGAGCAAGTAAAAAGAAATCATACGTATTAAATACGTGGATTTGATCGTAGGATTTCAAATGAATTTGAGCATTTTCAAAACGTATCAATGGAAATGGTGCACGACGTTTGATTGTTAGAAGATGTAATGGTAAATTACGCGAATTACCACAATAGACACTTAGATCGAGATCGATTGATGAAAGAGATAGTTCATTGAAATAAATTCTTGTTGCTTGTGTTGATGTTAAAAGAGATAGTAAACGTTGAGTATCGTATTCACCTTCATCTAAATCATATGTTTGATCGTCATTCTTCGATTTTTTACTATTCGATGAAGATGACGACGATGAAAAATCGATAGAAAAAAATTCGACTAATTTCCATAGGAGAACTTCATCGATCTGTATTGTTATCGAATTCAAACCGATGAATAAATATTGAAATATATACAATTGTCTAAATCAAAGCAAAATGTTACCGTTGTTGTTGATTTTTTCTCTCGTCTTACTTGTAATTCGCACTTGGCTTTTGAAGACTAGCTTGTAGGCGAACTGCTGATCGTATTGATGTATCTTCGATATAGGTCGCATAGAGTAAACATGGTGTCAGTGTCATAAGTAATTGATTCGAAATAACAATTGTACCAATGGTTGCATCGATCGATTGTTCGTTTGATTCATCTTTATATTTCAAACGAATATCATTGAATATAATATAGACAAGTTCTTCAGATTCTCGACCCATGGCACTGATAATTGAAACGCCAAGACCCGCTGCGAGACGTAGTTCAAAACGGTAGATCATCGATGCAATCGTATCGATTACTGTTGTTGTAGCTGGAGATGTCTCTGATTTTTTATTATCAGCTGAATTCGTTGTTTTCACGTCAGCAATTTCGAGAATACGTGTTGGCCCATCGGCATACGTTCGTACAGATAAAAGTCCTGAACCTTTTAAACGTCGATGAGGTCGAATAAACATGGTTGGCAATGGCGAAAGTATCGCTCCTTTGACATCAGTATTTCGTGGTCCAAGTACTAATTCACTCTTATCTTTCAATTCGCCAAAAACCTGTACACACATTTGTGTCTGTCCCATACAAAGATATCCATTGTCTTGAAATGTCCATGTCTGTGTAAACGAACGTTTCGGATCATATCGTTGAATAGTTAAACGTACGAAACGTGTCAACGAATTGATATTCTGCATGTTATTTATCGAAATATCTCCAATATCCAAGACATGTGCTTGTCGAATATCTTCGGATGTATCATCTTTATTACTCCAATCGCGTGGCGATGATGAACCTGTATGTACAAGTAGACCACTGCTCGTCATACGCCATAGTTGCGAACGTTTATTTTCTTCTCGTGGTGCGAGTATCAATTTACCTTGAATATAATCAATAACTAATTGCCTTTGATTGAGTAATTGAAGTGAATTTAAACGAATTTTTTGTAATGAATATTTCGATGAATACGGTGGAATCGGTTCTTCGATGAATGTCTGTTCAAGTGCAAGACAAATGTGATTTTCATAGCAAAGATTTTCTCCTTGACCTAATTTCTGTAGATCATAAGTTTCTTTCGTTCCGCCGAGAACTGAACATGTTATTGCTTGTCTCAATGTTGGTTCATCCCAAGCATAATCAATCGATTGATGTGGTTGAATAAATGCACGTAGATACGTGAGTTCATCTCGTGTTTCACTTTGATAATATTGTATAGGCACATCGGACAGATTTCTAATGCGAAGTGGAGCTGGCATTTGATTGGAGTCCATGAAAACAACGAAAAATGTACCACCACGTTCGATGACTTGTACACGTAGGATCAGACATTGATTATTATCATAGCGTAGATTGATATGAAATGCATTGACTCGATCGATAAGAAATCCACCTGACCAATGTATATGTCGGTATTGTCGATGATTGATAACTCGAACGCATAGTAATTGATCGAGATCACTTCTCGGCCAATGATAGGCAACATTCGAATGTTTTAAAACATGTAAACAATTTTGTTGAACATCATTCTCATCGCCAGCTTGAATCATTGCTCGAACGATATGTCGTTGAGCAATCGAAAGATCATACGAACATTGATTACTAATCATAAAACGTGTACTAAGAAAAATGAAATTCGTACGACGTAAACGTCCTTTGCCTTGCCGGACATCAATACCAATATAATAGATCAAATCGGGTGAACCATGAGGCGAACGAACATGTAATTGTCGATAACTTGAACCACGTTCTAAACTAAATCGTTGCGACCACAATGGACGACCATTGTTATTCTTATGTAAACCCGAGCCAACTTTCATGACACATGCATGTGATGCTTCCTGGTCAGCAAATGAAAATAACAATGGTTCACGATTTCGTGCTAATTCATGTTCATGTGTTTGACCGGCTGCTTCATCCAAAGCACCTTCTTGTTTGAAAATCAATGGTATACCACTTTTATTTAGCAGAACATACGGGACAGACACAGAAATTTTCACTCGATGTCTGATCGAACAAACGATCGTCACATCGACTAACAAGACGCGTTGAATGCTATCGTAGAAAGCAACACGTTGATGATGATATTTCATTAGATTGAGATCGTTGATCGATGGAACTTGTAGTGGTTTATTCATTTGATAGAGATCCGTGCCGAAAACAATGTCAATCATTTGCCCAATGTTTAACGTATGTTCACGATGAGATTTGTAGGGATTTAGTCGGACTTTTTGAGGATAGGATGATATTTGAAAGAATAAATCACAAGGCAGCAGATTATTAATTATTAATGGTGGAAGAATCGAGATTTGATATGACGATAGAATATGATCTTTGTAGGCTAGAAGACGAGTACGTTTAGATTGAACACAAACAAAATACGATGTTTCGAGTCCAGTCATTGTACATGTTCGAAAAAATGAGAGATGATCAGTGGTATTAATATCACGATGACGTCCGAGAGAATTCTCTTCGATCGATGACGTATGGTCATCATTAAAATCTTGTCCTCGTCGTCGTTGTTCGTCGTCAATTTCCGTCCAACTAATCGGTTCAGCACAATAATTCATCGCAAAATCTGCTGGTCGAACTTGAAATTGTCTTAATGTTGGACAGAATTGCAATGGTAATGATCGAACTTCATTCGGTTCTAAACGTAGATCATGTAACGAACCTGTGCCACATTTTAATCGTAAATCAATCGATGTTAACAATTGATTTTTGATTTCAATTGCCGATCGAATTGTTATCAAACGCATTGAACTGTCTGTCATTGTGACATCGATAAAAACGAGAACTGTCTTTTGAGAACGATCACCTACCGGTACAGTTTGCCGAAAGAATGTGCCAACACGATCGATTGAAATCGGTTGTAACGTTTCCCAACCGTCGACCGAAATCGACAAACGTCGATCGGAATAAGTCGACGACGATGTTTGAGTATCTCGATGTCTCGTGATTTTTGCCGTTGTCGATTCACTTGGAAATATAAATGATTTCGTTTCATTATATTCAACAATATGATCAGTAAGATCGAAACGTTGTTGAGAAGATAACCATGTTTGAAATTTGACACGTTGACCAACAAGATTTTTAAAACAGTACGGTTCGAATGGTTTTGGCCGTCGAAAGTACATTTGTTCTTTACTTATTTCATTCGTACTATTCAAGTCAGCAAGCCAATTATTTTTCACCAGATCAAATAATTGATGCATTGTTTTCGTATAATTGATATTTAAAACATGATTCGAGGAAATTGTCAAAGCTAATAGATTACTCGATGTATTCAATGTTAATTGTAATCCCCATGATTCAAGAAATGGCTCATAACCAGACAATAAACGATTGTAATAATCGATACTTAATTGAAAATCTGCTTGTTGTGAACGTGAACCTTCATATTCTGTGACAAGGAGTTTAATTAGTTTAAGATTAAGATTGAGTAATGGAATATTTGCATTTAAACAATCGTCGATTAGACAAAGACTGATTTGATCGCATGAGAATTTAATTGAATTAATATTTAAAAATAAAGTCGATGTTTTCTCTTGATTAAATTCAACAACTGACATTTGTCGTTCGATTTCACCGATGTTCGACGGAATTGTTGAACGAATACGAAACTCAGCTTGACTATCTTCGGGACAATATTCTAAGAGTAGCTCATTATCAATCGATAGACGACGTTTCTTTATCGGTTCTATCATCATCACTGGACTTTTCTCAATTCGAGCATTGCTTTGTGCATGTTGAACTTGTTTAGCAATCGATTCAAACATATAAACCATTAGTTTCATATCCGAATATGACAAACGAATGAATAATTTCGGTAGATTCACTTCGAATATAAGTTGTTCATGATCATCAGTTAAATGAAGATTAAATGTTATATTAATCGGTTCGATAATCGACACAGCTGTCGATTGAATATCATTCATTTGACAAGAAAATAATGTTACATTGAAAAGATTACAATCCAATGGACGATCTCGAAGTGTTTCTCGATAGGTTAGATTCATGATACCACTGAGAACGAGCGCATTCGATTGAGAATTATTTGTTGTTTGAACAAGAACAAGTTCCGATTGATTGACATTCAAACGAACTTCTAATAATTTCTTTGTTTGAATGGAATTGCTCGTTGGATTCGATTGATTCACTTGTGGAATCTGTTGAAATGAACGAAGAAAATTATTCAATTTAAATAACCAATCGATAATAAATAAAATTCTTGTGTGATTTAGAACGATCGCATATTTTTCATCGGTTTTTGTCGAGAGTAAATGTATTTCTAATTGCATTTGACTTGTACTCGTTGCCATCGATGATGAACATGTTAAAATATCACGAAATTTATTCTCGGTTTCAATTCTCGTATCATTCAATTTAATAGCTGAACATGTTAAATCAAGAATTTGATTGTTATTCGAATATTTTTCAAATGAAAAATTCGATTTTATAAATCCACAATAGCCCAATGAATAACGTTTATTATCATTAGGAATAAATATTTCCAAGCCAACATTATCCATTTGAACGATAAATATCATATCGAGATAAACTTTGCCTGTTAAAATTGTCGATTGACATTGCGGATCGTCGACCATCATAGCTGGCCGTGTTGGTTGTTCCAATTGTTCGCCGATATTATAGGCGAGAATGCCACGAATCAGCGAATATTGATATGTATCGATAAGAATATCGATCGATGATAGATCAGCTTTGATACTGAAATTTGGCGAAGTACGATCGAGTGAATTATCGAGATTACGTTCGATTTGAATGTTTAGATGGCAACGTTCGCGTAACATCGATGAGAGTTCATCGTGATTTGCTTGAAAAGCAAATTTCGAAAATTGAACAGTTGACTTTCGTGTTGAATCCAATTGACAACAGCGAGCTGAATAGAGTTGCGTATCTTGAAGTGCAATTGAAATCACATCGAGTAAACATTTCGACTCATTCGGTTTGTTCATAGTTGAACTCAATGTACCCGGTTGATTATCGACAAGAAAACAATTTTTTATAATAATATTTCCGAGATGAAGAATGATGACTGATTTGCTCAGTGCGTGTTCAGGAAGAATGAGTACGGGACTTTCAGCTTGAATATCAAGTTCAATGCCAGTCGATCGACCAGGCGTACATGAAATTGTTTGTCCGGCTGCAGCCGATCGAATACGATTGTAACAATCTTGATTATGTTGAAATCGATCGAAGAAATGTATTAAATCCATGAGAAATCGTTGTGTATGAATGTATTGTACTGATGTCATACGAAGATAGAGTTTTAATCGTGCGGGAAAAAGTGACGATGGTATTGGTATGAGATCTTGTTCTTTTGTATAAGTAAAAACAAGAGCGTTCGTGCCACTTGTACAAAAACGTTCTTCATATAAATGACCAAATGATGATAGATCATGAATAGAAACCGATCCGAGTTTGCCATTAATTCGAATTGTTTTCAATGCTTTTTCTAATGTAAGAAAATTCTCAACTTGACAATCGAAACGTTGTAATGATATTCGAATGGGAGGTATGACATCGTCTTGTAAAAGACACGAAACTGCATCGATATGAACTGCGATCTGCATGAAATCCGTATCGGATGTTGAGATAATTTCTTTCGTTTCTCGATTATCCGCCGGAGTTGATGATGATGGTGGTGGTGTACCACCAATTAAACCGATGATATCGAATAACATCACCCAAGTTGAAATGATAAATGTAATATTAACTTCGCCGAATTGTGCATCGGCATTGATAATAAATCCTCGATAATTCTCATGTCGTTTATCGATTAAAGTGATGTTTATATCGATGAAAGCGGGTGCTAATGTTAGATCACTTCGAACTAGAGATGAAATTGATGATGATGGTGATGCTAATGTCCATGTTGAACTTTCATTAGCATCCATATAAGCTGGAACAGAACTTGAAAGAGCATCTTGATTAGTTCGTTGATTTTCAGTTGGAACTGATGAAGAAAATAGTGAATCAGTTGGAAAATAATTCATCGATTGACTCTTTCGACAACGTGTAGAAAATAAACATTGATCAACTTGAACTAGATTATCATTGATATGTAATGAATCGAGACGAAGAGAAACTGTTTTACAGAATCGATGTTTCTGTTCAATCGACATTTGAAATTGACTGAAAACTGCTTCGCAAACTTTCGTTGGCTGTAGATCTAAATCAGCTTGAAAGGCAAGAATTAATTCAGGCAATTGAAAATGCATTGCAAATGTATTGAAATTAATCGATGAAGATTTGTCATTCGAACGAATTTTTGTCTCCTCTTGATTTAGTAACGATATCAACGGTGATTCATCATCGATTGTCGTATTCAAATTCGAACTTTCAATATGTTCATTTTCATTGTAAGTTATTGAACTAATTATATTCTGTAGAAGTGTTATTTGATGTTTACCAAGAAACATCTGTACGGACGAGACTAATTTCGAATCGATTGTTGTCGATGTATCGGTTAGTTGAAGATCGAGATCAATTTCAAGATTATCGAGTATAGGCAATGGACACGAAGGTTTTTTATACATTCGAATAAGATTAAGACTTTGTTCATGACGAAATTCTCGTTCGAGATCAATGGAAAATAAATGTAGATCGCTGATATTGATTTTATATGTCGATGGATGATGTTCAGAATTTTCAATATGAATATTACCGAGATGGAATACGAGTTGATCATTTAACGAACGTGATTTCGATTGCGAATGAAAGATAAGAATTGGTGTAGCAAGAATTATATTTAAATTCAATTGACGTTTAGTTTCTTCAGTTTGTAGAATGGATTCAGTTGAAAGAACATACTGATTGATTAAGATCGAGCCTTGTTTAATCACATTTTGTTTCATTTTCTCCATTTCAATTGCTGCTTTCGAATGGCAATGCTCAGCCATATATTTAAAAATCTTCTCAATTTTAAATAAAACTTTAGGCGAATGTGTATAACAAACCGAGGCCATTTCAATTAGTAAATCTTCGACATTCTTTTTATTTTCATTTGTCTTCGTATATGACAAATGAAATGCTTTACTCGGTAGGACATCATTCGTTGATGATCGTGATTGATCATCATCGATGCCAAGATCAATGATTGTACTCGATTGTTCAATTGTTGTCAAACCAAGTGAATCACGAAAAAGATTGAATATTTGTAATGAACATATTTCAGCTTCGATCGATGTCAACGATTGAATCAAAACGCTTAACGATGCATGTTTGATTCGTGCAGCAGCGATTTTTTCGAGTTTTGTACCGAGAATCGTATTTCTCGGAGATTTTCGTACTAAAACATTAGTCACTAGAATGCTTAGTTCTTGAAATTCACTATTAATTTGAAATCTTGTCTTTGTTGTTTTGTTTTGTTTGGGAAGAATTTGATTTCTCTCTTGAAGATTTTCTGTCAATATTGTTTTCATTCGAAAATGCATATTAACAAAAAAATTAATTAATATCGATAATGTTTCAGGATTAAGAAGAAAATGTAATTTATTTACATGTATACCAATAGTTAAACAATTTTCATTGGTTTGAATATCTCGTGATGATTGAATATCAACTCGAATTAAATAATCATTATCACGATTTGGTGTCATCAGATCTGTTTCATACAAAGTACCTGTTTGCGTATTGATTTCTAATGCTCGATTACTTGTCAAGATTAATTCATAATCTTTACCATGATTTTGTAGAGCATCAATGATCATCAATGTATGAACACGGAATGAAAGAATATTCGATTGAATATGATTCATTAAAGTTAAATCAATATTTTGAACACGAATTTCTGTTAATGAACGTAGTTCATCGCTTAATTCGATGCTTATTTCATTGATACGAAAGCCTAGTGCAAGACGAGCATTTAAATCGTCGACGGATTTCTTTTGATTTGTTGTTAAATCTGATTTCGAAACAATTGATGATGTTAAATTTTCAATAAATGAGCCCCATTTATTAATTATACCGCAGAGTATTTCGAGACGTATGGGATCGAAATGAATAATAATCTTCGGTATAATACCTGAGACTTTAATCAATGGCCATAATGGATCAAATGTTTGTACAGTTCGATATTGAATCAAAAAACAAACACCAAATTTTTCAATGATAGCTGAAAGATTATTTTTCGATTGATTATTCGAATAGGTTAGATATCCCAATTGCATATCACATAACGATAAAGAAAATGATGAATACATAAGATTTGTTTCGTTGTTGAACGGTGAAACACCACGATCGTGAGGAATGATATTCACTGGATAGTTCGTAGTTTCAGTTTCCAGAGCACCGTCCGTGGCCAATGGTGAACTTTCGGGCGTGAGAAATTCATCGTCATCACATTCTTCGATAGCAGCCGAAGGAACCGGTGATGTACGTTGTTCAGTAAAAAAATACGGACGTTGTTGAAAATAATCTGTCATCGACGATGGTGATGTTGAACCGGTATTATGCATATCACAATTCTGTAGAGGACACGACGAATTTCGATATTCATCATTGATAAATGTGAGATAACCAAAATCCATAACTAATGCTCGATCAGCTGATTGTGGTACGATCATTTGTGGTGCACAAATATCGAGATAGATCTCGAAGTTTTTCCGATATCGTCGTTGACCTTGTTTGACATGTTTAACGTTCGAAGATGTGAGTTTCACTGGTGTTGTCGAAAAGATTTGTTCGAATGTCGATTTCAATTGTTTGGTTGTTCGATCTTTTAATTGCGTCCAATGTTGAAGAATAGTCGATGACGTTGTTGAAGGAATTGACGATGGTTGTGTAAAAGCCGATGTAAAAAAACTGCGTAAACGTTCGACTGAAATCGGACAACAAACGAAACATAGACCACGACTTCGAACAGCGATTATAAATGCCAGTCGTTTGCTTTTCGGTTGTTGCATTGGAGGATTGATTTCATAGGATAATTCAAATACAGGCGCACGTTGAGCACCAAACGATGATTCCGATGTTCGTTCTTTTGGACAGACAATATTCGAGAATGCATCGGTTCGTAATCGATCACAAATATTTAAATCATCCAATCGAAGATAGAACAGAACAGACTCATGTCTTGGTCTTAATTCTGTCAATACTGAAACGTTATTCAATGAAAAATTAAACAAAATCTCATTGTTTCCAAGTAAATCAATTTGAACTGATCGTAGAACAAATTTCAAACGTAAATACAAAGCATCTCGTCGTCGTTGAGATAGATCTTCATCTTCCAACGATTGTGCAATGAAAGTACTGACTTGTTCTTGTAGTTTTCTATCGTTTTCATTCAATGGTGCAATAGGATTTGCTGTCGAAATCATCGTTTGATTGACATCAGTCGGCGTTGATGTTCGTAGAAGATCGACTGTTTTCGTGCCGATCCATTTCGCATAGCTCATGTACCATGAACTCGTCGGTTCATGAGTCTCGACGTGATATTCAGCTCGTTGTCGAAAAACATATCGACGAATTTTCAAGAGAATATCAAGATCGAATTCCGACTCGATTTCAGTCATTAGTGAACGATCTTGAGAAGTGAATTGATTGATTGTCGAACGTTTAGGATATTTACTATCGAGATATAAACGATACAAACGTTTGTATGTACATAATTGTCCTAAACGTTTTTCTAATAATTTTGTATTGAACCAGAATTTACTGGATGTGGTTGTTGTTTGCGTTTGTTCAGTTGATACGGGCGTTTTTAAATAGTTTTGCGTTCGAATTATCACAAGAGTTATGTAACGCCACCAAGCACGAGCTGATTGCGATGAAATTTGTGCACTTGGCCGACTGGGATCGGTGATAAACTTTCGATGTGTATTCGCATATTGAATAAATTGAATGACATCGGAGAGGATTTTAATCTGTTCAGCATTTGTTTGAAGTTTTAAATCATCGAATTTCCATTCTAATTCGTAGCGTGCCTGTCGACGATTGACTAACGCCGATCGAATATAATTATGTGTTAATTCGATTTGAATCGAATTCGATGGAACAAGAATATACGAATGAGATGACGACGAATTAGTCTGTGAATCGACATAAAATGCAAGATTATGTACTTGAAAGATTTTCTTATTCATATTTTCATTCGATAGTTCATTGGAAATTTGTGCCTTATCAAATGACAGTCCGACATTATACGGCGTATTGTCTGAAGTAAAACTTTGATAACTAATATGAACATTAAGTATTTCGACTTGAATCTTTTCAAGAAACGATAATGCCAAACGTTTTAAATTCCAACCGGATGATTTTATTTGTCCGAGATATTCGAATTCTTTTTCTAATTGTTGTTCAGATAAATCTAATCGATCTTGTTTTTTTACTAGTTGATTTTCTTCAACAACATCGTCATTTTGTTGACTATCATTTTCATCGAGTATAATCGGTTTAATTATGGCTCGAACATTTTCTATTTTAATTATAAATGCAGCTGATGATGAACGAAAAAATAACGAACTCCAAACAAACGAACATTGAATCTTTTCGACATGTAACGATTCAATTTCAATTGGCAGCTTTAATTTTGTTTGAATATCATTATTAAGTGCACTTTTATGAAATGTTAAATTTTCAATTACAATCGGTCGACCGTAGAGTAATTGAACGGATAATTGATCAGCATTTATATCAACATAACGAGCAACATAACCTTTGAGTAACGAGGCTATTATTGCTTCGAACATACGTTAATACTTGCAACAAAGAAACAAAAACAAATGTTTATCTATAATAGTTCATAGATGTGTATATTCAGAAAAGTAAACTGAATGTAATTTAGTTGTTTTATTCATTCAAAGATAAGACAATATAGATATTGATATGTCAAGTGAAAAAGGCACTTGGTTGACAAAAAAACAAAGAAAAAGAAGAACAGCTTGAAGCTAATAAGTGAAAAACCTGATAATATGAACACACACTACAGAAAAGAAGACATGATTAATTTGATTAAGTTTAGCATATCTGACAAAAGAAAGATTTGTTTTTTTTTCTACCCAGAGATTATTTTACAAGAAATAAATGAGATTATCTGATTTAGCCGTGATGAAGTTTAGAAATTTCGAGTTCTTCACGAATGGCTTCTTCGTAATCGTGTAATTTTCTGCCATCTTTTATATGAGCATAATTAGCAACCAAACAGCAAAGAAAATGAATCTAAAACAAAACCAAACATATGTAAAAAAAAACATTGTTTTCATTCGAATTTCATCATCATACCAAACCCATGACAACAAAAAACGATCCGACTAATGCTGCAAAATACCGTGGCGTGTAATTTGTCAAAGTACACAATTCACTGAATCGTTGTTGACAAACTTTTGCATCTGGTTTATGTTTCGGAACTGGTATGCCGTAGGTTCCTGGCGTAAGACATAGCATAGGCGATGCTGTATTCGGAAAACCTGAGAGCGTCGAACTACTCCACGCTTCGAGACAACGATATTTAAGAATATACAGCGCTATACATGGCAAAATCAAAATCAACATTGTGAATAACCAGATAAGCAGAAGAACGTAGACAATCATCGAAAACTAGGAAAAAGAATAGAGATAAGAATGTGTTCTGCTGTTTTTTTTATTCGTTCGTCGAAATACTTACGAAACCTGTTGCAATACGACCGCCGAGACGCGAACGAAAACCTGTGTAAACTTGATGACGTGTTGCACCCGTTGCTAATGAACCGACAATTAATAAGATCAACGCAAAACCACCCATGATCGATGCAATGAAAATAAATGCAAGATGAAATATTCGAATCCTTTACAATCACAACAAAATGTAAAACGAAAATTTCAAATTGATTTCCTACCAATCTCTATCGATATATTCGATTTCAAATACCGTATTGATATGTTCGATTGTTTCTTGAACAGAATAGTATAAACATCCACAACAAATACCTGTACCAGTTAGAGTTAAAAGGAATGCAAGTAATGATGCAAATGGACAACTTCCACAACAACGTAGAAAGCCTATTGAAAATCAAATTAGAGAGAAAATAAATTGTTCGATGAGAAAAACGAACTGCTTTCACGATATTTCGATTCGGACATCGTTCGTTCCGACCAAAGTTCACGACTTCGATCAGCAAATCGATTAACATCACCTATGACAAGTCAAGTTTTTTTTTATTATTTTCAATAACAATAGAACTTTTGAATACATACGATCATGTACTACCATATTGCCGTCTTCCGAAGAAACAATGAGGTGAAAAAGATCTGATTATATCACCGATTGATCGAGACGAACGAATGTTGACAGACAGACAGACTGAGTAAACAAGCGATCACATAAGCAGGAGAGCAAATAGAAAGACAAAGACTTTTATTGATCAAAATTTCGACCAATGAAATGCGTTAATTGTTGAAATAACATATTTTTTTCTCTTCTACATTGATGCCGCTACAGTTGTTGTCGATTAACGAACATACTTGGCGACGCATTCGTCATTATTTCTTCGTCTGCTTTAGTCTTCTATGGTAGTTATTTTCTATCGATTGAAAATCCAAAAACAATGAATGAATCAATATTAGCCAGCAATGATAATATTGATGAAATCGATCGTTCAGATGAAATTATTAGTGATATGATTTCATTAATACATTCGACAACACATGCAAGTTATGTTACATGTTCACAATTATCTTCCAAATTAATTTCCTATTTATCTCAAGTACAAATTCATAATAATCAATGGACGGATCTCGAGAAAGCGGTTCAAGTAATTGGAATTTCGAAAAATCGAAGATAAAACAAAACACAAATGAACTTTTTTCTTGTCTAGCGTTTCGATCGAAGTGATGATCATCCTGATCTTCGTCGGTTTCGACGATTACTTGAAACCATAAGTTCATGTGCAAATGACTGTGAAGAACGAAATTATACATTAGGACGTGATGCGAATATTTTGTTCGAAAGTATTCGTCAATTTCGAGAATTATTGGTAAGAACACGCGCGTCTAACTCATAATTTGACTTCTCGGAAACTGATTTCCGGTTGAATAAATCTCTCATCAATCAAGGTCACGAAAAGACAGATTTCTCTTGTGAGAACGTTTTTATTTGTCAGGACAGTTGACTTCGTCAATAACAAATTGCCTCAAGGCAAAAAAAGAAAACGTCAAGTTGATAATCAGATTTTCTCATGTTTATTTGTTTGTTTATAGTTGTCTCATGTCAATCTCAATTGTTCTCTTTTTTCGAAATTAATTCAACAACAAGATATAAGAATACTCATAGCTGATCTGATGAATTTAACTGGAATGGTTTGTTTGTTTGTTTGTTTGTTGTTTTCGTTCTTATGTACTTATTGATTTAATTAGAATGTGGGAAATGAAATTCATGGTATTCTCTGTGACATTGTTCACCTTCTTTGTCAAATCGATCGAACATTTTCCATAAGCAATGTTATCGATCATCCCATCGTTGCAAATTGCATTCGAATCATTCAAACAAGTACAAATAGTAATTGCATGCGTATATGTAGTGGCTTTTGTCTAACACCGTGTCCTTTGCTCGCACTCATTGTCGTTGTTGTTATTTGATTCGTGACAAAAGAATTCTTATTTATCGATGATTTTCAGGTGACAATACTCTACAAACAGTGATTTGTGCATTGCAATTGCTTACAGATCTGCTTTTGACGAATGAACCATTTCCGGTGCATAGTTATGGTAAAAAAAGATTTGATTTCAATGATCAAATAGCAGTTTGTTTGTTTGTTTGAAAAGGTCAATTATTAAATTGTGTTTTTCTGAAAAGTATTTTGGATTTAATTGAAAATAATGGTGACGATGATACACTAGTATTGACATGTATTAAGTTTATACTCTCGCTTAATCTACGTTTTGATCGTTCAAATGAAAATCCGATTATGTTGACATTATTAGCTGTGAATGAACAGTTATCTTGTCGGAAATTGATCGAACGATTGATTTTATTGTTCAATCGAAGTGGTAGGAGATTTTTGACAAGAAAATGTCGTTTTTGAAATGTTTTCTTGGTCGATTAGTTGATCCAATTGAATGTAAAACAATAAATTCAGTTGTTAAGTTTTTCAAAGATCTGTTCGGTGATCAAGGCACAACAAGTGACGCACTTTTATTCGATTCAGATCGACGTTTAATCGTCGAGATTATCAGCCGAGAACTATCCGATCGAGCAGTTTCCGATGAAGTAAAACAAAATAACAAATACAAAAGATTCATTTTTGGTTTTTTTTTCGTATTTAGGCAACAACTGGTTATTTATCATTATTAGAGGTTATTCTTCGTAGTCGATCACTTAGTCAAGAAACGTGCACACGTACCGATGATCTTCAAACAATATTTCGTGCGCATTTATACGCTGAAAGTTGTTTGAAAGAAAACCGTTTAATTATCAATGAAATTCTCCGTCAATATACATGGTTATCTACTAATGATATGCCATTTTACCTTTGAAACGAGTCAATATATGTATCTTCTAGTTCCTTTTTTTTGTTTGTAAAGAGAGAATTTTATTCGTAGATTTAAAACAAAACCATAATATTAATAATAATAAAGTATTTATTTATTAATTGTAGATTAACTATGACAGGTATTCAAACAGACACAACAACTGACAAACCGAAAACAGCTGAACAAATCGATTTAGAAGAAGCTGAAACAGCATTGAATGCAAAAGATTATAAAACAGCTCGAAATTTACTAGAGAAATTAATTAAACTCGATGTAAAAGATGACGATGAAGAAGGTGTACGAATTAAAGAATCAGCTATTCTTAATCTCGGTCGAGTTTTCAAGGAAACTAAAGATGCTAAAGGTACGATGGTGATTTTTCAAATGAAATGACTATCTTCTTTTGGTTGATTAGCATTGGCAAATTTAATTAAAACAACTCGACCATTTCTCGCACTTGTCAGTCGAGCTAAAGCTGCGAAACTTGTTCGAACTCTTGTCGATCTTTTTCTTGATATGGAAGCTGGAACTGGTGAAGAAGTAAATTAATGATTTCTTTTTGTTGACTTTCATTTTTAATAATGTTTTTGTTTAGGTTTCATTATGCCAAGAAAATATCGAATGGGCAAAGAGTGAAAATCGAACATTTCTTCGACAAGAACTCGAAGTAGAGACGAACAATTTTGAGTTTCAAAACAGAAAACTTCTCTTTCCCTTTGTCTAGGCACGTCTTGTTGCACTTTATTACGATACTGGTCGATACAATGAAGCATTAGCTTTAGGTTCACAATTACTCAAAGAATTAAAGAAACTCGATGACAAACAATTACTTGTCGAAGTTCAATTATTCGAAAGTAAAACTTATTTTGCATTGAGTAATTTACAAAAAGCCAGGTAAACGAATAACAATTTGATCAGTTCGATTGTATTGAATGAATTCAATTGATTAGAGCGGCATTAACATCAGCTCGAACAACAGCTAATGGTATCTATACGCCGCCTAAACTTCAAGCAAGTCTTGATTTACAATCAGGTAATTTAGAAAAAGAAACTATGAAATTGAAGTTATTTTGAATTGTTAAGGAATTCTTCATGCTGCCGAAGACAAAGATTTTAAAACGGCATTCTCCTATTTCTACGAAGCATTCGAAGGCTTTGATCAAATCAATAGTAATAAAGGAATAACAGCACTTAAATACATGTTATTATCGAAAGTGATGATGAATGCGTATGTTGATGCTAATGAGTTTGTCTTCTATCTATCTATCTATTGAATTTTCAGACCCGATGATGTTAATGCACTTATGTCCGTTAAATTAGCACTTAAATATGGTGGTCGTGATGTTGAAGCGATGAAAGCCATTGCACAAGCAAGTAAAAAACGATCATTAGCCGATTTTCAACAGGTTTAATTGCAAATAATGGAAAAATCTTTTTTTTTTGAAAGACGAATTTTATTTTTAGGCTTTAAAAGATTATAAAACTGAATTATCTGATGATCCAGTGGTTCATTCACATTTGGATACTTTGTATGACAATTTACTTGAACAAAATCTTAGTCGTCTTCTCGAACCATTTTCAAACGTTCAAATCGAACATATCGCACGTTTAATTAATTTACCTCAAGTAAATCTAATAGTGAAAATAATTCATATTTTTTTAAGAATTCTTATTCATAGGATATTGTCGAGAATAAACTCTCTCAAATGATCTTAGATAAAAAACTAAGTGGAATTCTTGATCAAGGCTCGTCGAATGTTGTCATCTTTGATGAGCCAGCAACCGATACACAGTATCAAGATGCATTGACCATCATTCAGAATATGTCCAAAGTGGTCGATACTCTCTTCAGCAAGACAAAAAAACTTTCTTAATTTGTTTTTATTTTTATTGTCTTCATTCAATCGTGATGTAGTTTCTCTCTTTTTTTTTAAAACTTTTCTTGTTAATGATGAAGCAAAAAAAAACAAACAGCTCTCTATGGTTTAACCTATTAAAAATATACTAAGCAAGAACATGAATGGATATATAAATTCTCACATTTTCGGTGCCATGAAATTTTCATAGAATGAATAAATAAACCGAAGTATCTCATCATACGTCATAATGGTGACCGTAGCTATTACTCTAGCTTTCTATATATTGACCTGCATTCCATGATTGTCGTTGATTCGCTCGTATTTCTACTGTTTGTAGTTAGTTCAAAAGATCATGTGAAGATATAAATAGGAGATTTTTAACGGAATGGCAATAGCAATTGTTAACTGACATTGGTTCGTTTTCGATGTTCTGCTGTAATTTTCGGCGCTGCTGTCCTTGGTTTCATCGATCCAGCAACATCCCTGAAGTCCGTTTCAACGTCCGGTCTCCCTCTATTCAGTACCATCCCGTCCTTCAACAGCCCCAAATAGTAAAAATTTTCTTTGAAAGATGTCTCAAATATCATTTTTACAGACTGATCTCACCCTCTTCTATGTATTAATCCATGTTTTGTTTCTTCTTTTATGTTGAACAAGATCCCAGTTCTTCAACAATAGCAGCGTCAGAGTCGCCGCCATCAGCTCAAGCTCTCCTCAATCCTCCTACCTGATCCTTTTATACAATTTCCTTCTCTTTTTTGTATTGTTTTTTTTTCAGTTTTTCAATTTTTCTTGTATTCATTCTTTCTATTGATAAATGTTCAATAGAAGGATAGAAAGGCGAGATACAAGAATGAGTAACTAAAGCTTTTGAGTAATACAAATAAAAAATAATTTTGTAACGATTAAAACGCATGAATTCGTTTTTATTTTTAATTGAACAACAGGATCATCTTCATCACGGTCAGTCCTGATGAAGAAAAATTAACACTATTGCGCTTTTGTTTCTTCAATTTTTCATCGATAAGTTGTTGTGCATATAGTTCAGGGTGGTGACAACTGATTCAGATCATTTAAAAATCACCAATAAATCACAGAAAATCACTAAAAATCATTTTCAATCATACGAAAGTTTAATCAGTTGAGTTGCATTTCTCGAATATTATTTGACCTGTTTATTTTTTTACTAGCGGACGAACCAGGTACAAATCAAGATAGTTTGGCTATGTCTATCTTGAAAAATTTTATTACTAAATTCAATCGTGTATCAAACAGCTTTAATAAAGTAAAAAATCGTGTTACGTTGAAGTTTTTTTTTAAATAAAAGCAGTAGGTCGCGAAAAAGGAAACCATTCGAAAAACGTTGTTGTTCGAAATTTGATTTGAGGGTGCTTTTAAGGCATTCAAAGCACCTAGCATATAAAGAAAAATAAAAGTCTGTAAAAAAGTTCATGGAAAATTGATCGGTTTTGAATCTTCAATGAATTTCTTTATTCTTGACCGTTCTTAAAAGCTTCTTAATTGGAATGATTCTCTTACGCAATATCTTTTGACGTTTCTTCTCATCCGAATACATGACAGTTTCCTTCGATGAATTATATACCATGGAATTCATTGATGCTTTACGATATTTTTCTGCTATAAAAGTTTCAACAGTATCACTCTCGTGACTTATCATTGGATTATATAATTCTGTACTGTTGTAACCATTATATTTGATATCGCATCTGCCAGCAGCTAATACTTTTCCATTTGGTAACACTGATATCGTATGCATAAACCTGTTCTCGTTCATGGGAGATTCAGTCCAAGTTCCTGTTGCTGGATCAAACACCTCAGAAGTCCCATCCATATTTCCAAGATCAATATTACCGGCAGAAACTAACACTTGCCCATTTGGTAATACTGTTGCTGCATGGAATTGTCGACATTCGTGCATGTTATTAGTCAAAGTCCAACTTCCTGTTGACGGATTATACAACTCAGCACTTTCGCATCGACTATCATAATGGGCGCATGTACCTGTGAGTAAGACTTGTCCATTTTTTAATAAAGATGCGGTATGACAGTATCGTGACACATTCATATTATCAGTTCTGGTCCAGTTGCC
>Ga0209914_1000636_pt1 | contig 43739 bp, 64 predicted proteins | sample ThiBiot_500_plan_FD_183949 | JGI IMG/M metagenome (GOLD analysis project Ga0209914, IMG submission 183949) | Wastewater bioreactor microbial communities from Cape Town, South Africa - Thiocy_cont_500_plan (SPAdes) | ecosystem: Engineered > Bioreactor > Thiocyanate-remediating > Anaerobic-Aerobic...
TAATTGCTTTTTTTTAGGGTACACCGGGCTTAGGTGCACATATGCATATTGATAATGTTGATTTGCCATCTTGGCAAGCACAAGTTCGTGGCCGAAAACAATGGACACTTCGACCTGTGCCTGAATGTTATTTTCAATGTAAAGAAGTGACATTTATTGTCGAACCTGGTGAAATTATCGTACTCAATACGAATGTTTGGTATCATAAGACTTTTGTTATTAGTGAAAATGAGATTAGCATAACAATCGGTTCGGAATTTGATTGATTGAATGACGTTTGTTTGATTGTTTTTTTTATTAATTTAAATAAAAATAGAAAGAAAACATGAATTATTCGCTATCGCTGTATGGTGGAGGTTCTTGATCAAACTCTTCATCGGATATCAATATATTTCGAGGTATACGAATGACTTGGTGCCAACTAGGCATACGTTCCTCTGCAGTTATCAGTCGATAGAGTTCTTTTTCTTCTTCAATCAATCGTATTTCCATGAATTTATGAACAATTAACGACCAGATAATGATCATTAATACAAATATTGAGACGATAGTTGCTAAAATATAGAAGACATACTTTTAAACAAAAAGAAAAAAAAACTCGTAATCAATCGAATTTACCAGCAAGTGCACACGCAATGCCTGGTCCTGTATGATATATGATAACACTTCGTTCCAAAATAGTATTTCCTGGCGAATAATATTTTGTTAGACCAACGATTATTAACATGGAAATAAGTAGACATGTGAATGTTAAGACAAGACTTAATAATATCCAAAAAATAGACACAATATAACGAATATAACCATTATTGACGTTATAAAAGAGAAGAATTGTTGCTGCCCATGATGGAAATATGCAAATATTGACAAGAAATAGGGCACAACTGGTTAGAATAGTAATAACATTGAAGTTATCATATCGAGTTCGTCGAGCTAATGTTTCACAATTTTCTAATTGCTCGCCTCTACAGTGTTTCCATAAACCAAATGAACCATATTGAAGATTTTTCAGTGTGACATTACCATAGATTCGACCGGTTTCAAATGTAAACCACGCTGTTGATTGAAAACTTAGGAAAAGAAGAAATGCAGTAAGTATTATTAAAATACTGCAAATAAATAATGGCCATTTTAAAATCGAATAACTATTTCGAGTGTGAAGAAACAAAGACAATGTACGAAATTTCATCTTTATTGACGAAAAATAGTTTGTATTTGCAATGCAAAAGACTATATGATGTTTTTCATGCGCACAATACTAACGACTAAAATCAATGATGCATCTCGCCTGTAACGAAAAAAAGAGAAAGTAATTTTTCTCTCTCTTTCTCCTTCACCTTCATGTGTATCTCGTTAGTATATGCGTATTTTTTTCTGTCTGTTAGTTATTTTCTATGCTTGAGTAATCGATCGTCAATAATTTTCGATAGATGTCGTCACTCGACTAATCCTAAGTTTTCCATAGTTTATCTTCGTTTGGATGTAATTGCACAAGATCAAATAGATTCAAATGAAATAGTTCGTTGCAATGAATTAATCATCGACTGGAAAGCGTGGCGTCTTTCTGTAACCGGGGCTACTTCTGGGGTCGGGCTGTGTGAATGACTTGCGGGCGGGAGTCCTGTTTGTCGTTGTTCTATGTTGATCGAGCGTCCGCACGAAGCTTGGCATCGACATGGTGGGAGCTGAGGAATCTCTCCTTCCAGGGCGCCTAAGGAAGGTTGAACCGGCTGAGGCGCGAAATGCGAGCAAGTCAAAGACCTCATGTTCAGCAGTCGTGGGATAGCGCTTGTGAATAGACAGCGGCAGGCAGCCCGTCCAATATAGTTGGACCACAGTCTGTTTTTTTTTATTTGAATTCCACTCAAAAGAAAAGACTGATAGATTTATTAATAATTATAATAATAATAGAGACAGAGACAGAGCAACAAAGAAAATAAGCACCTAATGAATTTTTTTTTTATAAAGATTAAAATCGATTTATGTTAGTTTTCTGTTGTTGTACCACCTCCAGGTTCATACTGACGTCGAAAACAGTCACCAATCGGAAAGAAATCCCATTTACGACTTTGATACATTTCCCAAACGTAACTTTCCTGTAAATATACAAATACATAAATATCTTCGTTCTAGTTTTTATATTAAAAAAAAAACTTCTACCTGGCCAGTATGTTCCGTATCAGGTTTATTAAGGAGATGTGTTAGAAAGAATAAATAATTAGCAAAATTATGTTCGGCTGTCGTATGTGTTTCGAACCCGTGTGGTTCCTTATCGAAATAATCTTGCCCAATACCACAAATAAAACATTTGGATTCGAGTGTTTCTTTGACGGAATCAAGTTGTTCTCGAAGATCACCAAATGCATCAATAATTAAACCTTGAATAATTGCAAGAAGAATAACAATAATAAAGAAGAAAAATGTTATATCGAAAACAATTCGATAGAGTTCTAATGGATCACCATTCGGTGATTCTAATTCGTCACCAATACCACCGCCAGCACGTATGCCCGAGTATAAATGAAATTTAAAACACTAAGAAACAAGAACAAAGGTCGTTTAAGAACAAGTACCCAATAGTTGTGCACATACGGTGAACATATCTTTACAATTCTCTTCTTTTTCTTCATCTTCTTCTTTCGTATAAAATTTTCGAAAGAAGTTAAATGCAATAACTGTATAAAGATAAACAACAACAGCCATTAACATAATTGTTAATAGTAACTGAAAAACGAAAACTACTAATAGTTAAATGCAAAAACAAAACTCAATCTACCTGTCGACCATTGTGTGTAATCGATTTTAAAATTGTACTTAATGCTTTCACACTTATCGCCACATCAAGTAAATGTATTGCAAAAACAAAAAATGCAAAATTACCAATAACAGAGAATAAAAAGTAGAAGAATACATAGAGAAACGACTAAATAAAAACATTTCAATATTCAAATAATCATTTCTTTTTCCTGGTCTTACATTATCAGTAAAAATAACGCCCCATTTCCAGATTTGATATCTCATATCGATTGATTTGATTCTGGAAGAGAAGAAGAAAAACAAAACAAAGAATTCTCTTTAAATTTCGAATTTTCAACATACTGTCCCCAAAGACCGACTTCTTCATCTTTTAAAATTTCGAATTTGCCCGGTGTATCATTTTTTTCCATGCCCAAAAATCGACACAATTCTTCGCAATCAAACTGATCGGCATATTTATTTCGAACTTTTTTCTTAACAAATTTATCCCAATACGAATCAGGAAATGATTTCGAACTAATAACTAATTTATGCCATTCACGTGAGATATACGACATCAACCACGATGTATTCTCGTTCGGTTGATCAATTAGCCAAGCACCTTCGAATTCTAATTTACGTGCAATTTCTTTTTCACGTTTGAAAATCACAAGTGGAACTTTGAGTTTATAATAACTGATCATCATTAGAAATGCAACGAACGAATGAAGAAATGCACTCGTACGTAATAAATAGATCATATAGAAATTCTTTGGATCCATCATAATGACTTCATTGTCATCGTCATCGATGCTTTCGACAGCGTCCGATGGAATATCATCGGTTGACAATGGCATTGCCTAGAAAAAAAACGTGAATTCGATGATAATTGTGAATGAAGTTTTTACTTTGTAGAATAACATGAGAAAATTGATGACAAATGCTAGACAAAGTGCAATGAACTTTAATTGATGATAGTTTCGTGCAACGAGAGCCTAATCGAGAAAGAAATCGTTCGAAATTTAAACGAGAAAATCTTGCAATTCGACAGACCAGAATTTTCTTTCCATAATCTCTTCGTGGTGAAGGTGCAACCGGAATGAATTCTTCCTCTTCAATCGGCGAACCTTGTTGTTGATATTCAACTTGTGCAGTTACCTTTTTAAAAGAAATACTTTCAATTCAAAATTCAATTTCTCAATTACAGTCGATTTTTCGACGAGATTTTGCGAAAGTTTTGTTGTTATTTGTGATCGTTGTTGTTGAGATTCGGAATTTAAGAGATTGATTTGATCGGTAGTTAACGATAGTCTAAAAACAAAGAAACGTTCGAACAAACAGCTGAACTAAATGATACATTGATTTACCGATGTTTCACTTCTGTATCCATATCAATATCGATACCGAATGGATTTATAACATTGACATCTTCCGTTGTATGCGCGAGAGTTATTGAAGCTAAATAAAAATTCGATAGATTCAATTGAGACAAAAACTACTCCTACGCAAATGAAAATCTCGACGTTTAATTGGTGGTGGCAGTGCAATTCTTTCTTTAACTGGCATATCCAATTCTTCATCGCCAATTATCAATTTCCAAAGGCAATACGTCAATGTTCTGCATAGAAACAAAAACATTTGATTTCAATTTTTTGTTTTTCTTTCAGTCTTTTCTACCTTAGTGCACACATAGAAATCATCATTACTAAACGAAGACAATAGATGAATAGAGAAAATAATGATTTAACAAGATCTTTGAATGTCATCTGTCGGAATTGATTGTAGCCCGAACGAATTGTCGATGGACGAAGAAGGTAAAATAGATTTTTAAGTCCGCACCATGCATACGATAGAACGAGTTTCATAGGCTCGGATGTTGTTGGATGTGTGGTAGTTTGTTCATCATCTAGAATTTCAGTTGTTTCCATGACTTTATCTTCATCTTCACCACTCAATGCTACAGCATGTTGCATCTACATAGATCAAATAATTGTCGATGATGAAATGAAGAAATCTATGATTCACTTCGAAAATTGTATCTTCACAAAAATTAATAAATTGTTCGAGTTTTTCCTTATCATCCGTTTCGTTAACAACCAAATGTAAAAATGCTTTTTTCGATTCCTATACAAACAACAAATAGTAGTTCAAAATGTTTTTCTTCATCGAGAAAACAAACCTTAATATGTGGTTTATTCCATTGATCAATATTCGATTCGGTGATTTCGAAATAAACTCGTTCGATATAACCTGCACTACCTTTAATCTCAATTCTTCCGAGATATTCTTGAAAATACAACAGAAAACTCTTGGCTTTATCCATCAATCGTTGAAGACGAATATCATGCGGCATATGTTCCGATAAATTCGTCAGCAAAACAGCCATATTAAAACCGATATCTTTCGCTGGATTATGAAATCGTTCGGTGAATTCCATGAAATCGATTTTGCCATCTTGATTGGTATCAACACACATCAGAATATACTCAATATCTTGGCTAAATATCAATTGATTTTATGCGAAAATTGTTTTTGTGTTTTCACTTACGTGCTGTACATTTTTTGTGCTTCCATCGCTCGACGAAATTCTTTGGGCGAAATGAATCCATCTTTGTTCGTGTCGAACTCTTGAAATGCTTCAGATGTTGTTAAACCTTTCATTTTAAGAAAGATATCGAAAAATTGAAGTAATAATTCGACATTAGCTTGTGATTCAATGAGAGTATCGACCATTTGTTTACCAACTAGAAGGAAAATCTGCAGAAGATTTTCTGATTGAAAGAAAAATTGACTTACTCGGACCATTGAGAACATTTCCTGAATACGAATAACAGAAAAACAAAAAGAAATAGAATTTTGAAATCATCAGTGAATTACCTTCGAGCATAGATAATAACATAATAATCATATCCTTTTGTAATTTCATTAATTCACGTAATAATTCAATTTGCATTGGATCCTACATAGATGATCATTGATTGAAGAAAAAATATTTGTTTAGTTTTATTTTACTTGAGACAGTTTTCTTTGCATATGTGCAAAAATATATAGAAAACCTGCGATTGCATCCCATAAACGACTATTAGCTAGTGCCAATTGATTTTGTGGACATGGTCCCTAGGAAATAAAACGTTCATTGATAACAAAAAGAAGTGGATTTTCAAAAATTTTGTCAACTTGAATATATTCAGTTAGTGTATTGAAAACTTGTCGAGCAACATTAATTGCTCGACAGAGATTTTCTTTGCCATGTGCATCGACGGTTTCTTTGCCCGAATAATGCCAATAGAAATCCATCATTGATTCCTAAATTCACAAATGAATTTCTCATTGATTAATTGATTGATTCAATCAATCGATTTACTTGTAAACTAAGTAGATAATCAACTGTACAAATAATGATATTAACATTCGTATTATTTCCTGCTTGTAAACGAAGATAATTCTGAAATTCAAGATTATGTCCTTCGCACAATAATTGACAGAAACGAAATAGAGAAATTGTGAAATCAGCATCGTATAAATTCTTTTCACCGGCCATGCCATCGGTACCAACGCCTAATACTTCAGCTTTGATACAACGTTCGAATGTATCCAAATCCAAAACACTACAATTCGCCATGAGTGTAGCTAGAGATGTAAAGCAACCAACATCTTTTGTTTCTTTCAAATAATCCAACATTCGCTAAAATAAAATCAATTTTGATTATTTATTAGACGTCAAAATTTATCATCAACCTTCTGCACTTCTCGATTGCCACCATGTAACAATGATATACCGAGTTGTAACGTCCGTTGAAGCATTTCATTGTATTCACCTGAATGAAATTGTTTTGTTTTTGTCTTGTTCGAAACGAACGAATAACTGAACTAACCTTTACTAGCACTGATATATAATAGAACAGTTTCGGCTGCACCTCGATTTGCAAGTCGATTTTGTTCGTATAATAGTTTCTGTTTTTCCATTTCTTGTTCTTGAAATGATTTGACTTCTTCAGCACCTTCATCGTCATCATCGTCTTCAATAACACAACTCTACATCAAAGATAGTTTTCCTCAATTCAATCGAACTAATTATCATTTACTTTGCTCATAATCATCGAATAGGACAAATAGACGACATCGTCAGTTATCGAAAAAACTTGTGCTGTCGTTGCAGCTCGATTGAGACATTGTAATAACTGTTTCAATGGATCCGGTTTCATTGTTAATGCTACTGATAAACTTTCATTTTCATTTTCATTTTCTTCTTTAGTCACAATCGTTTCTTGATCAGTCATTTGATTATAATCATTCTTTTCAAAGAATAGAAAATTTCATCGAGTTTGAATTTTGTCCTAACTTACACATAATTGTTCAATCAAACGAGCACGTGTATCTTCTTCGGCTTCGAGCCATAATTCTCGATAAGCTCGAAGGAACATATTCATTGCACGATGTCGAATTACTGAATGTAATGGTGCCATACGAAAACAAGCCATAATAGCTTTTTTACGTTGACTTGATACAAGTTTTCGCCATGTACTTCGACGATGTGTCGGAGGATGATCGACAAAATTCAAACCGAACAGAACCTTGGCCATTTTGAGCATATTTTTTATTGAAACTTCTTGTGAAACGATCGTATCCGAACGATACGATTTCGAGCCGATTTTTCTATACAATGCACTTTGCCAGTTGTTTTTATTCACTATTTCGCCCTGAATTATAAATATTTTTAGTTGAAAATGAAGAAAAGAATAAATATCTACTTGTTCTTGTGCGAGAAATATATCTCGAAGATATTCTTCAATGATTTCTTCTTGATCACTCTGAACAAAAGAATTCGAATAAATATAAAATATTATTTTTTTGCGAATTTATTTTTACTGTTAAATCCAAAAGCATTTGATCATCTGTTGGATTTTCAATTTTCGCATCATGTTCCATTTTCATCTACGAACAAAATCAAAATCCGGTCTGTTTTTTTTTGCTTTTCTATTGAGTTATCCTACGTCAATCATTTTATGTTTAGCTAATTGAACAAGTTCTTGTTCTCGTCCTCCGAACGTATTCATTCCAATTGGTAACAAACGTTTTATACACGCTACACTCAACGATGTAAATTTCTCCTTATCAATTCGTCGTTTCTTTCGTTTTTGTTTATTATTTCCCATATCTTGTTGTGTTTTCGGTGCTAATGGATCTGTTGTTTGATTACTTGTATTGGCTAATAACATACTCGTATTATCAATATCATGTTGAGTTACAAAATTTAATTCTTCTCGTTTGAAATACTAAAATCGAAACGAATCAATTCGTCTTTTCTCTAGGTCCGGTAAATGTAAACGTACTTTCGATTTATACCAAGTCGAAAAGACTTCGGCCATATCATTATACAATTGTTCAGCATAATGATCACCAGTTTTAAGCCAATATGATCGATGTATATCGACATATTTGATAAGCAACGGTCCAAATGCATAAACATCACGAACGAGAATTTCATAATTCTAATCGAGAAGTTGACAAAAAGCAAAAAAAAATATTGGGAATTTTACTTTCATTAAATTGCTTTCCATATCTTCTCGATCGGATGATTCTAAACGTGTCGCATGTTTTAATGAAAGTTCTTGTCCATAGAGTTCTTCGCATTTCGTTCTTAAACTTCGTGAAACAGGTAGAAAACAAGGCTCGAGAAGACTTGTCGATGAATTGAATATGATCGTTTGAGTGTAAACAGCAATACGTTTCATCCATGGTGCTGCATTTTCATCGATATTCTTATGAATTAATTTCAAAACACTTCCTAAGACCGAATTCATATGAACAGCTGTGACATTGCTTATTTTTTGTCTAAGAAAAACGAGAAAGAGAGATGTATTATATCCTATCGATGATATTTCACAATAATCTACTCGTTCAATTGTTTGCTTTTCAAAGGTCCATTCGACCACCAATAGGACAAATACGAACAAACACATGGCAGAATGACTTCGATGACGTACGGAGCATCTTCATATTTCACTTGTGATTCAGCGTGTTCTTCGATTTCGCTGACAATTTTTGTTAGATGTGGTATTGTTCGTGCAATATTTGTCATAACATCTAATAGAAAAATACATTAAAATTGTCAAAATAGTCTATTTTTCTCTACCGTTTGCTTCAGGAGATAATTGTGAAACATCCGAAGCGTATTTATTATGCACACTGAATTCCGATTCGAAGAATGCAACTGGAAAACACGAAGCAAATGAATTCAAACAATCGCCAAGCAATGGACGATGACGATTCAATTCTTCGATGATCCATTTTCTAATACGAACAAAATCTTGCTAAGATATAACTCTTTTCAATTTTGACATTACCGATCGACAAATCTCGGTCCTTGTGTGCCAATAATCCAAAGTGAATTGAGAATTTTATATCCTGCTAATTGCAATTCATTTTCTATGAAAACCAAACCAAACAAAATCGAATCTCAATCCATAGCTTTGATTTCTTACCAAATACATCGACTCCATAGTTATTCTTTCCGAGATGATCTAACATCGACGATAACACTGGTAATAAAACCATATGTATATACGTTAGACTTGTTGTTCCACGTTGTAATGTTCCTTTCAGATTACTGTATCGTTTCTGTTCGAGATTTTGTACTGTTTGATTTAAATCCTCGGCAATCATATTAAATAACGGCAAAACCGATGCACGTACCATTTCTTGACTATTTTTCATCACCGAACTGAAATCAATAGCTCGAACGAGAACTTTCAAACATCGAACGGAGATATTAACATCATTGCCAAATGCATTGAATTTATGTCGAAGTAGAAATGCTAATTTACAGAATAAACTACAGCTCATTTCTTTTTCTTTGATTGATGCATAACCACTGCCCGTTTTCAATGATGATGGCGTAATAAAATAATTTCGATGTGCTTTGAAATATTTTTCAACCAATGGTAAAACAACTTTGCCAAAGAATTTCACATCTTTTGTTGTTATTCGATAGGATTCATGAAGAGAAAATTTCGAACTTTCCTTATAATTCTGCATGGTTGACGATGCTCGTTCGATATATTCGAGTAGTTTTTCTAATAGAGTATAAGCAAAACGTTTGTCATGTAATAATGAAGCATTCGATGACACTCGAGTTGTTAAATGATTATCTTGTTGACCATTTCTAAACAATTTGAAATATAATTTAAAACAAAAATTGAAAATGAAAATCTCACCTAACAGTACGATAGCCGAATATGTTGAGATATTTAACAAGCTCTTGATAGAATTTCAAATCTTTTTGTTTTTCCTTTTCAGTTAGAAGCGCATAGGGAACTAGTCGAGGATGTAAACCACCTCCGATTGCATTCAAACGATCTTTCAACTGTTTTGCCCAGATTTCATGCGCATTTTTTGCTAATCCTTCCGAAAGATTCTATTCATAAACAGGTTTCAATGATAAACAAACATTTATTAGTCGATTTTTTACCTGCATCTCTCGATTCATTGTTACACTATTGAAATCCATCGCTTTCGGTGTATAATCCGGCGCATTTTTATCCTAAAAATCGATTTGAAAAGGAAAACGACAAGAAAAACAACGACTCTTACTTTTTGTTTTTTTCGTTGTAAAGGTTTCGTCGCAATTCGCGTTATGCCTGTATCGGTTTTTTCTAAATGAAAGTCAAGTTTTTCAATTGATTTCAATGCTTCACGAATTGGATCTTCGAGTTTAGCAATTTCTTTTCGATCCAACAGTTTTTTATAAGGTTTTAAATTCGGATGTTGCCGATATTTATCATTGATTTGATCGCCATACGTCCAACCTTGTTCAATCTGAAATCGATTTGTTTATTGACAAACGATTTCTCTTCGAAAGAATTACTTTTGCATACGACCATTGATCGTGTACACTCTCTGCATATGCTTTAACGAAATCTTCTAGTGCTGGAGTTAATGTTACACTGGATGTATCAACTGGATTTGGTTCATAACTACGAGACAGTTCGGTTTTTTCTTGTTCATGTTTGAGATTATCCTGTAATGTTGTTGTATAGGAATAATCCGGTGGTAGAGCACTTCCAATTGCTAAACGAACAATATCGAATCAAATCAATGAATGAATGTTTAACTTACCTGTGAGACATGGAAGTGCTTTGCTAAATAATTCAGGATCATAGGCCTTAATTTTAAAAACAAAATCAAAGTTCGATTTTGAAGTTCGAAGATAAAATAATACGTACACGAGATGCAAGAGCATCGAAAATCTTTTGAAATAACATCATAGTCAACCGTTTTTCTTCTTCAGTAGCTGCTATTGTATAGTAACGAGTACATCGTTCGTACCATTGTGTTAACATCTGAATTGATAATTTTAAAATACGTAAAATCATGAGACAATCAAAATCAAAACCTACTCGTAACGGTACAATCGTTTGATCTGTAAGTGCAGGAACGTCATGGACCAGTTTTCTCAACAATGGTGTCATCATCGATGGTTTTAATTGACTAGATCAACGAGAAAGTCTTTGAAAAACGATAGCAATTCGAAATGATGATGATCTACTTAGCAAATGTTAATAAGAAATCGCAAATGATATCCAATTGATTCTTTGTCAATGTTCGACATTTCGATAATCGATAGATTGTATGAAGAATAGCTTCGAGAAGTGACGAACGATGATCGCAATCCTCGAAATAATGTGAATGATTTGTCATTAAAGGAATGACACTAATGCATAAATAACGATTAAGTGCTAATGCCATGTCACTGTCTGCTGCTGCTGCCTGAAAGATTTTTCAAAATGTTTTCTTTTTTGTTGTGGATTGAAACAGGAAAAACTAACCGAATCAAGAATCGTTGCCGATCGAATATCGGGAAGAAAAGCTTCTTCAATTAAACGAAAGAATGTTTCTTGATCAGGTATACCATAGACACGTTCAAGAAACAGAATAATCGACATTTTATGAGCAGGTTGAAGACCAGGTGGCATAGAATTTTCGTCTGAAATCATTAACAAAATAAATTCTACAATTCGAACCAAATGAATTTTTCGTACGTGGAAGAAGAAATTTCAGTCCAAGAACACCTTCTAAATCGTGCATCGAAACTAAACTTTTCAAAATCGATCGCGCTCGAATAGCGTTCGGTTTGCCCATTTTAATTGTCTCCTCCGATGGAGCACATCGACCTAACAATTCAACTAAAATCGCGTAGAACGCCAGTTCAGCTGCGCCTAAATCGATATATTCTTCTTCGCCTTCATACGGTAAACGAACTTGCAAACGATCACTAAACAAATCAAGAAAAAAATCTTTGTCTCTTTTCTCAAACAAACAAATCCATTCTCACTATTCTTCATTTAAATTATGCATGGTTTCATCATCGATTATTTCCTGATATGCCGCTTGAATCAATGGATCATCAGGATTTTGTCGTCGAGCTATATAAAGTGATTGTGCAATGCCTTCTCGAATAGCTTTTAACAATCCGCCGCCTTCACCACGTAATGCCGGTCCAAGACAATCTGGCCGTCGTATAAGTAATCGTACGACAAGATCAGCATTTTCTTCGACTGTATCGCCATTAACCCAAACGCAAAACTTCAAAAAATCAAGAAAACGCTCGCCATCAACTGGATCCCAGCCGATATCGTGATAACCTTGAAGGCATAGTTCTTCATTTCTTGTCGTACCACAACGAGATAAATACGATGCAATCTTCTCTAAATGTGATTCACGTAATGCTAAAGCTAATTCATTATTATCCATAACACTAGCACTAGCTACATCTAATGGAGCTGAACCCCGAAGAGAAGGTCGAGCTAAACAAAAAAAAGAAAACAAATTAAAGAATGACAACAATTTTTTGTTTTTCTCGTTTTCATACAAAGTAACATTGAACTATTTTCTAATAAATAACTTAAATGTTCAAACATAGCTCGTTGATTATGCCGAGATGTACGACAGAAATACGAGAGAAATTTACAACAAGTTGTTACCAATTCAACTTTATCTTCTTTTGTCGTATGATTTTCTTGATTGTCTTGAGTTTCATTTGTTGAATTCGTCATTCCTTCGACATCGGTTGTCGGTGACATCGATGTTTGTTCTTGTTTACTTTTATTCAAACGATTGACCATAATAGCCATGACAGTTTCATGAACACAAAGCGAACGCATCAAATCCGGATGTTGATAGAAAACACGATTATCCATAATATCACTAGATTATGTTTGTTTTTTTTTCGAAATCAATTACAGAGACAGATTGATGAAAATAAAATTTACTTTAAACAAGAAATCATGATTTCTTCTTCATCGGAATCCATTTGAACTGTGAGTAAAGCACGAATAATACTCAATTTACGAAGTAGAGATGTGATATCAGGAACAGATTTTTCACTGATAATATACGTTCGTTCGAGACAACGAGAAATCTAAATTTAATATGAAATTAACATCATTTCATTCGTTCGATTTACTTCTCCGATTCCATCGTATTGATTATAAATTAATTTAAACATTTCTCGTATTAGATTCGGATCGTTGATATGCGATGCTCGTCCCCATTTGATAACTGTTGTTTTAATTACTTCACAAAGTGTTTCTGAAGACAATATTGACGATATTCTTTCAATCTTTCGTGTTTGTGAACTCACTTCCTTGTTTAGTTGTAATTGGTTGAGTTAGATTGTTATTTTCATCGTATTGATTTTTCAATGCATGCCGAATAAGTGTTTCGAGTAAACGTGAAAATAGAGACACTTGTTCAGTTGAAGTCATGGAAGGAACAAATGTTCGTTGTTGATGAATATTATCAATCTAATCATAAGATTTTTAACAGCTTTTCTTTATAAAAAAAGAAACACAAACCCCAATGACTTGTTGTAGAACTAGAAGATTCGAATGAAATGTTTTCAATGTTTCTTTGATTTCTTCTTTGATGTCTTCATTGCCAACAACTGAATCATGACTTTCATTTTTAAAATTCATCAATGCTTGCATCTAAAACATTTCGGGTTTTGTTTTCCTCGTGGAAGTTTTTTTTTAATATTTTTAAATGAATTTCTACTTGATCTTTTGGTGGACAACGGAATTCACGAGTTTTTTTCGCCATTAATGCCGGTGGTAAACTCGATTCTTTCAAAACATGATATCGACGTTTTTGATCCTATAACGAAAAAACTATTCGATTTCATTTTCTCATCGTTCGAATACGAACTGCTTGTAATTGAGCAACAAAATCTTCGGAGAATGCTACAATCGCTTCGATTCGATACTGCAATTGATATTGACAGAGATGTTGTAGCACATAGCAAATTTGTAATTTAACAGCTTCGTCGAGTTTCATCTGAAGTAAACCTTCGGTGAAATAAGTTTCCTGTTCGTGTCCGAACGAGGTCGGATCGATTAGACGAAGTAATTGTTGAATATCGTAAATATCTAAAAATACGACGAATTATTCGGTATTGGAAATAAATAACATATACATACTAAGTGAACCCATGACAAGTAGAGCATCGACGAGTTGAAGCAAAGGTCTAGAGAAAAAGATAATAGATGATTTGTTCTATGTTTTCGATTCGATTGTTTTTTTTTACACAAGCCAATTAGCATATGAGCCTCCAGCTGGATCACGAAGATGTCTTGAACTCTTTTCAATTGCTTCTGTCAATGAACTCATAACGTATTCTTTCAAACTAGCAACGTTAAATGCCGGTGGTACGAGTAGTTTTCGCTCGCGATCAATTTTAAAACTGAAAAACGAAACAATAAATTCATTCTTCTTTGCACGAAATCAATTTTTTTACTCTTCTTCTTTGATTAATTTTGGTCGAACAGAAAGAAATTGATTCATACCAGGAATATAAGTCGATGTTAAAAATGTTTGTTGTTGTTCAAGTGAATTCTGTGAACGTAGAAGAATATTCTTTCGTAACGAATTCGACAATGGAATTATATATTCCGTTGATGTTAAACTTCTAAATATTTTTGTTAATTAAATTAAAATTAAGTAAGTTTTTTTCCGCGATCTTTACCGTGCTTTGATATGTGGTTCGAAATGTAAAGCAATTAGAAGATCGTAGATACCGATTCGAATGGATCCGCAAAGATCTATGCATAGATATGTAAGAGATAGTATGATATTTGTTTGTTTGATTTCTATATTTACAAGTATTCTTCACGCAATACATCAATTGTTTTTCATCGACATATTTGCAGATTTCATGTGAAACACGATTATTTCCTTGAGCACAAATAGCATTGTATAATCTCAATGTATTCGAACAGAAACTAAACGAGAAAATTAAAAAAAAAAAAACTTTTATTTTTTAGAAATAAAATACTTGAGATTATCTTCATCTTCAACTAAACTTAAAATGTCCATACAACGATCCTCTTCCGGTATGTAAACTGCTTCCATTTGTACTAAAATTTAAATTTGCAAGAGAAAAACAAACAAACAACAACATTTTGTTATTCTTACCGGGATCTTCAACGAATATGCTCCAACCTCGTGTATCCGATAGTTTCAATTGTTGACATCGAACATTGCTATTCGGTACACGTGACCAATGGCAATGAACAAGCGATTGTAAATGTAAACGAGATGGTAGAATAGGAATAAAACGTTCTTCACGATTTAAACTTGGAAATAATGCTGCTGTTAATGGCAAACAATTCTATTCGACAAAGGGAAGAAAAAAAACTTGTCATTCATTTTCAATGGACAATTTTTTCTGTTTACTTTAATCCTTCCTAATTCGAATTGCAAAACTTCTTTTACAGTTGGCTCAACGAAAACTGCTGGATACAATTTTGTATTCGGTTCGACTTGTAATTTCTCAGTCGATTCTTTTCCATTGACATAGAATGTCAATTGTCCTGTTGATACATCACACAAACATCCAATCAAGAGACCATTGGCAACACGTCTCGCAACATTTTCCTTATCCGGCATATTATCCAGCAGATCAGCTGCACAGAACATGTACGCATCCTGTCGTTGAATCGTATTCATAATCGAACCATCGTCACTTGTTTCGATAATTGTACAATGACGAATGAGTTTATTCAGCGAATAAACATCGGACTCGTTCGGCCGATAGATCGGCTTGAATCTCGATGTTACCCAACCGATAAATACCGATCGAGGATTTTGTCCAGGTAGAATTCGAATTGCATAGTAAAACTCGTGAACATGCTCGTTAATAATACGAATATCATCGTCATTCGTTTGTTGATCATTGAAATCAGCGTCATTGTCCATGATCGATTTTCTTGATAGTGCATTACTCGAGACTGGTTTGAGAGCAGGTTGTGGCGTGATTATCGTTTGATTGCTACTCGTTGTCGAGATTTTCGAGAGATGTTTAGTAGCAATTTGTTGTTGTTTTTCATCTTTGAGAAAACAATGAAAGATATTATTGAGTTTGCTGGTCGATGATTTGAAATTTGACGATGGACTCTTGCGAATAGTTGCTTGATCACGAAATTTAACGAGTAGATTCGTCGTGTCACGAGCTGGACTCTCGGATTTGTCTTTCATCGATGTTGGAATCGTTTGCGAAACGGAGATAGGTTTTGGTGGAAAAATGAAATTATTTTTCTCGTTTTGAGCGTGAACATATTCATTCAATACCATTTGCCGACGTTCGAGTGTAATTTTTCTAATTCAAATTAAAATACAAGTGCAAAACAACAACAACAACAACAACTGAAATTTTTACTTCGGAACAAATTTATCATGACAAGTAATCGGCAATGATAATCTCAAGAATTCGAAATGTACTTTTTCTAATGTACCAAATAGACGTGATTCAAGTTTGATCATTGGTGGATTATCATGACTAGCACCAATACGAATAACATCGAATGTTGATGTTTCAGGTTTAAGCGAATGAAACCGAGGAATAAAATTCGAATACCATAATGTCAAATTTCGTGACATATTTCTATATAGAAAAGAATTGTTTTTTTTCTCAATTTTGCCAAAGAAAAATCATGTTTTTTCTTCTCAACATACACGCAAAATGGCTCGTAACCTTCTTGTAATCCACAGGATGTAAAATATTTCAATGAATTAACATCTTGTCCAAAATTAAGTCGAGCTTTTTGCCCACTAAATGACGTTAGAACAGGTACGAATCCAATATCATCAATATCAAATCCATCGAACGCTGTTTCACTACCATAATTATCCAACATTAATTCACCATTCAATGAAAAACTAATCGTTCGATCATGTAGATCGATCATACAGCCGACGACATCATTTTTTGTCCATTGTTTCCCGAAACCATCGGCTAGATTATGATGAATACGTCTTGCATAGAATCCATCAAATGCAAAACCGTATGAATCTGTTCCGAGTGGATGATAAGCATCGAGTTTCGATGCATGGCCCCAACCGATCATCATCTGACCAGACGTCAACAATTCTACTTCATAGTACCATTTTCCTTTTGCTACTGCAAATGTTTGTTCAGCTCGATAGGTTCGATAGGTTGACATTGGCTCAAGATTTTTCGTAGTTTTATTTCGGTGACTTCCATCGTCGAGATCACCATTCGGTGTATCAATCGTATAACCATAGGCAAGAAGTGTTTTAACAATTTCACTTGCTGTATCTCGATTGATTTTTTTAATACTTTCATCAATAATTGAGTAGGGTAACAAATGTGGACTTCGTTTTTGTAGAGAATTCTGAAGGAAAGAAAAAAATTATTCTTCTCTGAGAATTTGTTTGTTTTCAAAACATACATCGGCTACACCATATGTGAATCCATCTTTAATTCTCGCTTGTGCCCAAACATTGTGCGTATTTTCTGCGAGAATTTCGATTAATTCTTCGATTTTATTCGAAAGAATCACATTTGTTAAATCCAATGGTTGAGGTTTATAGCCGGTCGATTGCGTGAATGAATTCGGTAGTTTCGTGTATTTCAATCGACGTTCATCGGTTTTAACATCGATACCAATATGACAACCGAATGCTAGTAAACTTTTGAGATTTTCACTCGATGCCAAGATATTATATTGTTTTTCTTCGAGTGGTAATTGATCGAACGAGATTAAATACGGATGGATCTTCTGAATATCATCTCGAAACTTTGGCAACAAAAAAAAAATACAAATTTTTGTCTTAAGTTTACTCTTTTTTTCCTTACTTCGCCAAATCTCCATCCATGTGCTATTTTATTCATTGTCCATAGTTCGTGACTATTGACAGCTAATTGTTCGCAAACACTTTCTAAATATGTCGGCAGAGCGATGTGATCTGTTTGTATTGGTTGTGGTGTAAATGCGATATTGTGTTGAATTAATGTTGGACCATCCAGTCGACTTCGTTCGATATTTCCAAATGAAAAACATGGTTCGATACAAACGCGTTGTTTGAGTAGCATGGCTTCGTAAAATGGAGCTGCATCTTTCGGTGGACGATAATGAAATCTACCATGTTCACCTCCGAAAATAAATCGACAGCTAAATCAAAACGAAAAAAAAACACAAGAATTCGTTCGAAAACCAAACTTAATTGCTAACCTAACACGTGACGATAACGAAACAGCTGGATAGAACATTCCTGTCAAATCAAAATCTTTCAAAAGACCTTTTATCGGCAATCCGTTCAATGAAAACCACATTTCTGGTATAGTTAAATCTAATAGACAACCAACAATATCATTTTTCTTCAAACCAATCGATACACGATCATAATTCATGACATCATACGGTCGACCAGCAAACCAAATGTTTTTGCCATCGAAACCGTACGAATACGTATTATCACCGATACCGTTCGACGAGAAACCGTCGCCGTGACCTGGCGATGGTTGAAATTGAGTTGTTGCCCAACCGATACGAATGTGTGGAGTTAGATGAGTGACTTGTTCGATATGATCGATGACAACTTCGAAATACCATTTTCGATACATGGATTCACCATCTTCAACACCGACGACAATATTCGGACGCATACTAAACAAGAATAAGTTTTGTTTTTTCTCTTGTATTCGAACTTGAATTTACCAAGTAATATGATCAACTAAAGCTGTTTGAAGTAAAAGATCTTTTCGTTGTAGAAGATTTTCACAAATTAAATTCTGATTTGCTCGTACAGCAACTCCATTATTCACACAAAGTGAACATAAAACATCTAAAACTTTCGGATCTCGACCATTTCGATCCAATAATCCAATAACTAGAAAATAATTAATACACTCAAGTTTATTGATTTGTTCATCTTTACTCGCAAGTATATGTGCTTCTGAAATCATATTTAACACTTCCGGACTGTCAACTAATACACTATGTAACACGTCAAGAACACCGCTCGATGCTTGCTGAGATTGTAAACGATTGACAAGCCAATTTAGACGAGCTGTTTGAGCGAAATTCGAACAATTTCGTCGATTGCCTTTAATTAATGCTGCCAAAACGATATATAACTTATTTGTAATATCTTCGATTTTTTCTTCGACACCTTCTAATAAACTTGTTTTATCACGACGTTCACTAAAATAATTTATTGCTGTTATTAAAATTCCAATCATTCCCTAGACAAAAAATGAAAACCGTCTTTTTTTGAAAAAGAAAGAACAGGTGAATTACTTCTTCTTGAAAGAGATCTTGTCGATTTTTGAGTACTTTTAATTTGATCTGTCTTTCTTCATGATCAAGTGTCGTGCATGGTTGTGCAAAAAAACTGATTAGATCATGTAAAAGTGCTTGTACAACATCACTTTTACTCAATAGATGATTAATTGCTTCGGAATCCATCGATAATGGACTGAAATATTCATTCATAGATACAATTCAATAATAAAAAAAAAAGCTTATTTACTCAGTTCGATTAAATCGTCCAAGTATGGCATTGCATATTCGTATGACAAGTGCAGTTTTCTGTTCTTCTTCTTGAGCACGAACTAATCGAAAACAATCATCCATATGTCCTTCCATGGCTGGTATAATCTATTGAATTGAAATCAGAATTTAATTTTTTTTCTAGTCAAACGATTAAAAAAAGTATTGAAAATCTACTCGTTTCTCTTCAACTTTGCCTATGCCTTTGATAGTTAACTCTAATGTTTCATAACTAATCCATAAATCAGAATCAACATGACGTATGTAAACAATAGTTTCGCCATATTTTATTGTTGCTAAACCTAAATCATCATCTTCTTCTTGATTTTCTTCTACTTGTTTTTCCTAACAACAAAAAAAGATATTCTTTTTCTTTTCATTCAAGTTAACATACTTTTGACATTTTCATTTCAAATGTAATCGCAACAGGATTTGCATTCTTCTTCGATATACAAGTTACCTTTGCACCTAAATTCAATCGTACATCATCAATAAGTTTGTGCTTGTTTAAAAGAATCGGATTTCCTACCGTTTTCATCGCCAATAACGGCTAAATAAAGACCAGATGTAACATGTCGAAGGCGAACTAATGAACTCCAACCAACAAAACCACTGTACCATCTAGATAACACACAAAAATACTAAATTTTCAAGCATCTCATCAATTCATACTTGATTTTAAAACATTCAATTCTCCATAGTGATCGTGCTTGCTGACAAGCAGCACCACTTTTTATGAACAAACTAAAGTACAAAGATGTTTCGTATTGATAAATAATTATTAATACGATCGTTTTACCTTCCCGAATCATCGATCACTTGAGAATCAGCTGGTATCGTTGTTATACAATGGTCCATATTCCCATGCATTAATCGAATAACATCACCACCAAGGACAAAGCCTGGATTCTTAAAACGTGCAACACCACTTGAGATCGGTACGAGACTCCAAACTTGTTGTCGAAATGAAGCATTGACTCGACCTCGTTCATTTGTTGACATGTATGCATGCTACAAAAATGAAACGTTGATTTATTGTTTTCAAAAAAAAATCAATAGAAGTCAAATACGTACGAGATACCGTTCAGAAAAAACGGAAACAAGTATAATATCATCATTAAAGCGCACTTTTTCGCCTTCACTTCGTTGTTTTGATGCTGGATGTATAGTCCACCAACAAGATTCGCCTGAAGAATTAACAAGGCAAAATTCTTCTTGCGACAAAACTATTCAGACGATGCAATTACCTTGTGTATCTTCTTTTAAGCCTACATCAAAAGCGAGCTTGTCGTTTGATGTACTTGTTGATAAACAACTCAAGTACTAAAAGAATTCAATGATTAGTAGATGAAAATGTTCTCGTGTTTATTTTTTTTTGTCTGAATAGATACCATTTGACTACGGTAATGTCGAAGAAGAACTGCATGGCCATATAATAAAGTTCGAAATGTCGTTTGTCCTCCTTGATTAACTGATGACTAATGACGAACAAAAAAAAAAACGAAAATTTTCATTTGACAGACGAAGAGAAAAAAAAACAAACGAACGAACCTGTTCAGCTGAAGTTGTGTTTACCATTTCTTGTAGAGCTCGAACTGAAACAGCTTGTTCGAGAACAAATACACATGATGCCAGATCAGGACAACAAACCTTGAATTGAAATTCCTCGTAGAACAGAAAATTCTCATTGATTTTTTTTTTCGTTAGTTACTTCATTGGAAATATCTTCTAAATAACACATTCGATTTCCAAAGGCTTCACCTGACAAAGCCATCCGTTTCGTTGTCGAGACTGGAACACAACTTAAGCATATATGATCTTCCTAAATATTTTTTTTTTCGTAAAGTCAAATAATCGAAAATCTTGAGGGTGAACTTACCGTTCGCACGAACTGAACATCATCAGCCTCAGTTCCCATCATTTGTTCATCAGCCATTAATTTCTATGTATCATCATTCATCTTCAATCAAACAAACGAGAAAAAGACATAAAAAAAAAAGAATCAAATCAAATGTATGTCGTCAAGTTAATAACAAGAATAATGCTCGAAGGACGAATGTGTACTATACGAAGAAAAACTGAGAAACGACAAGATGATAGCAAGCTCTCTTACGCTTGCATGCGTTATCACTAATAGATTTAGATTATCGGCGATACACATAGACACAAAAAGAAAAACATCATATTATACATATATATCTGCATATGATGTCAGCAGCTTACTTCCACTCTTTTTCTTCGCCTTTCGCTTTTTTTAAGCTATTATATAACATCATTATTATTATTAAGTCAAGACCTATAAAATGATACTTTTAACTGATGATAATCAAAGACAAATACAATTAACGAAGCAAAGGTTCTGAACATATATGCATCTTTTCTCTTTCTCTTCTCTTTTTTATTCAATAAAAGGCAAAGATAAATAGGAGAAAGAATACTAAGATAGTTATTTGTTATGAATAAGAACTGACAGAGAGAAATATCTATTTTTTTTCTCGACAAACGAGTGATATATATGTATATCTATCTTACTATATTCTCGACGAGACGCGAAGGTTAAATGAAAGTTTTTCTGTAATCGATTGATGAGAGAGTATAAGCTAACATCTTTGCCCATCATTTGCCTGTCCATATGTTGAGTATAAAGTGACAACAGTTGTTCTTTTATTTGAATTTATTTTTTCAGATCGTTGTTTTTTTTATTAAACGAAAACAAAATGCAGCTCGAAATACTTCCGACAGACATTGTGTCTTGTTTATTATCAAGTGAAAGACGAATAAATCATTTGTACTAATTGAGATCTAAGTTGCTGATAAAAAACAAGAAGCACAAATGTTTGAGAATAATCGATCAAAAGTGAACACAAACACCTGGTAAAACAAATAAATATCTAACTCCTATCATCGATGATAAACAAAGAAAAAACGGCTACCAGAAAGTCGATAGATAATTCTTCACGGGTGGTTAAATACTTTTCACTGACATCTGGCTTCTCATTTAATAAGTATTAGATATTTATTATCAAAGATTTTTGTCTTTTTTTTTTCATATAAAAAAATACGATAAGGCAAGGAGATTACATAATCGAACAGCTACTACGTTTGTCAATAAGACGATGATTTGACTGATAATTCTGAAGAAATTCGAGTTGTTTAACATTAAATGAACCGCGACGACGTGCACGAACAAAATCAATCGATTCCTGTTGAGACATTCCCGCTTCGCGTAACGCCATGGCGACGAGAACAGGCGATCTAATACAAAATAAAAATTTAGAGAAAAAAAAAGATACATTCAATTCGATTTACCGTCCAAGACCATGAATACAATGCACAGCAATACAGCCATTTCGATTTTCTTTGACAATATTCAACCATTTCTCACGAACAATCGAATCCGGTGCACTTCCATCAGGATATTCGAGATTCTATAGATAAGAAGATACTAGTTGAATGCATGACAAGAAACAACAAACATACATAGACTTTAATTCCAGCTGATTCGATCGGTTCAGTATCATAAGTCTTTTCGGAGACACGAACTAGAGCTGTAACGCCGTATTTTAAACAAGCCTATTAAGACAAAAAAGAAATATTAATTTTCATCATTCGAAATAAAACAAACCTGAATAAATGATTGTATATTATCATTGGCAGGACTATCAGTAATAAGAAAACGAAGATCGTTATAATGCAGTTCAGTCACTGATGCATAGGTTAAATCACTTCCTCGTGACATAATTACAAGAACACGAAAACTAATTATTTACTACTATGTTTTTAATTGAATTAATGTTGTGCTCGACAATATTCACCCGAGATCGTGCAAATTTGCACGTATTCGGTCTAAACATAAGATTTTACAAAAAAAAACTATTAACATTCAATTAGTTTACTAGCGTTTGTTTTTTTGGTGTTATTTCACCGGTAGCAATCGTAGTCATGGAATGAAAAGCACAAACGTTTGCCTTGCGAATACGACTTCTTGTGTTTCTGTTGAAAATTTACTCGGTAGAATCTAAAGTGCAGAAGAAGAAAAAGACGAAGAAAAAAATAATCATAATAATAATTTATTTCTTTTTCCTGTTTTTATTTTCTTTACGAATTACATCGATTTCACACAGCGAAAATATTCATGATTCAGTCAAATAAACTGCTATTTGTCTGACTGTTTTTGTTGTCGTTATATGACTATGTGCGTGTTTACATCTCTTGACGGTTTATAGTAATCCTTAAGGAATGTAGATGGGCAAAGAGAACGGAAAAAGGAAGAGAGAAAAAAAAACTATCGAGCAAATAGACTTTGCTGACAACTATATACATCGTTAACCAAGTCAGAAGAAAACATATCACTATTCGTCAAAAAAAAAACGAATATGTCTATCATATTCTAATTTCCCCCTTTTTTTTCTGTTCTTCCATGAATCTATTTAAAGATTGAAATATGGTTTATTTATCACCAGAGATGCGGATCAACTAATTTTGTTGTCGTTGTGGTTGTTGTTGTTCGAATTTAATGTCATAGATAATCGGTATTTGATCGATTCCATATTGTTTCGATGAATTGATTTGATTGATAGAACGTTTCGAGAATGTTGAACAATAAAAATAATGATGAAGATTTTGTTGATAAAAACAGAATGTTTTCAAAAATCGAGAGAAAAATGAATAGAACTCTTGATTATATGGTATCGAACAGAATCTTGTGACAGTCGATAGAAGATGATTAACGTGGAAATTTGTTGCTACAGCATAATCGAAATGTTGATGAATCAAATAGATATTTTCAATTTGATTGATCGTCGCACCGTTAATTAGTGAAATGAAAATTTCATATAATTCACTTTTATCGACCAGTGAAAAATCATTTGGCGAATATGTATTAACAAGTTGTTCGAAAAATTCCGACAGCCGATTGGCAGTCTGTCGAAAGAGATCTTGAAATTCTTTGACAAAGAATTCTTGAGTTTGAATAGCGTAGATGAGTGAACCGTCTTTACAATTTTCGGTGAGTTCTTTTTGAATTTGTAATTCGAGTTCAGTGATATGTTCGATTGAATTTGAACTTGTTCGATCGAAGATTTTCGAAAGACTATTCATGTAACGTATTTTCGATTGACTATCGGTTGTTGATTTGACAAGAATGGAATTTCTTCCATGAAATTGATAAGTTTTGATCGATTGCAGATAATTTAATTGATTTAAATAGTCTAACCAAAGTGAATAGGAAAAGAATCGATTCGGGAAATTTTTTCTCATGAATTTATCGAGTAAATGTTCGTTTATCGATCGAAGTAGAATAATAATAATAACGATAGACAATGCACTTAATTCGATATGGTACGATGTCGAAAGAAACTGTCGACCGAGAATTTTTTGTTGAAGAATTTCTTTTGAAATCGAATGAAAATATTTTTTCGTTTGATTATCAAATGGAAAGAAGAGTTTCATACAAAAATGTTCACATACATTCATAAATAGTTTCGAAAACAAATCATTCGAATGAAAAACATATTTTTCAAAGTAAATTTTTATCACCGGTTGTAAATGTTCATTGTAAAAATAAGCCAAATTTCCACAATGAATCGTCATTTTTTCGAGATTAAATCGATCACGAGCCGTAGCTGACATCCACGATGGTAGATAACTTTTAATATTATAATATGGAATTCGATTTTCATTAATCAAATCAATCAATTGTTTGACAGTTAATGGTGAATTGATTAATGTACAAGCACTAGAAAATGAAATAGATAAATGAGTAATTAATTGCATAGAAAATTTCTAATACCAATGAATAATTGCAATAAGAATATCGAGATTGAGAGTACAGAGTTTTTTATTTGTGATATGTGTATTGAGTTTTTCGAGTGTTTCAACTCGATTTACATAGTCAAGTTTCGAAATAAAACTTGTTTTCAAACGTTTTTCTTCTTGTTTTATTAATAAACGTTGTTCATTGGTATCGAGTATGCCATGTGCAGATAAATATCTCAAATAAATCATAAACGAACATTCAATTAGATCATTTTCTTTGCCTTTCAATACAAGATTTAATTTGATCAGTGATTGTATTTGAAGATTTAGAATATAACTATAGACTTCATATGCAGTCCAAAAATGTGATGGAGGATGATCTTCAACAGTTAATTCATTAATTTGAGCGATTGCTTCATCTGTGGTTGTCGTTGTTGAATAGGGTAGTGTTTCATTAGCTTCGAATATTTCGATTTTTGGTATAGTTTCATCGTGATGTGTCGTTGTTTGATCACGGACTCGTCGGCCTAGTTGTTCATTGCCTTCGTTTGCAAATGAGACATGTATTTGCATGGCAAGATTTTGTGATTGACAAATAACGCAATAGAGACGTCCATCGATATGTTCAAATTGATTTGAACCACAATCTTGACAAAGTTGATGCGACATAAACGAAAATATGAAAAGAAATGAATGGAAATCTTTGAATGTGAATCAGTATTGGTTAATTCTTCTAACCAATGATGCTGCTAATTTCAATGATTATCATCCATAAGTCGAAAATCTTCTGCTTTTTTAAAGATAAATAATGAGAAGAATACAGCTTTTACAAGCATAATTATATTTAGTCTAGTTGAAATCAGTTTGAATTCGTACTATCGATCTATTTCTATTTTCTGTTCTGAAAGTCTTTGGTGGGCAAGCACGTTCAATTCATTAACAAATTTTACACACGAAATCATTTGAGAATAGAAGAACAATCGATTGATACTACTTGCGCAGAATTCAATACTCATTTAAATACAAAATTGCACATCTTTTGCCAGTGGAACTTATTTCTCGTGTATATTTGCTGATTTAACTGACAAACAATTATTCATGTCACCATTTCAATATATACAAAGCATGATTAGTTTTTAAAGAGAAGAAATAAATAATCAATCCCTAAAATCTGCCTGAAAAACATTACTGGTTATGTGAATTAGTCAATAATGATGTTAACTTGATTGATTAGTTCGAAAAGACATTAATGCTAAAATAACATATGGAAATTGACGATTACTATCGTCTACTTAGACACAAAACCACTAAATAAGAAGAAGAAGAAGAAGAAAACGGAATTACATGACCAATATTTTCTCTTAAAATAACAAGAAAATGTTGAGTCATTTTCCATGATTTATTAATCAATATGTATCTCGTCGTTTTCTTTTTGAAACGATCCATATTGTATTGAAACAAAAATCGATCAACAGTTGGTTGATTGCGAGATAGAAATCATCAAGATTTTCAATCCAAGGATATGATCTTATTGATAGATCATCGACTCAAGGGAGATGAAACAACAAATATAAGCTCATTTTGTTTTGTTTTGTTTTGTTTTTGTCATTTATGCATTCATGATGAACAGAATTCATTAGATTTGTGTGCGTATATATAGATATATATCTGAGATCAAAAGGTAATCAATTTCCATAATGATTATGTTCAAATGCCGACTTTAATTGAATCTTTCAACGAAAGAAGACTAATGCTATGTTGTATTTAATGTGCATATCTCATTCGATAGTTTGTTTTTGCTAAAGACGAAGACTTCTTCGCGTCTTCTTCGTGCGTATTTTTCTTTCTTTCTTTCTTTTCTTCTTTCTTTTTTTTCTTCATCTAATCTGTTTGTCTGTTCGACGAGTGAGAAAAGATGGAACGAGTATATAGAATATTACCATAATTTATTGAATCTAATCTATAATATTAGTTTTCTAACAAAATCAACTAAGTCAAGTAAAAAAACAAATCATAGTCTTCTTTGACTAAAAGACGTGCGTGCTTGGATTCATTCTCTCCATCATCATCATCGTCTTCTTCGTCTTGTAAGTCTAATTAAGCAAAACTAAAATATAAAACTAAATGCTCGATTTTATTAACGTTTTTTTTTCATTCATTGTTTTCTTTTGTTTAAGTGTCAGAATAAGATATAAAAATAAAAGCCAATTTTTCCCCCTCCGTCTCTGTCTCTGTCTGTCTCTCTTTTTCCCCCATATTTGCCTTTAGTCGAATAGGAACATCACGCGAGTTGAACATCAATAAAGAATAGGAAAACTTTTTGAGATAGTCAGCCGGGAAATAATATTGAGATGCGTGCCTACATAGATATTGTGTTTTCTTGTCATTCATCATCAATTGATGTTTCTTCATTTAATTTTACAATCGAAGAGCTGACGTTCTTTCGTTTCGAAGTTAGATTATTTACGCTTATCATTCGTCGGTCTCGTCAAAATGTGCAGAAGAGAAGAGAGAACCATACTACATTTGAGATTTTCTTTTTCTAGAACAGATTCTTCAACATTTTTTGTTTCATGTGTGTCGTTGTTTGAAATTATGGCTGAAGGACGCGCATTAGGCACATCAATAAATAATAATAATAATAACAATATGAATTATTCATTACAAGATTACTCAACTTCAATTGAATATTTCGATAAAGTATATTGTTCAATCATCGGTTTTACTTGTTAATTTAATCTCGTCTTATATTTTAGACACTGAATATTGCCAAAGAATCGAATGATCAAATAGGTCAACGACGTGCACATGTTCATCTCGGAAATGCTTATTTGTACTTAGAAGATTTTGACAAAGCATTGAGTCATTATCGGTAATAAAAAAAAAATTTTTTTTGTTGTTTTTAAATTGAATTTAATTATTTATTATTAAAGTGATGCAATAACCATTGGCGAATTAATGAACGATGGTTTATTTGTTGGTCAAATAAATTTTATTCTCGGTCGTATTTATGATTTGAAACATGATTATGATAATGCGATTTTTTTTCACGAGAAACATTTAAATCTTGCTCGACAAAATCAAGATTCGAAAGGTCAATGTCGAGCTTACTTCTTATTGAGTCAATTATATGAAAAATTGAATCAATATGATAAAGCAAAGAAATTTCTTCAACTTTATAAAGAACTCAATCGTGCAATGGAAAAGTCGAATTCAGCTCAGGTTCGATTTTTGTCTCTTGTTTTTTTTTTCTTTATTCAATTTTCTATGTAGATTTCACGTGCTGAATCAATTAGTTTAAATCAATCGGCAAGTACAAGTATCCTTTCGTCGATGCGTTCGAATTCATGTGTAACAAGTCCAACCGAAGATAAGAGTAAAAAATCGAAATTAAATTTTATGCAACATCTAACGAGAAAACCGCCGAGTGATACACGAAAAGATGTAAATAAACCGATTTTCCTTCTTGATATTTATTAATTTGCTATTCAAGACGACAAGTTCCGATCCTGATGAGTTAGTCGATCTTGTTTGTCGTATGCAAAAAACGCGTTTCGATGATCAACGCTGTGATGTCAAAATAAGCAAACATGGAAAAACTGATAAAAATCGTAAATGAATTCGTTTACTCGCTGGAATTCTATTCGATTTCAATCATTTTCCTTTTCATTTTAGATGCCACTTCTCAACTCGATGATATGTTAAATAAGATTGATCGTTTACAACAAAATCGTCTCGATGATCAACGAACAAATTTCCCTCCTCAAACCCCTCGTCTTTCAATTTTAAATGAAAAATTTCTTGATCAATTAGCCAAATGTCAAGTTCGTCTTGTTACTTGCTATTGCCAATAAATATTTAATTCTGTTATTATTATAGGGATCTCGTATGAACGATCAACGAGCTGTTCTTCTTCCACTTCCTCTCAGTTCACAATCTCGTTCAATAACAACTGCGCCAATAATTACAATCCCAACAACTAATCAAACCCAGAATTCTTCAGCTTCATCATCAAATACTCTCCCTGATGACGATTTCTTCTTAATTCTCAGTCGTTTACAAACACGTCGAACATCTCTATTCAAACGTAACCAAATAAAAAACTAATGGAATTATTATTATTTTTTTTGTCTCTCTCTCTCTCTCTGTTTAATAATTTTCATTTACGATGCGAATGAAAACGTTCAGTAGATGTATTCGGATATCGAATATTAGCCGGTGGTATGACATTGTTATACATTAATGATTGTGCGGCTTCATCAGTTAATGATGCATAGTATTGAACAATCTAAGAGAATCCGTTTTGTCACGAGATCAACAAGGAAATTGCCTTTACTTTTTCGATAATTTGTGTACGTCGTGAGAGACGTTGATCATTATCATCGGAACAATATTTAAGAATAGCCAGAAGCATTTCAGTGATTTTTTCAAGAACGAATGGTATACTCCAACGAAAAGCATCGAGAAAATTCGGAAGAACATACGGATGTTTCACCCATCTCAAGGAGGAAAAAGAAAAAGAGAATGATAAATCCTAATCTTCTTAAGGCAAAATCGATGTCTACTTGTATTGAAAAACATGCATGACAGATCCATCATAACGAAGGATTGCACCACGATTTTTATAGACTTCACCTACAATGTAAATTTCAGGGACATTTTTTGTTCTCTTTTATCGAAAAAATTTTCTTTTTACAATAATTTGGTGCTGAAAAAATCGTGACTAACGTTGGAAATAATGTTTTCTCGTGTTTTTTATACATTTTACATCCGGCTGATTGAACTTGATGTGCACGTATAACGCAAAGTAGATCATTGTCATCGAGAAATTTACACATAGCTTTATACGAAACATTATACGAACAACCACGAGGACCGTTATGAGTGAACATTTCGGATTTTTGTTCGACTCGTTCATTGTCATAACCATCGGTTGGATCCGCCCAGAGTATATCGCAGAGTGCTCCTTTTGTCGGCGGCTCACAAGTTCGATGAATGTCGATGACTTCTTTAATATGACGAATTTCCGGCGAAATACATCCGTGAATACAAAATAATTGTCCGTGAACTAGCGCAGCTATTGGCAGACAATCGAATGATTTCATACATTCTTCGTAGAATAAATCGCCGAGTTTCAGAAGACATTCATCTTTAAATCTAGAAAATTTAACAAAAGATAAATTCATTCGATCGAAATTCATCAGTCGATTTACGTGAAATAAACAGTTAGATTTCGACATTCATGATTCCCACGAAGGAGAAAAAATGTATCTGGATGAGCAATTTTAATTGCCCATAAATACAAAACAACTTCGACGGAAAATTGACCACGATCCACATAATCACCGAGAAAAAGATACCTGAAAAAAAAGAAGAAGAATCAATCGATTTGATAACAAGATTCGCGAATCTATACCGAGTTGATGATACATCGCCACCCTTTTCAAACATTTTCAACTAAATTTATTCGAAAAAAGATCAATCAAAATCGATTCATCAAACACACATGCCATATCAAAAAATTGTCCATGAATATCACCAACAATGGTCACGGGCGTTTCAATTTCGATCATATTTGCTTCTTGCATGGTCAATTCTCGGCCTCGAATCATGATTGCCAATGCTGCATCGAGTTCAACTCGACCTTCAGCTTCCAAATGTCGTACGAGTACAGACAAATTCGGTTTATCTAAAAGGAATATAGAAGAAGAAAACAAACAAACGACATTGTCGTTCTCAACGCACTACTATTGCCAAAGATTTCCTTAATTGTTAACAAATGTGCCGGTGGACATGGTACATTTTCCATAACACGTTCAGTACTCGAATAAGTTCGTCGATTCGATTTCATTGTTGTTTGATGAACATATTTTTTCTTCATTTTTATTAATACGCGCAAAGAGAATTTACTAATAAATGCGCGAAATCGAATGGGAGGGAGCGCCACACATGAAATTACGGCATTCTTTTTGAAATTTACTATTGGCTAAGGTAAAAGATAGACAACGCTATTTATGGTAATCGTGTGTTTTTCATTTATTTCATCGAACGAACATGAGTGCGATAAGAATCAACGAAAGTGTTTTCGGCGTAACTGAAGATCAAAAACAAATTAAAAAGTAATCGAAAATTGATCTTTAAAAAAACAAAACCAATCATATTTAGATATACGCTGACGACAGACGATGGTTTTGAAGTTTCGTTGATTGATTATGGCGCAACAATTCAGTCGATTCGACAAGCTGATAAGCGAAATCAAATCGACGAAGTAACACTCGGTTATGATGATCTACAAGGCTACGTAGATGATAAATGTTATTTCGGTTGTACTGTCGGTCGAGTTTGCAATCGTATTAAAAACGGTTCGTTCGAATTAGATGGTCAAACTTATCAATTAGCAAAAAACGATGGAGGAAAACATCATTTACACGGTGTTTTTAATAAACGTGTTTGGACAAGTTCGACCGAAAATGGTGATACAGTAGTTTTTAAATATCAAAGTCCAGATGGTGAAGATAATTATCCAGGTCAAGTTGATGTTACAGTTAAATATACATTAACCAGTGATCATCGTTTAACATTGGATTTTCATGCAACAACAACAAAACCAACACCAATTAATCTAACCAATCATGTTTATTTGAATTTAGGTGGAGATGTAAGAGAGAGAGAGAGAGATTTGTTGTTTATTGTTTCTGTTGATGGTGAGATTGTATTTAGGCTAGTGGAACAGTTCTTGATCAGAAATTTTATGTACCAGCTGAGAAATACATTCCAGCTGATGATGAATTGATTCCAACAGGAGAAATCGCGCCAGTTGAAAATACACCGTTCGATTTTCGACAGCCAAAACGTATTGGTGATGAAATAAATGAATCATTTGCAGGTTATGATATGATGTTTGTTGTCGATGGTAAAGGCAAACGTCCGCATGCAAAGTAAATCAATAGGATTCTTATTGAAAAATTCAATAAATCATATTGCTCATTTGTAGACTTGTTGATGAGAAATCTGGCCGAGCTATAACACTCGAATCAACTCAAAATGGTCTTCAATTCTACACAGGCAATTTTCTTAACAATATTAAAGGTCGAAATGGAAATGTTTATAATAAACACGGAGCTCTTTGCTTAGAAACACAAAATTTTAGTGATAGCGTCAATAATCAAGTAGAATTTATTCTTGTTTTTTCTTTTGAAATTCTTATTTTATCTTTAGCCGCTATTTCCAAGTACGATTCTTCGTCCTGGTGAAGAATATCATCAACAAACTACCTTCCACTTTCATTTAGCATAAAAAAGCTGAAGAAGACATATTGCTTGTGATTTTTCTTTTTTTAGTTGTTTAGTAAATAAACATTTGATTCATTCTATCGTATATAAATATGAGCACTTTGAATTTATTAAAACTCTTCTTCTTTTGTATGATTCCGATCGCGGAAATTGTGGAAAAATATTCTCTTTTGATATACACACACGTAGATATACAGCCGAAGAATGAAAATGTAATTGCGTTTTGTTAGTTTTTTTTTATATTCTTTCATGGTTTTTTTTTCTTATTCTTCTTCATTTTAAGTTCGAGCTGTTTCAAATAAAAACGAGTAAGCAAAAAAAGAAAGAATCACCTCATGACTTTATTCTTTTTCTTTTATCATTGGTACACGTCAGTTGATAAGAGAGATTTGGCTAGTTCCTTGCTTAGTTTTCATTGTAAATGAATACAAAAAAAAGAAATGATTAACTATCATCGACAAGATCATTTCTATTGTATATGTATGTTATGCATCACTGCAATTATATTCACAAGTATATTCAACATTCTCTATCTTGTTCAACATTCGTTCACAAATCCATTCAAAGATAATTTTTCTTTGCTGGGTAATTCTTCTCAAACAAACAGAACACAAAAGCTCGACAAGCCCGATCCATTTCATGATTTATATTTGCAATTTGTACATACATTTTTTCGTACTTACTTGCCATTGACTGAATATCAAAATCAATCTGTCGATCTCTGTCCAGCTCTACCACCTGATCTCAAAGGTCATTGGAATGTAACGCCGCTTCCCGATGATTTTTCATTGACAACGCTTTCTCCATATCATCTCAATGTATCCTACGGCGGTCAATTTCAACCGAAAACTTGCATTGCTCGACATAAAATCGCAATGATCGTACCCTATCGTGATCGTCCAGAAATTCTTCGACATTTTCTTTTTCATACACATCAAATTCTTCAACGTCAACAAATCGACTATCATATATTCGTTTGTGAACAAGCATACAATCGAACATTTAATAAAGGCATTGTCATGAATGGTTGTTTCAGAGAAATTCTTAAGCTTGAACCGTCTGTACGTTGTATTATCATGCACGATGTTGATTTATTGCTGATTAACGATCGAAATATATATTCATGTCCTCGATATCCTCGACATTTAAGTGTTGCAATAGAAAAATTTAACTTCTACTTACCGTACGAAACACTTGTTGGCGGTGTTTTAGGTAAAAATCAAATGAAATTAAATTTGAAATCTTTGTTGTTTTTTTAATTTTCGTAGCAATGCGTCGCGAACATTTTCTACTTGTCAATGGTTATTCAACGAGCTACTGGGGTTGGGGCGGTGAAGATGATGATATGTACGAACGAATTAAAAGAAAAGGCTTAAGAATCGAACGACCACATCGTTCGATCGCACGATACGTCATGCTAAAACATGAACATCAACAACTCAATCCGTCTCGTATGCAAATTCTACGTAACGCTCATGTTCGTATCGATTCCGACGGTGTTAACTCAGTGAAATACAATTTATTAAATGCATCTTTCTTTCATCTCTATACACATTTTCTAATTGATGTAGGTGAACCACCTAAGTAACAGATATTATTATTATTATTGTTGTTGTTGTTTTTTTTACTTCTTTTGTTGTTTATTGCAAAAGAAAAGGAGTTAGCCAATAATACTGCATTGTTCTTCATCAGTGCCATCGCCACAATGATTTCGACTGTCACATTCAAGTTGTTTCGAAATACAGTTTTTGTTTTTGCATTGATAAAAACCGAGATGTTGAGGACAAGCAGCAATAGCTAGAAAGCAAATGAAATAAAAAAAAAACAGTTATTTTCGATTCGAACGAAAATTATCGTACCGGAGAAATGAAGAGCAATCGCAGCTTGAAACCCCGAGGACTCAACTGCGGAATTGCTGTTAAATGTCATTGTGACTTGAGTCGTTGAACTCTACAAACAAATATTTCATTCAAACCCGACAAAAATAAATTCAATTACAAACAGTAAAAGAAAATGTTTTCCACGAACCGCATTGTTGTTTAATATCTTTGTTCACTAATATTTCGCCATCATAAATTCTTAAGAAATCATTTGCACAATCGTTGATTTCCATTTTTTCGATCGTTATAATTAATCGTTGACTTGGTTGACTTGTACGAAATTTTACTGTACAATTAAGATTCGATTTGTATTTACTACTGCTTGTTAATTGAAATGATATTCCTGGTCGATTATCACCATCCAATACTAGAGAGTCACTTCCACACATTTTATCCATATAAACTAAAAGAAATTTTCGCCTTTGGCAGAATCATCTCAATATAAACATATTCGATATTTACATTTTTCGACACTTTTACCATTAGTTAAACTAAAGAAAAACAATAAGAATTGTAAAAGAAGAATAGTTTTCATGATTTCTCGTTCGTTCGTATAGTTTTCATCATGAATAATGTCTTATATACTTTCAATTTGATCAGACTTAACATGACTAATCGACTAAATCTTCAATTAAAAATTTAATCTAACACAAAACACAAATATTGATTTTTTAGCAAGTGCTTTTTTGCTTTATTTTTGAAAGAAAAAATTATTTAAAAAAAAACAAACGAAAGAATTTCGAAGTTCGGTTTAGACGACGTAGATTTTCAATGGAGGATAATTTGTTTGAATATCGACTTTTCGCATAGCTTTAGTTGAATATAATAAATATTTGAGTTCGATCGGTTTCGATCGACGATGACGTCGGTGTTTTTTCTTTTGATTCAATTTCGGTTTATTAATTATTGTAATTGCCGATATAGAAAGATCATTTGGTTTATGTGACGATTTCGTTGTTGATAATGTCGAAGATAATGGTTGTGAACGAACGATTTTCGTTGTTGTTGTTGTTCGTTTGGGTGTTGATGTCAATGGAATCGATGAATGAAATGAATCCATACTTGGCAGAAAACTTGATCGGTTGATAATGTTTGTCATGTTTATTTAATGATGCTATGTTATGTTATGAAATTCAATAGAATCAAATGTATGTATATATATAATGAAGAAACAATGCTGGGATTGTGTATATAAACACTTAATTGGGCAAGGGAAAATATACTTCCCTTATCAAGTCAACAGTAACAACTAGCTGTTAAATGGTGACAGAACGAGTGCACGCGCACGCAAGAGAGAGAGATATTCTCATCGTTATTTATGATCTTTTTGATCGAAAAGTTTAATGTTTATACGATAGGATAGTTGAAATGTAAGTGTGAATTCGAACGCAAAACAATAACATGTGCCTTATCGGATACAATCAAAAACATTGAGTAGAGAGTAATTAAACGAATTCATTTTTCTTTTATTGAATAAATGACAACAAGTAATTTAAAACACAAAATAAATAAAAATCAATGGAAGAGTTTTGTTGACATTTTAAATAAACCAAATTTGTTTGACCTTTGGACAATGTTGAGATTCTGTTTTCGGACGATAGAGAAGAACATCGAGTGAAATATTTTTTGTTGAATATTTTCGCTTCGATGAAGATTTCGGTGTCGATGAACATGGATTCGGTTTTTTTGGTGTACTTGTTTCAAACATTCTTGATTGACTCTCTTCATTAATTATTTCACATATATATGTTGATAAAAATTACATGCTGTTGGGAAATCTGTTCTACTTTACTCGCAAGTGTATCAAATCAAACAGCTGTCAATATACATATTTCACGAATTCTATTGGTTAATATTCATCATAGGAGAGAATATCTCTGATAATCAACAAATCTGGTTCATTGATTGATTGAATAATCAATTAGATGTTGAATATATATGTAATATGTATATTTTTATTTATTTATCAATAAGTGATGCGAACTAAAATGTATGACAATGAACTAATTGAAAACAGGAAACGAATTTGAAAGATAGTCAAATACACAGGTACATGAACAGATATGCAATAAGAGCAGAGATTATGCACATAGAAATACGCACACGGATTTAAAATGTAAATTGAAACATAAAATAAAAAGAAAAGCCAATGACTAGAAATAGAATGAGTAGTATAAAAAAAAACAACCGACAGAGAAGACTAGATATGAATAGATTAAAATATTATATTTTTTTATTTTGAGATATATTTTTTAACGAGGATTCGTGCCTAACAAATGCTTTTCATTACTTCCACCGGTAAGTGCACCAGTACTAATTGATAAACTTTCCGTTGGATTTCGTATGACAATTGAAAGTCGACCAGATTTAATACCGAGCTAGAAAACAAAAAAATATTATCAAAATCAATTTAACATAATTCAATTAGCAAAATCGGAGCAGAATATAAAAATAAAACTGAACGGGAAATTTAATAGACTATGTTTAAAAATGAGATTATTGAATGATAATAATAAGAAAAAAAAAGAAGCAGACAATAGGACAAAATGAAAGCTATCGGCAAGTAATACAAAGCACTTCTTTATAGAATCCAATCCAAGCATAAAATAGTTATATGGATACATATATATATATATGTGCGAGTAATAGAAATTTGGAGGTTCAAGACAACATATGTCATTCATTGATAAAATAATCTGATATATATCTTTTTTTTTTGATCTTGAGATAGAATGTGCAAAAAAAGGGAAAAAAGGATGGAAAAAAAACAGGCAGCGAATAAATATATGAGATTAAATAATTGTTTGTTAATGCATATGTGCGTATTGCTTTAAATAGAATTTATTATTACGGATTTCGAATTCAATATAGTGCCTTTTTTTCGGTCTGAATGTCTGTGTGTGTATGTGTGTCTTTTTTTTTCTTAGTAGTGATTTATCAGTATTTTTTTGAGAGCTAAAAACAAAATAACAACAGCAGTACAAAAAAGAAGAAGATGAGCAGCAAGAATTGAGAAAATGATTTCATAAATATTAATCAGTGATTCTACGTACTTTTTTCTTGCCACCTAAGAGCAATTCTTTATACGCTTCAGAACGAAGAAATCGAGCGTATGTATCACGATTCATTAGATTAAAGATGTGATCCTAGAAAATAAACATGATTCCAAAAGATTAAAGAAATCAATCAATTACCTGAGCTTCATCAAATGTGTATCGATTCGGATAATTAGTCATATTGTATTTGGTTAGATTCATGACACGTTGATCAACATTGATTGAATAGTAAGCACCTGAAAATATCTTGAACTTTGCAAAAAAAAACGAAGGACAAAAGAAAAATTGAATCAAACCCGGTGAAAGAAATTCATTGTAGATTTCTTTGACTCGATTGAGTACGTCTTTTTGTGGTGTATGAAAACGTAATTGTATGCACGCTTCGTAGAATCGTAGATTTTCACTGGAATATTCTTTATCGAGAAATTTCCAGAATTGATCACGCCCAATTGCATCTTTGAGCAGTTCATTGATTGAAAAACTCCAACGTTTAATACGTCGAGATGAAATATCTTTTGTACTACCGGCTCGTTCTAATTCCCACAGATCAGTTGAATCTGTAATCCATGGATTTGACGGTTCGCAAAGTGTGATAAATGGATCGAATTCCGAATATTGTTCGAAATAGGACACGTAACCTTCGCAGATTTTCGATGTTTTCAAACATCGTCGATCGATTCGAACTTTGAGAAACTCGATTTCTCGAGTTAAATCATCGATCAAAACTGTTTCATCACACTCTCGAATGATCGACGGTCGGCCTGACGAAGGATTATTTGTCGGTGTTGTTGGCGTTGACGCGCCGCCTGGTGATGTCGGACCAGTCGTTAACAGACCGACAGTCATGGTAATGAGATTTCTATTGGCAGCAAATGCAAGAGCCGATGCAGGCGCCGTGTTTGCTGTCGAAGTTGCCGATGCTTTTCGATAGGCTTCGATGAGTAAACGTGGAGTGATGTATGTGATCTTTCTACGCATGAATTTTTTGATATCTTGTTCGGTTGTATTGATACATCCGGGTGCAGGACGATGTACATCCCAAAAGGCTCGTTCTTGTGAATCGAGAACATTGCGTTCGAATTTATCACGTTTTTTGTCGACTCTAGAGAGAAAGATGATTTTTCGTTTTTTTTCGATAGAATTAATTTCGTTTTTGTTTTGGTTTTACTTGATCTGAGCTTCAGCTTGCATATAAATAAATTCCCATTTTCGTGCGAATAATTTCTGTAATCGTGCGAGATTCTCGGCTTCGTAATCGGCTAGTTCAAGTCGAGTTTTATTTTGCATTGTTCGTTTACACAGATAAACAGCTAAAAGATCAACATGACATTTTTTTTTTGTTCTTCTTCGATGAGAATTTCTACCGTAATCAATATTATCGGCTTCGCCGTGATTTGAAGGCCAAAAATATGGAGTTTGAAAACGATAGAATGTGCCATCATTCTTAACAGTCAACACATGATCTTCAATGGGAAGGATCTATTCAATCAAATGTCAGAATGCTTTTTGATTTATTCAAATTTCTTACATAACCATGCGAGGATACGAGATTGGCTAGATGTAATGCTTCAGCTAAATGACATTCGAAATTGATTGATTAGGAAAGAAGAAAAAGAAACGAATGAAATACCTGTGTCATCAACATCAAGTGTTTTTAGGATCCATTGTATTAAATCTCCTCCGATGAATACACTCGGGATTTTCGACATGAAACTTTTGACAGATTTTATTGGTAGACCGGTATTTTCATCTTGCATTCGTTCGAGTAAACCTTCAATTTTCTTATAAGTAAATATATTCGGTATTTCATATTCTCGATTAGCTGCATCTAATAAGGCCGTATTCGCTGGTGTACTAATACCAGTCGTACCAGTCGATTCATTTAATGTTGCTTGTTCATCATGATCGTGTGTATGTGGTGATGCTGTTGTTGTTGTTTGTGGTGCGTTAATGCGAACCATTTCTAATGTCAAGTGGTCGCTTATCGAGTCATCATCGGTAAAAGACGCTCGAATTCGAGCGGCCATTCAATGATAACAAGATGCAACCATGGCAATTACATTATTCTGAAAAAAAAAGGAACAAAAGAAAACGTTGTTTTTCATTTTGCGAGGATGTATATGCATATGTTTTCACGAACAAGACAATAACAACAGCAACAACAACAACAGGAAAAAAAAGATGTAAGGAACTTAACATAAAGATAAGAAAAGAAATGAAAAAAGAAAAGAAAAATTGAGTATAACATAGTTCATTCGTTTGTTGATTTGTTTTGACTTTGATTTTCTAAGCTGTTGTCGGTGCTAAACGGCCAATGAATTGTATTGAATTATGGCAAAGTCTCGCGATAAATGGTGGACAACTCGGTCGACTACATAAATATTCGGCACTTTGACGAAGTTCATAGAAAATATTTCGTGTATACGGATTACGTTGTGATGTGTAACGTAATGTTAAAAATCGATAGTACATAAAAATTAAGAGAAAATTTGATCGTGCAACGAATATCGAAAGAATTAGCAATGGCATGAGAATGATTTCATTTAAAGCGACAAATCGAAGTAAACTGACTTGTTTTTCAGTAATACGTGTCATTAGAGTTTGTATGGCCGGAAAATTCAAAAGAATTTGCGAGAGAAATGATGCAGCATGAAGTACAGCATAAGTAGCAAGCGGAATAAGAACGATCGTCATTGGTGTACCGCTGAGAAATAGAAAGGCGTACATAAGATAATGTGCACTATCTTCACGAAAAAGATTGAATAGAAAAACGCGTGAAAATTCGAATGTTGGCAAACGTTGACGAAGACGTAGAGCTGATGTAACAAGAGCTGATAGTAATGCTTTCGTATAGTAAACATTCGAGTCTGAATGTGCAAACGGAAGAATATACATGACAGTAAAAAAGATCGTCGCTAAACGTGAAAGTAAAAGAACAGCATCAGTTTTACGTTCAAGTAAAAGATTGATAACAGATGGTGATGATGATGATGGAGGTGGTGGTGGAGGAGCTGATGATGCTGATTGTTGTGGGCGACGATTTTGAGTTGATGATGATGCTTCATTATCTTGATTTGGTGATGATTCAGAATTCGATGAAATATCTTCGACGAGAACCATTTTGTTTTGTTTTCTTTCCTAGTTGGATTTGCGAGAGTTGATGATGAAGATGTTTATTTTGATATTAATGTGAATGTCAATCATAGGATAGAAGAATAATATTAATATCAAAGCGCGAGTATCAATGTGAATTCAACGTGATTATTAGCGATATATTCATCAACAAGAATCAAATGATTTATTCGTACTAAAAATCGATTTTTATTCGAAAAAAATTTTGAATTTGATTTTCTTTTCCTATCAGACATAAAAACATTCGATTGTAGCGACAAAGAATTTCTATTGGATAGAATAAATAACAGTAAAAGAACGAACTTTTACTTTTGATTAATAATACTCATAGTTTTATTGATCTTATCGATTGGTACAGAATGAAAAAGAAATTCAAGTACAAACAAGGCAATAAAAACGAAAGAAAAAAAATCATTTCGTTGATTTTTTTCTTCAGCTATGATTCTACCGATTGTACTTTTGATTAATAATATAGTTTTGTTCTTTTTCGAAACGATCGGATATCAACTTTGTCATAGTGGTAAGAAGAAAAGGAAATCATGAGATTAAATTCGACTTTTGAGATTAGTGGTCATTCTATTAGATGGATATTTTCATCTTTGTCAAGCGATTCTATGTACGGTTCGAATTGTTTCGCAATTAGTAAGTGAACGAACAAATTAGTTCAATGTGCTTCAACTTGTTTGTTTAATTAGTTGAAATTTACATTTACATCTCGACAAACTTATGGTTTAGCTCGAGGTAAAGAAAAAAAAATCAGGCAAATGAAAACAAAATAATTTCGTAAACGAAAACTTCTAGTTGGCGTTGTTGGAGAACTAGTTGCCTTTGTCAGTTTCTTCTCGTTATCAATCTCAGTCTTCTTAGAAAGTCTTAAACATCTCATTGATGTCATTTGGATTCTACGAAAACAAGAAAATCAAACTAATACGATGTTTCTTTCCGAACATTCACATGGACTTATTGCTCGTCCGCATTTTATTCTTGGCATCGGACTCTATGCAACTCTATCGAATTGTCTCTTAGCGTTCGCAATGTTTTACATTGTTGTCAAACGTTCAATTCGAATAAAAAAACATTTAAAACAACGACGACCTAGTCTCAAACAACCACTACCAAAAGAATTAGTATCGAAATCTTGTTCGTATGATTTTCTTTTTCGAAAGCAAACAAAGAAAAATTCATTTCTATAGTATTGATAACTGATACTTTACCGATCAATCAATCGTATTTACAAATATTCAATATGCTTCTTGGTCCGATTGTAATTCTTATCTGTGGAATACTTTTAATTGTTTTCTCAGAACGCGATCATATTCGAAATGTTTACAGTCGTTTAGTTGATCCGATTATTTGCTGTATTTTATTTCTCATCTATCTTTTTGTTATATTCAATCCGAGTAGGCGAACAAAAGTTCTATAATTCAATGAAAGAAATAATTGAATTTAGTGAAAGAAGTCGTACGACTTGTTCTACAAGCCAATCCATGTAATTTAAAAGTTGATCAAATCGAACGATTACTTTGCGATTCAGTTAGTAGTCGTTCGAAGAAGAGACGATAAAATAAAATACTTTTTGTTGTTGTTGTTGTTAGGTTCAAGGTGTGATAAGTATTCATGAACTTCATATTTGGCGTTTGTCGCCTCAAACAACATTAGCAACCGTACATATTCTTTTCAATACAACGGAAGATATTCAAACGAAATACGGAGATATTCAATATGTTTTTCAAACACTTGAAATCGATCATGTGACGATTCAACCGGAATTCTCTCTGGTTTGATAATTTATCTTTCGACAAAAAAAAACAAAACGAACTGTTTATTTTCGCTTTTAGCCGTCCGATGAAATTGCTAGACTCGGTTGTCGTTATCAATGCTGTCAAACATCGAATTAATCTAACATTTTATTCTTAAATTCATAGAAAATAATAAAGTAAACTTCTAATCAAAGAAAACTTCCACGGAAAAACATGTGCATAAGTCTGTTCGAATAGTTGTTTGAGCTCGTCGATATCACCGTTTATTTCTAAAGCTATATTTGTAGCTCGTTCTTCGAAAATAATCTCTTCCGTATATCCATGTCGAACGAACGGATCATTTGAATCATCATCCATTGTTCGATCATTTGAAATCAATTTCGATAATTTTACATCGAAATAAATATTTCGCCCGAGTATTTCTTTGACATACTTTTCCATTCGTTGATTTCGTGGTCCGTATAACAGTGCGCCATTGACATTTTCATTGGGATTAACAAGCGTTTGAACATGAAGTTTATATCGAAATAAAACATCGTAGATATCAAATGAAACTTCATTCGTTGTTTGATTAATTTCTAGATTATGAACATTCGATTGTAGATAGGTATTAAAACGATAGAATTCATGATTATATTCGAAAATAATTAAAAATCCCGGAAATTTGAAACCGAAATACCAAGGTATCAAAGCAAATGAAAAAAATAAACTTGCAGATACATTCGATTGCCATTGATTAGCTTGGCCCCAGATCCAAATCGATGGAAATTCCGTGCCCCAATCTTTTTCTAAATATCCAACAGCTGTCACATCTTCTTTGTCTTGCATCGTCCCTGAAACATCATATTTCATACTGAGAACATGATGATAACATTGCAATGTTGGCATCCATGAGAATGGGCCCATTGTTCCCGGTGCAATTACTGATAGATCGGGTATTTTAATATGAGATGAAAGTGTTAGATTCATTTGAAATGTTTCACTTGCATCATCGCCTTCATTCGGTTGAACATTAATGAAAATTTTATCGTAGGAAAAACGATTTTCACCAATTCGAACACTATATTCATCGGTCGACGATGAAAATGATTCGAATGGAAAACGATAATAATGAGAAATATTTTCATAGGCTATCATAAGAAAAGCATGTCGATCGTCATCGCTCATTTGTACACCCGGTATCATAATTAAAGTTTTGTCGTCATTGTTCAATGCTAATTTATAATACCAACCTTCGAAATAAATGCCACTTGTAACCGAATCTCCTTAAAAAAAA